>Ga0207886_10052_pt1 | contig 366540 bp, 388 predicted proteins | sample LinPmetageLP35_FD_184048 | JGI IMG/M metagenome (GOLD analysis project Ga0207886, IMG submission 184048) | Marine viral communities from the Pacific Ocean - LP-35 (SPAdes) | ecosystem: Environmental > Aquatic > Marine > Oceanic | place: Pacific Ocean | collected 2009-08-31
GGGGGGGGGGGGGGGGGGGGGGGGGTAGTGGGAAAATTACCGCAAAGTGATGCATGACTCGCCAAAGGAAGAATGTGTGTAAGATCAAACGATCCGAAAGAAAGCACCATGTGAGCACGTATTTAGCAGACGAGCTTCTTTTTGGCAGCTAACTCGTCTTGGTTTATTCATCTGTCACCCAGTTTCCAGGTGATACAATCCAACTCCGTGGCATGATAATGCGACCGCCCTCCTATCCGCCTCACAGACAATAATAGGAGATATAATAAAGAATCCTGGGACGAGTCGCTCTCTCATTACTATGCTTGAAAGATAGGAAAGAGTGGATTCTGTATGCACGATCAAATGTATCCTCACCCTTGACAAGCTGGGTCTAGAACATGCCCATTGTCTTCACCAGTGTCTCCACCAAAGATACTTTGCTCGATGCAAACAGCTACTCGCTTTCCTGAGGGTCGATTGTTGTTTTTCTACATTCTCAAGCTGGTGCTGTGTTATTGACTGTACTCCCTTTATTCAGTGGACTGACAGTGGAGCATATCCATAACCAGGGAAGGCGATTAATTGATTTGTCAAAGGCCCATGTAGTGGATAGGCTCCACTGTCGGTCCACTGAATAATGGGAGCATTATAAATTATTACACTCTCGGGAGGATTCCCTAAAACGTTTAACTTCTCTCGCCACTATGCATAGAGACTACCGTGAAGCCAGGAGAGTCAATACCCGAATCAGAGGGTCTTTTGGCTAGCCGTCTCATTGTCTCTGACCTCAAAATATCTTCCTCGATTTCTGAGCCTTCAGTCTCATGCCGAAGAACAGGCCACTTCGTCCTTACCTACTCTACCTACCGTCAATACAACACAGTGACGCTCTGCTCAGTAAAATGGGGCGCATCCTCAGTTACACGGCGATATTTTCCTCTCTGACGCTGATATGCACTGTGCAGACAGCTGGTTTCCCTAGTCAATCTTCGAAGAGAGGCCTCGTATACGTACCCAATGCAAACTGGCCAAGCGACCACAAGATATGGGGAAGGGAGAACTCTGGCCTGACTTGGTACTACAATTATGTCGGATATCCTTCCCGGGTGTACCAAAACAACACCAATCTCGAATTTATACCTCAACTATGGGGCGCTCCCAGTGGCTATGCTGACACAACCTTCCTGAAAAATGTCACGGCACAGATAGTCGAAGGGAGCAACATAACATACGCTCTGGGGTTTAACGAGCCTGATGGAATTGGAGAGACTGGAGGTAGCAACGTCAGACCTGGAGATGCAGCACGGTACTGGATAACACAGATGGAGCCATTGCGAAAACTTGGAGTCAGTCTTGGAGCGCCTGCCGTTACTGGAGCCACTCAAGGGTTCACATGGCTCTCCGATTTCGTGAAGGCTTGCGGTGGGAATTGCACGTTTGACTTCGTTCCTGTCCATTGGTATGGCAGTTTTGACGGCATGGCAAGTCATATAGCCGATGTGAGCGAAGCGTATCCCGGGAAGCCAATCTGGGTCACGGAATTCGGGTTGCCCAATGCTCCTTTGAAAGAGACACAGGAGTTTCTCAACAGGAGTTGCGCGTATTTTGATGCGAATCCGTGAGTTTATTTTTCACAGACTACTATTGACTGGTTCGAATCTGACGCGAGTACAGAAACATCACCCATTATTCATACTTCGGGTCCTTCCGGTCATCTGTATCTAACATTGGCATAAACTCCGCCATGTTGAATTCTAATGGCAGCTTAACAGATATGGGTAGCTGGTATCTCGGTGGCAATGGGACGGGGGTGCTGCCGGACAATATTACATACACAGCAACCGCTGGACTTCCACCTTCAGCGACATATACTCTACCACCTCTTGCCACACATCCGTCCGCGGGTCACAGGCCTACTCTACCAAGCTGCCTGGTGGCTTTCTTGATCATTGCTTGGAGTTGGAGCAAGCTAATACTCTAATTCTCATGTATAATTCTTTAATTTCAAAAAACAATGTTACCAGATGCTTCTTCAATTTACCCAAAAGAGATAGCAAAGACTTGTAAATTTCGCTACCGGCGATAGCTATAATCATTATAGTGGATATCTGTTGACATACTGTATATCCCTGCTGACGATCTTGATTAATCTTTGTGTGTGCCTTGTGGCCTTATGCGCTTTCAATCGATTCCGCCTAGCCTTTGGAAAGAGCCCCACTACTCTGTATGGAATGTGCATTCTTTGTGAACGCTTCTGGAACTCCATGTCCGTTTGCGACTGAAGAAAAGCCAATGTTGCCTGACTATTGACCAACCGATACACAAGTGCCTAGCAACCGTTGCCGAGGACGGACGGACTTACTGCCGTCCCATTAACTTAAGCGAGCCCCACAGATCCGGACCCTCGATATCCATGGCTCAAGCATAGAAGAAGGATTAGACCTGCCGTTCTTCCGAGACTCATCACAATTAAAACACCACACGGTAATATTCTGTATTACAGGGCTGGAGTTGGGTCGCCTGCGTACGGTGTACTAACAGGAGGATAGCATTCAAGATGGAAAATCATGACTTCAGACGCAGCGACAAAACTACTAGCGGCAATTCGCTAAGATCTGCAATGGTAGAAAGAGGGTTGCAATCATACGCCCAACAGCCTTCTCTAGACTCGGGCAGAGCCCAGGATATCTTTGACAGACTCGGCAAACTAGCTACACAACAGCCATTAACGATCTCACGGGTAAGTCAATTCAAATATGAGCGCATAGTGTAATTATCTGATACAGCTCTATTCACTGATACTTTCAACTTTTAGATAGTAGTTGTAGGTGACCAGACCAGCGGCAAAACATCAATATTTGAGGCATTGACCGGATTGTCTCCGCCCAACACCCAGCGAACGTCAACCCGGTTTGTAACGCATGTTCGTCTACACCATTGCCCTGGAGAAAAAACATCAGCACATGCCTATTTGATACCTGGGAAGAGTTTAGCCGGAAATGAGGCAGTTATTGAGCATATTGCGAGTTTTAAGGCATCACACGAAGGGCCGAAATTCACCGGGCTAGATTTCGCTCGAATCTTGGAATATGTATGTTTCCTATCTGATCACTTAATTATAGCTCACGGCGTCTAGGCATCGGATCACCTGGGGTTATCTAAACACCCAGCAGAGGACGATGAAAGTGTGGATACCGAGGAACATGTCTCTGACTCAACCTTACATGTAAACATTACGGGTCCTGATTTCCACAACCTCAACATTTTCGATCTCCCGGGGTTAATGCACAGTAAGTCGTTGCTCTCAGTTCTTTCCTGTGACTATCTCTACAGGATACGACTGACTGACCATGGCATTGTAGGTACCACACGATACCATGAGCAAGAGGACGTAGCAATTGTCCGAAGCCTCATCACGGAGTTGATCAGCCATCCACAAACCATTATATTGTACGTAGAACTGTGCACAATTCCAAAAATTTGCCCCTTCCTTGAAGTAACATATCACAGAGCAGTAGCCGACGCAACAAACAGTATCAGTAATCAAGAAGTCTTTGAGCTTGCCAGAGGTGTCGATCCTGAAGGCCTTCGTACGCTTGGAGTTTTGACAAAATGTGACGCAATTCAGCCGGGAGACGAGAAACGAGTATGTGACCTCAGATCAACCAACTTGCTATCGAATTTAACCAATCGTTTCAGGTGATGATGATAGCGCTGAATAAACTTGAGTATCTTCCGCATGGATGGGTACTGGTCAAGAATAGATCAACAAAGCAGCTGCAACAGGATGTCAGCATCCATCAAAGGGATAAGGATGAGAGAGACTTCTTCACCAGGCCACCGTGGAGTTCCTTAAGCCAAAGTCGTCTAGGCATTGATTGCCTTCGAGGCTTGATCAACGACCTGGTTGGCAATATGGTTCATCAAGAATATAACAACCTGCTCGAGACATTTCACGACCTATCGGAGGTAGCATATCCCAGACAGCTTACGGAGCCAGCTCCTGCCCCAACGACAGAACGTGGCGAGAAGCGTGGGAGTCAATTCGCTCATGATAAGAGTACCCGAGGCATTACTGAAGGTATCGAAGACCTTGAAGCTGGACCCTCGACCAAGCGGCCACGAGTCTTGATCAACGCCTGCACCGTCATGCTTACTACCTGTGTAGTTATGACACTGCTAGGGCTAGGAGGACGACAACTGGCTCAGGAGATAGCTATTGACCACGATTGGTCACGCCTTGCACTGCTCGTCACTGCACCTCTACAAGTCTTCGTCAGTTTGGTGAGTCCTCCTCGACATGATGCGCGGTGCAGAGCATTTTCTGACTACAGTTCCGGAATAGTTCTTTTGTCAGTCATTAATCAATTCCATCGTTCAACTCCTTGGCCCGGTCAACCAAATGAAGAGAAACTCGCGCTTCTTCTCCGCTGTCCCAACGAAGCGACTGGAGCGACGAAACGGACCTCTTCCCCACGTGACTGTGCAGTGCCCTGTCTACAAGGAAGGTCTGGAAGCAGTCATTGTGCCTACTGTCAAGTCGGTACAGATTGCAATTGCGCATTACGAGTCGCTTGGAGGTACCGCGAGTATCGTCGTGAACGACGACGGCATGCAAATTCTCCGCCAAATGAGGCGCAAGAGAGACGAGAATTCTACGAGAAACACAATGTCGGCTGGATTGCAAGACCGAAACACAACCCGGACGGAGAGGGCCTAGCTCGATTTAATCGCAGAGGAAAGTTTAAGAAGGCTTCAAATATGAACTTCGGTCTTGCAATCAGTATTAAGGTCGAGGAGAAGCTGCTGGAGGTAGAGCGAGATCTACTTTGGACGTATAGAGATGAGGAAAAGGCATATTACGAGTGTTTAAAGCAAGTGCTCGAAGAAGGAAAAGGGGTGGCTTGGGCCGCCGGTAATATTCGGATTGGGGATTACATCCTTCTCATCGACTCTGACACCCGAGTTCCGGTGGAGTGCATGATTGATGCTGTAAGTGAGATGGAGGGGTCACAAAACGTCGCTATTCTCCAATTTCCATCTGGTGTTATGAACGTAACAACCAGTTTCTTTGAGAACGGTATCACGTATGTCACACCCACTTCCCGTTTAGTGGACATAATTTGAACTAACTTTCTTTAGATTCTTTACCAATCTCATTTACACAGCAATTCGTTATGCAGTTTCTGCAGGTGATGTCTCGCCCTTTGTCGGCCACAATGCTTTCTTGCGCTGGCAGGCAGTGCAGGAAATTTCGTTCTTTGAGAAAGACGAAGAAGATGGACCACTGATCGAGAAATTCTGGTCTGAGTCGCACGTATCAGAGGACTTTGATATCTCCCTTCGGCTCCAGACGCAGGGCTGGCTTATACGATTGGGTGGATATTGCGGCGGAGATTTCAAGGAGGGAGTTTCCCTAACAGTTTACGACGAACTGAGTCGATGGGAGAAATACGCATACGGCTGCAATGAACTTCTATTTCACCCAATCAAGTATTGGCCGATAAGAGGTCCCTTGACGCCTCTTTTCAAGAAATTTATAACCTCCAATATGCCTGTTGGGTCGAAGGTCACTATCATGTCCTATATCGGAACATACTACGCCATCGGATATGCTTGGATCGGAACCGTCTTGAACTACTTTCTCATGGGCTGGATGAATGGCTTCCTCGATCATTTCTATATGGACTCCTGGAGAGTTTGGGTAGCTTTGATCGTGGTCTTCAGTGGACTCGGTAACCTAGCCCTTGCAATGGTCCGCTACCGAGGAGAGGGCAAGGATTTGCTTGGCGAACTATGGACCTGCTTTCGCTGGGTACCACTGCTCTTTGTCTTCCTTGGAGGCATCTCTATCCACGTCTCACAGGCACTGCTATGCCACATGTTCTCTATTGATATGTCATGGGGAGCAACAGCCAAAGAAGTCGAGGATACTTCCTTCTATATCGAACTTCCCCTCATCATCAAGCGTTTCAAAGGGACTTTCTGCTTTACTATCATCATGACTACTATCATGATATGTGGCGTCTATGTGTTTCCCCCTCTTTGGAGGATCAACACACTCATTGCGATTTTCCCGCTTGCTTGTATAGTCTTTAGCCATTTCTTCTTGCCAATTTTGTTAAATCCAGCATTGATGAAATTCACATGGTAAATGAGAATACCGCATAGACTATAGATATTATGATGTTTTACACATAGTTTTTTTTTAGAATATTCTAGTACATACTTTATACGTATATAGGCTCACTTAATATTGAAGACTATATATTCTATATGCAATAAGTCGCACTCTAATTATACTCGTTCCCACAGTATTAACCTTAATTGTGCTAGTCTGCTAGTCTGCTAGAAAAGTAGTAGAATAGCGAGTTATATATAGTCACTTAAGTCGAACGAGAACTAATAAATCGCAATCGTACTTGGGGCCTCGTCTGGCCCTAGAAAAGCACTACTTAAGGTTGACCTCAAGGAGTGCCCTTGTACGCTCGATTAGCTGAACAGGTGTAGTTTCGAATTGCCCTTAATACGTGTTTACACTAATAAAAGAGGCTTTACGGGGAGTGTCACGCACCGCAGGGAGAAGCTACAGGTAGTGTAAAAGCCTTGATTTCTAATAATAAGAGAGGGGCTCCCCTTATAAGGGAGCTCCAGAGAGTTAATTACATAAGCATCTTTAGTTAGTTAGAGCATTAGTCGAGGTTTATTGCATGATATACCCTCTTTACTTCAACGATAATAAGAATATAAGTGAAGCAAATAATATAAACAAATAAATAAATAATTCAAGAATAATAAGAATAATTTAAACGATAGAATCATGTGGGTTTGCACCAGTATGTGATATCACAAAGACAGTAAAAGTAGCAAAAACAAGTGCAATAGTGGTTCAGTATATTCAGGTTGTCTAGCTAAGGGAGTGCGAGAAGGCAGAGGATTTATACCCGTAGCCGTAACCCCCCTGAAACCCCTCCGGCTACCGGCCGGCTCCTGGCGTGGATACATCAAACACTCGGTATGGGTCCTGTGGACCAACAAATCAAGTGTTAATACTAAAAGCAAGCGTATATATAACAGTAAATCCCTAAATCGAATAATATATTATTTATGTATTATTAAAAAATAATAAGATCATTCGTAAGTTCAAATAGTATTATTTTGCACTTATAAGTGCCACGAAGTAGCCAGATGGCCAACGGTGTGCCAAAAGGTATGGACTGTCATGTTACCTGCCATTGTTGCGGTAACCGATCAGTTCTTCAGAGCCACCTCCTTTCGTCTCAAGAGTCTCTCCATATACCTGTGAGCCTCCTCAACCCGTAGTGACCGACACTTTGTTGGTACTCGGCCATAATTGGTAAGCACTGTTGGGGAAATGGCCAATGGCGGCCGGCCATCACGTGCTCGCTTGTCATTGTTTACTTATCTTATCTCCCACTGCCCCTCCCCAATATCCGATCTGTGCGCATCAGCCGTATCCAGTTGGGAGATTCCTGGTGACGACTACTGTTGGCATCCAAACTCAACGAATAGCCACTCCCAGCAACAATCGTCTCTTTTCACTCCTTCCTTTATGTCCTCATCCATGACTTGCGTTGATCCTTTCTAACCGGACGAGACTGATGCCAAATCTGCGGAGTTTGTCAGAAGATACTTGGAACAGCCGGGTTTTTCTCTGCTGAATGCCATCATGGAAATTTTGGCTCCAATGGGATATACGTCCAAATTTTCTGCTTGTAAGCTGTTGGTTTGGCGGATCCATGCTTTAGAGTGCAGTGATAGAACTCCATATGGTGCTCCATTCCTGCCTTTGTGAGAGGAAGTTTATCACGGTGATCACAGTCCGAAATTTTACACGATCAGCTATTTTCCTTCCGGCTCCTAGAGCCTATTGAGAAGCTCTAGGAAGCATAGAAGCCACTGGTATCTTGGCGGCCGCCATAGAAAATCCGGAGGAGCTCATGTCACCACGAGCTTTTGAATCAGTACCAGGCGCTCTGTCACCGACTTCATCTAGGTACAGTCTGCCTTTTGAGTGTTGGGCGGTATGGCTTCGTTTCGTGTAGAGTATTTATGTCTTGTAGGGGTAGGGACAAAGTCAATGATGTCGGCTTTGCGTTTCGAAGCTCGGTTCGATTGGAGCTCTTTCTCTTTCGTCGATTCGTAGAGGGCATCAGGATGCTGGTGAAGTGCCTCTTTCGTAGTAATAAGCTCAGTAGCAGGGCAGTAAAGTAAAGCATGGTTGGATGAACCAAAAGCCCCACCTTCTCTTCTGGCACAATACTTCCTACCAACTTTGTATCAAAACCAAAATGGAATTCATTAATTGTAGCTACCGCACACATGTTCACGGTGTTCCATTTTGGTTTGGGGGTTTGTCTGGGCTTTTCTTTTAAGCTTTTCTCTGTAGGATCTAGAATGAGGTGGAAGCTCAATATGAGTGCAGGGCACGGTCAGCATGGCAACTCAAATTGTTTATTTTTATCACTGGGATCTGCTGCTTCTTTCCTTGGGACTTTCAACAGTAGTGAAGGAAAAGCTGACACTCGACTTGTCACAAATGAATTTTTCAAAGTAAGACTCGATCAACACACAGAATGTGCCAATGAAACAAGATTAGATACACAGGCGTTCCAAGCTATTCACGCACAGCACTATTTGACTATCGAAGCAGGCGTGTGAATGCCATAGCACAACTGGATACGCTCTTGTATTTTGATTCTGAGCAACTCCTGTTGGTCCCGAAGCGAGCTACCCCGGCTCCCGGCCTGTTCGGACACCTTGGGAAGACACAAGGAGACGATGCAAGTTTTGGCACGGCGGCTTCTGCATTTCGGGACGTAAACAATATCTTCCGTTATTCTCGTCTCATTATCTTCGCAACCATTTGCTGCAGTTTTTCCGGGACAGCCGCAGTGCGGCTATGCCAATGACCGAGAGAACGGCTTCCGGTGGCCAAATTTAATCGGACGGATCCAGATTCTCACCAAAAGTCGCACTTTTGCAACGTAAGTTTCATGACAACAAAAGGCTGAGAAAACGGGGTGTAAACAATCAAAAGTACTTTTTTAATTCTTATGATTGAAATTCAAAAAAAATCCATTAACAGAGAGGTGAGGTGTGCTGATTTAACATGAGATTTTGGTAATATTAGCTTGTCGATTGCGGGGCAATTTAGACTTCAAACTGGACAAAATAAAAAGTGCATCCACATACTCAACAAGTGCTTTATAGAATAAATTGCAATTAGGACTATTTGAAAACATGAGTAAAGGCTTAGAGAAATACAATTTTCTTTCTTTCATTGTGTTGTTGAGTGTAGAATAATTATGACCGAATCCGGGCTTTTTTTGCCCACCGGGAGAACGGCTCGTAACTGCCCTATTTCTAATCCCAATCTCTATGACCTCATAGGTTTGGCCGATTATCCAATCACAACAGCATTCCACCACAAAGGACAGATGAAGCGGAAAATTTCAACATGCGACGTGATGAAGCAGCCCCCCAAAAAGAAATATTCGGAAGCTGCGCCCGCCAGAAGTATAAAAAATTCTACTGGCATTGTGCCGCCTGTGAGGTTCGAACTCACGCAACTTGCGTTAATGGTGAGTAAGGGCTTGGCCCAACTTAAAACCATCGCCTTAACCACTCGGCCAAAGCGGCTGTGACTGCCTGTGTAATTGTGGAACGGTCCTATCTTGTTACATATCAGTGAAAATATCATTCTGCCAGGGCGGTGAGACAGATCTCACTAGGTATCCAGTTCTGCCACTCCAAGTAGTGGTGCTCAGATTGGGATGGTCCCGATGGCTGGGGGGGTCGGGGCCCCAGATATTGTTTCCAACCTATTTTGGAAGAAGGCGCGCTGTCATCTGGATAGTCCAGATCCTTGGGGGGTAGAATCTTCTAGAGGGTGCACAGACAGCGAACCTACATTAAAAAGGCCATGTACGAAGTAATCTAAACCTCTCCAACTAAGCTTATTCTGTCCAGGCGCTTACCCTGCCAGGACACTGGTACACCAATAGCCTAACACTACCAAGATATGAAATACTGTAACCTTAGGCAGGACTAGAAGTACGATAGTAAAAGCGGCTCCAGTTTCCTAGAACTGGAAATCAACATTCTGATGCAAAAACCATATGGCCGAGTGGTCCAAGGCGATGGTTTTAAGTCGAGTATTTATACTCTAATTATCACCATTTTCATTGCGAAGCGTGAGTTCGAACCTCACAGTGGACAGTCAAGGCATTTCGTGCGAATTAATTTTCATTTTTTGGAGGTTGTTCAGGAGAATTAGTTGGAAAGTCGAACTTTGCCCTGGCTCCGTTGGGATGCCCTCAACTCGCTTAGCGCCGTAAACATACTGGCGAGGGACCTGAAGTCCAAAGGCGAGTGAATCATTTGGATCATCTGAGCCACCCGGAACTAAACTTTCGTATTACCTTGATAGCAGGAATCCGTGAACTTGTGCGTAGGCTGACTTGATGTGCTGTTGAATTTTGACTGCTCAATCCCACTTTACGAGTTTTGAGCCGACCTACCGACCAATCCTTATCAAGGGAGGGGCAGCTGCGATAAGCTCTCCTTATTTGAAGCCCTCTCCTCCTTTCTGCTTACAACCTCAACCTCTCACAATGGCCCCCTCACGAACTTCCCCAGATCCTCCGTCAGCAGCGCAAGGCCTCACGAAGGAACAGCTAGCAACGTTCCAACGAGATGGCTATCTCATTATTCCCGACGCCCTGTCTGCCGAGAAAGTCTCCGAGCTTCTCACAGAAACGCGGTCCCTCCTCGACAACTTCTCACTCTCCGATCATCCCATGACAAAGTTCTCTACAGGAGAAAAAAGCGATCATGTAGGAGACGACTACTTCCTCAGCAGCGGCGACAAAGTCAGGTTCTTCTTTGAAGAAGGTAGAGGTTCCGATCGCTCATGATAGTCCTCACTAACAAACCAGACGCATTCGATTCCGCCGGCAACCTCACGAAACCAAAAGCTCGCGCCATAAATAAAATAGGACACTACCTCCATGCACTCTCTCCACCCTTCGCTTCACTGCTCTCCCCATCTTCTACACACTCTCCAGCCCTTATTGCAAAGTCCATCGGGTTCCGGACGCCACAATGCCTCCAAAGTATGGTTATCTGCAAACAACCTGAGATAGGCGGAGCAGTTCCTCCGCATCAAGACTCCACATTCCTATACACGAATCCACCTAGTGCAGTCGGATTTTGGTATGCATTAGAAGATGCGACTGTGGAGAATGGATGTTTGAGTTTCTTGCCAGGAAGTCATAAGAGTGCACCTGTTGGACAGAGATTCGTGAGGAAGAAGGACGGTTCCGGTACAGAATTTATTGATAATGAGGGGTTGCAATTCCCAGTTGGTGAAGAATATGGAGGGGAGGATAAGGGAGGTGATTATGTGCTTGGGGAGGTCAAAGCTGGTTCTCTGGTGCTAATTCACGGGAATTTGCTACATAAGAGCGAGAAAAACGTAAGTCAGAAGGGAAGGATTATCTACACGTTCCATGTTATTGAGGGAGAGTCTGTTTACGACGAGAGAAACTGGTTGCAGCCACCAAAAGAAGGCTTCACGAAATTATAGATGGAAGCGTTCTTGAATTTGTTCATGACGCTATTGAAGTTTATCCTTGTAAATCACCCCCGTGGTGATATGCATCATACAAATAACAGATGATCATGCCAGGATGCATGAGAAGCTTTTGAGGTCATAGCTCAGACGTAGACACCCCTTCATCCCCTAGCATATGGATGGAAACCACGGTTACCTCCCCTACCACCACCTCGATAGTTCGCACCGGGCTTTCCAGCATTCTTCGGTCCTGTTGGCGCATTTGCTGGAGGGGCACTTTGAGGACCAGTCTGTGGAGGTGCCGAACCCCTGTTGCTTCCACCACGATTGCCCTGAAAGCCTCCACGAGCTCCACCTCCAGTAGGAACATTTGGCTGAGGAACATCATCATACATTCCCTCCCATGATGTAGGTCCACCACCCATGCCCTGACCATAACCTCCGCCCTGTCCATATTGACCTTGGTCACGCCCACCACCAGCTCGTCTCATTTGTTGTTGCTCATACTTCTGCTGCTCGAACATTTGCTGTTCATAAGCGTTATACCCTGGTGTACCAATCCGACCTCCTGGATTGCTTCCTCCTCCAGCAGCATAGTTGTTACCCATACCAGCTCCTCCTCCCATGCCAGCACCGCCCATGCCTTGCATTTGCATTTGTTGCATCTGCTGCATCTGTTGCATCATAGCTGGGTTCATGCCTTGCATACCGGCCATACCAGCACCGGGACTTTGAGGGCTTTGGCTGCGGTTGCCTTGTTGCATTTGCTGTTGCATGGCTTGCATCTGCTGCATCTGCATCATCATAGCTGGATTCATACCTCCGGCCATAGGCATACCACGACCACCACCCATAGCCATCTGTTGCTGCATCATGGCGAAGTATTGTTGCATGCGTTGCCAGTACTGAGCCATAACCTGAGGGGTCATGCCACCTGGAGCCATTTGGTTACCTCCGCCTTGTTGCATTTGGTTGGGGTTCTGATTATCATCATTGCCTCCCTTTCGGAATCGTCCCCCTCGACCACCGCGATCTTCTTCCTCTCTCATGTTGCCGCGTGGCTGGGCCTTCTTGACCTCGATTGGCTTGCCGAGAATCTCGAGCGGTGAATCCAGGCAGGCATCGACTGCGGCTTCGCTGTCGAATGTGACGAATCCGAAACCTCGTGGTCTGCCGGTGTCCTTGTCCATCATGAGGGTGGCATCGACGACTCGACCGAATTGCATGAAGTACTCTTTGAAGTCTTGCTCTGTGGCCTCTTGGCTGACACCACCAACAAAGATCTTGCTAGTACGCTCCTGCTCGTCTCGTGGAATTGCCCTTTTAGGGTCGATCTTGCAACGGGCGCGTGAGTTTATGATTTTGCTAGAGGAGGGGTCTGATGAGGGATAGAGACGTAAAGAATTGGAGGGGGTTTGAAAATCGGGTCTTACGATCTTGCCATCGAGATAGTGTTCCTTCACCATCACAATATTAACGGTGCGGGCATCTTTGAAGGTCAAGAAGCCGAAACCTCTTGAACGACCTGAAGCACCATCTCTCATCACTGTGCACTCTAGCACCTCGCCAAACTGAGAGAAGTAATCTTTCAGCGATTCTAAGGTTCCAAGTCAGACGGAGAATTAGGGTGGGCTCGCTAAGGTCTACTCACGATCAGTCGTCTCCCAGTTCAGACCACCAATGAACATCTTTCTGCGAAGCCATAGTTGTTAGCAATTGAATCAGGATCAAGAACGTAAGCCATCGTGACGTGGACATTGACAGAAAGAAAATCCGGGGTAGCACATCCTAGGGTCGCAGCAATCAGAATGTTGTTTCGCTGCTTCGAATCCCTGATCTGGAACACGGGGATTTCGCTTGGGTTCGCGAATATTGGGATCTGAACATTCTCGCCGACTGGTCTCAGTCGTCTTAATGCAAACGTATGGACCAGTGGAGATCGGGCGAGGCAAATATCGGTAGAGTCGTGGAGAACACATGCCCATTCATTCTGTTTCGCAGCAGAACTTCGCCCATAGTATCTCACACATCCTGATTGTCTTGCCAGCCCATGCCACTGAGAATCCAGGAGAAGTCATGCAATGAAGAATGACACTGCAAGATTTCCAAGAACAATCGTGTGTTTTGCTATCGTGATGCTAGGTACTGGCGTCGAACGCTATGCGCTGCCTTTTGCTCTAGCCTATCTGAGGCCTCCTCTGATGCTCTATGAAGATTATCTCGACAATAGGCTATGTAGTAGGCTTGACTATTGCCGCTGTTGATGTCGAATGCAGAGTCGATATCAGTTTCCTTGCAATCCTTTCAACACGCGTGAGCGTTTCCCCACCGTAGCTGTCCCTTTCTTGCTCCCACTGGCCTTCCGCGGCACCTTAGTGCGTTATGGCATCCTTCATCCACCCAGCCAGCACAGAATTTCAGCGATTGATAGAGGTTTCCATGTCCTATGACAGATATTCTCCCTGGTACCAAAGCCTCTTCCCGGCCATCTGATCATGCCCATGCCCCGCGATACCAATATCCTGCAGCCCACGTGTCCGCAGTGAGATACTCCAGTCTCATATCCACATCCGAAAACACCGTCTGTGTCGAGAAGGTATAGCAATAGAAGTCAAATGCTGAGGAGGACCATAATAGAGGCCACGTTCCTCCAGTATTTTCCTAAAACTTATGTACGAACAATAAAGAAAATTCGATCATCTTACCCGTCTTCCTTGATGCCAGGTCCATGGGCCTCATGGGTGGCTGGAGCATCGTAATTATTGCTATTGCCGTTGCTCTGGCCCAGATTGAAATCAATCTCATCATCCATGTCTTGGTCTCCACCATTGTAGGTCTCCTCGCCTCCTTGGCCATTTGGTTCGGTCTGGTCGTGCGATTCCTCAGCCTTCACCACTTCTTGGGCAGGCTCAGCCTTGAGTTCGACTTCTGGAGCTGCTGACTTCGGCGGCGCAACTTCATCGGTATACCTGAGTAGTGGATCAGCACATGATACTGTACGGATACAGGTAGCGAGAGGGAGAAGTGAGCGCCTAGTTAGTGGCTTTGTAGAGTTGATCTTTGCTGCTTGTTGCACATGGCAATACACAAAGCTGGGAATGTAGAGCATCTTGAGCATCATACATACAAGTCGGCGAAGAGATCCTCCTCAAAGTTATCCGGTTCGGCCATTTTGATGGTTCGCGTGTCTCGATAATCTGCTGAAGGAGTTAATGAAGAGTAGGCTGCGCTGGTGATCTGATCGTTCGTGTTGCTTGTTGCGTGACTGCCTTCGAGGAAGAGGCTGCAGGAATGTGTGATTGTATGCGGAGGAACAAAGTGCCCAGGTAGAACGAGAAAAGAGGGGATAAAGGAACGAAGGGAGAGATTAGATTCAAGAAAGTCGTGATCGCCGGAGAAACAGGAAGGGTGGTAAGATTGTTGTGGTGGTGGTGGTGAGAGGAAGAGAAGATGCGACTTGACGGAAGTGTAGTGTGGCGCTAACTGACTACGTACCTACTCAGCTACTGTTAGCGCCAAGAGGCTCCACCCGTTCGAGGTCTATCCTCGCCTGGTACAATCACTCTTTGAAGCTTCAGGAATGAAGCATACAACCAAGGTCTTCGGAGCTTGCAAATATGTTTTCTTCTTCAAATGGCAGCAAGAAGCCAGTGCAGCAGGTCAGTATTCCCTGAAATCTTTAAGAGAATGCAAACTAATGTAATTTAAAGGAAATGGTTCAAGTTGGTCAGTCCGATCCCCACCAAGAACCCCGGAGTGAATGCCCTGCGACTCTTCCCAAAACTGCTCTGGAAATAGGCTGACATGCCATGCTTTTGATAGAGAGATCCGAGTATGTTGCGACTTCCTGCTTTGATTGCGCTTATGGGCACATCATCAGAGCGGGGTATATGAACGGTCAAGCACGAACTGTTCACTGACTTGGAATGCCAGATCCTCCTCTCCATTTTGGCGGACTCGAACCGCGGAAGGACGCCGTGATACGTCCCCTAAGAAGCAAGCTGCGCGGGATCCAGGTCTGGTCGTTGGCGCCTCTTACTCCCACGCGGACATGATGAGGTTCGACAATCTGTAAGGAATCAAACATCACTTAGTGAAAACACTGTTCACATAATCTAAGGTCTTTATCCTCGTCTTCGACACGCCCAAGAACTCCGCCTTCTTCTTCATCCCATAAGTCTCGGAGCGACACACCTCCTCTACATCGTGGATCTTCGGGCCTTACATCCCCGCCAAGACGAAACTACACTGACTTCTTGTCAAAGACGAATAACGATTGGAACGCAGATGAAGAACCGGACGAATATGATGACTATGGCTATGACAATGACGACGGTGACGATTTTGGGTTGCCCAGCATATCAAGCATGAAACGGAAGAGTAAGAAAGGCCCAGAGCAGACTAGCACCGACAATGGAGGGAATGTATCGCAATTTGGACATGGATTACAAGGAGGTTTTGGAGGTTTTGGTACCAGGAGGCTTTCGAATAGTGCCGACATTGCCATTGAGCGCCCGACACCTAGCTATCCAGTCGCAAAGAAGTCCGAGGGCAAGATCCTACGGCCGCAGTACAAGGAAATTCTCAGAGATCCCGCCAACTCTCTACATCTCATAAACCATCCCCCTGTACCAGGCAATGCTACCCCAAAGGAAGTGGACGTACATTCGGCTCGTATATCGAGAATCAACAAGTTCAAAAAGATACTTCAAGCGACTTCAATCAATCTGACGGAATTGAGAGCTGCAGCATGGTCTGGAGTTCCAGAAGAAGTCCGAGCAATGACGTGGCAGCTCTTGCTTGGCTATCTTCCAACAAGCAGCGAACGTCGTGTAGGGACATTAGAACGGAAAAGGAAAGAATACCTCGATGGAGTGAGACAGGCATTCGAGAGGGGTGGGAACAGTTCTGGACAGTCTGGTAAGATTAGGGGTCTAGATGAAGCAATCTGGCACCAAATCAGTATTGACGTGCCCCGAACAAATCCCCACTTGGAACTCTACAGTTATGAAGCTACGCAGCGATCATTGGAAAGAATCCTCTATGTTTGGGCGGTGCGCCATCCTGCAAGTGGATACGTACAAGGCATCAACGACCTTGTGACACCGTTCTGGCAGGTCTTTCTCGCAAGCTATATCACGGACTCGGATGTTGAAAGTGGAATGGACCCAGGGCAACTTCCAAAGGCAGTACTGGACGCTGTGGAGGCTGACACCTTTTGGTGTATTACAAAGCTGTTGGACGGCATCCAGGACAACTACATTTTTGCCCAGCCCGGCATTCAACGACAAGTTGCGGCACTCCATGATTTGACGGCTAGGATAGACGAGCCTCTCGCAAAACATTTGGAGCAGGAGAGCGTTGAGTTCATTCAATTTAGTTTCAGATGGATGAATTGTCTACTCATGAGGGAGATCAGTGTCAAAAACACCATCAGGATGTGGGACACGTATATGGTAGGTCGCATTCATCCTATTATGACGTGTATACTAATCAACGATCAAGGCCGAAGAGCAAGGATTTTCCGAGTTCCATCTGTACGTTTGCGTAGCATTCCTGGTCAAATGGTCCGACAAATTGCGAAAGATGGACTTCCAGGAAGTGATGATGTTTCTCCAAGCGCTGCCCACAAGAGACTGGACTGAAAAGGATATCGAACTTCTACTGAGCGAAGCTTATATATGGCAGTCTCTCTTCAAAGGTTCGACATCTCACTTGAAAGGTGGGGCAAGTACAACACCGTCGAACGCCGCTCCAAGGGGGTGATCCAGAGTCAAGTATTGCAGAATTGGGTCACGAATTTCGTGTAGACTAGGCCTTGCGCCGACATGATTAGCACCAAGGTCCTTGTGAAGGTCGAAGCCACTTCAAGCCCGAACGAATACACTATGAGGGCTCACAGCACTCCGAGCGCTCAGGTTCCACGAGAATCTGACATCGGACGAACCTAGAGGTCAATGTTGACATTCACTCGAGCGTCGATCCAAGGCATGTTACGGATCGAGGGCACCCACCAGTGGAATCTGTTTCAAACAGACACTGCTTCTCAGGGTCTAATACCTGGCGGCAAGGTTGATCTTAGTGATGCTATAGACGGACTGAAAAAAGCTCCGGTCACAATGCCAGCACATAGATGAGAAGAAAAGAACAGCGCTACAAGAACCATATGACGGTGCACGATTTGTGTATGCATTTATTAAGCAAATTCAATGATTTGCGAAGAAGCCAGCATATTAAGTCATATGCGAATTTGGTATCCTGGTTCAAACGCCATCCCATTTTCCATTTCCACCACCGTAATCTTAGCAAGACAACCCAGCCAACCCATACTTGAAAAGACACCCCTAGGCGCCAACCTCAGCATCAGCAACCTCTTCAACCTTAGCCTTCTTGCTGTCGCTCTCTCCACCATCGTCCTCTGCCTTACGCTTTCCATTCGTCCCATTAGCAGTCGTCGTCGTACTTGCAGGTACCGCCTCTGGCTCTGCTGGCTTGTTCTTCTTGCGAACGAGGCCAGAGAGGTCAGTTGCCGTCTTCTTCGCCTCTTCGATTCTGGCGGCTGCTTCGGCTGGAGATTCGCCTAAAGTAGCTCCAAGGATGCCTCCGGCATTGTTTACTCCAGCGAGACTGGATGGTCCATACAGAGCTTCCTTGACATCAACTGCTGGACCCTTCAACTCGGCAAGCTATTCAATGTTAGCCTCGTCCTGGAATAGCACATATATCGTGTTCAATGACTTACTCTAGCTTCCATATCCGCAACGATCTCCTTGACCTCAGCAATTTGTGATCGTGTGATCTCGTTATCATCAGGAGACGAAGTCTCAGCGAGCTCAACTTCTTTGTTCGCCAGCTTGAGCTTCGTGCTCTTGATAGCCAGCTCTAGTTCTGAGATGGCCTCGTCTCTCATGCCCTGGTCCAGATGCGATTCGGACTCTGTAGTCGGCTCTCCACCTTCTTCATCCTTGGTTCTGGTGATTGAAGCAAACTCCAAGGCAAGAGAAAGCTTGAAATGAGCTTCGGCAATAATCTCGGACTCTTCGGGGTACATTCCTTGCTTGTAACCAAGGGCTGCTCTGAAGTCGGTAACTGCACCAGGGAACCTAACATGTCTTAGTGAAATGCACATGTTGCATAGAATCGTGTATCATACCTCTCATTCTCGAGCGAGATCTCGGCCAAGAGGTCATGGATGTCTGCCAGCCTCTCGTTGATATGTCTTGTCATCGGCGAGTCACCAACGTCCTTTCCCTTGTTGTCACCCTCCTCTGGTTGCTCCAATTTCTTCGTAAATAGAACCCGCGCCAGATCCAGTACCTCGAATGCCACAGCAAGATCATCTTCTTCTTCTTCTTCGCCTTCGCCCTCCTCTTGCTATGATTATATTAGCATGTAAAACGTCCATCATGCGTTGAGTACTCACTTCCTCAGCATCATCATCAGAATCCTCAAAGTTCTCATCACCAGTAAATTGAAACAAGGGTTTCTTTGCATCAACAGCTTCCTCTGCGCTCCCATTTTGACCAGCGACAATGGCAACGCCTTCCTCGGTGATCTTCTCGCCTTCCGTCTTTGGCTCCTCCTTGGGCGCCTCAACTTTCTTCGGCTTCACACTTCCATTCGGCTTCTTCTTCTCACCTCCAGCTTTGCCGCCTAAAACATCACTCTTGCTCTGGCCAACTTTGAAGAGCGATCGACCGTAGAGGAACAGGATATCCGCGTTATCGGGAGACATCTCGCCATTGAGCTCAGCTTGCAGCTCCGCAGCTCGCGCATAAAGCTCCGCAGCCTCCTCGAAGTTCTTGTGCGCATATTGTGCCGTACCCTTTGCGCATAGATCTGCGAGTGATACTTTGACGTTATTGAAGACTTCCATTGCGGCAGACGATTCCTCTGACAGGGTGGTGGGTGGCTCAATTGGTTCTGCCATTGTTGACTGAAATTTGATGGTTGCTTCAGGGAAAAGGTATGAGATTGTAGATTCGAAAAATCGATTGGGAATTTTGATTGATGAAAATTGATATCGCAGGTGAAGTGAAGTAGCTTGTTGCTTCTGTGACTTCTCAGCGCAAGAAGTTGCGACAGGTGACAGAGTGGTCTGCCTCGCCCAAGCACTCAACGCGCTACGCGTCAGCTCGGCACTCAAACGCGTCGTCCCGTCCCCGCCAACTTCAAAGATTTGACATTCTACACAACAATAACAACAATAATGTCTCGACCAAATCATCTGAAAGCTGCTCCAATATTTAGACAGCCGTCTACGCCTGCGCCCTCAAATCCAATTCCCTCGTCCTCTCCAGCGTTTGGTACACCAGCGCATCCCATCAGACCTTTTAATGTCGCACCCCCTGCTGCGAAAGCCAGCATTCTGCCAGTGATACTCCCTCCTGCCACTCTACGACCTTTAGCATTTCGAACATTTACGAAAAAGCATAGCTTAACTCTGACCTCATCAGCGCTGCAAGTTTTAGCCACATTCATCGGCAGACATTGTGGGACAGAATGGCGAGAAGAGGGACTAGCAGAGCGCGTGCTGGAAGAAGTTGCGAAGAGCTGGAAAAATAGGAATGGCGGGGTCATAGTTGAGGGAGAGGGTTCAGATTTGAAGGATATACTCAGAAGTCTGGAAGGGAGCATGGTTGGGGGAAGGATAGTGGCGGCAAGAGAGTTGAGCAGGCAGAACAGTCTTGTCCTAGGCTCTTCACAAAATGGAGAAGTCTCACATACCAGACTTGGTATAAGGCCAAGTTTGTTGGGAAGAGAGGATAGTCAGTCGAGTCTGGGTATGTCAAATTTGGATGTGGAGGATGAAGAGGACGACGAAGGGTTACGAGATCCTCGAAAATGGCTCAAAGTGGTGAACGCTTTTGAGCAACCCAGGCTGGTGTATAATGTTGGCAAGAAACACTTTGACAGGTTCGCACCAAGTTTCCATTGCTTAAATACACCATTAACCTCAATTCAGAGATACCTCAAAACCATCACTACTACCGCAGGCGTCACACAAGACCCAGGTCTTCCGTAATAGATACAATCTCATCCACCAGCGACTGCTCAGGAATGAATCATTTCAGACACCAACGTTTGACGCCACGAAATCCACTCTCAAAAGATCATCATCCACTTTAGCAACTACTCAGCAAGCATACAAATTGACGCCGATTGCAAATCTATTAGGACGGAATGGCAGCAGTCATATGCTTCTTGGACTTCTTACCATATCTCCAACCGGAACATTGGCTATCAATGATCTGACAGGAAGCATTGCCTTAGATCTCACTCATGCCAAACCAATACCAGAAGATGGAGCTTGGTTCGCGCCAGGCATGATAGTGCTGGTTGATGGGACGTATGAAGAAGAGGATCACAATGCCGGTGGTGGACTTGGAGGTGTTGGTGGTGTAGGGGGTACCATCGGTGGAAAATTCATTGGTTTCTTCATAGGTGGACCTCCATGTGAGAGGAGAAAGGTGACTCTCGGCCTTACTGAAGCCGATGGCGAGGGTGGCATGACGGCTGGCGGTGGTTTCGGATGGGTGGACTTCTTAGGAGTTGGCAGCGAGCGTGCCGTAGGATCTAAGATGAGAAAGCTGGAACAGAAGTTGCTGCGCCCCTCCTCTGTAGAAGAGGCCCTTGGCGGCCGAGGACGAATGATCATCGTTGGAGAGCTGAACCTGGATCAGCCGAGAACACTACAAGCATTGAAGAAGCTTCTAGGTCTATACGCTGCAGAGCCAGAAGAGGATACCCCGATGACCTTTGTACTCATGGGTAACTTTGTCCAGCACGCAGTCATGGCACGAGGAGGCAGTGGCGGTAGTATCGAGTACAAAGAGTATTTTGACGGTCTTGCCCAAACCCTATCCGACTATCCTACTCTTCTGCAGTCAGCAACATTCATCTTCGTACCTGGCGATAACGATGGCTGGGCATCGTCCTTCTCAGCCGGAGCGGCTACGCCTCTCCCAAGGCAAGGCGTACCCGATATGTTTACTTCGCGTATCAAGCGAGCCTTTGCGACTGCAAATGCAGAAGCCGAAAAAGAACGTGGCAAAAGAACGGATGGCGAAGCGATATGGACAAGCAATCCATCCCGTCTGTCACTATTTGGACCAACGCACGAGATCATCCTGCTGAGAGACAATATGACGGGTCGTCTGCGGCGAACAGCCATCAAATTCTCCTCTACAACGGTAGTGGACGAAGACGAAGAAATGGGCTTACCGAACACGCCACCTCCACAAGCCGCAACGGCACCAGATGCAGTTGCAGAAATGGAGATCGACGACGAAGTCGAAGCTGCAACGTCCCATGTCCCACAAGCTGCTGAGGACAGTACTGTCTCCAGTGACTTGCATGCTGCGAGGAAGCTGGTCAAGACAATCCTCGATCAGGGCTATCTAGCCCCGTTCGGTATGGGCATTCGTCCTGTGCTGTGGGATTATGCCAGCTCGTTACAAGTCTACCCTTTACCCACCGCAATGGTTCTGGCGGATACTGAATCGCCTGCTTTCTGCGTTACATATGAGGGATGCCATGTCATGAACCCTGGGAGTATTGTGGCGCCTGGGCGAAGAGGTGTGGCCAAATGGGTCGAGTATGATATCAGGAATAAGGTTGGGAAGGTTAGAGAAGCAATGTTCTGATTATGAGGTTTGTATGACACGGAGGCGTTTCGGAGGCATGACGGGTCGAATGGATGCTGGGTCTGGTTAATGGGTGTCGAATTGCATGGTAAGAGGAGCCGTTATTTTGATATATACAACAAATGAATGATCTCGTGTAGTCCAGTGTTACACCTCGCTATGGCTGACGCTAACTTGTTGCCTGCCCTTGTTTCTTCTACCGATTCTCCCTTAAACCAGCGCCTTCCTACGCCCATAATCAAGTCAACTTGAACAGATTCTCATCCATAACGCCAAAAAGTTCCTCGATATCCCTCTCTACGCGCTTAAGCTCTTCACTAAGCTGGCCGGTTACCAGAATGTACGCGTAAATCATCTCATAGTCTTCATCCTTCACAACCGGGTTGCTTGGATCATCTTCTGTGCTCGCCGAATTCTTCCTGTACTGGAAGATCTTTGCAAGCAGTCTATCCCGCGCATTTGATGCGTTTGGTAAGGCGTCGCTCATTGGAAACTCGAGTTTAAGAGAACTCGCAAGTACTATTTACTTCAATTAGCCTACCCGATCGACCAGAGCGGAACATGTTTACCTTGGAACAAATGACTGATCCTAGAGCACAACTGCGCTCTTTCATCGGCTGTGTATTTGAGAAGTATTGTTTCTCCTTCACTCGCGGTCAAGTCTTTCTGGATTACCACATTCATTGCGTGGAAGGCGTCGAGCATTTTATTTGTAGATTCCATGATCCGTTCATATGCCTTGGATGGAAATGGCCCTCGCAATTCGAACTCGCTGGCAGCTGCAGTGCGTAGAGAATCCAATCGAAGGACTTCTGGGGTCAGCGAGAGAAGTAGCAGTAAGAGATAGATACTCACGATATTGATGAAGTGCAAACTCTTCCTTCAGGTTCATGTATTCGCTTTGAGAGTCGCCTTCCAGAATGGTTGATAGAGGATCGCGTTTCCAGATTAGGCCCATTCTGAGCCATAACAATGAGAGTCCATCCTTGAATTTATGTCGCGCAGAAATTGGCCATATGATTCTCGTGATGATCAGTCCCCACACGCAGCCTGCGATGACAGCGACGACTCTATGTAGAGCAATCTCGGTGATGATTGGTACAACGCCTCCTTCATCATCATCGTCGTCTGCATCTTGAATAGACAAACTGTATGCATACAGACATGACAAATTGTATGTTAGCATGATGAAGCGTCCAAATGGTCCCTGGCCCTTGACAAGGATGATGTAGAAGCAAGGCATGCTGACCAGCCATCCGCACAGTGCAAGTCCGATCGCGTTACCTTGGGTTATGCTCCAGAGAAAACAAGCAATAGCTGCTCCAATGAAAGTCCCAACGAATCTACTCCATCCAGTTGTGTTCGAAGCTCCAATGGTCATGGCACACACTAACATGTAAGAGAGAAGACCCCATTCGCCTCGCCACTGTGCTCGAAGTTAGTATTGCTCTGCGGATGTCATGGATGGACATCAAACCTACATGCTGGTAGAACGGCCTTGTCGATGGAATAAAGGCAAACATTGCGTATAGCGAAGCTCCAATTCCAACTTTGACGGCAAAACGTACTAGGGATTTGTAAGTAATGGTTGTTTCGGCATTCGCAGACGATACATACCATCATCTCTGGAAATAACCATGACGACGTTGAGGATCTTCCGATACAGGTCCCATTTCTTGTTCTCTGCAGTAGCTTTCCACTGCCGTGTCTCGCGTCTATCAAGCACAAGGTCAGGGAGATCCTTTGGAAGCATTGCTTCTTGAGGCTGCTGAATGAGCCGTTCCTGTTCCTCAGGCACAGCATTCGGGCCCTCGGTAACTTGTGGTTTTGACTTCCTCCAAAAGCGTATCCAATTCCACGACCTTGCGTTGTCTTTTTCGGTCGTCTCCTTCAGATCTTCGAGAACTGACAGAAATGTCTGCATTTCTTCTGCAAAGGTTTGTAGAGAGAAACTGAAGTGGCCACAACTGGCGGCAACTTCTTCGAAGTCGGCTTCTATACTTTCCGGTCTGTCCCGGTCTAATTCTTTGCTTTTGTACAATTCTTTCAGAGCATCTGCTCGAGCACCACTGTAAAGTTTCCTACACATGCGTAAGTATTCGCCTCAGAAATAAGACCAAAAGTCTGCAGCAAGAGGCTACCTACAAGGCTTCAGTGAGACTGGTCTTGAAATGGTCATTTATTTTGATCTCGTACTGGGGTCCATCCCCAAATGGCAACTCCTGCAGAATCTGGGAAAGGGTGTACGCTAGCGACTTCATGGAAGGACCAAGGTGCATGATGAAACGGGAAAAGATATCCGACGGTGTCCGTACAGTCGGCATCGTTGAGCTACTGTAACTCATATTACTTGACTGCCGCTCAAATCGATTTGGAGGATCATCTTCACGGTATTCTGCTTCACTGCCCTCTTCCGATGCTTCTTCGATGGCTGTTAAGACTGCAAAACGGTCTTGCCGGCTACTCGTCGGAGATACCAAGCCTTCTATTTGAGGCGAATACCGAGATGAAAGCGGTGCTCCATTACCAAAGGTTGCGCTCTCCCTCAAGAGTGAGAATTGTGTCAGGGCAGCACTCCTCAGCCCACCAATCGACTGTGCCAGCCTCTGCATACAAGTCACAAGGCTTACTTGTAACTTATACTCTTCCTCCGTGCCGAGAAGATAATGTTCGTATTTGGCCTCTTTGAGATTCGTTTTCAGCTTCGTGAACACAGCCTTGTGCTTCTTCTGGGCGTTGACGAACGTCGTTGACCTCATGTCTGTTTCGGAGCCACTTAGAAACCCTCGGGTGATCAATGTAAGCATGTCTCCGAAGGAGTCTGTTACGCTGATCATAGTTTCTCGCAATTCAGTTCGTGCTGAAATCGGCCATAGAAGCAGACTGACAAGCGTTGTTGATGCCATGCCCATCAGGATCATTTTCATAACCTGCACAATCTTGTCGTTGGAAAATACCCCGACTTGAATAGCATTCTCCTTCGTTATGACTGACGAGTCGTCAGCAAAGGAACCACACAGGAGTTTTGTAAAATAATCGGAGGTTCTATGATGAGTACGAACCTGTAATTATGGCCAAGGATGCCAAACTACAACTCACACTCACCAGAGGAGCATTGTATCTTTGTTTGAACCACCCAACGAAACCCAAACCACCTCCGATGAATACAATGAGAACCATGATATAACCCTACATTGAAATTGAGTTAGTGATAATCTTCTCGCTAGTAAAAGTTCCTTGGAAAGGACCAAGTCTTCAACACGTACAAGTTCAATCATGCCAAGCTGCGACTCGAAGAACACAGACGTAGCCATGCTAGAAACCGAGACAAAGACGGCATAGAAGAACGCTCCCAATCCAAGTATGATAGCCTCCTGCATCGATCCTTGCGATCGACTCGGGTGGAAGTAAACAGTGATAGTGCAGACCAAATGTTTCGAGTCCTGGTGTCCCAAAAAGTTGGCAATGGGCGGCAAAAATGTTGCCATGCTTCCCAGCAGGTACGCCAAAGAGCTTTTCAGGATGCCCTTCGCAGCAGGCGTATGTAGCCATGCCCAGAACTCCCACCAAGACTCTACAGTATTATCCACCGCCGTTCGAAAGGTTCCTGCTTGAGAATACGTCCGTCGCAATGGCAAAATCGAGCTCTCGGAGCTGCTGCGAGCTGGGCCATCGAAGTTCGAGGGGTTGCGGAGTGTTATTTGACGTCGCACGCGTTCTCCCGTTCCAGGGAGGATGAAAGTGCCATTTCTGAGCTTCTAAAGAGGGAACATTAGTCCCAAGTTTGGTTGATCGAGTCGTGGATGCTTACACCTCGCTTTGAGCGCGAGAATCTGCGATTCGATGGCGGCGCAGGGCCATCTGAAGCCGATGGAGAGCTCATAATTGTCCTTGCATGGTCTGGTTGTGTGGTCTTGCAATAGCCAAAGACTGGGAAGAGAATGTCGGTCCCAGTGTTATTGACTCTGGAGCTCCACTGGGTTGGGCGCGGGCGGCTTGAGCTGCCCGATCCCTTCCTTCGATCGAAGCTTCCCCGGATTTTGGCTCCCGCTAGAGTACAGGGGATCCATGTCTGGCAGCAAGCACATGCTAACCATGTGGGCAGAGCAGATCCATCGTACAAGTGACGACTACTTAGTATCAACCAAACCTGTAAACCCAAACAAATAACAACATAAAATTTGGTTAGCGAGTCTCATATACTTCTATCTTTGACGTTGAGCCTAGCATCTTCAAGTCTCTTGCGATATAGGTAGTATAATTTTCATAATGCATAGGGTTATCTGGCCCTCGATCTATTTTCTACCTACACGCAGATTCTATTCGACACCTGAGACGGCCCAAATTTTCAAGGCAGCATCTCCACCAGTACTAGCAATCTTCTTGCCACCGTCAAGCCACGAGACACCATTCACACCATCCTTATGTGCATTCGCAGCCTTAACTCTCTTGCCCGGTGCCGCCAGGCTCCAAACGAAGACGTTGGTGTCAAGAGCCCCACTTGCAGCCATCGTTCCTTCAGCGTTCCATGCAATGGTGGTAACTCTGGCAGTGTGAGCTGACCATCTATCTGTCTTGACTTCCCAAGAATTGGTCTCGTAGACGACAATCTTCCCCGATGAGTTTCCAACAGCGAGCAGCGATCCGTTCGGCGAGAATTCTAACGCTGTGATTTGCGCTGTTGACCGTGTAAGCTTTTCCTGTGGGGACAGCTTGTGGCTTGCGTCTACGCTATAGATCTGCACCACGTTTGCATCGTCACCAACTGCAACCAGAGATCCCGAAGCTGCGATAGCAGTAGGCGTCTCATTCTTGGCGGGGACGTTGCCGACAAGTGTATCCTTTGAGAAAATATCGATGCCCTTGGCTGTAGCAACGAAAAGGCGACCGTCTGCTGAAGCAACTCCCTTAGGCTGGGCAGACAGCTTGGAACTCTCTCCGAGGAACGTCTTTCCAGTCGAATCCGCGATCCTCAGTGTATCGTCCCAGCCGACGCTGTAGGCTCTTTCCGATGTAGTCTGGAAAGCTGTGACTTGGTTTTTGTGTGTCTCTCCATCAACAGCGGAGCCGATACCCGAATCTGCATCCCAGGAACAGACTCGGCCGTCGAAACTACCAGTCCAGAAAGTCTGCCCTTTGGTATCTTGGCTCGATCCTAGTGCAGTAATGCTCTTGTTGTGGCCTTGAACAACTCTTGTAGGTGTTTGACTCCCCTCAACAAGATAGTTCAGGTCGCCAGCCAAGTTCAAACTGATAACCATACCATCACTTCTTCCGGCAGGCCAAACGACACCGACTTGGTGATCCGTAATACTGACATTCCCTTCTCCTCCGAAGCGCCAGGTCTGCACAGCCTTACCAGCCTCTACGTCCCACAGCTTGACTGTCTGATCCGCACTCGCTGTCACAACACGTTTTGAGGACTTATCCCACGAAACAGCAAAGATGGATCCTTTGTGCTCGCCCTCGCCAATTTGTGTCGTAGCCTCTCCGGTCTTGCCATCGTAGAGCTGGATCCTACGATCAGCACCTACGCTAACGAGATGATTTCCGTCTGGTGAAAACCCCACTCCATAGACATATCCCTTGTGCAATCCTCCAAGTTTAGTGGCAAATTTGAACGGCGCTCCATGTAAGAACACCATGCTGCTATCGTCGGCTCCAGTTGCAGCTCGTAGCGGGCGTTGCTGACGAATGGCTACTGAATTGATGGCTGAAGAATGTCCGCTGACTTCACCCACACTGTTCCCGCTGTCCGCCGTTATACAATGGCCAAATCTTTCCCGTCCATCGCCGACGGCAATAATCCGTTGAGAGTCTCCATCCCAAGCAATGTCATTAATTCTGCCAGATATAATGTGGTAGTCGCCTTGACATTGTCAGTCAGTCGTCAACTAGGGCTTGATACTTCGTGTCGCACCTTTTGTATTGACGCCCTCCACAGCATCCCAAACCTTTACTGCACCAGAAACATCTCCAGAAGCAACATAGAAGCCGGATGGCGAGAAGCGCGCAACAGAAGTCTGAGTGGTATGGGCGGTATATTGTTTGCTGAGTGAAGGGTCGTCGATGGATCTCAGGAAGATGGATTTGCCAGACTATGGCTACGTTCAGTGATATTCCAGGGTTTTTCTGCCTGCAATTACTTACGGCATATGCGATTCTTTGTCCGTCAGGCGAGCTGGACAGTTGAGTTGGCCGGCCACGTTCTGTATTCGGCGATGCTGCAAGGATTTTGTCAATGGTGATCGACATAACTAGTGTAAATCTTCGAGTCTCTCGGAGTCTCTAAAAGTGTGATACTTGTGAGGAAATTGTCTGGTTCAACAAGGGCGTAGGCTGGTGCAATGGAGGTGGCTTCAAAACATGAGGGGCCAGGCTGACGCAACGATTCCCTGACAAGGCTGAGTGCCTAAGGTCTTGGCAGAGTTCCTCAGAACCACAAATAAGTCAATGTCACATTTGGGCCGGGACATTCAGATCACAGAGAATTTGGATTTCTGAACTCAGATTCATGTGTTTTGGGTCGTCGCTATTCTTTTACCCAAAATTATATCAATCATTTTATTCGCCATTGTATGTTCAGCGCAGGGGTATCGTCCAAAGTACAGTTGTTCCATCCCTGACCCAGACGCCTCCACCTATGCACCTTTTGTACAATCAAATAGCACTGAACATGGTCCAGATCCATGAACTCCATACCTGCCATGCTATGCAGTGTTCCCCAAAAATTGTAATGCAAACGCCGCAAATGCCATCATGTGAAAGGGGAAATATCAAGAGCCAATTGCAAGACAGGAGTCCAGCAAGCTGTCGAGTGATGTCTTATCCTCCATCTCACCACCTTCCCAGCCATAAACATCGTCCTCGACATCGAAATGGCCATTCACACCATTAACACCGTTCGCAACATGCATCCCCCCCATTTCGATATCACCGTCGATGTCCTGATCGAATATTTTGGGGTAGCTCTCAGGCCATGAGTAGTCGTCCCAAGCCTCTACTTCACCCTCGCGATAGCCCATCATGATCTGTTGTACCACAACAGGCATCTGTCCAAGTCCGCAATCACCCAATTCAAGAGCCGTACGGAAGTCGGCCATTCCAAGAGGGCCGCGTTCACTAGCAGCTTTGGCTTCGATGGGAAGCAGACCACTCTTGTCCCGTTGAATCTCCCCTCGTAATGAACTTTCTTCCTCTCTCTCCAGCTGAGCCCGATATTTGTGAGTTTGGATCCAGCTAGAACCACCCCCAGTACCTGCGCTACCGCTAGCACCAGGGCCATTGCTCCTCGTTTTACTGAAAACTGATGATAAAACCTCCTTTATGAAGGTCTCCGTTGCAACTGACATGAAATGAGCCGCATCTGGCACATGTCCAGAGACAAGCCCAGTCTCATAACAGATAGGCAGCATTCGCGATTCAATAGTAGATGTGTCTGGAAACTCTCCCGACTCTGAAGCTAAAGGCTGTGCATATCGCTTTCGGATTTCGAGATCCCAATCTGTTTACAATAAGTAAGGAGCTTCGGGGAATCAATTTTGAGTACTTACTTGTCTTGTTCAGACCACCAGCGCTCGCAGGAACAGGATCGACGGACCGCGGAGCTTTTGGCCTATGTTGTTCTCCAAAAATATTGGCCATTTCCTGGCGAGGATCAAACTTATAAAATGATTAGCTAACGGTGATAGTACTCATGAAAACAGGTAACTCACATCATTTTGGCTGAGATCTTTCAGTCTCCTCCTATCTCGACTTGGCAATTGCATAACCTCTGTTTTCAGCCGCTGTTCTGCAGCGTCTCCACTAACTGGCTTGCTCCCAGCCCCTGTCGTAGGTTTATCATTTGCGCTGACCCAGCTGGCCACGCCATGATCGGGCATCTCTCTCGTAACATTTGCGTAGATGGCAGAGACCAATTGATTATGCAGGTGTTCTATTTCGCCGGTCGGTGTTATCAGGAAATCGTCGATGCGCTCGGATAGTTCTTTTTGGTTCAGCTGGCCTATAGGGGTAATTGTTAGCAATTGTTCCAAAAGCGCAAAGATACAGGTTCCTTTCTGGGGTTTGAAATGCAAGTCTGAAAATGTACGAACCCATGACAAAAAGGCTGATAGACTCCTTATATGTTCCCCAATGCTCGCCAATCGCACTCTTGAGCGCAGTGTAGAGCGGCTCGAGGTCGATACGAGGTGGGACATGGTTGCTCTTGGAAACTTTGGGCGCAACCGGCGCAGATGCACTTATGGTCTTTGGAGGCAAAATCGGCGTCGTCGATATTCGACTCGAGGTCATCAAGGCGGAAGGGTCTATGTCAGGCATCGTGATTTAGGCGCGCCTGAACAGGCCGTTGCACCGCGACTTGGATCAAGTACAAAAGCGCATGAGATATGCAGGGCCAGAGGAGTCCAGCGATGCAATATCGAGATGAACAGGACGCTGTCGCGGTCGTGGTTGATGGCTATAAATCGTGGATTTTGCACCTTTGAACGAGGTGACGTCCCGGCGGTAGCGACCGTGCCCGTCGCATGCGCTAAAACGGGGAATATCAGCAAGGCTGGAGTCGCGTATCCCCAGAAAATGACAAAGGCGACGCGCGACAACAACAAAACAGTGACTTCGAATTCCACCTGCGCTTCGCATCCGCAATAATGAGATGTCGTCCCGCAATCAGCGCGTCAGCAATGGTATCAACTCCCTAGTGCGACGACTTTTGGTTGAGATTCCTGGTGAGGATCCTGCCTCGGCAGAGGAGAGGGAAAATAATGCGGTGGACTTCGTAACGGAGGTTCTGCAAAGGTACCTACATGCACAGGAACCCAGATTTATTGTAACTGACTCTGATATGTAGCTCACGAGGTCCAGCAGTGATTGCAGATGTCAATCAAGCGTCTGACCTGATCAAGAAGCGATTAATACAGACAAATCCAAGTCCCGACAAAGCCCTCCGATTCACGAACCTCTATAGCAAACTGCTTTCCATCCCAGTCATAAACCAGAAATGGGCTGTCTTATACTTTCTATACCAACTAAGCGACTATCAACCAAAGGCGCTGCCGGTACTCACAAGCCCTTTCAAAAGTCCGGTCAAAAATGGCCGACGACCCAGGAATCTAGAGAGTGAGATGCAGAGATCCCCAGAATATGGTCAGAAAAGAGAGGAGAGAAGTCTGTCCGAGGCATTTGCGCCAGAGGGACTGAAGAAACTACCAGAACGGGAGGGCGGTCAGCGGGATAGAAAGGAAGAAGCGCAAGCGTTCACCAGATCTGCAGCCCTGCAACGAGAAGGAGTTGCTTTGAAGACAGCTCTTCTCGCAGAGAACTATGTCGAGATCGATCCTCCGGAAACAGCATTGCTCCGAGACCTATCCTTTACTCTTCAAGGCCTTTCGTCGACTCATTTCCCATTCTCTTCTGATTCGACAGTAACATTACCAGCCACGCTCCCAGTCCCCATCATATCTATCCTCCATACTCTCGCAGAGCCATCGCTATTGTACCGAGGCCTCTCTTCGTTCACACAATCTCCTGGCGGCGGTTTACTTGGACAGAGTTTGAGGGCAGCTATTGGTGGGGAACTCCGATCATACCTTGGTTTAGTAGCCACATTGGAGGGTCAGATCCGGCGAGCATTGTCATCTCTGGATGAAAAAGAGCCAAGGGGTGGTATTGGGAAGGCTGGAGTCACCTTGAAACGTTGTGTAGTTTGGACTCGCGAAGCAACTATGGGCTTACGGTTAATGAGCCTAATAAGCGAAGAATCGAAAAGCAAAAAGGGAGGCCAGCTGATTTCTTTGATACATGGATTTTCCTCGTCCCACGGGGACCCAATGGTCGGAGCTTTTGCGGAACGGCTACTCACCCATGTTACCCGGCCATTCTATGACATGTTGCGACATTGGATCTACGACGGCGAATTGTCCGACCCTTATCATGAATTCTTTGTCTCTGAGCAGGACCCAAATGCGGTCAATGACACCCCAGATAGCAGGAGTCGAGGCGGTGCTAGCAGTGTTTGGGAAGACAAATACAAGCTTAACGAGGATATGGTACCGACAATCATCACGCAGGATTTCGCCCAAAAGGTCTTCTTGATTGGCAAATCTCTCAACTTCATCCGGTATGGTTGTGGAGATTCTCAATGGGTGGAAGAGTATTCCAAAGCCGCGTCGAAGGAGTTACGATACGGTGACACCGCCACTCTCGAAACTTGGATTGATGAAGCTTATAAGACAACCATGGCTCGTCTGATTCATCTAATGGCTGAAAAATTCCACCTGTTCGAGCACCTGAAGGCACTTAAGAACTACATTCTCCTGGGTCAGGGCGACTTCATCGCACTTCTTATGGAATCACTTTCTTCCAACCTTGATCGACCTGCCGGGGCTCAATACCGACATACTTTGACAGCGCAGCTTGAACATGCCATTCGCGGTTCTAATGCTCAATATGATTCTCCTGAGGTTCTCCGTAGATTGGATGCTCGGATGCTGCAGCTCTCACACGGAGATATCGGTTGGGACTGTTTCACCTTGGAATACAAAATCGACGCCCCCGTCGACGTGGTTGTGACGGAATGGGGAAATCGTCAGTATCTCAAAGTGTTTAACTTTTTGTGGCGAATCAAACGCGTTGAGTTCGCTCTCGCATCAACCTGGCGGAAATGTATGACTGGTGCCCGTGGTGTTCTCCAAGGCGAAGATCAGAACGTGGCAAAAGCTTGGAAACTTACCAGAGGTGTTCTTGCTGAGATGATTCATTTCATTGGCCAACTGCAGTACTACATATTGTTTGAAGTCATAGAAAGCTCGTGGGATGAACTACAAACATCTATTCACAAGGAAGGATGTACTCTGGATGATCTCATCAAGGCTCATACGAAGTACTTGAATGCCATCACCCACAAGGGTCTTCTTGGAGCGAAGAAGAAGCACCACGGAGAAGTTGATGAAAACACTTTTATGGTACAGCTTGGCGAGATTCTCCGACTCATGCTCACCTATCGAGATGCCGTGGATGGGCTTTATAGCTGGGCAGTGTCCGACTTCACCAGACGTCAAGGCGCTGATGTCCGACAGGAAGCCCAGACAAGACGAGAAGACGATGATGGCTTACTAGTCAACACTCCTGCGACGACGCGCCGTGGACCTCGCCATCTCCCTGATTCCACACCAGCTCCCATACCAGACGATATCATAGCCGACGAGTTCCCGGTTCTGCAGGAGCGGCTTCAGTCTTTAGGGGCGCACTTCAAATCCAGGGTTTGTCTGTTGTTGGGCGACCTGGCGTACCAACCGGACGTGGACATGAGGTTCTTGGGTGTAGTTATGAATTTCAACGACTGTTACCAACCTGTGCGAAAGAAGTTAAGCAGGCCAGCCGGAACCGCAAGGAGTTCGGCAAAGTCCTAAGGAACATAGATTATGGGAGGGGTTTGGCGTCGGAGGTCTTGGCGTTAGCTGTACGTGGAATGAAAGATCTGATAATGAACATAATGACGAACCGCAAGCCATTCTCTTTCATGCTCACGTCTCTGGAGATGGTATACTGAGGTACTGTAGATCCTCCCAAGTGGAATCCTGGTTGGAATACTGTGTGATAGCTCCACCTAATGTGATGGAGCTCCATCCCCCACTTTGTCCCTCCCCCACTAAAGCTAATCCGCTTGGAGCGAACTTTATGGGCGGTCAGGATATTCTGCAACATTCCACCTTCGTCATCTGCTTCTTGAGAAATTGTTGATCTTTGGCTAGGAGACTTCTCGTGAATGTATTTCTGGCTGCGCCCTATCCTACAAGCATCTACTATTGCGCATTCTACTCATTGGTCTCACCTGAGCTTCGTTGCTTCAAGATGGGCTTTCAAAAGCACCAGAATGGTGTGCGGATAGCAATTGATGTAAGAAGAGCTTCATTTTCGTTGTGAACACTTGCGTATTGATCTGCCTGAATCTTGTGATTTTACTCGAACATCCTCCAAGCGTTCAACAATTATGCCCCTGCCCATTTTTGGCAAAAGTTCTCATGCCCATGTTGCGAATAATTACATCGGCCGTGATCAATCGCCCTGCTGACAATTACCATAGCGAGGCGGTACTTTCACCGATTGCGTAGCCAACCCAGGTTCGGGAAAGATGGAAGATAACATCGTCATAAAACTCCTATCCGAAGATCCCTCTAACTACGAAGATGCCCCTCTGGAAGGAATCAGACGAATCATGTCTAAGTTTTTAAGCAAAGAGATACCCAGAGGCGAACCACTCGACACCTCCAAAATCGAAAGTATACGCATGGGAACTACGGTAGCTACAAATGCGTTGTTAGAAAGGAAAGGGGAGAGGATAGCGCTGGTAGTAACCAAGGGCTTCAAGGACTGTCTGGAGATTGGTAATCAGTCGAGACCAAAGATTTTTGATCTGGCAATCAGAAAACCGGAAGTGCTATACGAGAAAGTCGTGGAGATTGACGAGAGGGTAACATTGGAAGACTACGCTGAGGATCCGGAAAGGAATACTACGAAAGTTGAGTCCGGGAAGTCAGATGAGGATAAGGACCTTGTCAAGGGCTTGTCATCGGAGGCGGTTCGCATTCTACAACGGCCGGATGAAGCAAAGATTCGGACACAATTGCAAGAAGTCTGGGATCAGGGTATCAAGAGTATAGCAGTGTACGTAATCAGACCTCATTACTTACTTCTCTGCATGCCTTGTTATCACGGTGGCATAACATAGACGTTCTTCGCTGTCTTGATGCGTATCACTGACTGACACAATATGCAGATGTCTCATGCATGGATATACGTTCAGCGATCACGTAAGTACTCGTCAAACTCCAGTACATTGGCTTGACTTTGTCGTGAGCTGGCAGTTTGCTAAACCGCCTCACTCAGGAAGCCTTGGTTGGGAAAATTGCAAGAGATATGGGCTTTCAGCATGTGTCTCTTAGTCACGAGCTCATGCCAATGATAAAGCTAGTCCCAAGAGCGACATCCGTATGTGCTGATGCATATTTGACGCCCATTATCAAGAAGTATATCGCCGGTTTCCAAAAAGGTTTCGAAGGAGGTCTAGGAACCGAGAGTGTAAAGGCCGAAAATGGTTCTAGGGGTGCCAGATGCGAGTTCATGCAGTCAGACGGCGGTCTCGTCGACGTCGATAAGTTCTCTGGGCTGAAAGCCATCCTTTCTGGTCCAGCTGGAGGCGTCGTCGGTTACGCCCTTACTTCATATGATGCTGAGACTAAGACTCCGGTAATCGGCTTCGATATGGGCGGGACCTCAACCGATGTGTCTAGATATGGCTCCGGTCGATATGAGCATGTTTTCGAAACAACCACCGCAGGTGTGACGATCCAATCTCCACAATTAGACATAAACACCGTCGCGGCTGGAGGTGGCTCTCGATTATTTTTCAGAAATGGTCTCTTCGTTGTTGGACCAGAGGTAAGTGCTGGCAAGCTTATTTTCTTCCGTTGGCTAATCTCCAGCAGAGCGCCGGAGCCCACCCAGGACCAGGTTGCTACCGCAAAGGGGGCCCAGCAACTGTGACAGACGCAAACTTGTTCCTCGGCAGGCTACTTCCCGACTTCTTTCCAAAGATTTTCGGCAAGAATGAAGACGAAGGTCTTGATGTATCAGCAAGCGAGAAGTTAATGAAGGAGCTCACAGAGCAGATCAACAAGGAGACAGGCAAGAATATGAGCGCGGATGAGGTGGCATTCGGATTCCTGACTGTGGCTAATGAGACCATGACGAGACCTATTCGATCACTAACCGAAGCCAAAGGTCATGACACATCAAAACATCGCTTAGCCACGTTTGGCGGCGCTGGTGGTCAGGTCAGCATACCCTCTTCCTATTTTCCGATGTTTCTAAAAGAGCCAAATGCTGGAGCAGTGTCTATAAAACATGAATTCAACGTCTCTTGTGCATCTTGCGACACAAAAGGCTGTTGCTAACCTATCCCATAGCACGCGGTTGCTATTGCTGAGAGCCTGGGCATCCGTCAAACGCTGGTGCATCGTTACTCCTCCGTTCTATCAGCTTATGGCATGGTATGTGTCATCTCACTACCTCTTGCAGCCTGTCACAAGCCTGCTTTCTTCTGGATTCTGTGGATACTTACTCGCGCGGTGTAAATAGTCACTCGCAGATGTTGTTGAGGAACGTCAAGAGCCAGAATCGAAGGTCTGGGCAGATAAGGGGGATGCAAAAGATACTTTGTTGGGGAAAATTGAGGAGTTGAAAGCAAAGTCCCAAACAGCCTTGAACGAACAGGGCTTCGAAGAAGATTCTATTATGTTCGAAGAATATCTCAACATGCGTTATCGAGGTACCGAATCAGCTCTCATGATCGTCAAGCCGTCTAAGGAAGAGGCTCAGAATGAGTATGGTGGAGATGAAGATGCTTTTGCACAAGCATTCGTTAAACAACACCAACAAGAATTCGGATTCACCTTTGATAGGGACATCATTGTCGACGACGTGCGAGTACGCGCTATCGGCAAGAGCTTTGAACACTTGGGAAAGACTGTGGACCAGCAGCTGAAAGAGATCAAGCCCAAGGATATCAATTCCGGCGACAGGGAATACAAGAGGACGCAAGTGTACTTCGATGGAGGGAGGAAGGACACCCCGATCTACAAGCTCGAAGATCTTGATGTCGGTGACAAGATCAAGGGTCCAGCTATATTGTGTGATGGCACCCAGACGATCGTAGTACCTCCAGGTACTTCAGCATTGATCATTGAGACTCATGTAGTGATCAATGTTGGTGAAAGGGAGCTCCATCACGATGAGTGAGTATCCCTAAACTGTTATTGGCACCTTAAGTACTGAAACAGAATTAGGATTTCCGAGCCTAACGAAACGAAAGATATTGATCCAGTCATGCTTAGCATCTTTGCTCATCGCTTTATGAGCATCGCTGAGCAGATGGGTCGGGCTCTACAGAAAACCAGTGTTAGCACGAACGTAAAGGAACGCCTCGACTACTCGTGCGCCCTCTTCGATTCTACCGGCGGCTTGGTAGCCAATGCCCCACATCTACCTGTTCACTTGGGAAGTATGTCGACGTGTGTGAAGAGGCAAGCTGAGATATGGAAAGGAAGACTGGTGAAGGGAGATGTTCTCGTTTCCAACCATCCGGAATTTGGCGGGACTCACCTTCCGGATATCACAGTCATCACGCCAGCTTTCGACCAGGCAGGGAAGAACATCCTCTTCTATTGCGCCTCCCGTGCTCATCATGCGGATATTGGAGGAATTTTGCCTGGAAGCATGCCGCCGCATTCTAGGGAACTTTACCAAGAGGGTGCAGCCATCAAGTCCGAAAAGCTTGTCAGTGCTGGGAAATTCAACGAAGAACGAATAATCGAGCTGCTACTTAAAGAGCCCGCAAAATACAAGGGCTGCAGTGGGACAAGATGCCTGTCGGATAATATATCTGATTTAAAGGCACAGATATCCTCGAATATGAAGGGCATCAACTTGATCTCTTCCTTGATCGAGGAATATGGCGAAGTTGTTGTCAATTCTTACATGGTTGCCATCCAGGAAAACGCCGAGCTCAGTGTTCGAAATCTGCTCAAAGATGTTAGCAAGCGATTCGAGGGACAGGATCTAACAGCTGTTGACTATATGGATGATGGCAGCCCGATCAAGCTGAAGATAACTATCGATGCTGAGAAAGGAGAGGCTGTTTTCGACTTCGCGGGAACTGGGCCAGAAGTTTATGGTATGTTAACCTTCAGATCGATCACTCCCATTATCCTAAAACCTTTTCAGGAAATACAAATGCTCCACAAGCTGTCACATACAGCGCGATTATCTACTGTCTCCGCAGTCTGATATCCGAGGATATCCCGCTGAATCAAGGATGTCTGAAGCCGATTAAAGTGCTGATCCCACCCAAATCGTTCCTTTCGCCATCAGACAAAGCCGCTGTTGTCGGTGGTAACGTCCTGACGTCTCAACGAGTGACGGATGTCATCCTAAAAGCGTTCCAAGCCTGTGCAGCCTCCCAAGGAGACTGCAACAACCTGACCTTTGGATTTGGAGGCAATATTGAGGGACAGGAAGACGTCAAAGGTTTCGGTTACTACGAGACGATTGCTGGAGGAAGCGGAGCTGGGAAGGATTGGGAGGGCACTTCTGGTGTTCACACACATATGACAAACACGAGGATCACCGACGCTGAGGTTTTCGAAAGACGTTATCCTGTGCTTTTGAGAGAGTTCTCTCTGAGACCTGGTTCTGGAGGAGCTGGCAAGCATCGCGGTGGAGACGGTGTCATTCGAGATATCGAGTTCAGAATACCAGTCCAGGTATCGATACTAAGCGAGAGGCGAGTATACCATCCCTATGGCCTTGCTGGAGGCGAAGACGGGGAATGTGGTCTCAACGTCTGGGTTCGCAAAGTCGAAACGAGTAATCCAGAACGTTCGGATAAGATGTTGAATGGATCTGGAGATGATGTTGATGATGCGGTGTATGAAGAGCGGTGGATCAACATGGGCGGCAAAAATACGGCTGCTATGAAGGCTGGCGAGAGAATTATCATCAATACTCCTGGAGGCGGTGGATGGGGTAATGTCGGTGATGCGAAGGCGGAGAAGAAGGAGAAAGATCCCAAGCATGCGTGGAGAGGTGGAAGTTATGCCAGTAGAGAGGAGATGGCTCTTCAAGCATAGTCATACATAAAGTGTCGTCATATATTATCAATACCCATTCGCTGACTCATGCCAGGTGTTGGGACGCTTCCAACCTACCTTTTATATTCAATGTACTGTGCGATTTTTTATGAATTTAAGGGAGCGGATCCTGCTGACGTCCGTCTTCAATTTCGCACGCTTAGGGCTTGACGATAGCGTTACTTGTAGGTGAGATAAGAGGTTTGTAATTGGCTTGGTGTCTGGCCATTTACAGGTTTTCTATCCGGCGGTAATACACCGCCACTTGAAGATATACACCGCGTCTCATGACTCTTATCTTACTTCGTGAATTTACCACATGTGGATATCTAGTCCTGGAAGCCAAGCAAGTAAATCTGTAAAGACATGTTTATGCAACTGACGTCGATTCATTGTCATATTCTCCACTTGCGACTTTCAATGAAGGCTGGTTGTGGCTACACACAAGTATGCGGAATTCAGAGGAACCAAAGCCAGCTACAAAAATCATTATGAAAAACAGTCGTTTGGTTATTGCTGATGGAAAAGAACGCACAAAAATGGTCGTCTCTACAATTAGGATTTGATAGTAGGGAGTGATAAAGGATGAAAAACATATGGCATAATTCAGGGTGAAGCAGTCCGCTGTTACGGTTTCCCGTGTGGCTTGCCATGCTTTTGCGTGTGAGTGGAAGCAGACAGTAACTTTGCCCATTTCTCGGAGTCGGACTACTGCACGTCTGTTTTCATTAGTGATAGAGTTTGAAATGAGGAGTCTGTTTAGTGAGGCAAATACTTCAAGGGGTAAACCCCTTGTCTGGGCTGGCTTGAGCTACGTCCTGCTGGAGCATTAGTTCCGGTACAGAAGGTTTTAGCTGCCGGTACTTGGCTGCAAAGAGAAGATAGCTTCGTTGCATTTGGATTCGAGCCAGGAACTGCATTCGTGACATGAATTAATAATCACCATCATATAGCTGCTTTACAAATTTTCTTAAAGTCGCCCATGTTTGTCCACAGAGATGCTGTTAAGATGCGATACCCGCTGTGGAGAGTGCCCTGCAAGATCCACCCGAAAGCCTGTAGCGATCTTCCGCAGCCACGTACCCAGTGAGCTAGTCTCGGCAGTTTCAAGCCTTACCGAGAACTCTAACTTCACCATGTTGAGACCTCAAGTGCCACCTAACGCAAGCTCTCGACTGATCCGACGTTTCGACTTGCTCACGCACATGCCAAAAGACCGAATCATGGTCCAGAAAGATGCTTTCCCATGTCTGGTCCTCCACTTATCAAGACCCGGGCCAAGTGGCATCTGCTTGTCTGGAGCTCTGCCCAAACCCCAACACAGCTAGCTAAAGCCCGGCTTTCTCGGGCACCAATATGTCTACCTGCTTTCTAGAACATTTGGAAAAGGTCTCCCAATTGATGCACAGTAAAGAGGCTAGTAGCTCTCAGACAGACCGAGTGAGCTGGGAGACTAAGGTACTGTACACGAGTAAGCCAGACCGCTTGACTTTCAGCAAAGCATATCTGTTCCGTTTCACATCTGAAGATCGATAGCTTGACTTTCATTGAAGTAAGCTGTCTTCCTCGCAATTTTCTTTTTCTTCGTCAAAATTTCAGACAGATTCGATCGAAATGTCTGCCCCGGAAGTTGTTAGTAATGGAGTTGGGAGTCGCCAGGAGGAGGGAACAATCGAGAGGGAGTCGGATGTGATCCGAGCAGAACAACAAGACGAAGCATTACCAGAAGATCCCGAGAAAGCAGATCGGGATACAAAGAGAACGCCAGAAGGAGATACAATACACCCAGAGAATCCAGAAAATCTCCTAGAAAGCGTACACGAGGATCCGGAGAAAGAAGAAATGGTCACGGCGATGGCTGCACAGGACAGAACAAGAGCGAGAGCAGAGAAAGAAGACGAAATTCGTCCTCTCAGCCAGGTTGACCCGAATGTGGGAGACCCGTCTGCATCCTCGGACTTCATGGGTGAGGATGCAACAACCGTTGACGGAATGGAGTCCACTGTTGACGGTTTGGATGACCCAAAGGCAGCTCCTATACCACCCGTACGCCCACCACTGGAGAAACTGGCACAGAAAAATCCAAAAGCAACGTAAGTGCCCCTTCTATGCCAGCTCTGAGATGCAACAAAGTGTATCCTGCTTGCTTTAGATACCACAATCGTGTTCGGCCCAAAATACTCTCAAACAATGCTCATAAACATATTTGCAGGGACCACCTTTCCATCACACTTGGACCCCTAATGATCATCCTCTTTGACGTCGTGATTCCTATAATCGTATACTACGCTTGGGTAAGCTCTATGTCCTTCTCTTACCTTTGTATAACAATATATTTGCCAGTCACTGACTTCTGAGGCAGTACAACACCCGAGTTCGACAAAGAAATCGAGAATGTCGCCGACAGAACCAGCCAGTCGATAACTGTTCCATTGTACAGATCGAATATGACGAAGAGATTCTCGGATACGCCGTCATATGCTTCGGTTTCGGCGAGCTCTACATCCTGGTTGTTCGAGTCGCACGTCTTCTTAGATATCGCGAGCTCTGCGCTCCTCTCCTGTCGCGCTCGAAATGGGAATTGGACGCAACATCATGGGTCTACGGCGTCTCAATGATCTGTGCCCTGATACCTTTCGTTGTCGGCAGCACCCTGGAAATCCCGCAGCTGTACCTCTACTCTCCCGGTTTCCTCATGGCGTTCCTCGGCTGTGTTATGCTTATATCCATTTTTCCTATCCCACTACCCATCGGCATTAATTCGCACGCACGAGGCACCCCAATGCGGCCTTTCATCTACTACGCGGCGGAGGACTTCATCGCTGTTGATGGCCTGCAAGACCGCGAATTCCGCGTGCGATACAACGCTCGCTACGATTCTTCGAAGGCGTTCAGACGCATGTTCACATACCTTACCTGGTGGTGGATCTCCGGTGTCATAATCTATCTCGGATGTTTGTCGGCTGTCATCTGGAAGTTGAAGTTTCACTATGCGTTCGGTCTATCTCTGGGTGTCCTCTTCGCTTATCTCACAATATGGGCATTGGCGTCTTACTATTTCGTAATGTGGTCGATGCATCGAGAGAAAATGGCGTGGGAAAGAGGGACTCCCACTTAATTTGTTTGAGCCTATGGCCAATTGCAATCCGATTTGCAGTAGTCATCGAGTGTGAGTCTGATATCTTTGTCCAAGCATGCATGGTGGTCGCAATCTGTAGACGTTTAATTTCTGGTGGAAGGTTGCGCTACAAATATACCAAGAAACAGTCTTTTCTGCGGATTCATTTGGGAAAACGAATCGTGCATGTATATCGTATATCGCGTTTGTTGGTAATAGGAAATTAAATCCGGACCTCTTTATGGACTAGCAATATGTCTAGAGTCATCAGTCCATATACACGAAATGTTGCAAAATCTCCAGAATTAGTCTGATGGTATCACCACCATCTTCACACTCAGATCGTTCATGTTGGGTTCGCTTAACCTGGTATTTCGGAAGGCCATTTGGACCTACGTCCTTGCAGTGCACCCCCCGGTTTGACTGTCTAGCTTTATTATGTAACATTTGCTGGCCTTGTTAAAGAAGAATAATTAGACCCAATCGTAATGTATTTTTTCAAGAAGGGGATGACTTGGTTAGTTGTGAAAGTTTGATAGACAGGGAAGAAATACAAAGCAGCAAATGTTACAAAAGCGCGCGAGACAATTATACTGGGGGGAACACTGTATACTGTCAACATCAGCATCCTATCATACCGGTCAAAGGTCAGCTCTCCCATTCGGTTAGCTTCACGGACCAATCCTGTTGCTTCAGCAGGAAGAGGCAAGATTTCTTGCACACTTCAGAGTGTCCTTCCCTGAACTCATCGCTGTGTCTCGGAGCTTGAGGAATTATCATACAATTAGCTTTGCGTCAGCTTGCACTTCTAACCTTTTCAATGGTACCTCACTATTACGGACATGTTTAAAGTAGATTGTCTTCCAGTAAAAACCAATCGGACAGATAAACGACTCCCGCAGCATTCCTGCCTCAGAAACCGAACATCGCAGCTCGTCAACCCTCATCTTCAGACGAAAGGATGTAAACAGCATCACTTGCGCCCAATGTTTCGGGAACAGGACCCCTGTTGCCTGGTTGTTCTGTTTTGACGATCTGTTTACTTATCTCCGTCACAGCTTTGGCTGGCTCTTGAACACACTTGGTCACCAATTCTGAGAGGTTTAGCTTTTGAACTACATGAATGTCCAAAGTCTATCCGTCACAGCCGTTCAAAGGTCGACAGTGGAAAAGCTTACGCGAGCTCTTCGCGATCTGTTGACAATCAAGAGAAGGCTGGGAACAGCGTGGCTGGGGACCTCGCGTGACGTAGCGAAGGACCTATGGAAGTCTCATGGCCAATCAACTCAGCCAAGTCCCTGAACTCCGCCAGTAATCTGCCCCGTTTGACCCTTTCCCTCTGCAAACGCAAATGCAGCCCTGATTCTGCGAGACCTGATCGACGACCTCAATAACTTCGACAAAAAGGCACCGGCGACCTCTCCTTCCTCCCCCTCTCCCTCTCCCACGTCCTCTCTCTTCGTCGACGTCGCAACTATGCAAGTGCGGCGCAACACCAGATTTCCGAACAAGCCCGCTGTCGCACTTGTCTAACGCGACCATGGAGCCCGAGGAGGACAAACTCGAGACCCTGATCAACGCAATTCCGACATGCTGCTCGACGACACCCACACTGCGCTGCTGCTGCGGTCGCACTGATTGCTCTTATCTTAAACATAATACAGTTGCCCTAGACGATCTCGAGAAAGAGGTTCGGACAGCGGCCTCGTTAGGTCAAGTATGCATTCCTCGTCCCCCCATTCTTTTCCGCCGGGGAAATTATGCGTAACATGGAACATCCTAGATTCTATTGGAAAAAAGTATATGACTGTGGATAATTCTTCAAAGATCATTTCACTAGGCCGGGCCGTTCACAGCGCGTCGAGATGAGTAAATCGCTGACTTTTGCCTTGCAGGCTTTGCTTGTTAGACATGAACAATACATGCAGGATGCCGAACGCGACCGAGTGGACATGAGTACCAAGATTGAGAAGCTCGAGGCCGACAAGAGAGCATTGGAACAGGAGAATGCGAAGTCGGTCGAGGAAAACCGGGAGTTGCTTGATCAGTTGGAGGGGTTGAATGGAACTGCTGCCGAGTCCGAAACACATATCAAGTCTCTCGAAGCTACGCTGTTCTCGACGCGCCAGGAGCTACGGCGACTGGAACTGCTAGCATCTAGAACGCATGACCTGGAGATGCAACTGGCCGCGCTAGAGCAGGAGCAAGGTGTGTTGCAGCGGACGATTATCACGAGCCAGGAGGAAGAAAGGTCAGCAATCCAGCGATGGAGATCTGCGGAGCGAAGGCTTTTCAACCTCCAAGACCAGTTGGACAAGATCGAGCGCGAAGCCAGGGAGGAGAGAGAGAAACATGTTGAAGTAATGGGGAGGATGGAAAGGCAGCGAGCCGTCGAAGCATCGCTTCAGACCGCTGCTGGACGACTACAAAGCGCAGCGGCAGCCACAACTAGCAATGGCAAAAATGGGAGCAATGTTGTCTCGCACTTCGTCAAGGACATCCTGCAGGACAACGCTAATCTACAAATGGGAATTGTGGAGCTGAGAGAGATGCTGATGAATTCGAACGATGAGGTACAGCATCTGAGAGAACAGCTCCTGCTGCACCAACCGGTGGTAGAGGAAAATGGAAATGGATCTGGCCCGCCGACCCTGAGGGCAGAACTTGCGCCCAAGGAGGAGAAGGAACCTGCGGTCATCTCTCAAGCCCTGCACATTCATCACCATTATCATACACCAAAGAAAGAAGAGGTTCGTCGGCCAAAGAAGAAACGGACTTCTCTCAACACGGCACTTTTCACTCCTCCCAAGGGAATGCAGAGTCCAAGAACACCCAGAAGCCAGGACTCTGCTAGTGCTATTTTGTCACAGACTTCGGTTACCGTGCCTGCTCCGATCACGCCAAACAATCGATGGTCGATGCAGTCCGGGCAAATGTCCGACTTCGCCCCTTCCTCCGTGCCGAGTTCTCCTCAGTCGATGTATCGCCATAGTGGACTCTTTGACAGGCTTGACAGACTGGATATCGACTCATCTCGGCCTACTTCCCCGTCCTCGAGCGTTGATCCTCTTTCACCACAGTTTCAGCCTCTTCACCACCGCAAGCGAGGGTCCGAAGTATCAACACGAAGTTTTATGCCTGCAAGCAACTTTCAGCCTCACATAATACATGAAGAGGACGATGATGTGGAAGATCTCGCGGCTCTTCAGCCAACACCTTCGTTGGAGAATGATGCGACTCCATCCGACACGTCTCGTGATACAGGGTATCTGTCCACAGATCATGAGCAGGAACAACATTGGACCGCATCTCTACAACCACGACTTCGCCATTCGGCATCGCATGAATCTATCTTATCGATATCAGGAATCGACATTCATACCCTTAAATCAAGACCTTCACAGATCACAATCCGAGATGGCAGCGCTCTCATTCGTCCGCGAACTAGGCTCGGCACTCCAACCACAGTTGTTTCCATGGATACGATCACGAGTTCTTCGATGGTCACTCCCCGGGCAACCATGTCTCGTCAGACACGTGACAGTACTGCATACCTCCAAAGCATGCGTGCAAATAGCAGTGATTCTAGGTCCATCTCTTCGAACAATTCGAACGAGGGTATTAAGACTAAATTGGGTGGATGGGTATTTGGTCGCTGGGGTGTAACCCCTCAGAAGTCCTCGGGCGATCTTAGAGGTTCTTATTTGGCAGTACCGCCTCAGCAACGAGCTGTGAGCACAACTGCAGTTGATCCATTGAAGGCATTCATGGGCCGTTCCCCAGGTATCAACCAAAAGGGACCCATTCCAGGATTCATCAAGAAAGTCGAAAAAGCACCGAGCAAAGTGAACCCGGAGCTGGTCGACCACGATGCACTGAGAGAGATTTTAATGGAAGGGGCGCTTTGAGCAGCCATGTTGTACGATGTTACGGTCTCTCATTACGAGATCTTCTTTGTCTGTCATACTCGGCGCATATTTCCTTGAGTCTTACACATATTGCTGGCGTTTGGGACGGATGGCCGGCCGGATACCCTGTTATTGGAATATATACATAGAACAGATTGTGATAATTTAATTTCTAAAGCAGCTCAACATCATTGGGATTAAGCCAATGTCTAACATTTTTGGTGACATTGGTATGCCAATCACCATAGTACTTGGCGAACTGGACCTCACACCTCTCTCTTTGCCAATTGCCACTGACTCTGTTCCGCTTCGGCCCATTCTTATGAGCATGAGACCAACATGTGGAATTGTGGCATCGTCTTGGGTGACGCAGATCGGCATTTCCGCATTTCCAATCCATCAATAATGGCCGAGATTGGCAAACAAGACGTGACGGATAATTTGTTATTCCCGTCCTTCAAGATGCCTTTCCACAGCGGAGAGAGGAAATGCAAGCCAAGACATACAATGCAACGTTTGTCAGCACCGAATAGTCCAGTGTAAGCTGGGGCTGAGACCGTCCTGTGGCAATCAGAACAGAACGGATAAGGCTGACAGCACTAACTAGAACTGTCGCCAATGTTCTTTTAAACTTTCCCCATATCTCATCTGACAAGCTTCTTACAATCTTTCCATAAACATATATATCTCGCCACATCTTTCGCATCATCCATGTCTCAATACTTAACACATTTCGAGGAATGTCTAGCACCTCGGTTCCAGTGATCAAAAAGCCCAAGAGAAGAGGCTTGCCAAAGACAAAATCAGGTTGCAGAACCTGCAAGTAAGTCGATCCTACCGTCCATGCCCATGCCGCAGCGTCCCGTTTCAGCCTCCTCGATACTACGCCATCGATATGCATTCTTTTCACTGACATCAGACATAGACAACGTCGCGTAAAGTGCGGAGAAGAAAGACCTTTTTGCTTCCGGTGTGTCAAATTTGGAGTCCCATGCGACGGCTATGGCGTTCTTGACAACCCCGCCAACTTGCCAGGTCGCAATTCTTTGATTTTGCCCAAATCACCAAACGCAGCTCTTCCGCTCCCTCTTCTCACCAACCCAAATTCTTCACTCTTCAACGCTGCGCAAGAAAGCCGCTACTTCGATGTCTTCTGTAACAAGACGGCTTTTGACATTCTGCCTAGTTTTGACTCGAGCGCAACGGCTTTGAGGCAAGTCATTCTTCAAACATGTGAGAGTGAGCCGTCGATTCGACACGCTGTTGTGGCGCTTGGAGCGTTAGATCTAGCTGCCCGAAGCCTTCGGGATTTCTCGCCTATGTCGCTGGATGCATGGAGAGAGACGCCGCTGCAGCATCACCAGAATGCACTGAAGCAGTATGCAACTGCTATCAAGGCGATGCGGCAGGCTGCTTTGACGAGGAAGCAGGATTTGAGGACAACTTTGTTGACATGTCTTGTGATCATGTGTTTTGAAGCTTGGAATGGTAATCAGGAGTTGGCGATTAAGCAAATTCAGATGGGATTTAAGCTGATCCAAGCGTGGAGAGAGGAGGAAGTCGACGAGAAGGACGAGAGGAGGTTTGTAGGGTTGGAATCTGCAATGTCCGATACGGTCGAGGATGAGCTTGTGAGAGTCTTCAAAAGACTGGATGTCCAAGTAAGTTAATTTCGATTTCTTATAGCGAACGAGCTGGCTGCTTCAATGTGTTGGAGTCGTGAAAAACGTGCCCGAGGTCTTCTACAATTCGAGTGCCGAATGCGTCGAAAGCGACGGTTGGCCGACATTCATTGCCACATTGGTACAGATTCAATGTCTCAAAATGAATTCGTACATTCGGAATTTGAAATTTTGGTTTCGGGCATTGACATTCACGAGCGCCCCTTAAAAATTTCAAATCACAGTTTATGCATTACCCCATCCGGGCCATCAAAATGCTCAGTTTTTACCTCGGCGTATAATTCTGTATAAGAGCTGAGGCGAAGCCTGACATTGAATGTACCAGCTACATTTGAGATCATTCAGCTTCTCTCTTGAGACTCGATAGACACTCAATGGGCCTTGAGAATGGGAACTATGAGGACATTCATGAGTACTGTCCGAGTTTCCAGGCTTCAGCGGACAGCTCAGTCAAACACTTCCACTGTCCACCTCACAGAGCTAACACAAGAGCAGGCAATATCGTTCTCCAGCGAGAGCACTCCGGAACGCCACGCCCTTGTATTAAGCGGCGAACGAGCTCTCCTAGATCGCATGCCTCAAGTCTTCACCTCTGCCCGCGATGCAGCCACATACGCCAACGCCCTTGTCCGCCAAACAATGCGTTTCTTCTCCGAGCAGATCCCCCTGCCTATCCCTCCACCCCCGCAAATATATTTTCCCATGCACGGCTGGTGGGGTGTCAAGATCCCACACGTAGTATCCATCCAGCAACGCATCATGACGGATGTCCTTCGTTGGAAAGCAGCTGATGCACCTTTCTGGCGGCAGCTCAATATCGAAGCCCAGGATCCTACTCAAGACCATAGTGAGGACTATTTTCTCGCAAGCGTCTCACGTATGCATATACAGATCTTGTGGATCGGCTTGATGACTATCTGCATGGACAACGAGAGCCAGTTCGATCAGTATTTCGACGTCTTTCGAGAAGTAGTGGATTTAGCCGAATACACTCTCGAGGTCCAGAACGCGAAGTCCAAGACCCCGAAATTTACTTTCGATTCACTGGTCGTGATTCCGCTGTACATGGTCTCATTCAAGTGCAGGGATCCGATTATCAGACGAAAGGCTGTCAGGCTGCTATTGGATAATCCGAGAAGAGAAGGTGTATGGGATTCTGTGCTCGGCGGTAAGATGGGAGAGTGGGCTACGACCGTAGAGGAGGACTTTATGGAGGATGGGAGAGTTCCTGAATGGGCGAGGATACATTGGGTCGCGTTGGAGAGGGATAAGGAGCAGAAGAGTGCGATGCTGAGTTGTGAGCAGAGAGTTGGACCGTACTCGGATGAGGTCGTTATGAGGAGGAAGATTATCACATGGTGATGCCAGAGAGAGGATCTTCTTTATGACCACATAGCTTGACTTTGATGGACGAATTGGTTGCAAGTACCATGCTCGGCCTATGACATTGGTTTGTTCTCATACAACGATACATCCGGGCCCTACACATGCCCAGTCCCAGTCTCCCCTAGGCCAATTTCTCAGGATATGCCCTACTGCTTGGACGGCGCAGCATACACATCTTCCAGGTCATCCGGCCGTACCGGTCTTGGAGGAAGATCCAAAGGAGGAGGCGCAAAACCGAGAGGATGAAGCTCTTTCTCGATATCCCGATCGGCTGCAAACTTCTTCCACTCGTCAAGTTCCGCCCAGTACGCCTCCCATTTTGGGATGCTCATGCCTTTCGAGGCGGCGATTTTGCATTTGGTATCTCGTGCTGTCTTGGTATAGCGCTCTCGGGACTTTTGCGTCTTTTCGTGCTTGGCGATTATGTCGTCGACGAGTTTCTCGAGTTTGGATGGGCAGTTGGCCATGGCGTTTTGGTGTGAACATAAGATCCTGCTTGTGTATGGATAGTTGAGGAGAAGTAGATATACCCAGTGCTGTGGAAGTTGCTGAAAAGTACAAATCCAACACAGTATGGCTCATATACCAATTGATCAAACTGGCTCGGTGGTTGTACAAAATCATACCCAGTGACTCGAAATTTTCAGAGCTGGAAAACGAATATTCACGATTTTCAAGTGCCATTCAAACTCTCCACGAACGTCGATGTGTCACTCAGCTGGTGGTTCAATGGTGCATGGTTCTTCTGCTGCCGTCGAGCTTTTGCTCGCCTGTTAATGTTCTCCCAGTCTATTTTCCAGTTCATGATGCTGTCTGTAAGCTCTGGATCGTCGTCATGGCGATGAATGCAGTTTGTACATTGAACTTGTATTGCTTGAAGCTGAATCCGAAGGAACTTTAGCTCTGATCGATTGGCTTGAAAATCGTCGTCCCTGTGACCTGCGTTAGATATTGGAACCATGAAGTAGTAATGAAACCTACATTTCTGCAATACGATATTCGAGAACCAGAATACGTTCAGCAGCTCTTTCTGCTCGCGTGACTAGCAAATCGTGTATGCTCTGAAGGACATGATTCAGTCGGTCACCCAAGCAGATACTTTTTTGGTGGTGGATAATTACTCACATCAGATTCTTCTTTCCTTGCTAGAAGCTTGTCGACGGTGCTTGCCAATTCTACGGCGAGCTCTTCAGCAGCTCGAGCCACTTCAGTCGCTCTACTTGGAGAGATATTCGATACAAATTTGGGTTCTGATCTAGGTGACGAGCTTTGAGATATGACCGGGAGACGCATTTTCATGCTTTGGGTTGGAGTCCGAGGTCCCCAGAAATCATCCTCGTTTGATGAAAGTCCGGATTTCTCTCTGGACAGCGTCGGGCTCGGACTGTTTGTCTTTTCTAGCCCATTGACCAAAAGTTCAATCTTATCAACCTCTCTGTGGATTGCCGAGACCGCGCCATCTTGCAGAGACCTGACTTTTGAGAGACGAACTACCAGATCACTAAGTCTGTCCATCAGAACATCCTTGCTATCTTGTGTAAGATCCTCATCTGGTACGTCTGGAAAGTAAGCGCTTGTTGGTGAGGTGAGTTGGCGATGTAGGACAGGGAAGTGGGCGATTCCTAGGTGGTAGGACATTCTGATATCCGGAGATGCGGCTGCTGTTTACTTTGGGGATCTGGAAGGGTGAAAATTTTTTGCTGGGATATTGGATGAGACGCCAAGCTGTAGCACATTACCGTTGCCTCGAAATCAATTTGTAAGGCGCTAGCTAAATGTATGCTCACAGCAGAAATGTTATCGATAGAACATTTATGAGCTCTTCTGCCCGAGCTTGCAGTGGAAGCGAGATCAGGTCAGACGAGCGTTGGTGGGGGAGCTTGATAGGGGCAGAGCAGAGGGGCAGACAGGGTGCGCTAGCGGCCGCTGTAGGCCGACTTTCCGGAAATTTATGAGAGTCGCAACTGACACAACATCGCTCTGGATACTTACAATTACCTCCAATTCTCCTTTGAGCCTTTAGAGTTTCGTATGATACTTGCCTTGGTCACGAAGCCCAGGAATTGCTCGCGGGATCTGTAATCTTTAAACCAGGATCACTGCTTCAAGACAGCTACAATGGGCGCGGGAGTAAGTAGCTTTCTGTATGACTCTTTCAGGCTTCACCTATAGAAAGCTGACTGGCTGTTAGGAAGAGCTCCAACCGTCCCTGGAGACAATCAAGGAGATCTTATTGAAGGCAGCCGGCGCACCAAATCCTCCCAATCTCGTCCCAGTATTCGCAGAAATACCCTCCGACCTGATCAAGCCCTCAGAAGCCTACCTCAAAATATCCGCCCACTCCAAATCCGAATACTCCTTCCTTTTTGAAAGTGCGGCGACTGAGAGAGTTGGAAGATACAGTTTTGTTGGTGCCGGACCCAGGAAGATCATTAAAACGGGAGAAGGCCATGGCGAATCTGTTGATCCTCTGCCGTTACTCGAGGCAGAACTGTCCAAGAGTCGGGTTGCACACGTACCAAAATTGAAGCTGCCACCTTTGACTGGTGGAGCAATTGGCTATGTGGGATACGACTGCGTCCGGTACTTCGAACCCAAGACAGCAAGACCCATGAAGGACGTACTGAAAGTGCCGGAGTCACTTTTCATGCTGTTCGACACGATAGTATCATTTGACGGCTTTTACGAGAAGATCAAAGTGATCACCTACCTGAAGGTCCCGGAGGACTTGTCCAAACTTCAAGAAGCCTATGACCAAGCAGGAGATGCCATCAATGAGATCGTTGAGGTGCTGAATTCGAATGAAAAGATCCTTCCGGAGCAACCACCCATAAAGCTGGGCCAACAAGCCACCTCCAACATTGGGCAAGCCGGCTACGAGAAGCATGTCACAGATTTGAAGAAGCACATTGTTGCTGGAGATATCATTCAAGCTGTTCCATCTCAGAGATTTGCTCGGCCAACTTCATTACATCCATTCAACATATATCGACATCTTCGGACTGTCAATCCTTCGCCATATTTGTTTTACATAAACTGTGATGAATTCCAGATAGTTGGTGCATCGCCTGAACTTTTGGTGAAGAAAGAAGCGGGTCGTATCATCACTCATCCCATCGCTGGAACCGTCAAGAGAGGAGAGACCCCCGAAGAGGATGAAGCTCTTGCTGATGAGCTTCGGCGGTCGTTGAAAGATAGAGCTGAACATGTCATGCTTGTGGATCTCGCTAGAAATGATATCAACCGAGTGTGTGACCCGTTGACCACCAAAGTTGATCGATTGATGGTGGTAGAGAAATTCAGCCACGTACAACATCTGGTCTCACAAGTCTCTGGTGTATTGAGGAAAGGCATGACAAGATTCGATGCTTTCAGATCTATATTCCCAGCTGGAACTGTATCAGGAGCTCCTAAGGTCAAAGCAATGGAACTCATTGCAGAATTGGAAAAGGAGAAGCGTGGAGTGTATGCCGGAGCTGTCGGATACTTTGGCTATGCCAGCGTAGATGCTGAAGGTAACGAAGTTGAAGGCGAGATGGACACATGCATCGCACTGCGGACCATGGTAGTAAAGGACGGTGTCGCGTACTTGCAAGCCGGTACGGTTTAATTCCGGATTTCCCCTCTCCTGCCCAGCAGCATGACTAATCTCGTTATACAGGAGGTGGAATTGTGTTTGATTCTGACCCTTACGATGAGTACATCGAGACCATCAATAAGCTGAAGTCAAATTCGACGACTCTAGAAAAGGCCGAGCAACTTTATTCGAAGAAGCAGACCGCTGAGAAGTCAAACGGAGCACCTAAAAAAGCTCATATCGATCTAGCCGCTGGTTGATCAACTCCAACGATAAATAGACCGAGACTGCATCTTGCACTATTGTTTTGTGTTGTTTTAGTGACATTTCATTTGGACGACATCGTTTCGGGGAGCAAACATTAGCGTCAATCAGTCTCTCGACTCATGTTGACGTTTCATCCCATTCAGAGTCCGGAGGATGTTCAAAGCTCGAAGTTTCGAGTAGTTCTTCGTCGGCCCAAGATCACGATCGAAAAGTTACAATCGTTGAATCAAAAAATTCCTTCGTCAGCGGCTTAAAGCTTGGACGATGGCCAGATCTCGGCATTTTCATATGTACAGACCATCCCTGACAATATCATCACCCGCACTTCTTAAGTAACACGTCTTCAACGTGGTTTCCCCTCCTCCAAAACAATGCAGAAACCGAGAGCGCGTTCCGAATGACTCTCATCGCGCGCTCCACGCTCTTCCCTGTTCGGTTGCATCCTCCCCCTTTCCTCTCGTCTGCTTGATAGATGCCCAAACAGGGATATGTTTCCTTCATCGTCAATGCATGATTACCCAAACTAGCGAAATTTCGCTGGCAACACTGTACCTCACACCGCGTTTTCCTTGTCATGTGTGCGTTCGTTGGCAGGTGCGCATGCAGCATGAAAAGATAATCTCTCGATCCCAATGCCGCCGGCGTGGATACTGCGAGACTGCTCGAGTCGGTAATCGCACGCAAAATTTGACTCGTACTTTTGAGTTTTCACATCTCTCTCCACGTCCTCAGTTTCCCGGTTTCCCATAAGTATCCCAAGATTCCCGTTAACCTCTTCGCTCTTATCACACCCTGTTCATAGTCTTTTATAATTTCCCTCTCATCTAAACCTTCCATCAACCGCAGAAATGTAAGTGCTTCTAAAGGATACTCCATTGCACCCGCACAATCAGCCTTGTTTTCGTGAATATGGAAGCCAAAATATTGCAGCTCCCCAGGAATCGCTCAAAGCAGCAATACTAACATCCAAATCCAGGGCCGACGAAACCACAGCAGCAGCCGCACCAGCAGTGCCAGCCTCCCCTCTCTCTCCAGCCAGTGCCTCCGGTCGTCCAGGAACCTCCGGCACGGAACTGAACCTCCGAACAGACCGACAAAAAGCCCAAACCTCGTACCAACGAGCCGCCGAAGCAGAGAAAGCCTATCGAGCTAAACGGCGCGCAACATACGCCCGCAAAGACTTCAATGCCGCAAAAGAACACTTCGCCAACGCCGGTATCAGCCTTAAGGAAGGCTCGAAATGCGTGTGGAGCGCTGTCCGCGCTGGTCCCGCGATCATCAAGGAGAAGCAGGTTAAGATGCGCGAGGAGCAGAAGATGAAGAAAAGGGAGACCGCTGAGGCTGTTAGTATTTTCTGTCTTAGTGTTTTGGGCTTGCAAATGAGATTCTGGCCTCGTCTGTACTTGCTTTTGTTTGATATCGCCGGCTCGATTTTCGCCTGCTCTTTTGATTTGTTTTCATGCTCGATCTGACTTGGGTCGTTCTTTCGGCCTTTCTGTGCTTTGCCATACAAGTCGAAAATTTCATGCGAAATGTTTAAGAGTATACTTGCTAACAGTGTCCGCAATAACAGAAGAAGAAGAAGTGGGAAGAAAAGGCGAAGAAAAGCAATGAGTCCTCCGCCTCCGAGGAGGCTGCTCCCGCTGCTGCTGCCGAAGCAACGCCAGCTGCATAGATGGAGAAATGTATCGAATTATGGTCGTGCCGTTCGTTACCTCCCTCGAATTCTGTTGACTCGAGGTCAGATGGTGGCGCCAAGCCGTATCTCGAACCGGAATGGTAGCATGGTAATGGAGAACAGGGAAATCGGCAAGGGTACGGAAGGACGGGCGGTGGCTGGCGATTCAGATTCTTTTCATTTGTCCGGTGGCTTAATATACCCCATGCTTTTGTGTTTACATTTCATTTGTCATTGTCATTACCCTGTTTATTACGATGTTGACGATATTCCCCTCCCATCTTGCAATTCCTTTTATTTTCCTTCATGTTCAAAAATACTTAAAAAAACAACAAAAATATGTAGAGCAAATGTACAGATTCCCACATCACAATCCGTTCGGCAATTCACTTACAGTACTCTGCGAAAGTAAATCAGCGCCTACTGGTAGTCGTTACAAGACCTTCACGCTGCAATAGGCAAAAGAAGCCAGGGCTGGAAGGAGAAAGATCTGATAGAGACTTCATCATACATGGGAAGGTACTGTGAGCTGAAAACACTACAGACTTTCTATTTTCAGATCTACATCCGGTGGAACTACCGATTACATATCTGGGAAAAAGCCAAGGCTTTCGCAAATTTGGCAGGATCTCCCCGTGATATACAACGTGATATAGGAGGGCTAGTCGGCGGGACTTTAGCAGCAATTCGACTGTTTTGTACCGGACAAACACTTCCACGATAACCGTCCAAGAACATGTCTAGCGAAGGACAACTTTTGCAAGCTGTTTGAAGCGTCTACTGCTACCTCGAAAGGATTGCTAGAACATAAGCAGTAAAAAATCATGGGGCTCACAATATCTAGACAGCATCTCCACTATTGAACACAAAAATTTGTTTGGGGCCCAGACATAATATTACAAGACGTTTAACTTTTGGTAGCATTTCTCCAGCTTCGAAGATGACAGAAGCGTGAACCTCTTGCGAACAAATCTCTATTGGACTGGATACTCCTTTGGAGATCTTGGCAGCCCTTCCTCTGGCTCTGATAGGACCAGGCCATCAAAGTCCACAGATGTGAGCCAAAGCGAGCCATAAGGAATATCACTGATTCTCGGCAGCACTTTGCCGGTTCTGAAAGGTGCAGGAATCGTAAACCCGTCAAAATAGTCTATTAACAAGAGATTTGCAATATCTCGGCAGTGCCTCCCCTGTCCTTGACAGGATGAGAAAAACAGAGTAACAGCAAGAGACAGAGACGAGTGCAAAATTTTGGCAGCAATTCCCCTATTTTATCATATCGAAGAAAATTTCCAACAAGTCCCCACAGGCGGTCAAGTTCAATGTCTCAAACCTCACTCAACGCCATGTTAACTCAAAAATTGGACATGCATATCGTTCGGCAAAGCCCCCAGTTCCCCAAATTGTATGCCAGCATGATCCACTAGCCATCAAGATCAAAATCTCAACTTTCACTCAGCTCAATGTCCATAAGCAAAGAACGTCATTCAGCAAAGCCCCCAGATCCTCAAAAGGTTAAGCCAACTACCCCCACGAGCCGTCAAGTTCAAAAGTGTCAAGCATCACTCAACGCAATCCTACTCAAGGAGTAGAAATGGTCTCGATCAGCAAAGCCCCCAGATCCCCAGAAATTTGCAATTCCTCAACCTCATGCCACTCCAATCCCATCTCTCGACAGGGAAGCGGTAAAGGACATGCTCTCAATCTACCAACCACCGAAGATATGACCAATGCCAACACCGCTCCCAAAAGGCCTCACCCCGTGGACACTTGCCGGTCATGGTTTGCACGGTCTCCGAATTCCCCCATGTCTCTTTTCTGCACCCTGTGTATTGCGCTCCTGTGTGTATGATCGTTTGACGAAATGCCCGAGGATTGCCAGGTGTATAGTTGGAGATGCCTCGGTAGCCCGTGTCCTTGGGTCCCTCCACGAGGGGAGGGGAAGACGTGGGCTACGTCGTTGGCTGAAGAAATTGAAGGTGAGGGATCGAAGTAAAAAGCTTTAGGACTCAAAGGATGTTAGGGCCAGTTGGAGTGTGGAGAGAGTGTGGTTGAAGGGGAGAAGAGGAGAAGGGAGGGAAGAGCGGTTGATATGGGAGATTAACCTGCCTAGCGACTTTGTGAAATGGGTAAAGAGCGGGTGGGCGATAGCCTGGGATGGAAGGAGCGTTGAAGGTAGGAGGCTAGGCTTTGTGTTGATGGTTGCCGCCATTTCTCAGAGGGTCGTGACGATGAGAGCTCAGGACTACACACTAGCACGTCTAACAGCGGGAAATGGAGATATAAACACAATCGATCAGTCAATCAATCAATAAAAGGTTTCAGCAAACGAGATTCTGAGCCAAATCTGTGGTTATTGTTGTTACCCCATGGACTCGCTTAGCCCAGACTTGGCAGGCGTGCTTTAGGAGTCAAGAGGAGGAATAGCTCTGCAAGTTGCTCCTAATTGCCAGGATACAACAAAATCTCACTCGAGGTGCCCCGGCGTGGCTCGGAAGTTACATATCGCTGCTTAAGACGACCTCGGAATGGGGTGGTAGTGAGAGCACACGAGCGAACATCCACGGCCCCGAAACGATACTCGATTTGTATTTGTATGAGGTGCAACTTATGGTTGTAAGTACCATTGAGCCTGTACAGAACATGGCATGCAAGGAGACAATCCTTAGTGATCATGAATGTAAAAGCCGAGACCTGATCCTCTAACAAAGTGTTCAACAACATTCTTGGCAAATGAAGCTCCTGAATGGTGCCAAAATAAATTCAACAAAAAGCGCAGTCACAACAGATTCCCAAGGATTTCATACAATACTTCAACTGGAGAGAGGTGCCCATCCCACGCTCAGCGGCAAAAGCGCCTAAAGATTATAGGCATGAATCATGAAAAGTGGCAAAACGACTAGTAGAGCTCCACAGCAACAGCACAACTCGCGAGTAATGATATCAATGACACAATGAAAGCTTGCACATTTCTGACATCTTGTGACAGGAAAATAGGGAAGAACGCTTCGTATGTATGTTACCGATCAACCAACACTCAGCCCAGCCCGTCTAGCAAAAAGAGAACTCCGGTCATATCCTGTCTTATGCTGTAAAACTGGAAGAGGAGAATCTGATAATTGATTGCACGGCGCCGCGCGCACGCAGCTGCATTGCAACCCGCCGTCCCATCAATGCTATCTAACCTAGAGTACAAGTGTCTATTCTATCATACAAGTCCATCCGCGTCTACTTGGTCTCTGCCTTCAGGTAGCTGTGAGTTGTGTTAGTAAGTATTTTGTACTCTGTATTCTGGAGGAGTGGTAGAGTGGTATGGGGCGAGGCAGACGTACGTGATCAGATCGTTCCTGTCCTTGTCCTTCTTCAATCCACCGAATGCCATCTTCGTTCCTGGAATGTACTTCTTTGGGTTCTCAAGGTACTCGAACTGTTGTGATCATTAGCAAACTTGCTCAAAATTCTTCTTGACTAGAAATTGTGCATACCAAGGTGTCGTTGTCCCATGTAATTCCCTTTGCCTTGTTGGCATCGGTGTATGAGAAGCCATCAACGGAACCAGTCTTGCGTCCGAACAGACCGTGCAAGTTAGGACCGATCTTGTTTCCCTCACCCTCGCCGAGAGTGTGGCATTGAGCGCAGCGTGTCTTGAAGAGGTTGGCACCCTTCTTAGCGTCTCCTGTAATCAAAAATCCATTAGCAAAAATCCTTCTCGAATCTGCTCGACTGAAGAAACCAAGGCAGACGCCCTGTCGCAAGCTGGCGGCAATCGAAAGTAGAGCGGATTGATGGTTGCTGTTCGAGCAGAAGTATCCCATTGAGCCGAAGCCCACTTGTGCCAACTTTTTCGGGATTTGAAAGGGCGTTGGGAGTATCGTGGATGTTGTCAGGTCGGATCTTTCGGGTGGCGTGCAGGACGAAAGTGCCCCCAACGTCAACGACGTCAAGAAAGCCGATAACCTTCGCAGAGACCATCGATCTATCGACTAGTATACGTCTGACCAGCGATCCAACTTTCGAAGCATCCGGCCCAGCTCGCACGTCTCAATGGCTATCCGCTCGCCCAGTGACGTGACCCTTTTCATGCCCTGCCAGCCTGCCAAACGAGAAAAGCAACAACAGAAAAGTACGTACCGTCCTTGAAAGGCATTGTGAAGTATTAAAAGGTGTGTAAGGCTGGAGATCGAAAGAATGTGAGGCGTGGAAGAAGTTGTATATTTGTAGTGAGAGTGAGTGGTTATGAGGTTGTATTTATCAGATGGATGGGAGGAAAGGAGGAAAAAGTTTTGGTAGCTTCCAGGCGGACGGAACAGATGACTTCGAGATTTAGCGCGTGCACCAGCCACAACAAGAGTTCACAGCGGAGCAAGTTGGAGCACTTCGCCTGCTAATAAGAACAAGATGATTGGTGCATGGTCAATGGATCCCAGTGATCCCTGTCGAAGCCGACAACTTCTCGTGGATGCCCGGGACCGTCCGGAAGAAAATCCCAAAGTCACAGGATTCTCAGACGACTTTTCGGTTTGACCGAGGCGCACTTGTGGGCCGCCGTAGCAATCTCAGATCCAAAGCAAGTGGACTGTTGAAGCTTCAAAAATTGACCAAGAGCCTCAAAATCTCTCAACCATAACCCAAAATGCCTCCCACAACCTCAATACCACGCTTCCTCCTCCCCCAAAGAGGATCAATATGGCGTACCAGACTCTCGACTCCCTCTTCAACAGTTCTTACCGTCCGCCATGCCTCTAAAGTACCCAAACCAAAAGCCACATCAAAACAACCTCCCAAGCAATTCGTCCTCGAGAAGCCCACGAAATTCGTCCCTCCATCCCATGGCGCGCGTCTCAGAAAAGAAGCTCCGCGATATCCAGGGCCGCAGTTATCAGAGGAGGAAGCAGCAGCGCAGAAGGCGAAGAAATACCCGAATATGATGCCGCCGGATGGGACGTTCATGCATTGGTTTGTGAATAACCGGGCTATACATCTATATATCACTCTTGTGCGCTCCCCCAGCTACAGCTATATATCTAAAAAGCTGTTGAAGGTGGTCAAGAAGCTAATTGACTCCAGGGCACATTATTCGGCCTCGCAGGCACAGTTTGGGTCACGAATTTCAAGCGCAACTCCCCATTCGCAGACCTGCTCCCAGCGTGGTCACAGCTCTTCGTGCACCCTATAGCTTTCTTCCGCACATTCATGGAAGTCGTCAAGATGAATTCGGATTACGTGACTGCGGAGACGATGGAGAGACGGAAGCGCAAGGTGGAGGATGTTGCGAAGAGAGCTGCATATAGGAAGGCGCATGGTTTGGACAAAGATGAGAGCTTTGGAGGCTGGACGGCGAAATCGGATGAGCAGTTATTAGGACCTGGAATACCAGTTGGAGCTGCCGAAGGTATTAATGGTGTGGATGGAGAAAGACCGCAGAGCGAGCCTGTGGTGAGAGAGAAGAGACCATTGAAGAAGTGGTTCGGGATTTGGTAGACAGCAAACCAAGCGAGGTGATGTAGATGATGGGTATCTTTGTAGAAAACTGTACTATACAACTAACCCAACTCAACGGCATCGAGGCCGTCTAATACCTCTTCTGCTACACCTCCATGCTCCAGTACCTTCTGAATCATAGCAGCTATCAACTTCCTCTTTGCTCCTCCTCGAGGTGGTTGCCATACTCCTTCATCCTCCATGATCTCCCTTTGACTTGCAGCTTGTTCGGTCGTGGGGGCAGCTCCTCCCGTAGCCGTATTCAACGCATTGGGTACACCCGGAGCAGTCAGTCTCGATGGTGGATCAATCGTCCTAACCGACAATAGCCTCAAGTCCCTAGACTTCCCGTCGACATCCATACCACTTCCACCCCGTCCTTGTGACCTCTCTCCAACAGATACAGCCAGTACCACTTCCGCGACCGCAAGCTCCTCTTTACTCGGATCGAAGATGATATTGTCCTTCACAGCCATAACAAGCAGCGTTACCGGCGGCCGAGCATGCAAAGCTTGTAGATTCCGTGGGTACACATAAACCGAAGCATCCCAATCATCGTCGAACAATGGATCCTCGTCGCCTTCCGACTTCAACTTCGGTAATCTAGTAGACAGGAGAGCCAGGTGGGTGGTAAGTGAGAGGAGCGGAAGAGGATAGGACAATGGCTGCGACAGCAGTAATATCTGATCCTACAATTAGCACTATACCCGCGACTGAAGATAGACACAGACTCACGTCCAAATACAACTTCCAATGAAACCTCTCATTAATCCACAACCTCCTCGTAAATTCCCCATCCGCTAGCAACGCCTCCCCAAGCAACGCACTCAAGAAAACCGGCATCGAATCATCGTCCCTGAACCCCGGAATCTCAACCGCGATCTCCACCCACTCATTCAATCCCTTCTCATCACCCTTCACGCCATCCACGTCTACCTCCTCACCAACAATCGCATAGCTCGGACGAGACCTCTCGACTTCAGCCTTGATACCAACAATTGCTTCCGTGCCGTCTGCGAAACATATCCTCGCGCTGCCGTTCGTTCCCGGTAGGATGTTGCTTTCTGCGATCAAGGGCCGGAATTGAGAGGCTGTGCGACTGTCGGGGCGAATTGGCGGGGTGAGGGATAGCGAGGTGTGGAGGTAGGAGAGCTCTGCTGGACTGAGCAGGACTTGTTGGGTTGACGAGGGTGCCATCTTGGTTCGTGTGATCGCCCTTGAGGAATGTCCTATCCAATTCCTCGAGGGATGAAGGTTTCAAGGGCGCGCTGAAGAGTGTGGTATGTGGTTTTCTGAGAGACAAGTTGAAGCTTCAAGCTCTCAAAATGTTTACTTCAGCGGCCGCTAGCGCAAGGCTACATGTACACAGCGAGGCTGAATGAGCATAATGCTGACTGCATCTCCTACTCGTTTCTCACTCCCCATCCAGACAGTAAACAACATCTCGAAAATTCGGATCTAAAGCGGACCGATCATACTTTACAGGACAAGTGTCTCAATCCCACCTCTTCATTCTAGCAATGGATTTCAAAGCAAAAGGACCAGAATCGGGACAATTGTTGCCCCACTTTTCCCAAATGTCTCCGAGCAGTTTCAATACATATAAATCGGACGGCCTCATCCAAAAGTCCCTCTTTCCCATAGATATCATTTTCATCCCGCTTCTTATCCATCTACAGTCTAAGTGCTCTTTAAGTATCAGACCTTCCGTTCATTTCGGCCCTATCATTCGGTAAAATTTACCTTTCTTTCCTACCACTTGGTCGAAGTCTCAACCCAGACCCCTCAAGATGCTCAAACTCCCTAAACTCATCTACGCCAACAAATTCTCCCTCACGCCTCTCCCACCCCCAGGAACATTCGCCAACCACACCATCCTAATAACAGGCGGCACATCTGGCCTCGGCCTAGCCACCGCGGTGCACTTCCTCAACCTCGGCGCATCCAAAGTGATCATCACCGGCCGAACACTTGCTAAAGCCGAAGCCGCAAAGAAAGAGATCGAGGCGCAAGTTCTTGTTGAAGATGCGGGTGTGGTTGAAGTGCGAGTGCTGGATATGAGTACGTTTGCTGGGATCAAGGAGTTTGCGGACAGGGTGAAGAGCGAGGTGAAGAGTGTGGATTATGTTTTGTTGAATGCGGGTGTTCTGGCTACCACTTTCCGGATGGGAGAGGAGGGGTATGAGGAGAGTATTGCGGTGAACTGCTTGGGTACTGCGTTGTTGGCTATCTTATTGTTGCCGTGGGTGAAGGATGCTGGGAGAGGGAATGGTCATCTTGGTGTTGTGACGAGTGGGTTGCATAGAGGTATGTCTAAGTTGTCAACGAGTAATACACTAGGCTCCTGTTACACGTCCGGACTTGCCACAAAATGTTGCTGATGATAAAGCAGGTATCGATATCTCCCCCGGGAAATGGCCACAGAAGGACTTCTTCACATACTTCAGCCAAGAAAAGAATTGGCCAAAGGGTAGCCCAAACATGTACGCAATCAGCAAATTACTGATCCAATACTGCGTCAATGAGATTTCGAAGCTAGCTGTTGACAAAAATGGAACGTACGTCTCCTCTCACCAAAGACATGTAATATGAAGCTGAAATGTACAACAGGGTTCAAGCAATCGTCAATCCCATGTGTCCAGGCATGGTCAAGACCGCATTAGGTCGAGACTACCGTACCAGCGCCCTCATGGGTGTCGCTATTGATGCTTTCATGACGGTTGCGACGAAAAGCACAGAAGGTGGAGCGAGAAGACTTGTCGTCCCTGCGTTGACGACGAAAGAGGAGAACGGGAAGTATATTTCTGACTCTCAGTCGCACGAGGAGTATCTTGCGTAAGTTGTTGTCAACGACCCACTTGTGGTCGACAGTTGAAGGGAAACGGCTGACGATTAGAAGTACTGTACAGAAGAACATCTTGGGACCTGAAGGGCAGAAGATGCAGAAGCAAGTATGGGAGGAAGTACTGAGTATCCTGGAGCAGAAAGTGCCTGAAGTCAGGCAGATTGTGAATTCTGGGGCTGTGTGAAAATCTTGTTGTATTTGGTCTTGTGATGTGTGTCCTGTTCATGTCGTTGCCCAAGCGAAACAAGCATAAACCTTCTTGCTATCGTTTATCATTAGCCATGATCCGTTCATAATGAAATCCTTTTCATGCTATGGCTTCCTGGTGGAAGCCTCCTTCCATGTTGTCAAATTCCCGTCTGCTCCCCACGAACTCCATTCCTTCAAGTCTATCGACAGATATTGATCAATTTCTATTCCGTTAATGAAAGCTGACAATCATTTCCTTCGCCAGCTCAGGGCCAAGCGCCGCGGCGAGCTCTGCGATAACACCCTTTATGGAGCTTGAGCTGTCGATGTCGCTTGAGGCCCAACTGACAAGTTGCTGTGTCTCCGCCTGCTTACCTCTCACTTGGATTTTGATGGTGTCCAAGTTGATCTGATGCAGAAGTTGGTCTTTGGTGAGGATACCCGGTATTGAGCGAGTAAATAGAGGTGTGTCCGGGTCTGAGAGTGGAGGATCATTGTCGTCAGAATCATTATCAACATCCATTTCAGTGCCTAAAGTGTCTGTGGAACACGTCGGGTCTGTGTTTGCGGTTGATGCATCTCCAACGAGACCAGCCCGCTCGCGTGATAGGCTAAAGTATTTCGACTTGTCTAGTTTCTTCTTCAATTCGGCAGTGAGGGGGTCCCAATCATAAGATTCCGGATCTAGCATGTACTGTGGCGAGAAATCTCCTTTGTATCGCATCTTGACGCAATTGTGTATGTAAAACCCTGCGTACCACCATCGATATCCTTCCTCCTTGGCCAGGACAATCTCTCTCAGAGCCCCAAGCTTACCAAAACCGTGCTCATGCACCGACTCATGGTACATGAAGTAGACGGCGCTCACACATTGTGGAAGCAGATCCAGCACGCCAACAGCGATCAACTTGCCGTCAATACGGTAGCATTGGTGGTATGATCCGAGTCGGCGTTCTCGCCCATCAAACACTTCTTTGGTTCTTGGAAGTGGCGAGGAACAGAGAAAGTTTTTGAAGCCGTGTTTGGTGATTTTGGATGGCGGCTCATGATGTACAATTCGTTGGTAATTTTCAAATAAAATGTACTTCTCCTCCGTGAAATCATCAGACTCGAGCGTGACAATTAAACTGTGGGCAGGCTCGGGCGGGACTTTCACCTGGTCCTTTTCGCACTCGTGCACGCGGTCCACGACGTCGAAATCCGTATTACGTTTCTTGGCTTGTTCGCGTGACAGTGGATGAAGCCTGGCCGCCTCCTTGATGTAGCTTTCTCCGAGAACGAACTTTGTGAACCGATTCTGGACCTGTCGCTGATCTTTCGAGGCGTGGAATTGGTCGGAATCCAGTCTGATAGTATAATGTGGACAGCAAGATGCAGCTTGGTCCGGTTTGTACAACAGGGTTCCAGATCTCCTCCAGCCGCGATCAAGAAGAGACTGGTAAAACTTTGGAGTCAACGAAGTAGTGGTTACATAGTACGAAAAGCCTAAAAGATAGAAAAAGCAAAGATTAGACTCCGTATGCAGAAGGAGTAAGAGTTTGTAGGTCATGCCAATGATAAAATCATCGAAAGAGGTAAAGACAAAAAATGGTACATGGGGTTTCTGAGACTCGTTGACAAAGAGCGTGGGACTTTACGTGTCCGAAACTCACTTCCTGATTTATTCCGGCAATAGCCACATCTGTTGTTGCTATATCCTGCTATAAATCAGCAATGGTATCCAAAATCATGTTTCCATTCAAAAGATATTAGGTGCAGTGCGCTGTATTGAAGTGCTTTGGCCAGGCACCCGAAGTGAAGTTGTCTTGAATAGTAGCCACTGGCTATATTTCAAACCCTTCACCTGCTGTAGGTCATCAAGAACCCCAAGGCACTCCACGCGGTGTAACTTGTGTAGTCCGCACGCGACACATGCCAAGAGACCTCTGTATCCCGTAAGAATTGAAGTATTATCAATTGCATTCAAGTGATGGTCTTGATCCGGCATCAATATAAGTCACTGGAATTGTGTAATATTGATTTCAGCGGAAGAAAGCCACTAGGAAGCTCCAATCAAAAGACATCCCAGAGATCAATTTGATAGCTCGGCAGCATATGGCAATCCTGGTAGTATGGCGTTGTAGCGTTGCACACGAGAGTGGGATGTCCCTAGCATATGGACCAGGGTGCAAAAGCCTTCCAGAAGATGTCTAAATCAACGACATCGAAACAATCGACCACGAGGCCAAACAATTGGAGAAGCTTTCAAGCAGGCGAGAACGGGGTATGCACTAACCAATAGGTGACAATAACGTCTTAGCTTGGGACTGCATGGTGCAGGCACTGCAGGCGACCCCCGACTGGCGAGGATGCAAATGTGAGCTGCAGAAAGTTTGCAGTGCAGTGCAGTGCAGATATGCACCGTTTCCTCGTACCGGTGGGTCGGACAACGACGCGGCGACGAATCTGATATGGCCTTTTCAAGTACATGCAATCTCGGCACAGCTCATCTCTAGCTATCTTTTTCGAAGCGGAGGGGTACGGAGGTACACGGCGATAGAGCGCCGGGAGCCAACTTAGAGACTCGGAGTCATCCAGCCAGGCACATGCACGAGATTGGTGATTCGAGAAGGCTAGCCTGTCCACGGCAGTGATGTATGCTGTATGCTGTATGAAGTATCGTGGGACGGTGGGAGTAACTCAAAACTTGCGGCTAGAGCGGTCGGTGTGAAGGTGTTGTGACATTACCAGGAAGGCAATCCGAGAGCAGGCACCAGAACGACACAAGGCAAAAGAAGGGCGGTGGAAGAGCAAGCAGTCGGATATTTTGGTTGCGGTGAGCAAAGCTGACTGGCCCAGGTGAATAGGTAAGATACCGTAGATGTAAATGTAGATCTGGTCCGGATCTCGTTGTTGGCTTGACTTGACTTGACTCTTGTATCTGGATCAGAAGACTGCTTCACCTGTGTTGTGTTGTCATCAAGAGACGACCGCTTATCTAGGCAGGAGGCAGGTATCGTCTAAACAAAATCACAGCTGAGTTGCTTCAGTACAGCAGCGATAGTTGGGTACTACCAATCGGGCTTTGGGGGCATTCGGAGGCTTTCAGTTCCTAGGTCGCCTGGTTTGCTCTTGAGTGCAGTTGTGGTTGATGTCTTGTCTGTCTTGTCTTGTCTTATTTCTGTGACTTGCAGTTAGTGTTGCCGTGGCAGGCGGGGTACCAAGGTCCAACGTCGGTGTCGGTCGCTACACAGCAGCTACCTATCGCAAGGGACAAAGGAACGAGCGAGTAATAGTACGAAGTAGACGGGCGTAGGATGGATGGGATGTGATGGGATGGAAGGGGATGGGATGCGCTGAAGATCTGGGTTCAGTAAGATCTGGAGAGGAGAGGAGAGGAGAGGAGAGGACGAGTAAGGTTCAGGATAAGCCATGAACCCCCACAGCGAGCGCTGGTCACTGCATGAAGATGAACTGCACTGTGATGCACTGGCTCTGCAACTACAGGCATGTTTCAAGCTCTTGGACTCAGCAACATTTACAGGCTCTATTAGCGGCGCTGTCAAGTTCATCTTGGTCTAAACTCTCTCTGGGTGCAGAGCCTACGCTACTACTACCAATCTACATGCAGCCTTTCTCTCGTTGCAAGCGACATTCTGAGCCTGAGCTAGACGAGTGGGATTCAGACAGAAGTGCAAATCTTGGAAGGATCTATATGGAGATCTGAATATGACAAAAAGTGGTTAATTAGAGCGCTTATTACGAGTGAGCGAGAAAGTCTATTTCAGTACCTAAATAGGTCGACAAGACAAGTCAAGTCAAGTCAAGTCATCGAAAGGACCGAAGCCCCGGAAATGCAAGGTCTCTTTAGCGGGATTGGCATCCCCTCCCTCCCCTGGCAGGGTGGTGTAGGTGGTGTAGGTGGTGTAGGTGGTGTAGGTGGTGTTATCCCACTTCCTCCACCCTACCTACCCTACCCTCTAACCTACCCTCCACCCTACCTACCCTGATCTGAGCGAGTCCTTCCCTATCCCAATTTGTCTCCGTCTTTTGCGCGACGCCTCGTCTCGCCTATGGCTTTGGCTCTGGTCCCGCTGCTTGCTTGCTTGCTTGCTTGATTGAGCTACCCTTCCCTTCCCTCCCGGCCGAACAGTAGCTGCTGGCACAGGCTGGCAGGGCACACGAGGGCAAGGGGCATGGCATGGTCAGAGGGAAAAATCCGGTGAATTCCTGAAATGGTGAGCCGACTAGACCTAGACCCTCCTAGTTAGTGCTCTGTTGGTCGTAATAATGGCCTGCGCTGTGGGTGGCCTTTCATGCCCTGTCTTTTTCATCGTTCGTTTGATATCATCTCTGCCTCGCCCACAAGCAGCCGCCTCCTTCCCTTCCCTTCTCTTCTTCTCCTAATCTTTTTTTCAAAAACTTTGCGCAGAGCTCTACTTAGCACCATACTCACCTGTCCCGACATTTTGGGTGTCGAACAAAAACTTACTCGCCGGTCACCTTACCAAGAGAATGACGCTTCCCGAGCTTTGAAAGCCCACCCTCCGTCCCACAGCCGACCCTTTGCAACTACGCTCTCTTCTCGCCCTTGTGCCTTCGCGCCCAACGAAGGTCAAGGCCTTCATCATGGCGGCAAGTCGCTCCATGGAGTCTCGAGTAGGGAGAACAAAGCAGCGTAAGTTTACATCCTATTTACCTCTCCAATCCCCTCTTTGATAAAAGTAAAGGTACTTGCACGTGGGGCAAACTTTTTTTTCTTCCAGCCCTTGAAGGCGCAACACCTTGCTCACCACTTTCGCTCTTCTAGGCTACGCAGAGACTGGAGAACGTCTCGTGGCAGGCGTGGTACCTCTCAATTCCGCGAAAACACACGTACTTCTGATCCAATCGACTCGACGCGCGGGCTGGGTTCTGCCAAAGGGCGGCTGGGAGTCTGATGAATCGTGTACCGAAGCCGCGCAGCGCGAGGCATGGGAAGAGGCCGGAATTGTCTGCAAAGTCGACTACGATCTTGGTACCATCTTGGAGACCCGAGCTCCGAAGCAGATGTCGAAAGAGGCTCCCAAAGCACTATACCAGTTCTATGAGGTTACCGTCACAAGTGAAGAGACGGAGTGGCCTGAGAAGCACAAGAGGAATCGACAGTGGGCGAACTTCGCAGAGGCATCGGAAGCGCTCAAGGCTCGTCCAGAGCTATTAGAAGCTCTCAAACGATCTACCATTGCCAGGTAGCCTCGCGGGCCCGGTGTTCTATCACAGTTCATACCACGGCGCACAGCGGCTTCCTCCTCCTCATTCTCCTCCTCACCTCTTTCATGTCGAATTACGAAGCCGCGCACTGCACCAACTATGATCGAGCTATAGGATACCGGGTTCGACACAAGAAACCAAAACAAGAAGAATACGCGGTGAAAAGTTTCCAGCCAGATTTTGGTTTAAGGGTCATCTCATACGAGGCGTGGGCTTATTTGATTTTCTTGAGTCCAAGTTGTTCTGCTTTCTTCAAAACTGCATAGAAGACAAATCAAGACGGAATGGACTTTCTGCCGTGATCTTGAATGACTATGGCTCTTCCATTGAATTCGGACTCTTCTTGGCCGCTCATTCTATTGCTATACAGTCCCAAAAGCGCCCTACCAAAAATGAGTGTTACATTTTTCTCTTTGTCACTTTGCATTGCAGGAGTTCTCAGTGCCGGCCAATAAATTAAGGAATCATTAATTCATACTGGGTGGCCGGAATGCGGACTTGTCGGTCATGCATTACAAATGTGTCTACTCCTGTGGAGACATTTAAAAGGCAGATTAGTCGTTCTATTTGCTAGATGTGGGTTTTGCTTTACCAAATCACTCTACTCACACGATACAATCTTACCAATGAAATACTATAGCTTTGCTCTAATTCAAGTCTCATTGAATACTGATTTCTCAATTATATGTGACCGAGCGAAATATCTCAGCCAACCAAAATGCTGCCCCTTGTTGACTGTTTCTACTTTGAAAATTTAAGCGACGAAGAAATTCTCAGATCACAACACACGGCATTCGAGGTAGACAGGGTAGCCGTATCATAAAATCAAGATCAAAGTAGGATGACAGAAGCTGTTTTCTTGACATCCACAACTGAACGCATCTCAATAAAGCCAAGCTCAAACCCCGAGATCCGCTCAACAGTTCTCCTGCGAAAACTGCAAGCACGTGCGTCTATCAAAAGCGAAGGTCTGCCCATCGGCCCACTCCGAGATATCGTCATTTTGACAATCCCGTCCATCTCCAACGCGTCTCCCACCACCTCAACTCGATCAAGCAGCGAGGCACGCGTAATGGCCCAGTCCAATCGCAGCTCCAACCAATAGCGATCGCCTCTCTCTTCACTCGATCAATCCCTTCTCACTTCTTCCACTCTGCTTCTTCTCTTGACAAATCTTTGACGACAAGACTTCGGAGCATACATCGAAGCAAGGAAGCCGAAGATGGAGAACCTCACGCTGGACGAGAATAATGCTGGAGGAGCGCCGCCACCACAGCAGCAGCAGCAATTACTCGGCCCCTCGCCGCAGAATCAGCAATTACCTCCGCAGATGTTCACCACCGCCGCCCAGCTGCTTGATATGACAGATAGTAAGGGCTTCTCTTTCCTACCCCTCGGGACGGATCATTGCAGCTGTGACCCTTTCTCTTCAGACTTCTCGAGTCATCTTTACGCAAGCAACGAGATACAGCACTAACACATTTCATAGAAAAACTCATGGTCGCCCTCCGCGACGGCAGGAAACTAATAGGTGTACTCCGCAGTTGGGATCAATTCGGTACCTCTCCCTCTCCCCCTCTGCAGCACATACTCTCACCACAAGTATCCTAACATATCCAACCCACAGCCAACCTGGTCCTCCAATCAACAATCGAGCGCCTCTTTGTCCCCCCTCCCTCCTCCTCCCCCACCTCAACACCCACCAAACCCGGCGAAACGCCCCAAACCCAACTAGGTCTCTACGCCGATATACCGAGGGGCATCTTCCTCGTCCGTGGCGAGAACGTCCTCCTGCTCGGCGAGATTGATCTAGACAAAGACGACGACCCGCCGCCGGGCTACGAGAAGGCTGAGGTTGAGCTGGTCCATAGGTTGGCGAAGGAGCGCAAAGCACAGGAGGCGAAGAGGGAGAAGGTTCGGAGTGCTAAATTGAGAGCGTTAGGGTTTGAGGGCGAGACGACGGCGGAGGCGTCACTTTGAGAGGGGTTTGGAATTTAGAGCTCGCAGCTGGAGGTGTTGGAGCTTGAGAGGAAAAGAAAATTATGGCGGAAACGAGCATTGATCTGGGCGGAGGTGGAATGAGAGGTTGCGGGAGAAAGGAGCGTCGTTACTATGCAGAATATTGTGAAATGCATCAAGTATCGGCTGGAGGGAGAGGAAAGAAAGTGGATTGTGCGAAACGCATAACTCCTAAGAGATTTTTTTCCCCTATGAATCAACCTGCATTTGCATTTTTGTTCGATCGATTGGCTATATAATCTCTGGAATTCTGCATGTGATGTTCCAATTCCTCCTTCCCCCGACTTTTCTAGGGACAGTAGCAGGACATCGTTGAGGTTTATGCAGCTCCAGAAAATTGCCAGTGGGTAAGCGAGTAACGAAGTGCAATCTAGTTATTGACTCCCTCGCACTGGTTTCTCAAAGACTAAGGCACGTCCTCTCACACAGAAACATACCACGAGGTGCACCATGCACTACAGGGCCTGTTTCGCTCAGTTCTGGCCCTTTTTCAGAAAGAGGAACTTGTTAGGAGCTTCTCAGATCTACAGAAGCATGTATTTAGGTCAGCGTACGATTTCTGAGATACCGGGTGCTCAAAGGATGCTTGCAAGTATTTGCAAGCCTGCGCAACCTGTAACGGTCTTAAAGTAAATGAAGCAAGCAAAATCTCACCACAATATATATCTGATCCCTGTAAAGCTTCTTGTTTCTCCATCTCCAAGCAAATCTCTAATAGAAGGTAGGAGACAGAGACTACAGTACCAAACCTATCTGTTGCTTGAAGTCTTGGGGAGGCATAAAACGGGGTTCATGGTAGTCTGGTAGAGATATGTAGACGCCGTCGCTCAATACAGAAAAGTGCTTGAGACTCGGGTATCTTCTGAGACAGCAATATTAACATATTCATAATCACACGTATCTACGAAAACATCCGAATCTTGGACACAAATAGCATTGGAAAAGATGATTGACTTCGAAGATTGTACCAAGCCTACTGTTCCTCGTGACAGCGCCCCGTACCGTTGAACACTCCTCTCATCATCCCTCATTGTGAAGATAGGCGGATTGAGAATTCACTTCCGTTTGCGCGCCTACCCCAAACACAAAGACCAGTTTGTTGCACATCGCAGTATTGTTTACTTTCAGTAAGCGAAGCTTGAATTTCTTGTCGTCCATGAGTTCACTTTGGGTCAAGTATTTACTAGAGAACTGAGCCAAGTGATATTTTGTTGCATGTCGTATGCTTTGTTTACTTTCATTGACAAGCAAACACCACGCTCTGATGTACTTATGATGTGGCTCTACTTCCATGTGAACAGACCTCGATCATTCTACCCAGACTCCGAAATGCATCAATAACACAACAAAATCTCGTGAGGCGCGATGATATTCTGGCATGGGCCACTTGCCCTCGGCGGTTATTCAAACACTTCTGATCGCTAGTCAGCCCGCAGGACTTGAACAGCGTCACTTTCACACCATGTAGAGAGTTAAGAAGCCAACACATAAGAACAATAAAGCTTCCATCCTACTTATGGCTGCTATCTACCCCTGCATACCCCTCTCCTTCAACCTCCGATACTTCGCCGCATCCTTAACACTCGGCTTGACCTTCTCCAGCGCAACGTCCCAGTCCACCCTCTCAATCCTCAAATCCTCCGTCTCAACACCCAGCTTCTTCTCTCTCTGAATAGCCGCCACACCAGCCGCCTGGTGCAAGTTCCAAAGATCGGCACCGCTGAAATTATTGCACCTCTCATCCTCCGCGACATCTTTCAGAGCAGCTAATTCCTCTCCTGGTGACCCAGGCAGCGCTTTGACGTAGAGAGCCTTGAGGATCTCGACACGTTCTTCCTTAGTGGGAAGGTCAACGAAGACAGAGAGGCCGAGACGGCCTGGACGTAGCATTGCAGGGTCAATCATATCTGGACGATTGGTTGCCGCGATTACGTAGATTCCTGCTCTGCTTCCTAGACCGTCGAGTTCTGTCAGGAGAGTATTGACGACCTTGCTGCTAGCTTCTGAAAGCGAGTCTTCTCTCTTCGGAACCAGCGCGTCCAACTCATCGAAGAACAGGATACAAGGTACCGACGAGCGTGCGCGTTCGAAAACTTGCCGAACAGCTCGCTCGGATTCTCCGACATACTTGTTGAGTAGCTCTGGGCCTTTGATGGAGATGAAATTGGCTTTTGACTCGTTCGCGACAGCTTTGGCGAGGAGTGTCTTTCCGCATCCTGGAGGTCCCCAGAGGAGAACACCGGCTGGCATCGTAATACCCACACGAGCAAATCTCCCTGGACTCTGGATTGGATTGACGATAGCCATTTCCAGCTGCTCACGGACTTCGTGTAATGCACCAACATGTGCCCAGGTCGTGTCGGGAATAGTTGCAAAGCCTTCACGTTTCGCTGAAGGTTGGACTTTGGGGATCGCGGTCAGGAAATCGTCGTACGTTATTGAGAAGTCACCGTCTGGTAGTAGTTCCCCCGCATTCGCAACCAGAGAACGGAGTTCCAGCAGTGAAGATGGTATATCTAGTGCCGGTGACGTGGTATCGATGTCCATTGCAGTCACACTCCGCTCTTTCAAAACCGCGTTCATTCGCTTCATAGCATCGGTGCCTGCCACAGAGACAACATCGTTCAAATCGGCACCCACGAAACCGGGTGTCATTTTTGCCAGCCGTCGGTAGTCGAAATCCTCTGCCATAACGAGTTTCTTCGTCAAAGCTCTTAGAATCTTGTCACGAGCTTCCTCATTTGGGACACCTAGATTGATCTCCTTGTTGAATCTTCCAGCTCTACGAAGAGCTGGATCCAAACTGTCTGGTCGGTTCGTAGCTGCCAGAATGATGACTGGCTTTCCGCCGGTTTTCTCCAACGCCATATCGTCCATGCATGTCAACATCTGGGCCACTATCCGCTTCTCCATTTCCCTCTGAGCACTTTCTCGCTTGCCCATTATGACATCGATTTCGTCGATGAATACTAAACATGGAGCCATCCTCTTCGCCTCCTCGAACAAATCTCTGATCTTCTTTTCCGACTCTCCCGACATTCCAGCAACCAAAGATGGCGCCGATATTGGGATGAAAGAAACCCCAATCTCGGCAGCAAATGCGTTCGCAATCATGGTTTTTCCGCATCCAGGAGGTCCATGCAAAAGCACACCTCTTGTAGGTTGTATGCCGGTTTTGATGTATGCCTCAGCGTACAGCATGGGGATAGCCACCAGATCAGTAAGTTCCTTGATGACTGGACCTACTCCTCCAAGATTCTCCAGCGACACATCTGTTGGAGGTGATCGATCAACATCCTTCTTTGTGTCGGCCTTCCTCCTTTTCTTGCTGGGTTCTCCGTTTGCTTGTCTTTCGGGCTTAGCTGGCGAATCTATATCGCCTGCCGGCAGGGTCTGGATTGGCAGACTCGGTGTCGTAGTCCCATTAATGGGCGGCGTTCCTTCTCTCGTAGGGGTCATGCTCGCAGAATTTGGTTTGGCCCACATTCGAGTAATGCTCTTGTTCATGATATTGTGTTCCTAGCTCTGTCAGAAATTGCATCTGTCTTTGGCGTCGAAAAGTCCACCTTTAGCTGAGGCCCAGGTTCTTCAATCCCGTCGAAGTCTCCCTCGAGAGAATCACTGTCATCGTCCAGTTCCTCCTTCATAACATTAAGAACTCGGTCGATGGAATCCTCCAGCAGCTTTTTACTTCTTCGTTTCAGACTGGAATTTGATCGCTTGATACTGTCGTAAACAATTGAAGTCGTGAGCCGTTTTCCTCCTTTCTCAAATTGTGCTTGCTCATCGGCCAGCTTTCGAACGACCTGATAGACCTGCGGGGAATCAGCAGCAGGCTTGTAGAGGTTGCCCGCAGGCCAGTCAAGTCAAATACCTCTTTGTCAAGACCTTGCGTCAAGCTGGATCTGGGCCCTCTTGAGACCATCATATCTAGAAAGAAGACGTCCCGTGTTTGGCGATTACATGTAACCACTCAAGCTCTACCAACACTCGATCGTGATTTTGGCAACCCCGGAAAAAATATAAACAATTTTGGCTTGCGCCGGAATTTGCCGTCCTTATCGGATCCTTATCCTGGCACGCGAGCATGCCGCCGATGACGCCGCCGAGTCAAGGTAGCTGCACTTCATGACCTGTCCGTCCCTGTTCCATCTTTGCGACATGCGCTCGATGCGTTCTTTTGGATCAACTTACACAGGCCAGCGACCATTATGGGGAATTCGTCAAGCTCATCCAAGATTTCTGCCCAGGATAAGTAAGAAGAACCCCTCTCTTCCCTTCGACTCTCTGCAGGACTTCTTGGTACTAATATCAAGCTTAGGGCCATCCTGGACATGAAAAACCAACGAGACAAGTTGCACCAATACCAACGGCGTATCACAGTGCTCACCGATCGAGAGAAGGAAATAGCTAAGCAGATGCTGGCTAAGGGCGACAAACCGAAAGCTTTACTAGCATTACGGCGGAAGAAGTACCAAGAATCATTACTCGAGAAGACGGATGCGCAGCTGGAGCAACTGGAGAAATTGACGAGCAGTGTGGAGTTCGCTTTGGTGCAGAAAGATGTTGTATTTGGGCTACAGCAGGGTACGAGCGTACTTCAGGAGATACACAAGGAGATGGGAGGATTGGATCATGTGGAGAAGCTGATGGGAGAGACGGCCGATGCGGTTGCATATCAGCAGGTCAGCGCCATACACTCGTCTTTAGAATGAGTCTAGCTAATACTTCTACAGGAGGTGAGTGATATGCTTGGCGGTAGGATATCGAATCAAGACGAAGATGAAGTGGAGGATGAATTAGCAGCTCTCGAAGCGGAGGTCACTGGCATTCCTCTACCAGAAGTACCCACTACCGACTTGCCAAGAAAGGAGAGGGCGAAGGTGAGGCAACAGGAAAGAGAGGAGCAGCAAAGGGTGGCAATGTTGGCATAGAGAGTGGCTTGGTGATTTTGTTTGTTGGCATTGCGAGGCGTTGAAGGCAGGCATATTTTACTCTATCGAAGATCAATACCCAGCAGAAGCAATATACCTTCGTACATACAAACCCAAAGAATGCCGAATCAATCTGTTTAGGAAGGCAGATAATATATTGCAAGTCACATATACAGTCAGCGTCACGTTCACACGGGAATGGGAGATAATTGTGCTCAATAATTTGGATTTTGTACATCCCGCCCGCTTATCTTCCCCATGGTGCTCTACATAGAGTTCAAGCCAGTCCCATCCATAAAACTTGCGCCAAAGACTATGGGTATCTGGGTATCGTCCACCGAGAGATCCCTTAGCGCCGAAAAATGCTCCCTCCTTTCCGATAGAATGCCCAAATACCTGATACTCCTTGTTGAGGCGATGCCGCTTGAAATGTAAAGTCAAAAAGTCCACCTGAATGCTGCGCACAGCCTCGATCCATGCAATGCAAAATGAGAAGCCTCTTCCCTTGCGGTTATTGTCAACCCTCTCCACCCAAAAACTCCGTAGAGGTCTGTAAAGTCGTATATTCTTCAATGCCAACTGGCAGTTCTTGACAGAAATCACAAGTTGCCAAACAAATCGGGATTGCTCTCCTCATCGGATATGAGTTCCCCTTTCTTCTTGTTCCTTACTCGAGGTAAATAACTGGCCGCCTATTCGTAGGCGGGATTGTCCTAACATATACCGGCACTTCTGCAGACGAAGCTGGCTGTTGTTGTGGTAAGGGTGCCGGAGGCTCCCGATAAGCCCGGCGTACTGGATACTCGTGATCATAGTAAGATGGTTGCTGTGGTGGCTCCCGGACTAGCCTATGTCGTGATTATTGATTAGCATATTCATATAGTAGGCAGATGTATTATGTAACTCACATAGGCTTCTCCACGTATCTGATTGGAGACCTTGCTCGACTTGAAACACTTGGTAAATATGAGCCAGCTTGGATTTCCTGGTGATAGGGAAGATTGCCATGACTAGCAACGTTCTGTTGAGGTCTTGTAGGGACAGCACTGAACCCATCTCTTGAATATGAGGGGCCGTCAAGGCGAGACTGAGAAAAACTTTGAACGAAATTCTGATCTGGTCCACCAGATTTTGAGCTCATGCCAAAAGAACGAGATGGTTGATAAGACGAAGAGATTGCTGGCGATGTATGCCTCATTTGGTGCTCAGAATTGTAGACAGACTCTGGGTGTCGAGCATTGCTGCTGCGAGCATTCAGATCCGAGATCTCACTGCCATTCTGTATATGAATCGGCCGTCGATGATGGATACCATCATGGGCTTCGGGATGACCCATTGGCCGCATCCTGTAGCTGTCTTCTCGCTGATCCGCACTGAATCTACCTTCACCTCGTGTCATAGAACCAGAGTGTTTGGGCATATACCCAGGCTCAGGAGCGTCATATACAGGGAGTCGTTCTCCAGTAAGAGGATCTGTATAAAAGGCTTCTGTGTCCCTCAACAAACCTTGAGTTGCTTGAGTCGGTGCTCCAGAATGTCGAACAATGGGACTGGAATCGCGAACTTCGGTTTGAACAAATGATGAAGATTTCAATGTCAATGAATCAGAATGTGAAGCTGGGACATGAAAGCTATGATCACGAGACGGCAGGGGCCTAAAGTGACCAGAATCATCCTCACGAATCATACGTCGCCGCTTTACCTGAGGACTGTCATCGTTGATGACAATCACTTGATGAGGCGCAGGCGTATGGGTTCTGGGTCCAACCACTCTTGAATGGTTGACATCCTGGCCACGAGGCCCACTCCACTCATGTATACGAGGAGACGAGACATCGCTCGAAGCTGTCTCAATGGAAGGCACAAGATAGTCTTGGAGGCCATGTTTTACTGGGGACCGTCTCACTACTTGTGGCGGCTGATTTTCCATGCCGGAGTATTGATTGCCAGTGGTCCCATAATGCTGTTGGGTAGCCTGGTATGGTAGAACTTGAGGATCCTCTTGGTGGTGTTGGGGCGGCACATCCGGGTAGTACACAGCACGCTCAGAATGGGAAATATTTACCTCACTTCTCAGTGTTCCAGGTGGCCTATACTGCCTGTAGGTCGATCCCTGCTTTCATTAGTCTTTCCCAATAGCACGGACTACAAAATAATCAGCTTCCACTTACTGCTCGTGAGAATTCGCCTTGTAGATATCGAGGACTGGCGGCTTGTGTTGCTACTATTGACCGTGGTCGGCTAATTTCTGGATCCTGGTATGGAGTTCCAGTATGGGAACGAGGAGCCTGTTGCCTATTGATGGCATCCTGCCAGGCAGCTTGGTAACGTTTGAAGCCACGCTGCTCTTTCTTGTCTCTAGGATCCTTGGCCCTGGTACGGGAGGAAATCGCACCTTGATTAGTTCGGTCGGCCAATGCTAGGGTATTTGAACTTGGTGTTGCCAGGGTTGTTTGCGGTCTTTGTTGGTTCCGGGAGTTTGGCTGGGATGGTGGTTCAGTGGAGCTGGAGGAGGTGACTTCACCTTCCTCATCTGAGCTATCTTCTTCTGAACTGTCGTCTTCGTCTTCTGAATCGGTTATTATCACAACCTCACGAAGTATCTCGTCCATCTGATCTCGTCCAGTCTCCTCGTCGCCACGCCACTTAATAAGGACATCCAAGCAGACGGGCTCGACTGCCTTTCGTGCATTCATCCAGGTTGTCTCCCTTAGGAGTTTGTCGTATCTTGTGTGAGTATGTCTAATATGGGCAAGTACAGCAAGCTGCACTCGGCGTGACAGGGGAATACCGGGTTGCAACCCAACAGTTGGCTCACCGTGGAAGACAGCACCCTGGAAAGTCAGTAATTTGTGGGAAGAAAAATGGACCTGGCGTTGTACCTTCTTGAACGCATGTTCAATGATCATTACTCGGTCTGGATTCGGTATCCTGGGGAACAGATCTCGTATCGCCCCATCGGCTTGCTTGTTGATCTCTTCTTGTGATTCGGGTATTGGTTCCACAGTATTCGGCAGGATCGTTGGCTTCGAAATGACAGTCTCACCCACTATTTCCCGAGCTTGGTCGACGATGGATTCTCGAAAATAGTAGCCCGTTCGGTGGACATGTTCCGATATCTTGGTGTTGTCTTCTTTTTGCGTGTGCGACTGAATTTCTTTGTTAGACTCGAGGATAGCATGATAGGGAGGCTACATACCGAAACAATAAAAATCATAGCACCTTGTTCCCGTGAAAGCTCTTTGCAAGCGTTGGTCAAAATGGGGTCTCCTACGGGAACGAATGCATATCCGGGGTATTTGTCGAGAGGCTGGTTGGTGACCTGGCGGGGAACAATGAGTCGCAGTGCATCTACGATGGCCAAAAGACCTACCTGAAATTCCAATTTCTTCTGCTTCTTTTCTGGATTGTCTGCGAACTCGAAATAAGACTGATACTTGGACTGGACCTTTGGCAGATCAAGCTTTGCTACGAGATGCGTTGGCGCAGGCGCTGCCCACATCTCCGCAGTCATATTCTTTTTCTCTAGTTTTCTCTTCTCAAGCTTATGAGCTCTACGATCTTGCTTGTTCGCACCACGGCGTGGAGGCTTCGTCGCCGTGCTGGTGTCCGCCTTCGCGCGCTTGGCCGCCTTTTTCTTCTTCCCCACCATCTTGAAGACGGAGTTCAGCTTCTTACCATGAATGATAATTATCTGCTTTCAAGGTTAGTGCAAGCAAGCGCTGATAGTCAGAAACAGTTTCCGAAGTATGCACCAGCAGGTTTTGCGTGGTGGATAGAAGGGACAACGTGTTCTAGAAAGATGATGATGTTGGAAGGAGGACGAGGCGAAACTATCGGGCGCATGAATACGCCTTGACATTAGCGCCAAACTTCATGTCACGTGTATTAGACCATTCCACCACTAATCTGCTGGAGTCATCCATATTGTTGCTTAATGGAAGAGAAAGATTGCGATTATGTGATTATTCAATTATGAACATCTTCTCTTAATGGACACACTCACAGGCCTGTTGCATATTCCTATCTTGGGCGCCATTCCGGGCATGGAGCCAATTGCAATGTCTAGAAGTACCTACCTTTGGGACTATTTCGGAAGTGCATCTACTTGATAGCTAGCTATCATACCTTTGTACCGGTTAATCCGGCTTTGGAAAGAGAATGATTAAATCGACTCTTCGTCTTGAGAGACTACCGCCGGTATGTAAGTTTTCGATGCTGAGGCCCTAGAGACAAGCCACTGACATGTTGCGTAATTCTGAGATTGACTTGGTATCTTGATTTCCGAGCTCTACAATAAACCCGTCCTACTTGCACCCTAGTTGTTGCTGTTTACCATCCTAGACACCTGCCTTACCAAAATCCAGCATTCTTGTTCGGTGCCCAGCTGCAGGCACAAACCCTCTCAAATCCAGCTGTATACAAGAATAAGTACCATAACACCTGAAATGCTCCGCGCAATATCAACACTGAGGACGATCTAGTCCTCTATGGAATTTATCTGCTTCTTGATAAATTCGAAAGCAGAAAAGAAAATCGAGTTCACAACACAACTTCGTCCCATCGATACGCCCAGTCCGCGGTACATCCTCTTATTGAAGAACTGTATTTTGGGAGCCTTCTTGACTTTTTCGCCTTTACAATGGGTTAGACAATTTCGTTGGTATATGCTCTTTGCCGAATCGATTGGGTAGATCAAGGCCCAGGACGCAACGCCACATAGTCCACCGGCTACTACTACGGCGAATGGATTGGTGGGCGATTTGTCGCCCCGGTATGTCGTAAGAAGTTGCTTGCTGCTCTCATATGTCATGAAATAGATCGCTGTGCCTAATGTGTCCCTCACTGCCGCCTGTTAGTACCAATTCAATGTCCCAATCAAGTTGCAGGTCTTACGAAGGTGGAGGTTGAACCCAGAATACAGCCCAGCGAACCCTCGATGCTTCACGATATTCTTTGCCGTTTTCCAGGTCCCTTTGTTCTGGTAGCTTGCAGCCACAGCTCTTCCAGTAGACGGTTCAGACACACTCGAAACCTTCCGATCAGCCATAAGAACGGATACCTGAGCACTGAGTTTGGTCAATTCGAAGGGACCTAGAAACCTAATTAGCCCGCACACTACATGATATGCATTGTTTTACTGACATGCTACCAGCGTGATAAATGATCCAGCCGTTGCTCCTGCAGCTCCAAAACAAGCTATCGTGGAAAGATTTGGATATGTGCCGGGTGTGTTGACATGTACGAGGGGGTCGACACCGAAGTTCCGCTTGAACCATTCTGCGTAGGTGTATTTCGATCTCTGATATACGGAGAATGATATCGTACGGACAAGAGTGACACTCGCCATAGGTGCCGTGACGCCTCGGAAAAATCCCCGGTATCCCTCCGTCTTGTATGTGTGTCGAACGCAGTCCGTGAAGGAATCATACTTGTAGGTTTGCATACGAGTCTTGACTGAGTCCAAAGGAAACTGGGAAGTGTCAGTACAACTGAAGTGTGGTATAACAAGAGGGGAGACGGTAAAGTACTTACAGCGACGAAAGTACTCAGAATCGACGACATAGATGCCGCGACCTCAGTACGATAACGCTTGACCCATCTCTTCTGACCTCCATACTTCGTTTGGGAGATGTCAGGCCTTCCATCGTTCTTTAATTCGTCTTGCGGACCAGGCTTCACAGCCATCATTTCAAGCGTACAGAGTCACTGCGAGGGAGACAGAGTCTCCTCAACGCGGTCTGGATACCAAACAATTCCAAGGATAGTCCATTAGTCTGTCGATTCGATAATCAGACAGAAAGAGGTGGACTGCGGTCTCGCAGCCGCGAAAGGGTGGAAATTGAGGGTGTTGATCGAGGAATGTTGAAAGGTTGTAGATTGCGGGGTTGAGAGATAGTAGTAGAAATGGTACATAGGTACAATCTCCAATCTCTAGCACGAAGAAGTAGGGATCATCCGTAAGTCAGCAAGCGCCTTTTTCACAAGCAAATCGCTCACCTGCACTGCAAGCTTGCCCTTGGGGTAGGTGGAGTGTGGACTGTGTGGAGCTCTATGAAGTGAGGTCATTGGGTAGCTTCGCTTAACGCGGTCAACCTTGTCAAGAGCCAGCCCCAGCTTGACCACCCTGCAGTCTGCCACCATCTTCTGCCGGTTCGTACCGGAAACAAAGCGCGGCATACAAACACAACGTCTGGAAAATTCCCGTAAGCCTGATTTGTTACCATTGAACGTTCCAATCACTGAATACTTGAGGATATACGTTGTGTAATTGTCTACCTAACTTACCATTGCCATGTCATGCCGAGAAGCCATGATGATGTCAATCGGCTGCTGTAAAACCACCATGCATGCTTCCCGCATTTCTACCCAATGCAAGCCATTGCCACTACTCGACTCACACCACCACTTCCGGCCCATGCTGCAAACGGCTTATGATTTTGATTTTGGAAATATCGCTCGTGCCGCAGACTGGTAGCACCCTTAGACATTACGAAGTTGTAACACTTCTGACTGTGTTTCGACCGTTGGTGAATTGTCCCGAGCGCATCTTGGTAACTGGTTGGCGTTCGAGAGAGGTGGGGGATAGCTTCATCAACGGGACCCGCTATCTCAGGATGAACGCCAGCTAAATATAAACATCTTGGCGTTTCTGTTTGTTTGATTCGGTCTGGCTATTCTGGCGAGGTTTATAATTGTAAAGGTACGTGTCCTGTGCTGACAAGTCCTCACCAAATCATAGCAGAAGCTGCTGGGCGGAAGTTCTGGTGGTTGTTGAAGTACTCCAGCATGTACAGGTACACAGCCGAGCCACAAGCTGGGACATGATTATCGCCTCAATGCACGCAACAACAAATTAATCAGGACAATATGCATTTATCCGAACCGAAACAGATAATAGTACTACACCCTCCCAAATACTCAACTCCAAACTATGATCGCCTGGTCATCCGCACTCTCACGTTTCCCTTAGGATTTGCACTCCCGGTTCCATTATATGACTTCCCAGTAATGTTCCACTTCTCACCACCGACAGGACTGAAATCCCAAGTCACCAGCAGGCCGGCAGTAAAGACCAACACTTCACGCTCAGCAAAGAACCTTCCTTTACAGACAGAGGTCCCGCCTCCGAATGCATTCAAATGCCCCATCTCCGCCTTCATCTTTCCAGGACTTGTGCCATCCGGAATGAGGAATCGGTGAGGATTAAATTTAGTAGGTTGGTCCCAGATTCGTGGATCCATCTGCATTACTGCGTGTGGTATGACCTAGATGTTACGAGTGAGTCGCAATACTTTTCTAGGGCTGGATATTCTTGTTCTCTCTCTTTCTCTCTCTCTCTCTCTCTCTTTCTCTCTCTCTCTCTCTCTCTTTCTCTCTCTCTCTCTTCCAAGCCACGATAGGGCTACTTACGAGGAAGTTTCCCTTCGCGATATAATACGTCTGCGGTATCGGCTTCCCAAAAGTCGCAGCGTCCTCCGCGCTTTCCGTCAATGTCACATCCTGGAGAACTTTCTTGTACGATACTCCTGCAGTGTAGAATCTCATAGTTTCGAAGAACGTGGCCTTGAATACTGGACATTGCTTCAAGAGGCTGTCTATGTCCAGGTTCAATTGCTCTGTATCGGGGTCGAACTTGGCGAACGGTGCGATTTCTTCTCGGATCGTGGAAAGCAGCTTCGGTGAGGAGATGATATGAAGCAACATCCAGAAATTTACTTTATTAGCCTGTCATATGTCAGCTCAGCCGTCTTCTCTAAGCACTCATTTGCAATCTCACATTGACCATCAAGCCCCAATACACCGCCAAGTTCTGAGCAGTAGCAAATGGCTCGGGTGCTTCAATACTCTGCAAGGACTTGAGTCTGCTTCGCATCGACTCGGAGATATCAGACATATTCGCCCACTTCTCATCAACCTGTTTGCCATTCATCGTGTCCATCGCCGCATGATTCCACTCGGAGACGGCAGAGTTCAATCTTTTGCGAGCTTCTTTTGCTCTACCTAGACCAGGAGTGACGATCGGGATTCCTGTCAATAGAGCATTGAACTTGCGATCGAATTCCCATAGATCTTGCGTGATTCCTGGGTTGTTCTTGAGAAAAGCATCTCCCTAGCCTTGCATCAGTCGTGATTCCTGTGTCGTGATATTGGAAAATAACCAGCGACGAATATCTGGTACTCCGAGGGAAGAAGGCTTACCATGAGAACGTTAGTAGCAACATCCGCAACATAGTTCATCATCAATGGGAACAAATCAACCTCAGCTGATTTGCCATCTCGAACAACGTTGGCCACGCTTTCCCATTCCTTTTGTGCCGGAAGCTTCGAACCAAAAGATATCAGAATTGGTGTCTGCGTTTCAACGAGCCGAACCGTCTTCTCAGTCGCTTTTGAAAGAAATGGTTCCTTCAATAACTGGTTCAAACTCTGATGGACGATCTGAAACCGTTTAGATTCCATGTTTGCGGTTGCTCCACCATCGCCAAAGTACTTGGTGAATATCCAGCCCAGAAAGTCCTGCCCTGAGAGAACTGTCGATCGTTTGCCGAAAAGTTGATGGACCAGTGAAGGCATGAGAACCATGTAGTGCTTCGAGCCCATCATGTGGATTCCAAATATTCCATCTTTGGTTGTATCTCTGGCAATAGATCAGTGTGATGTTCTAGAAGCATGCAAACTGGTATTATCTTTCCATCCGCCCACCCGATACGGCTGCGATGCTATCAACGACTTGAGAAAATGCATGGTGGCGACTGACCGTCCTTTGGTAAGCAGATCATCGAAAGACCAGGCAAATTCTGGAGCATGGCCAATGTAGGGTATCCAGTAAGGCAGTACAGGAATTTTCTTTTTCGAGGTAGAGGCCTGATTCTCTCGTTTTGACTTCTCTAACCCCGTTCTCAAGCGTGTGACAAGCACCCAAATACTCAATAAGATGAATGTCGTGAAAAAGGGAGATGACTTTGCCTGATTTCTGAGACCCAAGATGACGCTGTGGAACCCAGATGATTCATCCATGACTACTTGCTGAAGCATTTAACGAGAAGAAAGAGTATGAGAGAAGAAACCCAGGCATTGATGAGGGGAACGTTACACTTATATACTCACCACACAGGCACACGACATAGACGACTCCCACCATCCGACGTACAAGACGTCTAGGTCCGTTCTTTTTTTAAGTCCACGAGCTCGTCAGCAAATGGCTAATCAGCCCTAGTACTTCGTACCCTCGAACCAGTAATTTCAGATACATCTCTGTCAAATATCCTTGTGCAACACGCTCTTATTATGGCAAGTTGATGAGAGGCTATGTCTTCCTCGCGTGGACTTCTCATTCTGGTCAAGTATGGAGTGGGGGGACTAAGAGCTCGCACTTTCAGCAACCAATCATACATCTCCTGCTGGCAGGTATGGGGCTTTAATTGCTAACTGAGCAGGCGACCAGTTTTGACCTGTGAGAAAGACACGGAACATTGGGAAGCTTGCATGAATGAGTCGCTGGAGACGGAGGCACTATTTCGGGTACATAAATTCATCATAGAGAAGAAAGGACATCTACAAGAAAAGAGGCTGGCCAGCCGAGACCGAGATTCCTTCGCCAAAGGATCATGGCTCGATTGCGAATGCTCTCAATTCTAAATGCTTCCAGATCATCACCTCTCCAACGAGCTTTGGAAGTCTTTGATGACTCTAACGAATCCCAATATTGGCATACTGTACGATGGACTTTTGGTAACTTTGCATGCTGAGACATGCAATTATGTGTAAATGGCTGGTCACATGACTTACCATCTCGCACTGCCACATGTGGCTGACTGCCGTGAGACATAAGGCTTCGAATTTGATTGACGCGGAAAATGATCATCAGCTCTCGAATCCTCGGAGATGTACTTTCCATTAATCATAGTCGCACAGAAAAGACCCGTTGCCTGACTCGAAATGCGGCGACAATCATTTAGTCACGCCTGAGAGGGGCAGCCTCGCCAGAAGTTCAACATCTCAAAAAGATTCAGCCTTGCGCCCACGTGGGGTCACTAGCCGAGCTGATTGGCTCAAACTTCTCGAAAAAAGAAAATTTTGGGGACTGAGGGGCGTCCAAAATGCGCCTCGGAAGCGAGAGCTTCTTTGCTGTGGAGCCCGGGTCTGGCTGTACCACCTCACCTCATGTGCCCATGCACGTTCTGCATCTGCATCTGCATCAATATTTTTATTTATTAGTATGCTGTTGCCCCTCACTAAGACATCTACGGTATTCCGGCTGGGTGACAATCCGGGAACCGTTGAAGAATTGCGGTAGTTTGTTCATCCCTTTGACTCAGTTATTCGAGCTAGATATCCGTAGTGTCAACAGGAGACGAAACGAGACGAGACCCTCCCTTCGTACGGAACCACATCAACTTTACGCACCATCTCATCAGTCAAATCCCTCCAACAACCAGTCAACCCCCACTTGTTATTCAGACAGCTTCCATTGTCGATGCAAGGCTAGGTAATCCTAGTACTGAACTGCACAGTGCTCCGACGCTGTTCATCCACTCAATCGGGGCCACTAAAGCAGACCACAGCTGCCAACGGAAGCGTCACATGCAGCCTGGACCTCGCACTGGCACTGCATTGCGACGTCGACCTTACCCTGGACCCCCATCCCACCTTCTGACCTCCAAAGATCGGAATTCGACGTCATATTCGACTTCCTAAGCTTCTTCTTTAAACTCTGTTCTGCAGTCTCATTCTTCCAGTAGTCTAGTCTAGACCAGCAAGCATGAACACCTGCATGTGACTTTTTCTACTACAAGATACTTGAAATATCACATCTGTCCCTTCTTTCGCAAGTTCTCGCTCTTCCCAGCCCCCGCAGGGCTCTGCGGGTGCCATCTCCGCACCATGTACGTTCTTCTCCGGCACGCTGCATGTTTTATGTTGCCAGTTATGTTACATCAGAGCAATAGGAATAGGAGCTGATAGCATCTCCTTGTGTTAGGAAGTTCGGCAAGCAAATTCAGAAAAGGCAGCTCGAGGTTCCGGAGTATGCAGCAAGTTTCGTCAATTACAAGGCTCTTAAGAAGGTATGTTGATCTCCGCATTGCCTTCACCACCCAAGGAAAAAGCAATGTCGTATTGGCTTGTTCATGCGGTCTTTCTGACCAAGAAATGCTGCATGTGGGCTAACACTTTGCTGTCAGCTCATTAAAAAGCTTTCTGCGACACCCACACTCCTGGCCTTGAATGATGTCCACCGCTCGGCGGGTATCGTCGATTCCCAAGCCGCTTTGCAGGCTAACAAAGCAACCTTCTTCTTCCAACTCGTAAGTCAACAATGCCGTAGGCTTCTTCGTTCGCCATGCTGACGGCGGATCAGGAGCGTGAGTTAGAGAAAGTCAATGCATTTTACCTTCAGAAGGAGGCTGAGGTATGTGGATTCTCTTACTAAGTGTCGGATCGCCACAGTTAACCCGAGCAGCTCAAAATCAGACTCAAGACTCTTCTAGACAAGAAGAAGGTCCTTCAGTCTCGGAATCAAAATACCTCTAGACGCTCCGCAAAGTTTACTACCCTTGAGGAAGGCTTCCAGCAGTTCGGCAACGATCTCAACAAGCTCCAGCAATTCGTCGAAATCAACGGGACTGCATTCTCGAAAATCTTGAAGAAATGGGACAAGACTTCCAAGTCGAAGACGAAAGAGCTTTACCTTTCGCGCGCTGTCGAGGTTCAACCATTTTTTAATGCAACTGTCATCAGCGAGCTATCGGATCAAGCAACCACGAGCTTGCAGGAGCTTGGTGCATGGTCTGAGGGCGACAATGTCAGCTTCGAGAGGAGTCCCGATCACATCGTCAGCAGCCAGCATCTGTTAGGAACTGACGAGGGTGATGCCGATACACTTCTGCTGGAGACAGTAATATCTGGTAATCTTGAGCCTCTCAAGGATCTTCTGCTGCGACTGAAGACCGCCGATCCAAATGGTTCTCGAGACATTGCATTATTAGAACGAATTACCAGAACATTCCTTGCAGCGATCAACGAAGGACCGCAGAATTCATTACAACTCTTGTTAGACACTGGACTGGTCGATGTGCAGTCCGAAGACGATATCAATGAACGGAACTGCCTTCACCAAGCAACAATATACGGGAACGCATTTGTCTTAGGGGTCGGACTGGAGAAGGGTGTCGCCGTAAACAGAACTGACGTCTATGGGCGTGTTCCTCTGCACTATGCATGCATGCACGGGCGTCTGGACATGGTTGAGGCCTTGTTGAATGGTGAGTTGACTATCTATGAAAAATTGATTATCAATTGACGTAAACAAGCGGATCAATCTACCATCGACCTCATCGATCACGACAACTTTACGCCACTGATACATGCAATCATTCATGGACATTTCGAATGTGCTGAGAGGCTTCTGGCACGATCTGCTCGAATTGACCCGATATCCGATGCGGACCACGTTCCATTGAATTTGGCCTGCGAGCATGGCTCCGTTGCCATTGTCGAACTGCTTCTGAAGCATGGCGCCAATATTTTACCTGATGCCGAAGGTTTGTACCCACAGCATCTTGTCGCTCGCTCAGGTCAGACACCACAACTGCTCCTCCTGCTAAAGGACTACGGCGCAAATCTGGATCAAATCGACAAGCTGTACTCATGGACTCCCATATTCCACGCAGCAAGCGAAGGAAATGTTCCTTGCATGCAAACTCTGCTCAACGTTGGCGTGCAGACCAATATTTTGGATGAGAAAGAACTCTCTGCTATGTACTATGCGGCTTGGGAAGGCCATCTCGAATGTATGAGACTTCTCTCCTCCATACCTACGGATGTTCGAGGTGGCCGGAAAGCGTCACAATCAGCTGGGCTTTTGACGGGAAGCAGTGCGCCAATTCCTATGAGTCTAGATGTCGATGCCATTCCCGACCTCGAACTACCTCCACCAATCATTCCACTCCGACGATATGGCCACAACTTCCTCGACACGAAAACTTTCATTCAGATCAGCTTTGACGAGAACGGCGACCAACCTATGACATTCTTCCACGACAGCAAATATCCCGCAGCTCGTCTCACCATCTCTTCGAAACTCTCCGATTTAATACCCAAGAACATTTTGCTCCCGTTCCAAGAAGATACCCGACTTGTTTCCTTCCAAGTTGATAATCTTGATTCTTTTGCCATCGACTTCGATGTGTTTCCTACCTACGGTGCCAAGGTCATTGCGAAAACAGTCGCTTTGCCGAGTACCTTTCGGGCGCTGATGAGCAGCTCCGGCCATTGCTCTCTACCTCTTTTCGATCCCAGACTGAGAGCTATCGGACAGATCACCTTCAACTTCCAGGTAATCAAGCCGTTCCGAGGAAAGCCACTAGAGATCACGGATTTCGAGACGTACTGGAAAGCCACCAGCCAGTTCGATCATAGGCCGAGCGCATTCATCACTGGATCGAGTTTGTCGGGTGATTATGTCCTGCTCTTTGTGCAGCATACTTGCGACGGCGTGCCGGTCCTTTGGCCAAGATGGACCATGGACTACATGGACATTGAATTTCCTGTCAGCAGATTGACATATGCTCAGTTTATAAGTGCCGGCTCACGCCACGCAAATAAAGCTGGAGATCTAGCAGACTTACCGCGTCAACCACTCGAAAGTATCGCTGATGTGCACCGCGTGCTGTCAAATTCTGCCGTGTCGCTGCAAGATGCATTAGCACTCCTACCTTCAGGGATGCACGTCAATCTTCAAGTACTCTATCCATCGGCGGAAGAGGAAAAGGCTCTGCGACTCGGTCCTACTGTGAACATCAACACCTTCGGTGACGCAATTCTAGGGGTAGTCTTTGACCACGCGAGAACATTACGAGAGCAGACTCCAGATGCCACAAGATCCATCGTCTTCAGCTCGTTCAATCCTACAGTATGCACAGCTCTCAATTGGAAACAACCCAACTATCCAGTATTCTTGTGTAATGATTTGGGCCGCGAGGGCGAATCAGCACCTTCGTCCTCGGTGTTGAGCAGTGGAAGAAGAACGACGTCGATCAAGGAAGCCGTCAGGATAGCTCAGAATAACAACTTCATGGGCTTGATATGTTCTTCTCGACTATTAGTAAGTCTGCCCTACTTCTTGACTCTCTGACATAATGCTAATGGTTATATAGGACATGGTGCCAGCTTTGATCGAAGCGATCAAAGCACAGGGACTCGTACTCGTTACAGACAAATCTGCAGAGCAGCAAGTGAACATGGGGATCTTGGACGATCCATTCCCAAGACTACCAGAGGGTATTGATGGAGTTCTGAAAGCGAATGGCGTATTGCGCTTCAACGAGAGCATTGATATGTGAAGAGAAGTGATAAGAAAGAGACGAGAGAAAAGAAAAGTTCGCATAGCTTTGCTATAGAAATGGCTCACATAAAGAGCTCCTAAACCATGACTTTGTTGTCTTCATTATGATCAGTGTTTTGGAGTTAAGCGAGACGTCGCTACGATGATAAAGTCGTATACATGTATATATGTATATGTATATGCATGACGTGTGGTAGCGATATAGCTCCGCGGAGAGGCCTACTACATTAGCATGATCTTTTGGAGTGGATCTTCGAAGCTCAAAGGATGCTATGATAGTAAGTATTTCACTTTTACTTTAGAACGAAGGACAGGAGACTTCGGATCATCTCATGTTTCCATTTCTGGTAGCTAAACATGGACAATGATCTTTGCTGGATCGCAAAGCACGATATTGAGAATGACTTTCCTGATTAAGAGGAGTTATGTGCAATTGCAAATATAACGCCCCACCATATTCCTAAATAAAACTCCATACGCCTCGCAAACCCAGGCTTCTTCCAACGCGCAACATCGTCTCGATCCAACGTGATCAATACACACAATATCAGACCAAGCCACCTTACGCACCCTTCAACTCATACCTCAGACTCCCCAGCTCCCCCTCAGGATCCACACCCCCCATAACCCACTTCGCCAACACAGTGACGCCCCAGACACCGGCGGGCAACCACTCAAATCCCCACCAAAGCCCTCTCCCACTTCCCTCCAACTTCCTACCTACCACACCCCCTAACCCAACAAGCACAACGCACAGCCCGCAATTCAGCAAAGGCAGATACTTCTCAACCGGTCCACCACCGACGCCAGCCCGCAGTAGCGCTGCTTTCTTTGAGGCGAGACTGCGTGGTGCGGAGAAGGACGATGTGTTGAGATTGTCCAGGTACTGGAGGCCGGTGACGTGAGGTGGTAGGATGTGGATGAGGTAGGCTGTTGAGAGGAGGGAGGTGATGCTTAGAATGGATAGGAGCGTTGTGTGAAGTGTGAAGAGAGTGCGGATGTAGGGGAGAGTACTGAGGAGGGAAATGGCGAGAAGGAGGAGGGAGTATTGGGCATTGCGGGTTGCGTTTTCTTGTTGCATAGTCTGGATGAGGTGGTTTTGCTCTGTAGAGAGGTATCAGCTCTTGGTGCTTTGCCGTAACTCACATATATGCGATGCATGTTGGTGGGGTATTGTGAAGTAAGGGAAGGCTGAGTGACTGCCTTAAAAACATATGAGCCTACCTTCTTCATCCATCGCCTCTGGACCATCCTCTTCAGAATCCGTATCTGTTGGATACTTGAACGTCTTTCTTAACCTCGCTGTCGCCATGTTGGCAAAGTTGAGAGGCGTTGTTGTCTAGACAAATCTAGGGTTATCAAGATTGTAACGAACAGATGAAATCCTGGGCAGCGCAGCCTCGCCAAAAGCAAACCCGAGCAAACATCCAAAATCTCGAACCACTCTACACTCACAAGCTCCAGAACCACACTTTTCCGAACGCCGACAAAGGGCTCCTATAAGATGTTGCCGTTTCAGCGATTACTGCGCTCTAGAGCGCTTTTCAGAGCTGGACCTGTTATTTCGAGGAATTTAAAGCCACAAAGGAGGACGTTAGTTGCGCCGCCCAAACCTGGTGATGGGCCGTTGATGGCGAGAAGAGCTGATCGCGAGCTTCCAGGTATGTAACTCTTCTAACTCCGCACATAAGGATAGCAATTGACCGAGGAAATATCAGACATACCAGAAAATGGCATGAAATGGGTTCGCACCATCCCAATCTTCCTCGTAATCCTCATCTCCTCCACCCTCGGCATCTTCAACTACCAAAAGTCCTCCAGCAGCGTGGTCTCCTCTACCATGTACGCCCTACGCACTTCCCCGAAAGCACGCGAATATCTGGGAGAAGAGATCTACTTCAAGAGCCAGATGCCGTGGATCTGGGGCGAGATGAATATGTTGCACGGAAAGATCGATATACATTTTGCGGTTAAGGGTAGTGCGGAGAGTGGGACGATGAGGTTCAAGAGTCATAGGCTGGGAAGGCAGGGAATGTTTGTTACGACGGAGTGGAGCTTGGAGACCAAGGATGGGAGGAAGATTGATCTATTGGATGGGAGTGATCCTTTCAAGGGCATTGAGCTGGATGAGGAGGAGCCAAAGAAGGTTGGACGTGGGAGCTATGCGCCAAATTTGTCGGGTTAGACGTGAGGGGATTCAAACTGGAGATGGGCAAATGTTAATGGAATCGGATTGGAATGGGATTGGTTGATGCATTGCAGAGGCGTTCTTGGGATTTTCTGCTCAAAACGCCGAGTCTATGCCACATGTATTGTACAAATAGTCTACTGTACAAAGAATTTCCTCTATGCTGCTGCTGCTGCCAATTCCTCCTTGATCTCCTCTCCTGGAATCACAGGCCATGGCTTCTTGATTGCATCCTGGATCTTGACAATGCACCCCTTGGGCCCTGCAAGACACCCATTTAGAATCAATAGTCCCTTCTCAGCATCCACCTTCAGCACCTTGACATTCTGTATCGTAACCTGATTCCCTCCCATTCGACCAGGCATTTTCTTCCCCGGCAAGACTCTCGAACCACTTCCTTGCGAAGCACCAGAAGAACCCATAGCACGATGCGTCTTTGAGTTACCGTGAGAAGCTGGCTGACCCTTGAATCCCCACCTCTTCATACCACCCGCCCATCCCATTCCCCTACAATCTGACCTCGTATCAACGAACTGTCCCTCGAGGAACCACTCCGGTCCAATCGTATCCCCGACCTTCAGTAGCCCCTTCTCATTCTTGACCCTGAATTCGGAAACGAATCTCTTAGGAGCCACATTCGCACCCGCGAAATGTCCTAACAGCGGCCTCGTCACATTGTCCTGATGCTTCCACCCAGCTCCGACCTGCACCGCATAATAACCATTCTTTTCCCTCGTCTTGTGAGACACCACCTGCACTCTGTCGAACTGTAGAACCGTACAAGGCGTTCTGACCCCCGTCTCTGGATCGTACAAAGCAGTCATGCCCTTCTTAACAGCCAATGCTCCCGTCCTCAGTGGTAATGTGAAGTCTTTCCGTTTGAGCGCCGCAGCTGGCGATTGTTCGAGGACTGGTAGGCCGGCAGTCTTCTGGTTGAATCGAGCAGGCTTCGCTCGTGCTGGTGCGGTCGTCCAGCCATATTTGACGCCGCGCTTCGCGGTCAATGGGAGGAAGGCGTCGGGGAGGAGGAATGACGGTGGCAGTTGCGCCCAGCTTGTTGGCAGCTTGGGTGCCATGATGCGTGGGCTTTGATGAGCTGGTGTGAGGTTGTGAAGCTCGCATGCTTGAAGTAGAGTAAATATTCTGGCGACCAGGATTGAGTACGGCGGCCGAACCAAGCTAGTGTGGCGCTCAATATAAGAAATAATTCCTCGCTAGCCACACGTTGTCTTGTAAGGGACATGGAACGGCGATGAGAGCAGTGCTTACATTTAGCCACCATGGTTTACTATTTTACGTCCAATGCGGTGTCTCCTTCCGCTGAAATCTATGCCGGCAAGGACAAAGTGGAAAGTATGTGAAAGCAATTTATCGTCGTGCGAAAATGTTTGGTCTTGGTCCACACTGACACAATGCTACTTTAGACGAGGATCTGATCAAATATGGCCTCGAGGAAGACGTGTGGTTCCACGCAGACAAACTGTCTAGCGCACACATATATCTTCGTATGAAGGAAGGCGAAAGCTGGGAGTCTATTGATGAGGGAGTTTTGACCGATTGTGCTCAGCTCACAAAGGCAAACTCAATTGAAGGTCCGTTTGAGAGATGTCCTCTTCGAACATGAAGAGACGCGATATTGATTTTTTTCAAAGGCAATAAGAAGGACAATGTCACTATCATCTACACTCCATGGTCAAACTTGAAGAAAGATGGCTCTATGGCGGTTGGTCAAGTTGGTTTCAAAGATCCTCGAAAGGTTCGTCTATGTAGATATGCTGCTGGAAGATGTCTTGCTGAAAGCATATCATCATAGGTGAAGAGAATCCTCGTTCCGCAACGGGAGAACCCCATAGTCAACCGTCTCAACAAGACCAGAGTCGAGAAGTTTCCTGACTTGCAAATGGAGAGAGAAGAGAAGTTGAAAGCTGTAAGAAAGAAGGACCAGGCCGCCAGACTGGAACGAGTGCGTGTTTCCCTACCCCAGACTCCGTATTCCTTGCGTCGCTAATTCATCTTGCAGAAGAAAGAAGAAGCCAGAGTAGCCGAGGAGAGAAAGCAGAAGAAGTGGCAGAAGGACCATGCTTATGACGAACTTTTCCAAGAACAGGATCCTGATGAAGCCAACAATCAAAATCGTGAGGAGGGTTACTTGAGCGATGATTTCATGTAGTCAATAAAATTACATCAAATGCAATGCACGAATCTTCAAGTGATATTGCTTGGGAAGAGTGCATTCATTTGGGTTGAACTTTTCAAATATTCCATGCATACATCATCTTCAGCTGTTTGGTATCATCGTATCATTCTATAGTTGATCAGTACCAGAACGTGACCGAAGGTAAATACAATTTTCCATACCGAAAGAATTTTCACTCCCGTTACCATGCGATTCCATCTTACAACCTTCCTTCATAAGCACCAAATCAATGCCCACCTCCAAGATGACTACCCATCTGATTGACAGAGGTGCCCTTTACCGCATGATCGCTCGGGTTCGCCGCGGCCTCGTACAGTATATTCGTCGGCGCCCGTCCCAGCTGCATCCAGTCTCCCTTGAATCCCAAATAACTTATCCTGGTCTCATCCTCTCCATAGTTATCCTCTACAAACAGTGTCAGATTTTGAACTTTCCCAAACAAAGCTCTTTTGACCTGTATATCCTGCACTTCGGATGTCTGCGAAAGCTTGAACTCCTGTATCGGAGTGGCGTCTGAGGCGGTCGAGAAGTCGAGGTCGTCGCGGTTGATGAAGACCTTAAGGGTTTGAGGGGCGGAAGAGGAGGGCGAGGTGCGGATTAAAATTGAGTGGAGTTTTACTTGGCCAGTGAAGCTGTTGATTCGAGACAGTTAGTTCTTCGTTTGCACGCAAAGACTAAATGCCTCTAAATTCAAGGATAGCCTCGTACATACGGAACGTGCATGAGAAGCTGCTCATCAGCATCGCTTTCAAGCTCTGGCTCGGGTTCTAGTCTCTCGGCCCATGTCTTTTTCACAATGGCTTTTCCTGAGCCGGCTTGTGCTTCGTTCAGTGTGGTGATATCGTCGAAGTTGATGTGCTGGTATAGCGAGTACTGGAGGGCTGGAGTTATGTCGTCGGAGTGATCGTGACCTGCATGATCGTGGCCGTGGCCTGAGTGATCGTGCTCATCGTGGCAGTGGCTCGACATCTTGAGTCGTGGTATGTAGTAGAGCTCGGGGAAGTGTTTTGAGGAGAGCTTTACTGAGCTTTGGCGGGGTAAAGGAGGGGCAATGACCAGAAACAAACTCCCATGTGTATGCATGTCGCATCATCATGATTCACCCTTCCAAAAAGGAAGAAAGCACGCAGTGATAAATTATATCTATTTGAAGATTTGTTGGATATAATTTTGCTATCTTCTTTCTAGAAATTTGCTTTGGAGTCAGAGGGAGATTCATTCGCACACCTTATTATTCTTGGATACCTCGCTTACTGCAACGCTTTGTCACTTATTAAGATGGAAGAAAGGGGGCGAATGATTATGGTAAGAGCATTTCTTGTTATCAAAGATGTCACTCGAATGCGATGAGATAGTATTCATGGCCTATGTTAATTCATTCTTTGCAGCACAGAGGCTGCACTCCTTTCTGGCTACTTGAACCCGGCCGTCCTTGCTTTCTTTACCTTCTTCTTTGCTTGCTGAACAGATCTGCTTCCATACGCCCCTCTATCTGGCTGTGTCATCGGTACTTCGTTGACTGGCTGTGAGCTGAACATCTTTTCAATGATCTCAGGCTGGCTACCAGCAGTCAAGGTCAACCTTCGTGATACAGCAGGTTCAACTGCCTTAACAAATTCCTCCGTCCTCCTACGTCTCCTGGCTTTGACTTTCCTGCTAGATCGAGCATCGTCATCTTCCGTATTTGCAGCAGCCCATACCTTCTTTGCACTTTCGTAGGAATACTCCGCAGGGTCTGCCAGAGCAGAGGGCCAATGAGATAGCACAGAAGCATTGGTGTTCGCGCTGAACTCGGGTTTTGCCTTGATGCTCGGTGCGTATTGTCGTAGCCTTGCAATTGAAGCATCCTCGGCAAGTCCAGACGCCGATGTGGCTTGAGAATACAGCGACGGTGTCTGATTCGGTGTCGGCAGAGTCAAGCCCGGATCATCTTGTGTAGCGACTCGCTGCGAAGAAAACAATAGAGGCCAATTTTCTCTGGTGAGCCTGCCATCTTTGCTAAGCGAAGCTGCGACAGTCTCTTCGTCTATCGGGGCAGTTTCCACAACGTGATCCAAAGCTCTATCCTGCAGGGATAATCCAATCGAATTGAGGCACAGGTCCATGGCAAGTTGCCGAATGACTTTGAACTTTGCATGCCGCACAATATTTGGAAACTCAATTGGCAGGCTTGTCATCCAGTATCCAACCAGCTGGTCAAAAATCTTGAGCGGATCTGCGTACGTAGCTTGATCATTCTCCGGAAACTTGATTCCAGTGCCCAGTGTCAGATCCCTTACAGCCAATCTCCAGCGGTTTTCCAGATCTTGCTCTTGATTCAATGAATTTAGAAAGACATGCAGAACTAGGGAGGCTTGCTCTACGTCCTCGCCCTGCCGAGGTATTCCAATCATCTCAGCCAGTGTGGCGCTTATTGATCCTTCTAATTCCTTTCTTTGCATAATATCATCAGCAGCAATGCTGAGGAGTTCTGGAAATTCTGGAACCGGCTTCGAGACACGACTCTGCAGCTCTTCCTGAGATGACTGATCAAGAAATACTTTCTCAAAGATTCTCCTCCAGTTTACACGAAAGCGGAGATCATCCTTCTCCGGCGCGTGTGCCCCAGTGTTGCTTGCCTGGCTGACCATGTTTTGTTGCGAAATGTTTGAGCGCTTTTTATCATCACGAACCACAAAATCATCGTCCTCTGAGACGAATTTGGGACCAAGAAATCGCGATGATAGCAGAAGCTTTGTGTCTGGCGCTACGACAGCCGGAGACTTTGTGCCATGAGGAGCGACGGCAGATAGAGCAGAGCATAGTCCCAAGTTGGATGTGACTGCCCACAGCTGGAAGAACTCTACACCATCTTCGACATATTTCGGGCCTGGCCCGGAGAATGGATTGGCGCTCAACACCAGATGGCAAGGCAAGAATTTAAAAGATTGAAGCTGTGGACTCCAATCTTGATCGGATGATAGAAGTAGACTGAATGTGCCCTTTGACGAAGCATGGGCCTGGGCCTGAGGTTTTTGGAAGGTGTAGTAAGTGACTACTCGATTCTTCGCAGAAACGATGGCAACAGACACTATAACTGGTCAGCTGGATCCCCAAGGACGGCTACGATGAATCTTACCCTTATCGCTTTTTAAAGGAGCAAGCTTGAGCGTTTCATCCTCGGCACTCAAAAAATGGAAGTACGACAACAGTATCCTGCCACCAGCCTCGATGTGGTCGTCTTTGTGTTCCCCAGCAGGGATAATCTCTAGCCAAAAAATTCGAGACGTCGTCAGAACATACAGATGACTCACGTCAGCTGTGCTACGTTGGATGTCGAGAATCCAGTCAGTGTTACCAGCTGGGAATATATCAATCCGACCAAGGAGTTTTGATTGCGCCTTGATATCGAAAACCGATATGTGACGCCTGTTGAGGACAACGATTGTGCTGAGGTTGGACGCCCAGATAATTCGATACCAGCCATCGAAATGCCCACCTTCCGGCGTCTTTGAAGCTTCATCCTTGACCCAGCAATCATAGAAGCCTCCGGTTTTCTTAGGCACTAGAATTTCGGAATCGGTTTTACTGTGATTGTATTTGGTGTCAACCTCCCAAACACTCCAAAATCCAAGGGTATCAACGACTGCGATTTGACGAGAAAACCATGGGTTGAAGGAGACATCAGAATGACTCTTAGATCCAGTCCTCTGAGCAGTCAGGGAGGCTCTCGGATTGGCGTCTAGCATGGATGATGCAAAAGCTGAGCGGCCGGAAGCTCCAGCCTTTGTGTGGATCCTGCCATATATGGGACGAAAAAGTGTAACAACAGTAGTTTGACGCACTGCAAGCCAACATTCTCTCTCGTTCTCGACTTCCGCTGCTACAATCTGACGAATGGTGCCCCCAGTACCCATCCAATGCCCGGCATCCAAAAAATCTACGTTCAAGACTGAAAGTCTGGCACCACTCATCTTTCCCCAACCGCGAGTCTCCACACGTGGTTTAATCAATCGAAGAATGTGGCCTGCTGCACCCCAGGATACAGCTATGATTTGCGGCCTTCGCACTCCAGACACGCGCTCTGGATCATACGCCCGACCAATCGCCAAGAGGGAGCCGAGATCACTGGAACTCTCGGGCGATGCCTCCAAAGATCCTGTGACAAGCCTTGCTGCAATTGGCTTTGCTGAAAAAGTCTCGGGCAAAGTTTTGGATAGCCATCTCATTTGATTTTGAATGGTGATAGAAGCCTTCCCATCTATGTTCAAAGGAATGTGGCCTGTAGGAGATACCCGCTCTTCAAACGGGAGGAGCTGACTGATAGATACGCCTAAGAGATGTGAGCTTTGTTTTCAAGCAACATGTTTTATTACTTACCGTCTGTTAATGTTTGTGAGAATACCCATTCCTGTTCCTCACTATCATATGTCGCTTTTCCGGGATGACCGATGGCCAAGTCAGTAACCCGGTGGTCAGCCATTTGGTTTCTGTGGTCTTCGAGCTTCAGAAAGAGCTGTTTTGTTCATTTCGTCGTGCAGTAGCTCGAGTAGTACAAAGTACAATGTCGAGAAGTTTGCGCTGTGAATCGACCGGTCTGATAGTGCGTTACAATTTCGACGAGTAAACTCTCATGCCTCAGAAATTTATTCAGTCTTTATCGGAAGCGGGTGCGCGTTACCAATCTGGGCCTAGCCGAATGTCGTCTCCTCGGTAACGCGAATCAAAACACCAGCGCATTGAGACCTTGAAACATACACGACTTTCGCGCCCAACTACATCAATACAAAACACCTCTACTTACGCCCGCGCAAGATGTCTACACTATTCGAGCCATCGCTTTCTACCAGCGCAATGCGCCCTCCTCTTTCCTCAGCAGACGCGCCTTCGATGGCAGATTCCTTACCAAGTATCAATTTCGGCTTCGATGAATTGCGCGACCGCATGACAAAGTTCACTGTCAAGTTCGATGCTTTCATTGAGCAGGGTCGCAAGCGTGTCTTGGAGGAGAGAAACCAATTTCGCATGAATGTCGCAGAGCTCAAAGGTTGATACTCCAATACCAGAGCTGACGATACGGACTAACACATTCACAGAGGACCAGCGCATGAAGAAGAGAGACATCGAGATCTTGTCCCAGAAGTCTAGCACACATCAACAGACCGTCGCAAAGGAAGAAGCCGAAACGAACGAAATGAAGACAGCTATTGCCTCCCTCAGCGCCCAACGAGATGCCCATGTCGCGACTCGAGATAGTCTGAAGCAGCAGATTGCAGACACCCAGAAGCAAATTGACATACGTCTTGCAGCACAACGCGCCCATGCGCAGCATATCGACGCACAGTCCCGATTCAACATACCGGAGATGGATTTCTGGACCTCAAACTTGTGCATGACACTCGAAGGTGCGGGGTTGAATGATCGTCTGAAATTTATGTTCACCCACATCGATGACAGAGACTGGACTAGGGAGGCATGGTTTGAGTTGGATACTTCAAAGAGGGAATACGAAATCCCGTATTGCAAGCCCAAGTTGGAGAAGGAGCAAATCGAGAGGGTGTTGGATAAGCTGAATGAGAGCAGGGACCTGAGAGTGTTGCTTAAAGGCATGCGGGAATTGTTTGTGGAAGCAGTGAAAGGATGACAGATTTGATATACGAGACGGTTGAGAAAGCAGCAAACTTTGGTGCATGGTGTATTTTGGGAGTTCGGATATGAAGTCGTTTGCTAACGTGGATTATGCGGTGGCTTCGTGGGACACCTGGGCCTGGAGAGCCATCAGGGCCCCTAATAATGAAAACTTGGGTTTGCTCAGCAAGAAGCTGCCCTACAATTCCTCCCAGAATCCCATTCATCCTAGTCCTGGTGACAAGAACACTTTCTTCCATCCATCCACTTTCTTCTGAAAGTTCGTTGAGAACTTGTCGAATTTCTGGCATCTCTCTTTCTCCTCTCCTGGCATCTCGCTATCTTCTTGTTATTTTATACTCATATAAGAAGCCGTGGACAACAGGAAAGGAGTTCTTACAACCAGCTCGCCTTTTCAGACAGAAAGATATGCTGAGAGACCTTCGGCAAAGGAGCCTTCAAGCTCTCTTCATCAATGCTACCCACCGTGATACTGATATTATCAGGCTGGCATTTGTACTGCATCGAAATCGGAGTTCCGCAACCAGAGCAATGAGCTCTATCTCCCAGTTCCGAGTAGCTTGTCTTGGTAAGGGATGAGATGCCAGAGCTGTAAGTGATTGCCGAGGTCGGAAAGCTTCCAAATGTGAGGAAAGGTGCTCCTGATATCTTGCGACATGTCTTGCAGTGGCAAGTTGTGAGACTCGACGGGAGTACGCTACTTGAGTAGGCGACTTTGCCGCATTGGCAGGAGCCAGTGAGAGCTGGTCTTATCGTTGAACCAGATGAGATAGACATGATGGTAGGTGCTTGTAGAGTATGTCAGACTGTTAAAAAAGCATGCACTCTGAGAAGTGACGACAAGATATATAAACTCCTTTAAGCGGCTTACGAGAGCAAATTCGCTGTTCAAATGACTTAAGCAATGTAGTGGTGGCTATCTTCACTGTTGTCAGCAATGCGGGGTGGTGTTGAAGATCCGAATGCGGAGTCGCGCCCTGCGCGTCACATCGATCGTCCATAACGAGCAGAGCAAGCATCCAAACAGACCAGAACCAACCCGCCAGAACATTTCAACATGCCGGCCGAACCCGATAACAAGAAGGATAAACAAGCCAGTGCTGCGCAAGCACGCGAAGTAATCGATGTCTTCCATGAGATTTCAACATTGCTGGTTCGTCCTCTGGCGCATTTTCAAAGCACGTTAGCTGACTACCTCTAGAACGCGGACCTTGATCGCCAGACACTGTCTATTTGTATCTCGTTGATCGAAAACGGCGTCAATCCAGAAGCCCTCGCGGTATGTAAGCTCTCTGCGGGATTGCCGGAATACAGCGACTAATAATACTGCAGTCTGTGGTCAAGGAATTGAGGAAAGATGCGGAAGAGACGAAGAGAGAGATTCAACTTGGCAATCAGTGAGAGAAGGGCGGAAGGACCTGGAATATAATACGAGATATGGTATGGGCATTGGGACGATTCCATGAGATAATCGTGGCTTCGATACAGAGCATATTGGAGTTGAAGCACCTAAATGTGCAACATCACGGCGAAACCTTTTCAGACGCGCAAGGAAGGTCTGGCAGGCCACGAGCAGGTCGGAAAGGCTACAGGAGGTGAAAAAGAATTGATGCACAAATTCACGCGGAATGGATGCAGGGAGATCAGGCCATAGTCATTAAAAGAACAGCACCTGAAGTGCACCGAGCTTTGACAAAGCTCTTGAGCACTCAAAATACAATAGTCTTCATGGGCTCTCTAATGATAGGACCCCCTGCGAATTCCATCGAACACCTTGACCTTGATCTAGCATTCATGTGTCTGCTTCCGCCACCCCAAACTCATGCTTTCGGTCCAGTACACTCAGCCTATCTCGTGCAAATCCATCAATGCTACGAAAGGTGGACCTAGTGCCTCATCGCCCTCGACTCCTAGATCCGCTGGGCCTATGCCTCCTGACTGAAGTGGCCGCTCGATGTGGCTTACTTTTCTGGCTGTCCCGATGTGCCTCATCTCTCTTGACTCAATAAGTACTCGGCTTCCAAACTCATGCAAGAAAATCGATTGTATCGAAATTTCAGCGTAAGCAGAGGCCCATACTTTCATTAAGCATCGCCAGTGTCATCTTATAATGCGTCCTAGCAGTCCTCCTGATTTCCTTCTGGGCAGGGAGTTTCGCCAATTTTTGTCTATCACTTATTAGCGAAGTTGAGCCCCTTTTGTTGCTGATACTGACAGATTATGTTCCTCTCGCCCCTCCCAGTATTTTGTCAGGAACAGATTCTTGACAATTTTGTGCTCAAGTCCCCTTTCTCGAGCTGCATACTTGAGAAATTCCACCGTCCGAATGATTTTCTGTTGGTCGAAAGAAGCTGGGTCTCCTTTGCGAAAGGCAAGTCTCAGCTGGTCTCGTGCCAAATATCTTGATGGTTTCGAGTATTGGACGGCGTGAAGCAGGCCTCGATAGAGTTGACGATACGCATGGATCATTTCTTTAGAGGCTAGGCTTGACATTATGATGACAGTCTTAATAATATCTCGGTCTCCGAGCTCCAGAAATCTAACCAAACCAAAATATTGATGTTTGGTTCAGATCCCTGCAATCTGGTTTGGCACGTGCTGATATGAGCTCGAAACAAGCTAAAGTCGGAACAGGGGGGTAGCGTCATTGGCAGCTCTCCTCTCATGCAGACGACCAAATACGTACCGAAGAATAATATCAAAAACAACAATAGAACACCTGCCGATGTCCAGATGAGACACATGTTCACCAAATGAGCTCTCTCGTGTCCGATTTCCTTATCAATCCAGTTCTACGCCAAGCCCGTCGATTCTCCCGCTCGAATCCCCCAGACACGCAAATAGACCCTGTCACGAACCAGCGGACGGCTCTCGAAGACACTCATGAATTCGCCGTTGAAGATATAGCTGAGCGCCTGGGGAGCCTTGGGTCCCCAGGATCTGGAGGTGGTGATGGCTCGGCAAGAATAACTGGAACGGCTTTGACTTCGTCCCCTATCGAAGAGGATGGAGGACTTGATGCCGAGCTTCGAGCTCTCGAAGAAAGAAGGCCTCCGAGCGCGCCACCGGTACTCAGTGGTGACATGCCACACAGAGTATCGTCTCTAATATCAGACTATGGCCAAGTCGAGGATGACATGTCTGACAACCCATCCTACGGAATACCGAACAGATTTCGAGCAAATTCGGCTGCAAGCACTACGTTCAGCAACCAAAATGCAATCAGTGCGAGGATGAGTCCTGCTGAAGGCCCATCAATACACAGCACACAAGATAGAGGTCAGCCGGGATCGAACAGTCGTCCAAGGAATAGCTCGTTACCGGAAGATGATGGAATGGGAGCATTAAGGCAGCAAATTGTTCGAATACAGGCTATGGACATACCAGGAGATCAGAAGGCTCGGTTCATGCATCAGCTTCTTACACAGCAGTACTCTGACGCTCAGGAGATATTCCATGCGAAACATCAGCCCATAGCGCCGTCTCGAGCGAACATGATCAGTCAAGAGAGGCCTACAACGCCAGGTTCGTTAAGCTCATTCATATGGCAGATGAATGGCGCTCCAGAACCGGCAAACTCAGACCAGCAACATACATTTCACTTGTCTCCAGATGACTTGAAGCGGACCTATGCACCTCCGGATCCACCAGAGACTGATGAGGATGGGAATGTGATCATGAAGGACGAAGCCGAAATACTTGGCTGCAAACACTATAAAAGGAATGTCAAGCTGCAGTGCTCTGCATGCGATAAATGGTACACATGCCGGTTGTGTCATGATGAAGCCGAAGATCACATTCTAAATCGAAAGGCTACAAAGAATATGCTTTGTATGATCTGCTCATGTGCTCAACGGGCTGGTGAGTTCTGTGTCAACTGTGGAGAGAGAACAGCTTGGTATTTCTGTGGTGTTTGCAAGCTCTGGGACAACGATGCCGACAAGAACATATACCACTGTAACGATTGTGGTATATGCAGAAAAGGCCGTGGTCTGGGAAAAGATGTTTTCCACTGCAAGGTACGATCAGCAGAAATTGCCTTGTCCGAATTGGGTACTGACTCTGCTACAGACCTGCGGTACGTGTATGTCAATGGCAAACGAGAAATCTCATAAGTGCATTGAACGAGTGTCCGATTGCGACTGTCCTATATGTGGAGAGTACATGTTTGATTCTCCTTCACCTGTTGTCTTCATGCTCTGTGGGCATGGCATCCACAGAGCGTGCTACGATCGACATATGAAGTCGTCCTATAAATGTCCCATATGCAGCAAGAGTACTGTCAACATGGAAACACAATTCCGCAATCTGGACAGAGCAATCGATGCCCAACCTATGCCGCCACAGTTTCGGGACACCAAGGCCATGGTCTCGTGCAATGACTGCTATGCGAAAAGCGCCGTTACGTATCACTGGCTTGGGCTCAAATGTGCTATCTGCGACTCTTATAACACTGCTCAACTGTCAATTTTGAGCGATCCAGCGGTCGAGGTTCCTCCAATTGAAAGCAGAGAGGTCGAGCATGCTCCAATCCCCGAGCAGCCAAGCAGGGATTTTCTATCGCCACTAAACCCCCCTCCTGGACCAATTCGTCACAGAAGGCATTCGGCGCATATTCATATGTCTTCGTCATCGACAGGAGACTCAAATAGATTTGAGCCCTACTCTAGACGAGCACGCATAGGCAGATCTGTGTCTCCAGTTCGGGGACTCGGATTCTTCAACGAGGCTGCACCAGCTCAAGCCGTTGAGACAGACGATTCAGCAGATGAGGATGATATGGATTTCTGGGGGCGAGATGAGCCGCGGAGTGTGACTTCCTTTGAGAACATCGAAGATGACATGGAGGACGAAGACGAATCTGATGAGGACTCCGTAATGGGAGACTGCGATGAGGATGATGCTGATGATGAAGATGAATTTGAACTTTTTGGGCACCGCTGATAATTTGGTTTGCATGAAAGATGATAATCGCACGGGTTCGGCGTTTTCTACAATGCATTTTGCACACAAGGATGGGAGGTTCTCGTGAACGGGTAGTCACTGGGGAGTTTTTGGGTATGATGGGTGGCTAGGCGCATAACCGTTGGTAGAGTCAATGCATTGCCTCTACTTTTGAATGGAGGTACTCATTGAAATTCTGTAAAAGTTCTGGGCTAGTTGTACAGTAGTCGTGAGGAACAATAATTCCTTCAGGTGGCAGTCAAGTTCACACAGTTTACAAATGAGCTTTCGTAAGATAGCGCGTTCAATCGCCTAGAGATTCGATGCACCGGCATTTTCAAAGTCTTGGATTGGTGTGGTTGGTGATCTATGAGCTGAAAGACATGCGGGATTACTGTTGCCAGCCTCTGAATTAGACACCTCTCGATTCTCACCGCTGCGTGCTTGAGATCCGATGATTATCGCCCACATCATTCCGATAATTCCAGGTTTCTATCAGCATGGCGTGCATTGTCCGAAATTGCGCCTCTCGCCGGATAGAATAGGATGGGATGGGAGGGGGGGTGCGCTTGATGTAATCCGGATCCGGATGATGTGAGAAGGCTTCATTGCCCTTCCCTTTCCTTCCCTTCGCCCTGGGATGGACTCGTCCGACGGAAGAAGTGGGAACTTTGACGATAAATCCCTAATGCGTGCCTAGATCGGTCAGTCCTCAAACTTTGCGCGTCCCGTGGAAAGCAAGCAAGCCAACAGAATGGATGGAACGGAGCGAGGGCCGCCACTCCCTCAGCGACGCCAGGAATAACTCAGTAAAGATATCCCAAGATGATTGAAATATTAAGCGGACTCATTCAGTCCACATCTAATCATGATACTGTGACGGAAATTCAGGTATTCTGGACTACAAAAGCAATGCAGGGCGGGCAGGAAGGGGTGTTCGGGTCTGACAAAGGAGAAAAGGTTCTGGCTGTGGCTCTGGCTCTGGCGCTGCTGGTCCAGGATCGCTTCGCTTGCGGCACCCAGCCCCAGCTCGCTCCTGATTGGCCATCCCCCAATCGTCCAGTACTTCCTTACCAGCAGAGTGGAAAGTGTGCCAAACCCTCACTCAAGTCAGTCGGCGCGGTTCGTTCTAAGAAGATGCCCTGACTCCCCTCCTGAGACCTTGAGAATGGCGCTCCGCTTCGCCTTCTCTATTTCATCTCGCATCCCATCCCCCCTCAATCCGTAATCCATCATTGCCTGCGTCGCATCTCCGCGATACCTCACCTGCATCGCCCTGTCGTCGTCGGGGAACAATAATTCCAGAAGTGCTGGACCGGAGTGACGACTTCAAAGAAGCCAGCGAACCAGCTAGGCCAGCCCTGTCCGCAAACACCAACGGCAATTTCTCTCGTCATCCATCCTCTCTCTTCCTTTCTTCCTCATCCAACAACATGAAGCCCACAACCACCATGCCGCCCTCAACCAAGACAAGTGCTGCTGCTGGCGGCCGAAGAAAATCCTCGAAGGCGAGCTTGATGGTCACGTTAAAGCTGTCGCCCAAACTGCTCCAACGATTTGGACCTGCTCCAGTCGCTGAGGAAAAGATTGCGAAGATCGAGAAGGAGGAATCTCCATCAAAGGAATCATCGTCAACCATCTCGAATACATTGCCCGTCGCGACCAGCTCGAACGGCGACGTTCCCTCCGAGTCAGCCGCCAACACTCCTATTGCTGCGAGCACTCCTGTCCCCTCCTCGATGCCACCTCCTACAGAAGTCGTCAAGAAGAGAGGTGTCAAGAGATCTGGTCCAGCTCTAGGTCCTGATGGACTTCCTAAGCCTCGAGGCAAGCCAGGTCCCAAGAAGAAGGCAAGATTGTAAGTTCAACTTCCACGTCGCTATTCATTTGCGCGTTCCATCCATCGTTCATCATCTCACTTTGCCATATGATGGTGCATCAACTTTCTGTCATCTATGAGAATCAATTGGCTAATATATCATTCAACAGGGAGGACGGTTCGATCGATCACTCGGCCAGCGCTCCACGAGCAGCAAATGGCACCGCAGCCCACAAACTCGGACCAAAAGCCAACCAAGGTGCGATCAATGCCGGACTTCGCGCTCTTGATCGGTCAGGAAAACCATGTCGCAAGTGGCAGAAAGGCTCGTTCAAGTTGAAAAGCTTCACCGGTGTTGTATGGGAGATTCCAAGATGGACCGCACCACCACGAATCACCGTCCAAGCCAATTCCGAGAGCTCTACATCAGGGGACAGCAGCAGCAAGGAGAACAAGGACAACAGTCAGATGGAGAGTGAGAAGAGCGAGAAGAGCAACAATGGTGTCGATGTCGATATGAAGAGCAACGTCAGCAACCTCGTCTCATCGCCGGCCCCATCTCTTCCTCCACCACCCTCTTCGGCCACACCTGCCACACCAGCTCCCGCCGTCGAGGCTTCCGCCTAAAGGGTTCATATCGACAATAGAGTTTCCTTCTTCAGCAGTGTATCAGTACATACTTTCTTACAACAAAAACAATTCTGTCACACATGGTGGAATTAAGCAGATAATGTGGCCGGGGTCTCTTCTGCAGATGACTCCGGCCCGGTCTCGAGTACTTAGAGGGCTACTTGGGAATTCTGCTTTTGCCGACGAATGGCAATCGTGTTTTACGGGCATAGGGAAAATTAGGGGCGTTGATGTTCTACAGCATAGGTGCTTTCAATGAACGGGAATGGCGATCAAGGCGTTTTCCATTTGGTTCTGGCACTGACTGGAGCTCGTGTTGGTGTTGGCAAAGGCCACATTGTATTATAGAGACGCATCGCTGTATCAGTGCTCAAGAACAAAAGCAAGCATAATATTACGAGGGAGTTAGTTGGTATCGTCATTTCGTCAGCAACGCCAATTTCTTATATTCATTTTATATCATCCGCTTCATGGTGAGAAAGTCTCGCTTCTTCTCTTCCAAACCTCATGATGACTTCGCCTTGTCATTTGCATTCATTCCAAGCTCTCCTCAGCCGGGTGAGGCAAGTCTCATTCTGCACAAATGGAGGGTTAGATGGACTTGGACAAAGCCAGCCAGCCTTCTTCTGAATCTTAGTCGTTCGTCTCTACGTCGTCTCAAATTGAAGCTTTTCTAGAACATTTTGGGCTTTCTTAAGGCAATTGCCATCCAGATGAGTGGCATATGTCTTTGCTCTGAAAGACATACTTTCAACATAGATTCTCCCCGAGAGGATTACTGGCTTTCACTTGTCCACACACTATATTCTTCTCAATCATCAAGCTCTTGTTACATAGGCCAGGCACTTCTGCATTTCCAGAGAAGTCTAATGTTTTGGGGACATATGATTGCAAATACTGTCCCTGGATCATCATGGGAGGGTATTTTTACTTCTGATTTGGACGCTCGAAATGATGAATTTCATCTAATGAGCCGGATATTCTGCTGCTTGGAGGTTCTATATGTAAATCGAGCCGATATCTTTCACCACAATTTGGCAAGTGGTCACTATCAGGCTGTCAGCTCGAGGGCGTCTCTTGCACGGTTGCTTGGATTTGTAAACATACACGGCTGGTTTCATGTAACATATTTAGATGATGCCGATTGTTATGAATAAGATCTTAGGCCAAATGCATCAGATGAGATTCGAAAATGTGTAGCAGAAGATGGACTCTGAAGGATACGTCGAAATGTGAGAGATGTTGCAGGTGTGGTGGATTCTGGAGGCCTTGGTCTGGTCTGATCTGGTCTGGATCATTGCAGTGGAGACAACACTGCTGCGCTGGCTGCTTGACGGCCAACATAATAAACAAGTCAGCCTGAGCCGGAACGCAAGAAACACTGATACAGCTAATAGCAAAACATGGAGACTGAATACAAAAACAAGATAGATAGACAAATCTAGTCAGCTGGTCATTTGTACGTTGCCCTTGTCTCTTTACAAGCACCGGCAAGGGTCCAAGTGATGATGGTCGGGGAACATGAACCCAGCATTCAGACCAAAGAATAGTCCGCAACTGTAACTTAATTGCAAGCGATAATTCACTTGAAAGATCTAGATTCAGTATAAGCTCTCTTGAAAGGTTTTTGATTCCTATAGCTTCTGTTGGGAATGGAATATGTCATTCGAACCGTCTCGTGATCAGACCCACCCAGGTGGCTAGTCGCAACCGCATCGGCCTCCCAGCACCTCATCATTCATGATATGTTCCTAACTCTCCAGAATCTCTCAACTTCCCAAAATAAAAACTTTCTCAGATGGACGCACATGCAAGTCTGCAGCTTTGGTAAAGCTATCCGTGATCTATTCTGATTCTACCGCTTTCTTCTGGCCATGAAACGACATTCACTACACCAACAACCCCCCACGATAGTCCGGCCTTGATCTGAGGGCGCCTTCGACACTCATAGAACTGGAGTACATTTGCGAATCATCTATCCCTTCCATTTCTGCGAATCTCCTGTCCTTGTCAGCCGAGCAAGGGGCCCAACTAGACGCTTTGACGGCCTCAATATGTCAAGCTCCAACATGCCAACTGGGGCATCCGGATTCATGCCACGAAGATCATCTTACGCCTCAGTCGTTTCCGGTGCAGCTTTAGGAAGTCCCCATCAGTATTCGCAGGTGATGAGAGCAGGCGCATTTGCCCACCTGGCACATCCAGAAGCAGACCCGGGCTACGACTTTACGTCTTACCACAACCTGAGCGGCCACTCGCGACACGATTCTCGAGCATACGATATGGACTTCAATACAAATGGGGGCTCGCATGGGCGGTCTGGGTCTTGGGGCCGTGGCGGACAATTACCAAGTTTCTCCAGCGCTTTTGGGCCTCTGGTTAATGGATATGGGTATGGTGGTCTCGGTGGCGGACATGGCGACCAGTTCTTCACGCCATCATACCTGAAGGGATCGAAATATGTACAGCGGTTGGAGGATGCGCACAGAGCGAAGGTTGCGGCACATAAGGAAGGGCACTCCACACAATCATCCCAGCCAGGATCTCTTTCGACGAGTGCCAGCAGTATAAATCTACATACGAAGATAGCTCCTTCACATCGAGGCATGACATATGACTTGATTGAGAAAGCGCCACCGGCCGATGACGAAGTACTGGCTCCCTTACCGTCAAGATGGAATAGTCAAGACAAGTACGGAGGGCTGGAAGTCTTGTCAGATGGGCAGGAAGTCAAGTTTACGGGGCCAAAATCTGATCGAGATAGAGACTTGGAGGCTTGTGCTATACGGGCGGACCATCCCATGCCTCCTCAATGTGGAATCTACTATTTTGAGGTGACTATAATATCTAGAAAGAGAGAAGAGTATGTCTATACTTGTCAATATATCAGAAGCTATGTTTCTAACCCGACATTTAGGAGCTCTATTGGTATTGGATTCTCAAGCAAGAACGTCCCGCTATCACGGTTACCTGGATGGGAACCAGAATCTTGGGCTTACCACGGAGATGACGGTCACTCGTTCTGCTGTAACAGCTCAGGTAAACACTACGGACCACCATTTAACGCTGGAGATATTATAGGATGTGGCATTAATTTCAGATCGAACTCCGCTTTCTTCACGAAGAACGGAGATCATCTAGGTTCGTTACTGCCAAATCTAGAAACCTTGAACTTTTCTAACAATGTCAAGGTACTGCCTTCCGTGATATCAACAAGGAGAAGCTCTATCCCTCGGTGGGCATGAAGAAGTCAGGAGAGCACATCCGAGTAAATTTTGGGCAAAGTCCATTTGTCTTTGACATAGATGGCATGATGTCGGCAAGTAGCAATTTTTCTTATCCTCAAGCTTCTTTTGGTTCTATTGGCAGCGATCCCTCCCCAGCTGGTTCGAACATTTCTGGACCGCAACAAGAACTACAAGCATCGAATCCCGGAACGGTAGTCGCGGCGTCTCTAGGGCTTCTTGACGAGTCACAGTTGGACGACGAACCACCTCCGTTGGTAACACCATCGCCTCGTTCAGTAAATAACGGAGCGATTCCCAACGGTACGTGGCAGGCGGAACGAACGGGTTCAGCTGCCATCAACTTCGTCTTCAACGTCAGAGCACCAGTGATCGAGAATCCACCTAGGAGCGCACGTACGATATTACTGCTTCAGACTTTGGAAAGACAATCCAGGAGGAGGACTTTGAATAATACCGAACGGCATATCATACGTATTGCTGCTGGTATCGACGAGCATCGAACTTCATTATTGGCATCTACAAGTCCGGTTCGCGCCATTCATTGGAGTCGAATCGCAGCAAGTGAACGTGCCTTGGATGATCTAGGAGATCGTATCAGTGCAGAATTATTCCCAACACTTGCAGCTATCAGGTCCCAGATGGAGCCTGAAGAAGAAGCAGCACGCCTCAGCTTGGTGTCGAACGGTCGGGAGCCAGCAACTGTCACAGCCAATGATCTATTCGCTGAACTCGCCAGGAATAGAGCGGCATTGGCCTATTCGCGAGAACTGGACAATGATACCAGAGCAGACAACCCATCGAGGCGGGGATACAGAATTCCGGTCTATCTCAGCCAATATCCTGGGATGCGCGGATTAGGGGACTACAGTCCCGAAACTTCGTCTCCTTCCCCTCTGCTACCTCGGAGAGATTCGCTGCCAAAACCCAGAGATGTGAACACAATGACTGACTTTGAAAAACAGCAAGAAAGAAAGCAAATTAGGCAGCAGATCGAGATGACTAGCACCGTGAAGCTTGCGCCGCCCCTGAGCGAGACCGACTTGATTCAGTCGTTGGTATGTTGACGTGTACCTCCTGTATATCCTCCGCCTAGCTGACTCGTTCTCGCAGGTTCTCCAGTTCCTCACACATGATGGCTATGTCGAAACCGCCAGAGCCTTTGCGGAAGAAGTCCATTCAGAAAAGAAAGCACTGAGTTTAGATCCGAATGCCATCATAGATGGAGTCGACGTGAAAGAGGACGAAGATGCAGGTCATCGACAACGTAGGTTTGTCGTCGTATGCGCAATCTCCAACGCTAACGCAGAGACAGGAATCAGAAAGGCTGTTTTGGAGGGAGATATCGAGAAGGCTCTCAAATATACCCATGCCTTCTATCCGAATGTGCTGAAGGACAACGAGCATGTGTCATTTCGACTGAAATGTAGAAGGTATGAGCCTCAATCACGATTCTCCCCCAGCCTAAGCTATGTGCTAATCTGGCTCAAGATTCATTGAGATGATCCGTCTAGGTGCAGAGATGCAGAACTCAACTCATTCGAATGGTGTCAAGAAGAGCAACGGTCACAACGGAGACTGGTATGACGAGGTGGCTCAGGGAATGGACCTAGATGATCATCAAAGCCAAGCCAACAACTGGGACCGGATGGACACGGAGGACTCGACCGAGAATCACATGGAGTATCAAAGGCTGCTTCAAGATACCTTGAAATTCGGCCAAGATCTCCAAGCAGAGTACAAAGATGATCCACGGAGAGAGATAGGCAAGGCGCTTGAAGAGGCATTTGCGTTGATGGCATACACAGATCCACTTAATGCCAAAGAGGTCGCGCATCTACTTGATCCTAGTGGACGTGCAGCAGTCGCGGAGGAGCTTAACTCTGCCATCCTACGTAAGTCTATGCATTAACATAGCTATCGTTCTTGGAGGCTAATTATTGACAGTATCTCTCGGCAAATCATCAACTGCTGCACTCGAAAAGCTGATACAACAGAGTACTGTCCTTCTCGAAGAGCTCGGAGAAGCTGGTGGTCCTGGTGCTTTTGTCAGTATAGACGACTTCGTCAAAGTCAAGCCCACCAACGATACATACGCGTAGAAAGCAGTATTTTGCAACACCAACTTCGGCGGATAGCGACTCGAATTCTTACTCATAGAAGACATCTTCTTCAACGGCGTTCACTTTCCTTTCTCTTTGCATACATTGTGGGAATGGTGTACTGGATCTGACTCGCTTCTCATTGTCTTTCAGTCGCACAGGCAGTCGGCCGGGTCTATCTGGGATGAGGTTCTGGCGAGCAAGCACTCAAGCCTGGGCGGGTTTCTGCTGTTCCTGACTTTTGCGGCGCTCTTTTATTGGCTTTACGAGATTATGGAATGGTCTGCTTTCGACAGACCTTTACGCTGCGTAGCTTAGACTGGGGATCGATAGATCAATAGGTGTTACTGGCTGAGCGTCTTGCCTTGCTTGAGCTTTTAGCTGGCTGGTTGCTAGGCTGGTTGCTAGGCTGGTTGGATGGATGGTTGGACGGATGGCGTGTGCTTGTCTCTGGTCGCTGACTGCGACCTGTCTAGATGTCGATACTAGGAATACTATTTCAACTACACTACTGCACATCGCTTCATTGATCTGTCTTATCTGGATGTCGTATAAAGTCGAGTCAAGGCGGAATGGGCGACTGGCATGTCAAGTTTCCAGGGTTGTGGGAAAGCAAGGAAGAAAGTTGCCTGATCGACTTTCGGTTATACGACTTCGGATGTTGATGCTGGCTCTTACCCTAGCCGCTACTGGGAAAGAATCTTGCATATTGTCCTCTTGAAATGGAACAGTAGAGCGAACAGTCTCTGGGTAATCCTGAGAAGACACAAGGAGATGTGAGATTTGGCGAGGTGATATTGGGGGAGTCTCTAGGCTTTGATAAGTACAGTAAGTAAACAGACCACTGTGTACCATGACAATTCTTGGATTCTACGGTTCTAGTAGTCTAAAGCTACCATGCAAACTTCCTGTCCTTGCCCTTTTGCTTCAACGGCCAATTCTGATTGAGTGAGTGAGATGTGGACAGGAAGGCAACGCTAATTGATGAGTCGATGTGAGCTTTGTATTGGTTTTTTCTTGTCAGGGGTGTGAGATTCTCCAGTATTGGGCAAGCTAGATGCTGGTCTAGTGTTGTTGCTTGCAGGAAGAGCAGCTGCAAGTACAATGCCAGCAGGACTCGAGAGGAAAGTCGGCTCGACGAGAAGTGGAAAAAAATAGCTTCCAACATTCAGCTCAAAGTGGATCGCAAGGTAGAAAGGACAGATTTTAGGTTTTGTTTGGATGTGCTTCTTTAGTGTTGTTGGTTTGAGAAATCTAGCTTGATGCATCTGCTCGCAAACAGATGTAGGTCGCCTAGATGATGGAAAACTCGTGCAGAGGTTGGAGAATGCTTGGCAAGAGGACAGAAATCGTTGCGCACGAAGTCATATTAAATGAACGAACATAATTTTGGTTGTGTTGTGCAAAGAAAATAATGGCCAACTTTCGGCGGCCAAAGTCATGTCAATCATATAGTGGAGTTGTGACGTTCGGCTCCATAGAACGAAATGTGAAGATCTCATGGATAAAAGTCTTGCATTATTAGTGATTCTGGCGTCTAATAACACGGAACACCTTTCTTAGCTGACTAGTTTCATATTCTATTGCCTGAAGAATGGCAACTCCCATTCTCTCTTCTGTGAGAGCAAAAATCCTGAAAATGAAGTGGCGCTGATTTGATATATGTCCCCCATGACGCCATGAAACTCCGGTGCAATTGAACGCCTTGATATGCTGCAACAATCGCACGATCGATAAGCCTTAGATCCCTCCTCTTTCCGTGGGGATCGAACGAGAGTGCCCTTCCTTCTAATACCCGACCAACCCGTCCTGTGTTGCATGTGCTCGGCAAAAATGAGAGTAGGGAAATTTCCAAATATTCGAACACGCATACGTGCTCCTGTTGACAGAACCACTTTCTTATCCCTGGCTCGTCGCCTCCAGGCAGTCCCCAGCTTGGGTCTGACGTGCATTGAATGGTGGTTTATCTTTCATCTTCAATCTCGCCCCTCTTCATCCCGAGGTTCCTCCCCGACCGAATACGGACCGAAAAGTCCACTTCCTTCTCTCCACATCAAATCGCCACACCTTCCAAATCCCGCATCAGACATGCCATCTGTGCTCGTTTCGCTGCCTCGGCTACCAAGTTGAAGTCTCGGAGGAAGGGCGACGTTGCGTCGTTCGTGCGAGGCTGGACGGGAGGAGGCTGTGGTAATTGCTGTTGGTGTTGTTGTGTTTGGGATTGTGGTGCGGATGTTGGACCGCTGGATTGAGCGGAAGAGTTTGCAGAGGAGAAGTAGGAGCCTTGGTTTTGCGAAGGCAGGCGAGGAGAGGAAAGAGGTGCTTCCATCTTTGACGTTATCGTGAAACTGAAGGCTTGGTGGGGTAGAAGTCAACTCGGTAGATCTATGCTCGAGGCTGGCAGAATAACAGCCGAGTATAGATTCCAAATGAGATCTCGTGTTGTTCAAAGTTGGAAAGGAAGATGGCCGAGCGAGGGTTCGAGATGATGATGGAGTGAGGTTTGACGAAAGGAAGAAGTAATCGTGCGGCGGAAGATAACAAGTAGTCTGGGAAAAAGGCAGCCGTGTGTCTGCCTCTTTATGAACCTCGGGTTGACGCCGGAATAAATCAGGCTAAAGTGGAGAGCAGATGCCGGGGTTTTGACGTTTGCAGACGCTTCACTCGACTCAGAAACCCTATTTCTCCGCAGTGCTGCTGAGTGAGAAAGACCGAGGTCGTGCGACGATGCAAGATAATATGGAGAAATGCAGGAAGGGTCAGATTTATCCAGGAGCAACGAAAGATAGAAAGGAGATCGCTGGCAAGATGCCACATCAAGCAGGGTGCATTGCAGGAAGTATGAGGCCCGGAGGCGCTCTCTGACGGTATCAGTTGGCGCGCATCGCTGGATGCAGCGTCAGCGTCACAGCCCTGACATGAACGGGCAGAATCCCGCCCTCGTCTGTGCTTTTCCCCACGCATACTCCGTACCTACGCTGGAGAGACGAGAGAAGTGTGGAGGTTAGACTGGCCAAGAAGGGGCATGAAGCTGCAGATCTCCAGAAGCGAACTCTGGGAGATCGAGGGACGAGCCAGCCAGGCTTCAAAACAAATAAATCATGCCCCAAGATACTGCCATGAAGTGACACCTTGTACTTTCGTACTTGACAAAATCAAAATATCTGATGGCAGCGGTGGCGCAACTTCTTCCTGCATGATTGAGGCAATTAATGAGGCCGAGAAACGTGGGCATCACCCCACTGCCCCTCTCCACTAACTAACTGATTGTGAAGATCGTGATTGAGATTGTCCTACAGCAAGGGGTTTCAGTCTTCACTTACCCTGTATGCCAGAAGGTACGGGCGATCACTAACAAAACACTACCAGAAACTCAAGATGGATAATAATGGCATCATAGACATTGTATATGGACAATAAAAGTCTTTAGGACAGAAATGAAAGAAACATATATTTGGCTGATAGTAGAAGCAAGTACGGAGAGAGAGCGAAATCTGTAGCTAGTCACCCACCACCTTGGGTTGCTTGTAGCAGTGACACAATTGATTCCACCGGTGCCTCTTGGGAGAAAGCGACAACTTCGACTTTTTCGAAAGAAATACCAAAATTCCCTTCCGGGAACGTCGTGGGTTTTTTAAAAAATAAAAAAAATAAAAACCACGACACTACAAGCATACAATCTTGCGAACTTGAAGACTCTCCTCTTTTTCAACTACAAAGGGTCCGAATGATGAAGTATGCATAGAGAGGGTATTGAAGAATACTCACGGTACTCGCAAGTGTAGGTGCGATTGACGAGGTAGTCTTACTTCCTGGGCGGCGGGTTAAAGTTCGGAATAAGGCGCCGTGGCCCCGAGTCTCGAGAGGCGGTCAGAAGGGCCGGCAGAATAACCCGAAACCTTCTAGCTGTATGCAGTATCGCAAGTCGCGACGCGCATCAATTCTTCGGGATAGTTCACCCAATTCCTCCCAATGCCGCCCAAAAAGACTTCTGAGAAGAGCCAGATAGACGAAAGGACACCCAGCGATGATACTCAGACGTCATTCGCACGGCAGACGGGGAAAGTGAGAGAGATCTTCTCAATTCCAGCTCCCATCAAGAAGTTATTCGACCTTGTACCAGTTGTGGTATATCCAGCAAATCCGCTTCCACCACGGGCACCAAAGTCTGCGAGGATACCAAGTCTCTATGTGTTTAGTAAGGGTCAGGATGCCGCAGCGGGGAGACCATCTTTCAATCCTAGCTGTCTGAAGTGGCAGGTCAGTTAGACAGCTTTCATAAGGGGCGTCGAGGTTAACAACTTGTAGACTTTCCTGAATATTGCAGGAGTTGACCACCGTCTCATTTCTTCCAACAACCACGCCTCTCCTACCGGCGCTCTACCATTCCTACTTCCAGCAGTGCGCAGCTCAGACAGTTCACAAGAATCACTCCTCCCCGTACCTTCGAACAAGTTCGTCAAATATGCTACAGAACACGGCGGCATTGTTGAGGAGTCCCCCAGCATGCGGTATTCGGCTTATCAGTCTCTGCTCGACCACCGGATACGGAATGCTTGGGTAGGTGCAACCCTAACTATAGCTTTGTGCATTCCTTCTAATCACTCCTCCAGCTTTTCACTCTCTATTTGGAACCTCTAAATTTCGATGCAGTTGCCTACCCACTCTATATCGCTTCAACTTCGTCAAATCCAGTAGTTCGAACGTCAATATCATATCAATTGCGAAATGCGGCCGAAGCGGAACTTCTGAAACACACACCAATTATAGACACGGACGACTTATACAGCGAGGCTGACAAGGCATTCGAAGCTCTCTCGATTCTGCTTGGAGAAGATTCATGGTTCTTTGGCAACGACAAACCAGCATTGTTCGATGCCAGTGTTTTCGCTTATACTCAATTGCTGCTGGATGATAATTTGGGGTGGAAAGAGAAGAAGCTCTGCCGTGCGCTCCGAGTCCGAGACAATCTTGTACAACACAGAGAGAGGTTACTTGTCAGATACTACGGCGGATCATGAAATAAGAAATTTTTACCAAGGCCGGCGATCCGCACACAGGACCGGATGCTGCTAATCCGATTGCTGGACATTGACAGAGTTCTGGAAGTTGCTCAGCCACTGCGTTGCCTTTGATCCAAAGTTTGCAGTTGCGCTTTTGATGTCGACGATCCAAGCAGATCGAGATGGTACTGCTTTAGATGTTGGCATGCTTTCGAGCCTTTCCCTTCTCAGGCTTGCCAATGCGAAGCCCAGGAACAATCCAAGAACTCCACTCAAAAACTTTAGAGTCAGATGTCCTATGGCATCAGAAAGCCCTACATCTTTACCCCAAGTGCGATTCTCCATTTGTCATGTTCCTTTCTATATGCATCGCCCAGCTTTCGGATGATGGAAACCCCGCGATGAGCATCACCAGTACGAGGTGTGGCCAACCTTCATCGGGCTCATAGGTCGAATTGAGCTAAAAACTTTCTTGGCAAAGACCAAAGGGTCTTTGATCTTGGGTCCAGAAGAATAAGCTTAATCCGATTCCGGGTTGGCGGATTTTTAAGAGCCTCTCTAGCGCCAATCGACCTTGGCTGACGGTCTCTCTAGAGATCGCGTCTACCATTCTGACGATGCCTCTCAATGCCAATGCTGGAAGACTGCTCTATCTATGCCGCCGTCAGCCCGCTGTCCTGTCTGACTGCCTCCGACGATCGCGTATTATCTCTTGGCTGAGTTCGCGGGGTACTTTTAGTCCAGCTTTGTCCTCCGTAATTGGAACTTTGGTGTAGGTCGAGGGTCTGACTGCTTGTAGCCAAGCAGCAGAACGTCTCCCGAAATGCAGTAAAATCAATATTCACATCTGGTTCCGGGCTTGGCTTTCCTTGTGCTCAGCCTCAGTGACGACACCATAAGATATCCAAAGCTCGGCAAGTATATCTTACTATACATCATTTTCACTACCTTAAAGCCTACTGTTCTCTATATAAGTGAAGTCAAGTCCTTCTCATCACTATCCTAATAATCACTTCTAAATAACTCCTACACACATTAATAACAATCACTTCCGTACCTACACAATTTTCAACATCAACACATAATCACGATGAAGTTCAGCACAGTCGCTTCCGTTGCTACGCTCCTCGCAGCACCAGTCCTCTCAGCTCCCACAGACATCAAATACGGTCCGCCCAAGGGCGGATGGGAAAGTGTAGACTATCCCAAGGGCACAGGCGAGAATCTCGAGCACTATCCAGCTCCTCCCGGAGGTTGGGAGAACGTCGACTATCCCAAGGGGACCGGCGAGAACCTTGAGCACTATCCACCTCCTCCTGGAGGTTGGGAGAACGTCGACTACCCCAAGGGAACTGGCGAGAACCTCGAGCATTACCCACCACCACCAAAGGGCGATGATGACGAGAAAGACGACGAACCAGAATTCACCAGCAGATACCATATTACAGCTGTTGGTGCTGAAGTCCGCAACGGCACTGTTTCTGTACCAGGTCCAGCCGATGCTGTTGGATACTACAACTATGGAATCAACTCCAAGACCGAGAGAATCTGCTGGGTAAGTCATTTCCAGCGTACCAGATTGATAACAAAAACTAACAAGGCTGTCAGGAAATCACGCTTCTCAATGTAGCAGGCACATATCTCTCACCCGCTCGCACGGCTACTCACATCCACGAAGCAGCTCGTGGCGCATCAGGCCCACCCCGTCTTGCTTTCCCCAATCCTCAGGGTGACGACAAGAAGCGTGTCAGCACTGGCTGCATGACTGGTCCCTTCACCACCGGATTGAACGGCCCCAATGGACAGGATACTGGTATTGGCTTCAAGCTGGCTCAGATCGAGGCTAACCCAGCTGGCTTCTTCACCGATGCACACACCAACTTGTTCCCATTGGGAGTTGTTAGAGGTCAACTTGCTTAGATGATAGTTGAATGTTGACGATGCGTTTGAGAATTCGGCAACACAAAGCATTTTTGCACAGTATGGGGTGTAGGATAGGTTACTGCGGAGCGTTTGGAGATGACTCTTACGATATATTTGAATGTTTAATGTCAATCTTTAATGTGGTATCTTTGGTTTGAGATTCCAGTGAAGCGTGATGCTTTTATGAGTTCGACGCGTTGACAATTTTTATGAAACGATGTAACTGACAATAGTACATCACAGACGGTTGTTACGATTCCCACGGTTTTTCAGCAACTAATGCTCTACCAAGGGACTAATTATCGTGCAGGACAAATCATTACTTCTCAAATAACCTCCATTTGCCCCGACGACTTTGGGGCACGAAGATGACTTAGCGAATCATGTGATATATGGCATCCTCGTCCTATGCATCCGAGACCCCTGTATTCGTCTTTTGTTCCGGAATGCATACGGAACCGAAAATCAAGATGACAAGCGTGAGTTTATCTGTACAATCGCGGGAGGGTCAAAACCTGCTTGGAGTGCTTGGGCAGTATGGCATCTTCAGTGCGCTCTGTTGTCGTTTGGACACCGCTACTCTGTTCGCTCTCCGACGAGCAAGTAAGAGGCTATTGGACAACTATGCTGCTCATACTAGAGAGAGATGGAATATCAATCGACTTTTGAAGCACTTAGTGAATCATCCACAAGGGCTTATCAACTTAAAGATATTGTAGGCACGAATGGCAGGGAAGCGACTTACGAATCCGTCGCATACGATCTTACGACTCATGTTCTCAAGTACAAGTATACATTTTCGCCTGGAAAGGCAAATTTCTGGCGGGATTTCATGACTACGAGGTTGCATAGCTTGCTTGTACATGCATTGAGAAACTTGGACGCGGAGATACGTCCAGCATCCTTAGACTTTCCAGTGGAAGACCCTTGGCATTCAGGAATCAGCAGATTCATGGCAGGTTTTGTCAAACCGGACACTTGGAAGTTCTACGACGAGCACATTCCGGCGTGGTGCGATGAGTGGGAGAAATAGAATTCTGAGCGAGAATTGGTGGAGCAGATGGCTGCTGTGGCTATCGTCACCCCTGATGAATATCGGAGCTAGTTGAAGACTATTATATACAGCAGCTAAGAAATCTACTCCGTGTGAAGGTTGACTAAGTCAAAATTGATCAATACATTTCACACACTACTCCTTTGCAAAGGGATGCCAGGGAAGTCATGGACATTCGCCTTGCCCGATGCCATGCATACTTCTTTGTAGCTCAGCTTCAAACACTATCGCTATACCATGAGCCAATCTATGTTATGCCCGTGGATACTGTACATCATGCAGAATCCTTAGGTCTGCCCCGAAAGAAACCCTCCGGTCAGTGAGTTTCGCTCAGCAGTCTCGCTTAGGTATTGTAAATAATCTAAGATTACCCTCTGAGAACACATGGTTCTCCGTACGTGTCGGGAAAACCAATGTCTCCTCTTCTCCTTTATTACATAGAACTGTATGCTTGGTCTCCCGTACTCTGCTCAGCCATCAATCATATTCCATCAACCGCAATCTCTCTCGCTCACTTTTCCAATGCTCCCCTCGCACTCTAAGTATAATACAGATCATCCGCAAGAATGCTGACATGCACCCTTCAAGAAACAACACAGTCATTCTTGCACATGTTGCAACTTTCTTACAAGTTTCTTCCAGAATCTCCACCTCTGGCTGAGACCCCGCCAGCACCATTGGCTCCGACGTCAGGCTGGGGTCCGCCGGCTGCCTTCACCTGAGCGGTTTTCTTATCATCTGCGAGGGCTTCAGCTTCCCACTCCTTGCTCCAATTTGGGATCTGAGAGTCAATGTAGTTCCACGACTCGGGCATCGGAATTATCTCCATAAACGTGTACATTGGGTATTTTGGGCTCATCATCTCGCTTAGTGTTGGTAAAACTACGTTCTCTGGGATATCTTGTGGGTTGAGTCTCAAAAGCTCAGCGACTGTCACAATCCTGAGTCTGTGTCCGATGAATGCCTAGAAGGTGTTGGAGTGTTGATAAGCGTGACCGACACTCCTTGTATATCTGTACTTCAGGACATCGTTCCGATATTCGGTAGCCTCGCAGATGTAGTATAGCGTGGCAATATTGTTTAGGTAGAAGTATGAGTGCTCGATGGCACAATCTGGCGTCGATGATGGATCGACACCGGTTACATCTAAGATCAACTTCCAAGATTTTGAATCTCCTACCCATCGTACAGTGTTTGTTCGAATGGATCCCGAAGACGGCTCTGGTTTTAGCATGATTCCCATAGTCTTCCAGCCTCTGGAGGCGTATTTGGTCATGTGCTTTGCAGAGCATTTTTCTAGGGACTTGAGGCGGTATTGTGTACGTGGTTCCAGAAAAGTGTGCTCCAGAAAGACCGAGTAGACGTTGCTCCAAGTCATGATATTCATTCAGCCGTAGTGCAGAATCCATTTAGAAGGCACAGGATCGGTGCCTTTTGCGTGGCTATGACTTGGATTATCTCCGTGCGGTCCTGCTTGGCAACGCAATGACTATACGTGGTGGTCTGCCGTGCAACATGCACTCGTCAGTTTCGGTTCTAATATATCTCAAGGATCTCTGAGGCCTCACCTTCTCAATGTTATGAGCAATATACTCGTCTGCTGCCGCATTCTCTCACACAAACTTGTATCCCTCCTTCTCCACAAAGTAGTCCCCGAAGTCTGTCGCATTCCCCTTCGGCATGAAGATGTCGATACCCGATTCCAGCCAAGTCACATCGTCCAGAAATTGGAGGACGAAACTCCCGCTAATGATGGCGTCGCAGCGTCCCATCATCGATCGAAAATCCTCTGGCTTGTTGACAAAACGTTTCTGCCGTCGATTTGGGTCCCACCGTACGTGAATGTAAGCCTTGTAATTGTCGACGAGCTCTTTCGATACCAGTCTGAGGTTGAACATATCCCGCGTATCGAGGCATCTCGCGAGTGACCTGAAGGTTCCATATTGGCTAAGTACGCCGAGGAAGGTTGGAAGAGGTAAAGTTCCGTCCGGGGCAGGTCTGAGAATCGGGGTATTGGTACTCATGGTGCTGGTGTTGGAAGAGTGGATTGCTATGAGATGCCTGGGGGGTGCTTCTGGGAGGAATGTAGAATACGGAAAAGATATATACCTTACAGTCAAAGCAAGTGGTTCTATGTACGCTCGTTCAGTTTCTGGCGACTTTGTGGCACGAGAAAAGAGATCGTGTCTTGCAAATCCAATCTCTGTAGCCTCCAACAAGTCTTTCGGGCTTTGTTTGATGGTGTAGGCAGGAATTGAACGGTTGACAGATTACTCTGACAGAACATTACTAGCATGTTCCGATACCAGTTAAAGAACAAAAGACAGAATGATTTGATGCGCAGTACAGCAACAATAGATCGACTCTTCTGTTATAGAATGATGGCCATTATATGTCTAAGATGGCTTTAACTTGGGGGAATTCTGCTTTCAGAGCGATCTAGTAAAGCTTCGAGAAAAAAAGAAAGTCAATGCAGGAACGAACGGATTGCAAGAAGTGATTTAGAAACTGACCTTAACGTTACATCTTCTGTAACTTGCCGGCGATCTGAAAGAAGAGTCATACATTTGCGATGGAAAGGTGGCCCTGGCTTTGCCGAGAAAACCATTTAAATGATACATACTCAGAATTTCTCCGAGGCATTGATGACTTCCAATCAGTACTCAGGTCTATAAATGCACAATGGTATCAAGTATATGTCTCTGGTAACCCGACCAAACAGTGTGACACTTGGAAAACCAGTGTTTGTATACCATGATTTTAGCGAATCTGACGTGAACCCCTAAAATCTCACCAGCGACTGGCTCCATGCACCAGCGGCATGCAGCCGCCCCATGCAAGGTCCCCGCTGGATATTGGATACAGTTAGATGGCATAGACGCGTTTCGATTCCGAGAAATGTGTTGGTCTTCTAGTCTGAAGCAGAATGTCCCAATATAAGTCAGCCAGCGACTAGTTCAATGTCACCGATTCGTATAAGTACTTCGAATTGTCCTTAATGTTGACAGGTTCGGGAGAAATGACACTCCTAGAATTCTCATCATAATGAGTCTCGGATATCCCACAGCACTGGTGCTTATTGGCATTGCCATATTAACAGTAAGTCCTATTCGAGAGCAGCAACTCCTCACCACCAAAATGCTCATCAAAGCAAAAGTACATTCTCAGCACAGCCCTCTACAACCTCTGCCTCCACCCCCTCTCGCCCTTCCCCGGCCCTCTCGCATTTAGAGCCTTCCACGCACCCTTCCTCCACTCCATGCTCATCGGCCGTCTTCCCCACACTGTCAAAGACCTACATACAGAGTATGGTCCCATCGTTCGCATCAGCCCGTCAGAGCTTTCATTCACCGACCTCTCAGCCTGGAAAGCCATCTACCAAAACAAAGCCTTCATCCGACCCTCTCAATGGCGCGGCAAACCTCCCGGTGTGCAAGCAGATAGCCTAATCTCCGCTTCTGTTGAGGACCATGTGCGCTTCAGGAAAGTCCTTGCGCCTGCTTTTTCGGAGAAAGCTGTCAATTTGTATGAGCCGATTGTAGGAAAGTATGTCAACGATTTGATTGAAAGTCTTGGGAGAGAGATTGAGAGTGATGGAGGCGAGACCGTGGTTGACATCGTACGCTGGCTCAACTTCGCGACGTTCGATATCATCAGTGATCTCGGATGGGGAGAGTCTTTCCAGTGTTTGGAGAAGCAAGATTATCATCCTTGGATTACTGTTATTCTGCAGTTCCAAGCTTTGATGGTCGCTGCAGCATTGAGCTATTATCCCTTCCTGGAAAGACTGGTCTCGTACATCACCCCCAAATCAGCGCTCGCCGGACTGAATTTGGTCTTATCAACCTCCGAAACGAACGTCAAATCACGACTCCGACGGAAAACAGACAGAGCAGATATCATGTCATATATCATGCAGCATAATACTTCATCCCCAGAAACAGGCATCTCTGAAGCAGAGATGATAACGAACTCGATGGCTTTGATCGTTGCAGGCAGCGAGACGTTGACTGCTGCTCTAACTGGCACCATCAACAACCTACTCTCTCATCCGAAGCAAATGGAGCGACTCGTTGAAGAACTCAGATCGTCTTTCGCGTCGGAATCCGAGATCTCTGGTCGAACCACGAAAGACCTGCCGTACCTCACAGCTGTATTGCAAGAAGGAATGCGCCTGTGTCCTCCTATACCAGATAACATGCATCGAGAAGTGCCAAAGGGTGGCGTTGTCGTTGCGGGATATATGGTACCAGAAGGGGTCACGGTGGGAATTTCGTGTTTCTCAATGTTCAGGTCGAAGGAGAACTTCGTTTCGCCTGATGAGTTCATTCCTGAGCGGTGGCTCCGAAGGGTTGGCGACGAGTCATCTCCGTATGTCAACGATAAACATGATGCATTCCATCCATTCAGCGTTGGTTTGCATGGTTGTCTTGGGCAGCAGCTTGCTTGGTTCGAACTACGTTCCATCATGACGAGATTGCTGTGGAATTTTGATTTGAGGCTTCCCAAGGGAAGTACGCCCAATGTGTGGACTTCTCAGAAGATTTTCTGGGCCTGGGAAAAAGAGCCCATGAACGCCGTTTTGAAGCGAAAAGAAGTTTAGTGAATACATGGTAGAGATCTGTTTTCAGGCTTAATTCGATCAAGTATTGTCATTAGACTGCAGAGAAAGAAATCTGTGTAAAGGTGACGGATCAGAGAGACGACTTGTATAAACAACTTCCATTGAAGGATTCTGAAATACATAAGTATCTATAGCTCAAAAAGTAGCTCAGCTTCAGCAAATTCGACAGCATTGTGAACTAGCAAATATCACTGCTTCTCTCTCAAGTCAACTTGCCCTGCTTCAGATTGATTCCACAACAATAGCCTTGAGCAACTTTCGCATCGTCTTTTCGCTCTTCTTAGCAATGCCTCCCCATGGAATAGTCATATTGCCCTCAGTCTCCGGGTATATGAGATTGGCAGAGACCGAATCCTCCTCTTCAATATCTGGCCCACTAGATCCCGTCAACATTGTCTCGTACTTGTCCAAGCCGACTTGATGTCCAATCGCCAGAATCTGTGCAGTCTGCACATTCTCATGCTCCCAGTCGTTATCGGCCAATTTCAATGTCTTTACCCTGGAAGTTTTCTGGCAGGCGTTATCAAACTTCTCAACAATGAGTTTAGCACCCGCGATTATTTCTTGGCTTCTATCAAAAATAGTAGCGAACGAGATGTCCTTCGATCGTGCTTTAGATTCACCATCTACGGCTGAGGGCAATGGCCGTGAGGCGGCGTACGCATCCTGGAATGTTTCTGTGAAATCTGAGTCTTGCTTGCTACTATACAAGGTCAGTTCAGAGGTCAAATACTGTGGGGGCTACTTGGGTATCATCTCATACGTTTCGGTGCCAAGATCATGAAGACGTTTCTTCAACGATTCCTCAGACTTGCCGACCTTACTTTCAAATACGCCGATGTAGTTTGTGGCAGCTTTAGTTGCTCGTTTGTTTTTCTTGTGCTCGCCGTAGAACTCAACCATTGCAAGGAATTGCCTGGGAAGGATTAGCAGATAGTCTCATAAAGAGGACAGCGTCGCGTTGGTCGGCGTTGTGCATACTTGCTTCCCAAGCGTCCTTCATCTTCCTCGTACTCGTCTGATCGGGTAGCGCGCTTGATAGGCTCTGACTTGCGCGACTTCAACGAGCTCTTCTTGACATGTTTGGGGGCGGCAGGCTTTTGGTCGACGAATAAATAGTCGCTGGACTCATCTCCTACCGAGTCTGACGCATTTTCTGTCCTGGCAGAGGTCTTGCGATACTTGCTTCTACCAGTGGGCAGTGCGCCTGTCAAGCGTTAGTCGCTGGGGCTTCTCTCCCGGGCAGGATCTTGAGACGGGACACCGACAGGGCACCGGGGCACCGGCAGCAACTCACTTTCGGACTTGCGCTTCGTCATTGTTTTGACCATTGTGCCTTTTGGACGTGGTGGTGTCGTTGAAGTGTTGACAAATCTGATATCCGGAGGATGTCTGGAGAGGATGGGAGTGGAGGTTAGAAGAGGAGAGAGGGTAGATTGGGGCATGCATAGATAAGAACTGTACCAGGTACAGGTACAGGTACAGGTGCAGGTGTAGGTAAGGTAGGTAAGGATGGTGCTCGCTTGCTGCCGGGACAGAATCGTTCCTTCCCTTTTTGTATCATTGTCAACACGCCACGCCTAGGTAGCCACGCCTAGGTAGCCACGCCACGCCACACCGCAGCCCAGCTCCCCTGCCCAGAGTCACCAAGCCCAGCTGCAGTCAGTGACTCGCCAGGAAACTCCCTTCCTAGGTAGATATTGGGCTGTTCCTGATGCACAGAGAGACCTTACCTTACCAACGAGACCAAAATGAGATCACGTCTCGTCACGTCTCATCTTGAACCGACCGCTGTATTGGGGAGACCAGGAAATGAATAATGCACATATCTTCATTCTGCTATTGCCAGGTGACTGGTGTATCTGTGCACCCTCGTTCCCTTTCCTTTACAAGCCCGCATATGAAAAAACAGAAGCCATTTTGAGAACAGGTATGGATCGGAGTCCCAGTATCTCAGAATCCCCAAGTTGTCTCTTTTTTGATTATCCCATGCCCATTCCTTTGCCTGTGACACCTGTGCCCGAATTTGATACGCGAAATCTGTCTAAGCTCTCTCTCCCCAAACGTGTACCCGTTTTGTCGTAAGATTCGTTAACGAAAGTGGGAGAATGAAACACGTAAAAACAGAAAATGAAAACGCCCCGTCTTTATGCGCGAATACCCTCCTGCTGAAACAATGTGCAAGAAAGACAAAGAAGGAAAAAAAAGAATGAATCGTTCTTGCCACCTAAAACACGTCCTGGGAAACTCTACAATGTCCGAGCACGCGCTCAAACCGGTCAACCAACGACCCTAGACTCTCAGAGATGAACGAGCTGTCTGTTAGGCAAAAGTCATTGTAGAGCTTGCTGGGGACTTGGTCAAATGTGCTGCGAATGAGAGTGCCAGCGGATGCCATTTTGGAACTCGTGGTGGCGAACGGTTGCTCATTCGGCTAAGGAATCGAGCCGTTCGATATAGAGTTTCAAAGTCGGCAAAGAAGAACAGTGAAGTAAATGAAGACAACCGGCGTCAGGCCATGAGATTTTATGGCCAGGGTATGCCGCTGGAAGTATCAAGTGGCAAGCTGTCATCTTTAGGACGGGACAAAGTGGCATTTCAATTTGAATTGCTGCAAGTCCAGGTCTAGAATGTCTAATGTATGCCAACGGTCCGTCCTGGGAGGGTATGAACAATCGTGTGAGTCTATGAAATTGGTCGTAGAAGGTAGAATATGGTTACACCACGTGACTGCGGTTAAGTGTTGGACAGAAGGATTGCAGTCTTATCCGAGTGCTGCCATGACTAGGTGTCGTCGTATATTCTCTAACGACTGTTCAAAGACAGACCTTGAAAAGTTGAAACCCAACCATCGTTGGGGGTTGGAATACTGCTTGCATGTCGGCCAAACTCACTCCCATCAGCAGCTTCGGGTGGCGATGGGAATCGGTTTGGAAGTCCTTGATAACCTGCCTGCGATGGGAAGCCGCTGAATTGGTCAATTGGAACAAAACTGCCTGGTGCACGTGGAGCTGCGTTGAATGGTGAATAGCCGTAGGTATACCCAGGCGATTGGAAGGCGGGTGGTGGCATTGAGTTACGATCGAGACTAGGAGTAAATGGCTGGGCAAAGGCTCCTTGATAACCTCGAGTTCCTTGAGGATAGGATGGCTGCTCGGGAGCCTGTGGACGTCTCTCGGTTTGGGCTCGAGTAACGCCAACAGCACCAGGGCCAATACCACTTGGGGCTTGGAGGCCAAGCGATGGACTGGCAAAAGAAGCTGGATTGATGGCGGACATCCAGATTCTGGTCTTGTAGACTTTGAAGAGGTCGGTAACAAGGGAATTGAAGTTGATATATGCATCGGCAAAGTAGTAGAAAGTCAACTTCTTCCAATCCCTACGGCTGGTTAGTCAAGGCCCCTCGTTTTGTGCGAAGGAACTTACATCTGAAATTCTGCATCGAGGATCTCCATATGCAGGCCATGCTCCTTGACTTTCTGCATGCAGACTCTCTTGGCCTTTGCTTCATTACCCTCCTTGTCTCGCAAAGCTTGGATCTCGTGCTGCTGAGCCAGCCTCTTGATAATCTTCGGCTTGATCTCGCCTGGATTTGGTTCTTGCATTCCATGTTGATTTGGAGGTCCCATGCCACCCACAGCACTTCCTTGTAGACCATTGGAAGCTGCCATCAATCCAGCTCCAGTACCGTCCTGGGTACCTGCCGCGCCTTGAGAATACATCATCAACCATTTGTAGTGCTCTTCGGCGTAATGCTCCTTGAGCTCTTTAGCGGTATTCCAGTCAACGTTGTCTCGAGCCACAGTGCCGAGGTCAGTTCCTCGATCGGCCTCGACGATGACTAGATCTCCAGGTTTAACGGCTAATCCGGTCCCTTCTTGGACATAAAAAACATCTGCACGGGAGCACTTGAACAGCACAATATACAGGAGCTGGTTGTGTCGTGGCTGAGGAACGCCATACATGCTTCGATGGGGTGAAGCTGAACGGCCACCACCATATTGGGCAGCAGAGTTTGCATACGGGTAGGCTGGTGCTTGATAGGCAGCGGCGCCGTAAGCATCTATGTTTCTGGGGAGAGATGCGATGCCGCCAAAATACGATGCTGCTGTTTTGTTTTGTGAGTCAATGGCTTCATTGCAACCCTCTTCGAACAAAGTATTCAAGTGCTTGTTTTCATAGAGAGACGAGCGGCGCAGCTGATTTGACATACCATGATCATTGCTTGTGTAGCCAGTGCCATCTTGATACCTATTTTGATAGTCTTTGGGTGACATGCTCTCTTGGATGCTGTTTTCGTGGGCAGAGAGGGGGTCTCCTACAGAGCTTATCGAGCCCTGTCGAGTAGGGACATCGGCGAAGGAATGGCGTCTGCTTTGGGGGATATCCGAAAGGCCACCAAAGCCAGGGGAGCTCTGCCAGTAGGCCTTCTTGACATTCTCAAGCTTCCGATTCTCCAAAGAGGCGTAAGCCGGAGACATACGAGGTTGACCAGCTGCACCATACTCGCTCATTCTGCGTCCTAGCATTGCCTTTGTTTGCATATCTTGCTGGAGTTCCTCCAATTCATCAATGGCATAGTCGGACTCTTCCGGGAGAGTTTCCTGGAGTCCGTACCCTCCTAAGCCATAAGCGTTACTTGTTGAAGACCGTGGTCGGATGCGAGAGTGGTACTGTTGTTGCCGCAAGATGGCATTTTCTCGAGCTAGAATTTCTATTGTTTTAGCCTCATTAGACTGTTGTAATGTAACTCCATGATTTGATCCGTTCGTGCTTTCGTCATCATCGTCATCGACCTCTTTCAGATTACTCAGACCTCCCTCATTAGACATCTCGCTAAGCATGCTCGGTCTTGATGGTCGATGCTGCAGACCGGAATGCTGAATTGGTCTTCCACGGCCAGTGAACATTTGAGTAGTGCCCGAAGAAGTAGTCGATGCGGGTGAGTCGGGATCGAGTTGTCCTACAGAGTATGATTGCGATCTGTATGTTTTTGGTGTGGGATGAAGTGGGATGGCGAAAGGAATATTTGGATTTGATGGCGCATCGCGATGAGTGTTGCTCATATCGCCGAAGTAGCCATTGCCAGATGGAGGGTGTATGGAGGTAGGCGAAGGCAGGACTTCAGTCAGCCTCGACGGAGGCTCCTTTCGAGAGTCATTATTCCAGATTCCACTTCCCCAAGGGAACGCAGTTGAGACTGTAGTGTGACCTCGGCCAACACCAGAGCTTCCTTGACCATGAGCCCCCCATGTACTTGATTCTGCAGAGGGTGTACTTGGATGTGAGGTAGTTGGTGACATCGAACTCGAGGCAAACGAGCTCTTTCGTGGTTGAGGGCCAGTAGGAGTTGTTGTATCATTCAGCCATGAAGCTCGACGAGTTGGCTTTTGTGGCTGTGCGATTGGTTGGGAATGGTCTTGTCGCTCAACCTCATCATCAGAGCTTGCAAGGGCCTCAGAATCAGGTGTCGACCGTCGACCATTGAACTTGTCAAGCAAGATCGAAGGATTGCTCGAGGTCATGGAGGAGGGATTCGAAGGTGCATTCTTGCTCCCACCGGCTCCAATCTTGACGGCATTGGAGGCCATGATGGAGATCTTCCCTTGAAAAGAGGCTGCTATGAGCTGTCAGCTCGTCTGGAGTGAATTTGCCAGAAGTTCGGCCCGGTGGCCAAGATCGTAGCGAGGGGGTAAGTGTTGATGTCTCGCTTGGAGTAGAGAATGAGACCAGCAAAAATGGCTCGTACGGTGGAGCATTAAGCAGTGGCGCAACAGCGCTTGCCGTTGCGATTTGCTGCGAGGTTGAACTTGATAAGGCAGTGCCAGCTCGTACGAAAGCTTGGGTTTGAAGCAGGCTTCCAAGGCAGACAGGCCAGTGAAGCTGGTAGACTTGGCTGTCAGGCAGCTGAACAGCAGTAGAGGGTCGTGGGCGAGAACTTAAAAAGTAGCACGCTTTCCGATAACGTAGATCAGATGGCAAGAGGGAATAGAGAAGTTCAAATGCTGCTTATGAGCTGAACGTACCTGTGGCCTTGAGAGTTGGAACTGGCAAAATGATGGCTCAAGTAATGACAGGTTCGGCTGACCGTCGAAACAGTAAGAATCTTGGAAACTCCTCCAAAGGTGAAGGAGAACTGGAAAGGTGCTCCGATCACTTCGAAGATCGATTGTGCCTCGTTAATTCGGTAGTGAAGTGTGAAGGTGGTGACGGTTGTGTAGAGAGATTATACCAAGCGAAGAGGTATAAAAGTGACCGGTGGCAGGTGAAAACCCACAAGAAGCGTGTTTCGCGATAAGAAAAATACACACAAGACTATCAGGCTATTTAAAAGCCAAATTTAGATGAGAGGCGAAAGATAGAAGTCGACGTCAAGACCACAATATTGTTGTATATAGTGGTTGGCGTTGTATTGAGCCTGTTGAGGACTGTAATTATAGGTTTATCGATATGCTAGAAGAGAGAGTGCAATATTAGTACCGTAAACAACACAGCCATAAAGAATCTCAAAACAGGAAGGAAACATGAACGTCTGACAGTGTCCAATTATAATGTGATAAGCTACTCGAAGCACAGATTTCCTTCGAATTAGAAGAAACCGATAGCCTGAACAATGTAAACAGCTCATTGACACTCATAATTTCTTTGAGTTTGTGAGAATTCTCAAAGACTGAAGAGCACGTAGTAGAGTTCTGGGTGACTTCTCAACTCGAGCTTTAAGCAGAACCTAGCACCAAAGCGTAGCAATCTGGAGCTGCACACAAACACTAGTTTGATTCTTTCCAGCTTGCGAGCTACCATTCTGACACACATGAATACTGTCAGGAGAGCACGCATGATGTCTTTATTGCCCTGGTTGATAACGTATATGTGGATTTGTGCTATGAGGGCGTGAGGACAGTATGGAAGTAGTTTACTTACCACCACGAAATTATTATGTCCGACAAGTTGAAATCCGAAAGGAAAATAGGGAAGTGGTATCTATGCCCAAGGTCATGTTAGCTGTTATTCTTTTCAAGTGACAGACTGTGTCTTGCAGGTAACCTGCACTGAAGGAGCTCCCTTACCACAAATCCAAACAACCGCAATTGCCGTATCAATCGTAACCCCTTCTAAAAGATCCGCCCAATCCGCTTTTGCACAATTTATATTCTCAATCCAAATACCTTCTACTTCGCTGCGGTGACCAGAATTGTGTAAGGAAACAGATCGTACAGCCTTCTTGCGCAAAGTGCTTTATTGGGTCGAGGCTTGGTTCGCCTGTGCTATTCGTGGCCCATGATCAGGCTTATGGGGTGGCTCACTCTTGAGAGCTGCTGCTGTCGAAGTTCGAGGGAGGATAGAGGAGTACCAGTACGAGGAGGTGGAGAGTAGAATAGGTATGGGATGAGGCGCATGCGGGTTGCGGGGAAGGTATGACCACGCCAGTGATTCCGTCCTGTTGCCACGGAGTAGAGGTCCCTCTTTGTACTACAGTACTGATGAGTCGGGATCGAGGACTTCTTGAAAGAGGGGATTCAGATTTTCTGGCCGATGTTCTCCAGCGAGGAGAGAGCAGTCGTGCAGCGTGAAAAACAAGAAGCCAGAAGCAGAGCAGGAGAAAGAGGATGCGGATGCGATGTAGTCGTTGCGTTGGGCGATGCACAGCACGTTAGCTCGGTGCCCTGGCTGCCCTGAGCCTGTAGAAAACACTACGAACTCACTAGTCAATGGAGCTACGGGCGGGGGCGACAGGGCTCCTGGTGCTCTGGTGGGCTTGGATGCATGAAAATGCTCGGAACTTCAGGATATCGGGCAGCTTGCACAAGGGGCGCTGGCTCCTCTCTCTTCTCGTCTGTCTTCTCTCGTGCTCGCGCTCTCGAGATCTCAGTATTAGCGAAGCGAAGCGGCCCAGATAGAGCCCTGTTAATTTATTTTCTCTAAATATATGCAACTGAATAAATGTATGAAAGTCTAGGTCTGGACACTGGGACGGCACAACTGGAATGCCCTCATTGCTCTACCCTTGCCTGCTCGCTTTCCACCAATCCTGGGGTGGGCTGTTAGTGTTCTGTTCTGCTCTGGAGCCTTCTTTGCTGGGCATGGCGAAGTCACACGCCTTGTCTGAGGAGGGGATGGGATGGGATGGATTGGGATAGATAGTAGAGGGAAAGCTGAGGTGAGGTGAGGTGAGGTGAGGTGACCTACCATGCTCTCGAGTAGGACGAGACTTCCGCCAATTTTTGACCAAAATCCAGATCAGTGGACCTCTGATTTTCCGTCTTACACACGGAAGCCGAGTCCGAACCTCAAAGACGGCGACGGCGACGGCCAGTCAAGGCAAACGGGCGCTGAATTTTAACTTCTGCACTTACGATGCCGAATGATCTGGGGATTTTGGGGGGGGGGGGGGGGGGTGAAACCCCACACTGGAACATACCTAGACCCTGAAGGTTGCTCTCTCCCATTGTTCACTAGCACCATAGTTGCCGCCACCTCCCCTCAATTGGGCTTTCTCCTCCTGCCTCAAGCGTTGTCAAGCGTCGTCAAGCGTCCAACGGGTGGATCGGGGTCTTCCTGGACTCTCCTCCCTTCTTCCCCGATGCTGCCCATGCTGCCCATACTTTCTCTCTACAGCCTCTGGGGCTCACGCTGTGACGCCACACTCGCATGTGTCAAGCACGGCCGAAAGTGAATCAACTGAATGGCGCCCGTCGTGAACTTCCCCAGGTTTTCGTTTAAGTAGCCACTGAGTGCTTTAGAATTCTATTCGCCATCGTCCTGCAGTGGAGCAGCAGATGCATCTCAGTCGATACTCTGTACCATGGCATATTGGTTTTGTAAAGCCCCGATTCTGGAAATTTGCGGGGGAAAGTCTGATCGCAACCTGTTCCGTTGCACAAAAGTGAACCTATCAAATCACCGCCAGGGGTTCGTCGAGGAGAAAGCGGCACTACTTTATACTAAAAGCTTCCAACACAGGAAGGACACTTGATTATCCAGTGCCCCATCCGCGGTTCCTGTAGGGTATTACGGAGGCGGGGATTGATTGGCATGTGAGAAGGAGAAGCAACTGTAATAGAAAGTCTTGTAATGTTCTGAATATGGAAGATTGCATGTTTGAGAGGCGACATCTGAACAAAACAAGAGGTCTCTGTTGAGGCAAATTGTTCAATGCCGCTCTAGAAGCCCAGTATGAAATGATGTTGCAATATGTTCAGGGATTCCGGCACAGATCATCCCACAGCTGCAACCCCTTGGATCCTGCAGCTCGAAAGCTTGAGGGTGGGTAGCAAGTTGGAAAGGTGATTCGCTGCCGGATCATTTCACCGCAACCATCGACGATGGCCTTTCGACCAATCGACTGCAAGGACTAGAAGTGGTTGAGGATTGAAAATGTCTCAACAGAGCTCCTGCTTCGAAGTTGGTGAGTAGGCAATCGCAGCCAGGTGCTCATTCAACTCGAACCAAGAGCTTGTCATAACATGTTAGAAAGTAGTTGTCGGTTCCCTGGTCAGTGCTGGACTTTGGTAGCATATTCGCATCGAAGTCCTTCATGGAACAGTGGCGTCGCGAGTGGCTGCTCGGTAGAAGCGAAAGGAGGGGCAACCAAAGCAATCCAAATGCACGAAACTTCATATGGATAATTGAAATGCTGTGAAACAACAGTTGGTCCGAGTGTAATATATGCACAAACGATTGAAGCCGTGTCCGCATACAGAGCCCTGCCAGATTTCGGCACACACGGCGGCACGGTATATTTTTGTAGCGGAAGCCTTCAAAGGAAGGGACAACTGGTCATTAATCTTACAGCCATCGGCCTAGTGCCAAACGGGCTTCCTCCACAAGCATTGCGTTGCAGCCTTGGTGAGTGTCGAGCATGAGCGTTACTGGCATCGAATCCTACGAGACGAACATCCTATGGCAAAGCTTAACCTGGCACAGTGTCCAAGGACCCTTTACCGATGGTTGACGGTGCTGCATCTGGTCCTTTCTGCTGTCTTAGCTTCTCCTCAAACTTTGCAAATTCAAGGGCCGCAATCTCCTCTTCTTGGTCAAGGACTTGAGTAACGCCTTTCACCTCCTCAATCTATGACTTTGTCAGCCTTGCAACTGGATAATCAGCTCTCAAGAACGTACGTAATGCATCAGCATGCCCTCGATGCCGTTCTTCAATGTGACTGTACTCGAGTCGCACGTTCTACATGCCCCTCGGAGCTTAAGAAGGACCATTCCATCCTCGAAACCTCGGAATTCAATATCTCCACCATCTTCCTGAATTGCGGGTCTGATCCTCGTTTCCAAAAGCTCCTTGATCATTCCAACAACCTCACTATCGTTCTCATTATAACTTAGACTGTCTTCCTCACTTCCATCTTGCCCTTGCTCTCCTGACTTGTTCTCGGTAATGTTGACAATTTGTGCTCCAGACGTAACAGCTTCGGTAATGAGACTGAACACTTCTGGCTTGACATGCGCCCAATTCGCATCTGCCGCCTTTGTAACTGTGATGAAATCTGCTCCGTAGAACACAGAGGTAATACCATCAATGTTCATCAACTGTGCCGCAAGAGGAGACGGATGTGGAGGCGCAAGAGTCGCTCGAGGATTAAGGTATTCCAGAAATGGAGAGGAGAGGCCAGGAGGTAGGATAGGATGGTTCGGTAGGAATTTGAGTGCGTCTGGATTTGGTGTGTTCTCGGTTTGTATGAAGATACTGCGACTGCCAGTGACTGCTGCTGGTCGAAGCATTCCAGAAGGTTGATGTAAAGCATTTAAGGTCGGTCTTGTACTGGCATTCGAAGCAGCCATAGCTGGAAGTCGGGTACTTTGATGTACACATCGGGCCGAGCTGCGATGGACAGGTATAGAGCCTTTTGCTGGTCGGGTCTTGGTAAACAATGGGACAGCTGCCCGTGATATTCTCCTCGAAGCCATCTTGTTCTGGAATATCGCAGTGGTTGAGGTGTTGGAAGATAGAGATACTTTTCCTTAAGCCTCTTAGGAGTCGGATTTTGTAATCAGCTCTCGCCTCCCGATGACGAAATTTCCATACATCCCTGCACCTCGCGTTCACCTCCCGTTGTCAACGCGCGACAACATATTTTTTAGCGATTCGGCGAAGCTGGCTCAACCAAACAAACATGTCTACCACCACGCCAGATGACCACGACGCTCGAGAGGAGAGATCAGAGGAACTGGCCCAACCAGTGCAGCCAGTGCAGCCAGAGATGACGGCGAGTCTGCCAGACTCAGATATGGCTGAAGTGAACAATGTTGAACCTCGCCCGACGACGGTCGAAGAAGAACAAAAAGCTTCGGAGCCGCTCCAGAAAAGCTCTTCCCCTCAATCAGAAACGCCCAAGAAGAAGCTTTGTGGAGTCTGCAACGAAAATGAGTACAAATACAAATGTAGCCGATGCTATTTACCATAGTAAGTATGCATTGCGCAGACGAAGGCATGGAGCTCGTGCTAACCAGCCAAAGCTGCTCCATAGCTTGCTCGACCATTCACAAAGCAACACACCCTGCAGAAGAGCCAAAACCAGCTATTGAGCTCAAAGCACATCCAACATTGCCACCGAAGCCACTCGTTGCTAGACCAGGCACAGTCGCAGGCGCTACGAACGCTGCTAATACCGTGACTACCAATCCGTTTGCAGCCTTGGACGATTCGAAAGAGCTCCGAGAGCTATTCAAAAAGTTTCCACGGCTGCAGCTATTACTTGACCGAATCAACAAAGCTACGCTCCCGCCCATACATAATATGCAGCAGACTCTAAATGGGGGAAGACGGAAGGAACAGCCGTGGAATTCGGATCGTGGCCTCGAGAAGGGAGTCAAAGTGCTGGACAACTTGAGGAATACGGGCTCCAAGGATGGCAAGGCGATCAGAGAGTTCTCAAAACTCGTACTACAATTACTGTCTCAGGAGAGCGGCCTTTCTGCAAGGGAAGTAGTTGAGAAGGAGCTTGCGACAGAGAACCAAAAGGTTGTCGAACAATTACTCAATGGCGAACTATGATGAGATAACACGCACCGATGAACACTTCGCGAATTTAATTTGCGCCATTGCCCCGGTCATGCCCTCAAATACAGGACTAAGATTACGGTATGCGACTGGGAGAGACCGGTATTGTAAAAAGCTTCTTACACAACCTTTTGACATTATATCGGCTAATGTATTGTAGGACTTCCTTTGAGCTTAATGGCATATACCGCCGTGGTTGTACCTCGCCGGGACAGAAATTCCACCACATTACCCCTATCATCCTTTACAAAGGACGACCAAGTGGATTTCACACGAAAACTTCCTTGCGAAGCTCGTCATCACGTCAAGTACCTCCGACGACAGACTTGAAGGCAATACCTACAGGGTTAACGAGGAATCCTTTAAGAGGAAGAATGGTGGCAGCACCAATTAGTCTATCATAGCTCATTCCGGGTTTGCCAAATCCCAAGACTGCGAAACATTAAAATCATCACAGCCCACCCAGCTCCTCGAACGCCTCTGTAGCCAAACAAATTGCATTACTCATCCTGTCAGCTTGGATGACGCTTGAACAAAGCAAGAAAATTCCCTTTCCTATGTCCCTCCGGCGACGGTCTCAGATTCCCTATATCCTGCTTCAACGATAATTTTTCCTTCTTGCCCATCAGGATCCAACTAGATTCCATTTTCCGCAAAAATGGGCTTGTCCGCTCCTTCTTTCGAATTTCTCCTACCTCCTCCCGCTGTGCCCAGTCGTGTCGGTCATGTCCATCGTTTTGTGGCCTCACTGGTCCCTTCGGCTTCGTCGGTATATGAGGAGGCTCTTCTTCCCAGCACACATCTCCCGTGCTTAAGGGGCGTGGAGCACTCTTCTTATGCTTCCCTTTCAAATGCGCAAAGTCCGAGTTGAATGTTCTCTGCGGTAGTTTGTAAAGGTCTCTCTCCATGTCTGCATGGGCTGCCTCTTCCATTTCATGATCCCACTGGAACTGGTTTCGATTCCTTAGCATTTCCCTCTCCAGATTTGCTTGATCCAGCGCCTGAGTCCTATGGAGACTGCTAAGTGGATGGCCTGGGGCAGTTTCTTCGAGACTCGGTCGCTCCAATTGAGCTTTGATCGCCGGTTTAGAGAGCTTGTGTACCTGTCGCATTGCTTCGGGTGTTGTCGTTCTTTCAAATGCCAATGCGGCCACGGCCGGGACATGGTGATAAACCTTGAGCTGAGTCAGTTATGATATATAGACAAATCGGTGAAAGACAAAGGCATAATCGAGAAAATTGGAGATTCTTCTACCCAAAGCATGACTTACGGTCTGCTGAGCAAGGGCTGCAGCCTTCAGGGCTCTGGCCTCCCTTCTCTTCTCCGCTTTCAACTTTTGCTCGACAAGGTGCTCCGTGAGGCGACGACTTAATTCCTCGGGGTCAAATGGCTCCCCCTTCTTGACTTTCCGTCTTCCTCCATTTCCTTTGGGATCTCGGAGTGGGTGGGTCATTGCTCGCGTGGGCTTTATCTGTGAAGGAAGTTAGAATCAATGTGTAGATGAGATAGTAATAGTTATTTATTGGCATTTTTGTCATATAGACGGCTAAACTCACAGAGGAATTGCTCGTAGCAGCTGGTAAATTGGTCGCAGTTGCCATTATCCAGGGTAGTGACGACACCAACTTATGATTATTTCAAAGGCGTACAGTAACGAGAATGGCGACACAAAACCAGTTCCAGGGCGATCTTGGGATGTGTAGTCCGTGATACATAGCACGAAATCAAAGCAGGCAAAAGCACGAAGTCAAGTATGAAGCCGGCAAATACGATCCTGGGCGCGAACAACAACCGGCGAGGCGAGCCGTGGTACAAGTACTCTCAGATGTCGAAGCTTTAGTAGTTCAGGGCGAGTAGCGGTGGCTAGTTAAAGGACGGAACTTTATCCCAGGGAGATTCCGGAAGATAGAACGTCAAGAGAGGACGACCATGAGCCTAGGTAGCTAGGAAGGGATCATGGGAGGCACGAGCTATTGTACTATTTTCACCTAGAATGTGGGTATGTATCTCGATGCGGTTGGAGCCGTGGAATTGAGCATCGCTCTCTTGGGCGAAAGCGCCACCTCCGAAAAGAGATCCCGGCATGATAACAAGCGCTTGATATGGCGTCCAGCAGGTGAAGCCCATTTTCTTGAGCATTATTGCATTGATCGCGCAGATCTCCAGTTATTTGCTGCAGCCAGGAAAGCTTACAACGGTTGTGAGTTGTTAGCAATGGTCATCTGTCTGTGAGGAGGAACGCGCCGCCCACTGAAGCGCTCGACGGAGCACCGTACGATGCCTGCTTCCACTGCCTCTACTGTCTCAGAGCTCGCTACGCTGCATCTCTGGGGAGCATTGTGACAGGGCACCCACTAGGAACATCGTCCTGAAGTAGCACAGCGCATACGTGGTAGTACTAGTGGACATGCAGCTGTTATCAAGGATTGCAGCCGAATTCCTCCATGTCGAGCATGTCTGGAACATTCAAGCTCTTCCTGGAACTTGGTCATGGATGTTGAATCATGTGGTGACCGAGGCACGCGAAAAAGACGACAACAGATGGATGAACAATTAGACATGAGAACAATTCCTAGACCAGGGGCAGTCAAATGAATCTGCTGTTTAGCCATGGCCTAGAATTTGGATGGCGACGATCACCGTGAGACGGTCTGCTGTAATTCGCTTGAGCAAGAGAAATTGGAGTGTGGGGAAGAATCCCTGGCTACAGCCTGGCGAGCTAGAGTCTTTGGGGATATGAGGTCTTCAAACTTGACCACGCGATCTTATTCGATTTTGATATGGCCGTGCACGAGGCGGTGTTGACAACAAGAAACGTCTCGGCAGTTACCCCTCCTCTTCAGTAAATCACACTATGCAGCCATTCCGACTTTCTGCGGAGAGCACTTGTAGATACTACATGTAAGATTTGTTGTGCCAGGAACCAGAAGCATTATCTGCACAACTCGTTCCACTATCGTTCATTTATCAAAAGAAAGTTTCCCGCCCTTACTTGGTGTTCTGAGCCTTCCTGTGGCTTTGTGGCCGCAGATTGCCTGTCAGTTGATTCGTTGCTTGCTGAGGACGTTATTAAAATTTGGTTCTTGGTGTTTTGTAGCCTTGCGCCAGTAACGCCTCATGGCGTGCTAGTCGTGCTACTTGTGCAAGAATAGGATAGGGTTTATCTAGAGTTTGAATTGTACTGTGCTATATTCAGGGGACGGAATGCACGAGATATTCTGGTTTCTTAAACAGTTTCCCGTTCCAAAATCTTTGGCTAGCAGTGAAATTCCGTTATTTCAGCGGCGTATGCACGAACCTGTGAGTAAGGTTACCCCGCGCTACCATGGGTTCTCAAAGAGGTTCTGAACTTCGGACCTGCTAGACCGCCTCCGAGTTCACATGCAAGTCACGCCCGAGCTTTTCAATGTCTCCGAAGTTACCAAGGGGTTTTGTGAAATCATTTAACTGCTTAACATTGTATCAGTTCACTGACGGCTCTTTCGGAACATCTCGACGTCATGAAGCTGTTTAGACTCGGCCCACAACTGACAAGTCAAAGATATCTGGGTCGATGATGGCACGCTGCATATCTTACGGATTTGACGGATGCTCCCGTCTCACTTGCTTGGCTTTCTCTTGCCAAAGTAGCATTGACTATGTTTGACCGGAAATCGCTACTTGTAAGGGAGATGTCTATGTACTGTATACTTCTAAGCTGCAAAAGCTTAACGAAATAGCTTCATCCCAAGTCCTCAACATGCTCGTATGGCCTTCTTCGATTCGAATTCCATTGAGATGTTTGTACTCGAAACGTTTGATCGGACATTCCAACTTCCTTGTCTGTGTAACGATACCTGGGTTCCTGGTACAGTGAGACGTAAGATGCCGTACAATGCTTTTTGGAGGATGTGCAAGATTCAGCCTCTTGTATGAACAGAGTGATGTTACATGACTTGAGCTGGTCACTGAAGGTTGACATCAAGCCGATATCATCATCCTGGATAGTTGAGTTCACGAGGAAGGGAGCAGTGCTTTCCCCAAGTCCCCCAAAGCCACCTCAATAATCTGAACGACATTCGGACGAACAAATACCAAGTGATGGACAATCTATCTAGAAGCTTTCCAGCTTCCACTAATAATACCGATAGTTGTGTATCAAAGTCCCACGGACTTGAAAAGATACAACTTTGCCGAGAGAAGAGAGGGAATGACTGGCCAAGGCTAAGACGTCTCTTTGCCAATTAGTCCTCCACGTGAATATTCTGGATTAGGACTTACAGTTCCAGTCGCATGATTCCTTCTGGCCATCGGACCAGCATTGACCATTTGGGCATAATGCTATTACTTTCAAACCAATTAGAGCTCCACGTGAACCCCCAACAAGATCAACGAAATTGTTTGTGGTCGTAGTGGTGTGTGGTGTCTTGGAGAGAGAGAGAGGCGCGAGGCGGGATTACTTCTTGGTGGGGCCAGATCAACTTCTTCTCACACGTCTCACTCCTTTCACCAAAGCTTCGACAAACTTCGAATCCTCTTCGGCCACGATAATTCCAAGCCTGTTTGCCATAAAGATATCTCGGTTCGGCTCCCCCGACAGTATAATGCCGCCTCGGCATTGTAGGCGATGCGAATAAGCTCAATTTCCCCTGTGTCCGGCATGGTCTCCGAAAGCTGCACGCTCCCGAGTCATTTTGTTACAAGTACAGCCGCAGAGCAAGAGCCATGGAAGATGTAGGCCAACTCCCGGAGAGGACGAGGTCGAAACGCGAAAGAACTTCCAGAGCTTCAAGAGGTGGGCGGACTATAAAACCACCGAGTACTGTATCCAGCGCAACTCCACGGACCAGTCTGCGACCAAGCCTGGTGTCTCGAAGCTCTGCCCCTCTGCCTTCAGCCAGAATCACGGAACAGCCACCGTTCGAAGACAACTTACGCGCCTATGTCCACAGAGACTCGGTGGCCTCGATCAAGGACGATCCGTTCTTTAAAAACTACCAGACTCCCCATTCCGTGTCCTTAGCCAGAGAATTGAGATCAGCTACCTATGCCAATGCAGCTCCCTCAACAGCTCCTTTGGGTCTCTCGATTGAAACAGCAGTGAAGGACAATGTAAATCTCCCATGGCTGATTATTGTACGAGAAGATGGGCTGACAAGGAAACTTTTGTAGCCCCAAATACGCAGTGGAATGGCTGACATCAACATCGCGGTTATTGGAAGTGCAGGTGTTGGGAAAAGTACACTTATACAACGCGCTTTTGGCTCGCGAACCGCCCCGACTTCAATTGCTTCAAGCCAGCGCATGTCCGTTGACAATGTTATCTATACCGTCAGCTTGATTGAGCTCGATCTCGAGTCCTTCGACATAAAGTCCGATACGCGAATACAGTGGCCGAAGCAAATCAACGGACACATTGTGCCGCGAATGGACGGTGCCCTGCTTCTATATGATGTCATGAATAGGGAGAGTATTGTTGACTTACCCCAAGCTCTAAGTTAGTCCCGGGACAAAACAGCCGTGCTGTGAATGTGCTAATGATTTCAGACGGCCTCGTCCATTCATCCCTACCAACGATCTTGGTGTCTTGCAAATGTGATAATCCTGAGAATGCACGCCAAATAGAAGTTGAAAATATGGAATCAGCTTGTCATGCATGTGTCGAAGCTGTGAAAACTGCTGAGAATGTTCCTGAAAGTGCAAGGCTATGCCTCTCTTCTATGCTGAGGGCTATAATGGCGAATAGAAACGGGCAATTGTGTGAGTTTTGGTCTTGATTTCTTATTTTATTATTGGTCACTGGTCATTTCCTTCTTCCTAAGTCCACATATCTTCACTACATACTCTTACCAGTAAAAATATGATCTTTGTACATGTAGACTTTGGATTTTCTTCCAGTTTCCCTCCTCTGGGCATCCGAACTTCTCCATAATTTTGACTTTACAAACGCGCGCTGGTGGAACTCTACATAGTTTTCTACTCGCGTCACATTGGATGATCCTCGAGTAGGGCTGACACCTTTTATAAAGCGGCATCTTCTCAAACAACATCAGCCACCGAAGTCCAGGGTGCCAGACGTCGAGCAACCTCAACCTTGGAGACACCTCCTGATCCTTTATCTCGACCGTTGAGCCAGAACTCCAAGCATAGTCGCGCCAGCTCGGAGTACTCCCTCCTCCGAGGGTTTTCCTCGCCGACCCACAATTCTTCAAGGGGACAACAATCCGTGTTTCGGACTCATCTAAATCAGCAGCTTACCTTGCCATCGCCCCACGATGCACCACCATTGTCTTCGCATCCAGCGTTTCGACATGACAGCTTCCAAGCCACTGAGTCGAGTACCAGTAGCAAGGTCATAAAACAGCGCTCTCCCATTCCGTCCCCTGGCGCCGGTGGCCTAATCGATAATTCTTTTCTCGATATGGAAGAATCTGATCAGGATTCGACTTACCGCTATTCGGACGACATCCCAATCCTGCAACGTGATGACAACAACTTTCTTGACAAGCCCGCTAAGGTGGTTGGAGTGACCTTTGACGAACTGGTGGACCGTCTATTGGGTCAGAATATGACAAGGGCTGATAATAATTTCTCCGACATCTTTCTTTGCCTATACAGGAAATTTGCTGCCCCTTCAGAGTTATTCAACGCAATCATCAACCGACTGGAACGTATTGCTGACGACAAGAACATACATTACCTGACAAGGACAACAACTCAGCTTCGGATCATAACCGTCGTTGCAAAATGGGTATCAAACTACCCAGGAGATTTCGCCAATCCGACTACCAGCGCCAAGCTGGATGCCTTCATTGGCCAACTGTTCAATGACCCTGTATTTGCTGCCGCTGCTCAAGAGATGAGGTTGCAGCTTCAATCACGTGTATTCGAGGATGACGATACAGGATGGGCCAGGACAGATGCAGATGTGGAGAATGAAGCAGGTGGCTTTGAAGAACCGCCGTCCCCAACATCTTCGCCCATCCGTCAAAGGACACATACAAAAAGCGATTTTGAGGACGAGATTGGCAACTTTCATATCGATGATGAGGGAGGCGAGGATATGATAAGGAAAGAATCTCGGGGAGACTCGTCCATATCTGGCCGTCCCCTCTCCTCTACACAGTCCTTGTCACCCTCGTTTCATACCGTGGAAGACTATGAACGAGAAGCAGCTACCATGATACCAAAAGGCACCTTGCCACTCACTAAATTTCGCTACCATATGTTCATGGACACGTCAGACGACGATTTTGCAGATGAGATGACCAGGATAGACTGGGTCATGTTCTCTTCGATTCGACTACGAGACCTTGTGCGTCATGTAAGCTTGCCACTGGAGCAGAAGGAGAAGATGACAAATGTGCATCGACTGATCAATCACTTCAATCACATCGCTAAATGGGTGGCGAATATGATCTTGATGAGAGACAAAGCGAAACACAGAGCCCTGATGCTGGAGAAATTTATGACAATCGCACTAAAGCTGCGACAGTTGAACAACTATAATGGGCTCGCCGCAGTCCTCGCCGGCATCAACGGAAGCGCTATTCATCGCCTGACACAAACGAGGAATCTAGTCCCAGCTGATGTACAGAAACGCTTTGCTAGGCTGGTCATACTCATGGGCACGCAAAAGAGCCATTTCGCGTACCGCTTGGCTTGGGAGAACTCTTCCTTACCTCGAATTCCGTTCATCCCGCTTCACCGGAGGGATCTCGTCTCTGCCGAACAAGGAAGCAGGACATTTGTAGGATCAAACAATGAACGAATCAACTGGAAGAAGTTCGAGATCCTCTCGGAAGTTATTTTGCCTATCATGAAGAGCCAGGTAGTGCCATATCCGAATCTATCAAAGCACGAAGCTGCCCGAGAGCTGATCCTAGACTGCAAAATGCCCGTAGACGATGAGGTAAGTGATCGTCATGAGCCAAGTCATCGCCCTCACTTCGTACTGACAGTCCATAGGAGTCATATCAACGGAGCCTGCAGCTAGAAAGCTCGTCGGGGACTGTAGATGTGGGGAAGAAGAAATTCCCATGGTTTCAAAAGGAAAAGTGATACACATACATATATACCAAGAATTTCTGAGCGACTTTTTGTCTGGGATCTAGGACTTGGGCTGGGAGGCTCTCATGTATGGCGTTGGGTGGTTGTTTATTACGTGCGCATACCCCCTTTCGTGATGTCAGATTCACATATGAGATCTAGCGGAGGTTCGAGAGGAAGCGAGCTCTCCGTCGAGTACGAGCGGGTCGTTCGAAATGGAATCTGAAGTTTCTGTAGATGAATGAGAATGACAGGACTGATCTTCACTGTCAGCTGCTATGGCTCGATCATAACGAGTAACTGTATACCCAACCGCCATTCTTCCAGACTAAGTAGTTCCGTCATCCAGTGTCAGACCCGAGTGTTGCATTTGGCGCAATGCACTGAATCGGCAGACATCGACAGTCTCACATGCTCCCAGGAACCCCCACGCGATGACAGACACGCCATGTATGATATCGTGAGGCAGAGATTGCCCCCCACGAGTCAAGAGATGGTGTATCAGAAATCAATATTTGGAATCTCTTGGCAAACGATTATATCCCTCGGCGCAGCTCGGCGTGCATTTGACGTTGTATCGACACGGCACAAGTGGTGTCATGTTTTGTATTCGTAAATATTTCTCTGCTCCATGCTCTATCGCATAACCAGTAACGGACTGATAGTTTTGATTGAATGTGCAAGAGAAGCAAAGACATTTTCTGCACGAAAACATCATTCTTTACTCGTGTTTGGCCTCTTCATATATCTTGTTGATTTGATACGGATGTTCGCCCAATTGACACAATACGCGAATGTAAAAGACGCTTCCAGGATTGGTTGATGGAAGCAAGTGAGGATCTCGGCATTCAGAACAACAACTCAAGTCAGATGATTGTGACGGTCCTGATACCAGCATCTTGAAATAGTGGCATCCAGCCATTGCTTCTCACGGCTGAACCGAATATGATTCGGTCAATCAAGCCCACACGCTCATACAAAGCAATCTTTGAATCGTGACATTTTGCTTTCCTCAGGATGAGAGCCCGAGGAGCATCGCCTGTTGAAGCAATGAGAAGACAGATGAGCTCTTCTAGATGCAAGTTGGAGATGATGGTGTCTGCGTGGAAGCCAAAGGTAAATGCGCCAAACTTTGATGTTTCTCCCATGACAGGTCTGTCGAGCAGTTTGTGTCGGAGTAATCTTTGCTGCAATCGCTTTTTGTCAGTCTGAATCACGGCCGCGTTGCTGGCCTGGGGATGGTTGAGATCCGTTGCACCAAAGTCGAGCTCTGTCGGTGGCGTTGACGCACCCCTGCTGTCATTGAATGACAGACTTAATCGTTTCAGCACATCATCCACACGAAGCAGTTCATTGCTTTTGGTTATGCTTCCTTGAACCACTTCGCGACTGAGAATTGTTTGAGGCATGGCACTTGGCCCTGGTCTTGGAAGACCCGGAGGTTGCTTCGTGAGCGCAGTAGTGGAAATTGTTTTCCGGCCAAGCTCTGACAGAGAAGCTTGTTCGTCTGTTTCAAAATCAACTTCGGCCTTCCAAAAACATTCCTCTACACAAGACTGACCTGAGCCGCTATCAGGGTCTGGATCCGTGTTGTAGAAATCATGATACGTGTGCATCATACCGAGGTCAGACGACTGGCCAGAATACCTTTGCGATGGTAGCCTTTTGGCAGTCCAGTCAAATGACGATGCGTAGTCACTAGCAACCTCCCGAGAAATGGCCACGATATCCACAACCGGTCCTGTGATTACCAGATGCCCGCCAGAAACAGCTCCAGTCGGATCGGCGATTCCAGTCTCGCATGATGCTTCTTTGACCACGGCAAAAGTTCGACTCGGGGCCGATGCTTTGCTATCCGAAGTCGATTCCGAAATTAGGGATGAGCCAGCACTAGAAGTATCTATCGAAGCCCAAGACCAGCTTGGTGCTCTGTAGGGAACTGCTCTCGTGCCATGAGCTTCCCACCTAACAGCACATTAGCTTAATTCTGAACTGTTGAGACCTCTTTATCAATTGAAGACCCCAGATGCTTTGCAAAGTCTCCACAGGAGAGAAGGAATGGAGGGCTGCCTCACAACAGAGACAGGGGCAGGTCTCTCTCCCAAAGACCTGCCAAATAGTTGCCAGCCCCTTTTTGCTTGTTTGGTTTTGAGCTTGTGTCTGATGTCTGAAAGCGTTTGGCAAGTCCAGACAACGCAGGAAGCATGTCGCTCCCATTGGTGAGAATTTTGGAAGCGTAAGCGTTGACAATCCGGCTCCACAATGAATACACCGCATCAGAATTCGATTGCCGTAGGGTTTCGCAAAATTTCTTCTTCGAGGTAAGAATGCGTTGCTGCGACGGTCGGCTTAACGTACCACACTCACACCAGATGGCAGTCCTGCATTCCCAGACAAGTTCTTGTGCGCGGAACTGAACATAGCGAGTAGCAAGTAGCCGCTCTTGGAATGCCCATCCGCGGGCAGATAATGGAGAGGAATCTCTAACGACCTGGCTCCGAGGAGGCAGAAGATTGCCATACCATCGGTGATCGTCGCCCGGTCTGACTTTGACCTGATAAAACTCGCTGTTTGCGTTGAAGCCCTCGAAAACAACCTTCGCGTCAGTCATACGAGGCCGCTCTGTCAGAAAGCCATCACAACCGTCACTACTATCACTTGCTGCTATGACAATGCGGGCACCCTCGTAGATTGAAGCCATCTTCCCAGACTCTCGTACCCAGTCTTCGATATCGTCTTGAACAATACACAGAGAGTCGACCCACAGGTACCGGAGTCCTAGTAGCCTCGTGGTAGTGACGGCATCTTGAAAAGATTTTGATAAGTCTTTCCATGGGATGTGGGAGATTCTCTCCTCAAAGGTAGACTGGTGTGTTTGTATGACAGGCAACTTGCCCCAACAATGACTTAATGCCGCATAAGGCTCCGCTTCGTTTTCAGGTATATATAGGAAGACACTGTCATCATCCACTTTGAGAACCCGTGTAGGCATACTCTTCGCCCTCGTTGTACATTCGGGATGAGAGGCATCGCACGTCGCGATCCACTCTTTCAATACATGGACAGATCCAAGCGCACTCTTCTTCCTTTCAGTTGCGTGCCCAACCAGTGGCCATGGTGCCATTGCCGCAGATCGTTCCGTGAATAGCTCATCCCAAGAATACCATCCATCACTGTCAGAACAAGCCAGAACCATGGGACAACCAGCATCCAATACCGGTATTTGAAAAGTGACTTCTGACAACTGATCAATGGCGTTTTGATCGGAGCGATCTTTGATATGAACATAAGTATTGTGTATTGTCATGCACGAGTCGCAACCCTGCTTCGCGGAGATGGCAACATCCTTCAGATAAAGCGAAATGGTCTTTGATGACGACACGCGAAGGTCATCGCAAACGATACATGAAGCAGCAACTACAGAGCCAAAGTTCAGTCTCTCATATACGAAGGCGGAGAGATGAACATTGACAAAAATAGCTAGAACATGTACTCAAGATCCTCAAATAGAACATGTGTGAAAGCTGGACATAAGCCGATGACACAGACTGTGGTCAAACCTGGGAAAATTCGACGTACATTCGAGAGACGCAGTGCCATCCCTATCATGGCTTTGAGTTTCGGTGCTCACCATCATGGAAGACTGTTTCTCGAGCTTCTCACGAGACTCTACACACGTAGGCATACTTCACCTAGGCCGTCTCGACAAGATAGGCATGCTGCGTACGACAAAGTTGTGTCAAAGACCAAATGATTGGACCTTCGATAAAGTAGAAAGTTGAAAGGTGCTCCGAACGAACAGAATTCTGCTATAAGATATAACCCACTTTTGCATGGAAATAGATAGATCTTCTACATATTATGTTCATTATAGCCCTGAATCTTGGAATTGTGAGAGGCAAAGCTCGGAGCTGCGCGCCAAGACAAATTAGTTCAGGTGGCCAAAGCTCTCGCTAGCCCGCAAGAAGAAAGTTAAGCGATACCGCACATAGAGAAATTCCCGCCTTTGCTCAACATCGAAACTTCAACGACAACCACGACAACCGCCATACAACCCGTCTCTCAGTCAAGGTCAGTCAACCTCTCGATCTGCGAAAGCAACTCCATGCGCTGCAGGATTTCAATCTGTCGCTGCATCTGCAACGGTTCTGGACCTCGAATTCTGGTTTCGCGATCCAAACTCGAGCTCGTCAAAAATTTCGTACCAAATTTTTGCGACCCATTGCTGACTATCTCACTCGCAGATGGGTGCCCTTAAGTATGTCGAGGAATTGCAAAAGAAGAAGCAGTCCGATGTTCTCCGCTTCCTTCTCCGTGTTCGATGCTGGGAGGTAAGATAAATCGATCCTTTCGCAACCTCGAAACCCGAACCAATACTTCGAATCTGCTCTACGGACATTTTGGAATATTGTGGACGTGGAATTGAATGTGGACATCTTCTGATGCTCCTTGCTATACACTCGTTGAACTTTGCTGAGAGTGCATAATATAGCTTCGACAATTGAACGTCGTCCACCGTGCTTCCCGCCCATCTCGTCCGGATAAGGCACGCCGTCTGGGTTACAAGGCCAAGCAAGGCTATGTTATCTACCGTGTCCGTGTCCGCCGTGGAGGTCGCAAGCGCCCAGTGCCAAAGGGCGCCACCTATGGTAAGATAATGCTTCCCCGGAAATTGGTTCTTCTGGCCCAAAGGAGCAACGTTGACGGTTTCTCTATGTAGGCAAGCCAACCAACCAGGGTGTCAACCAACTCAAGTACCAACGATCACTGAAGTCCACTGCTGAGGAGCGTGTCGGACGTCGCTGCGCCAACTTGCGTGTCTTGAACTCCTACTGGATCAACCAGGACTCCACCTACAAGTACTTCGAGGTCATCCTCGTCGATCCTCAACACAAGGCCATCCGCCGTGATGCTCGCATCAACTGGATCGTCAACCCAGTCCACAAGCACCGCGAATCCCGTGGACTTACGGCGACCGGAAAGAAGTCTCGTGGTTTGGGCAAGGGTCACGGATACAACAAGACGACCGCCGGTCGCAGAAAGACCTGGAAGAGACACAACACCCTCAACCTCCAACGATACAGATAGATGCGCTAGCGGGTGTTTTGCGTGGTTTATGCTTCTTCGAAATGCAAGGGTGGATATTGCTCTGGTGTATGGCCTGGCAAAAGCAATCTGGCGAGTTTGCTGATTTCATACATGGATGAATGAATGAAAGAATTGAACCCAGGACAAATCTTACTGGTGATAAAGGGACGTGTACTACTGACTTTGAACGCATGCCAGCCACCTGTAATCTAATTTCTTCTTGGCCCTTGCAAGCCTGCTTATTAAAACTGTCTCGGTGTAGAGGATTGCAAGTGGAACTTCCTTTTCAATCCACAGGGCTACCCAAGAGACCTTGTCTGGAAGTCTCGAGCCAGCGAAGTAAGCCCTTCCTTTGGTCTGTAATTGTCAATGAAAAAATGACTAGGATGCGCCTGCGAAGTATTGTAACCCCGTTCGATAAGACAGAGTCTATCAAGCTCGTGTTGCTGGAAGATCACCCCTGCCACAATGCTCCTCTATCAACTAGCCGTTCGAATTGAAACCGGGGTGCATCCGCTCCGCATCATGGGCCGACTACTTTTTGACATTTTACTTTTTGACTGTAAATTATGGCCCCCCTTTAAGCATAGTTCTATACAATCTAGTAGTGATGTCGCAAGACCGCTAGATAGATCGATATTTCCTTGCCTAGGTGCACATTCAAAACTTGGGCAAGCGCGTTCTAAAAGGAGGGAAACGCGCCCTCCAACGGTCGTGCTTCAGCTTCACAGTGCCCTAGCAAGCAAATACGAGGACGAACACAAATCCGCCGCAGATCAGGAACAGCTCCGAAACCTTGCAGATGAGCCTGGTATTCTTTTGGTCTCTTCAATGAACCGTCAACACTCTATGTACGACCGCAATCGAGCATCTCACGATCCAGAGTTGTGCAATGCCTCCGTGGTCAAGCAAACTGCTTTCACCCAGCACGCGCACAGAGACGGGACCCAATCCAGTCAACGGACCACCAGCATCTCCTGCGCGACCACGTCCAAGAATATCTGAAGCTGATATACTCAACAATGCGTATGGAATTCCCAGTTTGCCTCCCCCATCCCACTCGAAGCATGGGGCTTCGAGCACCTCGAAACCCACACGAACTTCAAGCCATGGACGCTCAATGAGCCACCCATTTCCCTCTTTGTTTTCAACGAAAAAGAAGCGCCATGGGGAGTCTGCGACAGCAGCTGGCTTCGACTCCACAGACGAGGACTCTGTTTCTCCCATCGCAGCTCGAAATATCGTACAGAACCCTACGCCAAAGCAAAAAGTACCAGACAAGGATTTGACGACCGGAAAATGTATGACATGCGACTCTATGGTGCGGTGGCCAAAGGAGTTGAAGGTATTCAGGTGTGCGGTTTGCTTGACAATCAATGATCTAAAGCCAGTTGTACTGGAGGCGAGACGCGGGGATGGACATAGAGCTCCTGTTCCTGCCAGAGCTGGTACATATCCTAGATCAGGTCACGCTCAGAAAGGTGGTTTCTATAACCAGGCGAGAGTTAAGCACTGTACTGATGTCGAACAGTCACTCCATTGTCTCTTGCAAAAACGAGCCAAATTGTCGACCAGTGCGTTACGGCCTATCTTGTAGAACGCTTGAAACACGATGAAGGATCTACTTTAAGTCCAGTTCCGTCTCCACCCCAGTCGGCGGCTTGGAGAACTGCACCGTTGAGTAAGGATGGACAGAATTTTGACCAGGAGAACATTGAAGAAGGTAGTCTCAATTTTCCAGCCGATGGTCCACTGGTGCATCTCTCTGGTCGACCCATCGTCCGAATAAACCAGCAATCAGGACCTTCGACTATCCGTGGACGCGAATTACGTCAGCCTCCGTCGAGTGCTCTCCCATACTCAAAATCTTCCCCGGGAAGCTTTTTCGATGTTCACATGGAACAGAGGGACAGGGAACTGCACTCAAGGACTCTTAGGACAGGCAACCGAGCCGAAAAGGACACAGGCGAGCAGGCACAGCCAAATCGAAATAGTGTTGCTAAGAATATCTTCAAGCCTCTGGAAGACTATATCATTGCCTCTTTTGGTTCCTTCGAATGTATCAACAGCTCTTTCAGCACACTCCGACCAAGCATCGCACCGAGGACTCAAAGCGAAGGCGTCAGGCGGAACGTGACAGCTCCTTTGGCTGAACGGAGCGCTCGAAAGGAGACGGACTTGTCTGAGATGGACGCAAAAACACTCCTCATTGGTGATTTCGCAGAAAATGGCTCCTGGTGGACAGGCAATCGTTCTGATCTGAGAAGCCCCGAGAGGTCACGCACACACCGCGTTGGAGAAGCCTCGAATGATACCACGGACATTGTAACGCTGAGATCTCCGCGAGTGGAATGGACTGACGTGAACGAATGGTACCATTTGGTTATCAATGCTGGGAAGCTATGGCGAAAGAAGCTGGATGAGCTCCTGAATACAGATTCTCACGTGCCCCAGCTCCAGATTCCATCGGAATCGGTCATGGATAACATTGGCGATCTAATCATGGAGTCGCAATTTCACGCGCAACGGGTCTTGCTAAAGGCTATTGAAAGTTTGCTGAAGCGACCTGGACGACCCTTGAAGGAGCCTAGCGATCTTCGATTTCTTCTCATCATTCTTGCCAATCCGCTATTATATCCTACGGATAACTCAGTGAAGTCGGGAGATAGGAGCCGGTCAAGGTCGCGAGATCGGGAGAGCCCCGAGAAACAGGCTGCTGCAGGTATCCGCAGAGGTCCTCAGGATAGAGCAGCCGTGAATCCTGATGCGAACAGAGGTAGTTCAGGACAGCATTCGGGCATCATCAAACGTATTTTGGGACTATTGTCGAATGTACCGAATGAATGTCATCACCACCTTGTCTCATGGTTTGCAAGGTTTTCGGACGGCCAATTTCAGAGGACAACGGATTTGATTGGCAGCTTTGTCACATACCGACTCACGAGGCAGCATGGCAAGAAGCGGGAAGTCGAGCAAGATCCCACGGCAGATCTTGTACCAAGTATCGGTGGATCAGGACGAGCAACTTCGGCAGCCCTCCATGCAGCTCTTGGAACTTCGGGTCAGTCGAACAAAAAGCATGATGGCAAACCTAAACCAGTAATCTACAACGATGACTGGCAAATCAAAGCTGCAGCAAGAGTAATGGCGTTAGTATTTTCAGCAAACAACAGCGGTCTGGCAAGGCGTGAAGAAGCGAAACCTGCTTTGGTTACTTTGTTAGAAACTCATAGCGCAGGCTTAGCTGCTCGGGATCGGGCACATAACCATGGACAAATCCTGCCCACCAGTGACTTCTACAATACTTTGCTCGACTACTCGGATCTGATAGCCGATTTCGAGGCGTGGGAGTCTAAGCGAGGCAAATTTGCCTTTTGCCAATATCCCTTTTTCCTTAGTATATGGGCCAAGATTCAGATCATGGAACACGATGCTAGACGCCAAATGGAAGTCAAGGCTAGAGAGGCCTTCTTTGACAGCATTATGACTCGGAAGACCGTCAATCAGTACCTAGTCTTGAAGATCAGGAGGGACTGTCTTGTGGAAGATAGTTTGAAAGGGGTGGGCGAAGTTGTGGGTACTGGCGGAGAGGAGATCAAGAAGGGCCTGCGTATTGAGTTCAGGGGGGAAGAAGGCATTGACGCTGGTGGCTTGCGAAAAGAATGGTTCCTGCTGCTGGTCAGGGATGTATTCAATCCTGAGCATGGTAAGATTTTCGAACACTAGAAACAGAGATGCTAATTTTCTCAGGAATGTTCGCCTACGATAATGAATCCGGATTCTGCTACTTCAACCCTAACAGCTTCGAGACAACGGACCAGTTCTTCCTGGTAGGTGTTGTCCTTGGCTTGGCAATCTACAACTCCACTATTCTCGACGTGGCACTTCCGCCTTTTGCTTTCCGTAAATTGCTCGCTGCTGCTCCTGCAGCTGGGCCTGGCGCAACATCCCATGCGAAGCCTTCTATGACATATTCTCTAGAGGACTTGGCCGAATTCCGCCCTACCCTGGCTCGTGGGCTTCGGCAGCTTCTTGAATTCGATGGTGATGTCGAAGCGACTTTCTGTCGGGACTTCGTAGCTGATGTTGACCGTTATGGCCAACTAAGTCAAGTACCTCTCTGCCCAGATGGGGAGAAGAGAGCAGTAACGAATGCCAATCGGAGAGAGTTCGTCGACTTGTATGTTCGTTATCTACTTGACACCGCTGTTGCTCGTCAATTCGAACCATTCAAGAGGGGCTTCTTCACAGTCTGTGGAGGGAATGCTTTGTCATTATTCAGACCGGAAGAAATTGAGCTTCTCATCCGGGGCTCTGATGAACCACTCGACATTGCTTCCCTTCGAGCGGTATCGATTTGTGAGAATTGGAAAGTGCCGAATGCTGCGGAGACCGAGCCAGTGGTGGGATGGTTCTGGCAATCCTTTGAGGCTGCAAGCCCAAAAGATCAACGGAAACTACTCAGCTTCATCACGGGAAGCGATCGTATCCCTGCAATGGGTGCGACCAATCTTGTGATCAAGCTTTCATGCCTCGGGGAAGATGGTCTAAGATTTCCTGTTGCACGTACGTGCTTCAATATGTTGTCGCTATGGCGCTACTCTTCTAAGGAAAAGCTAGAGCACATGCTGTGGCGTGCGGTGAACGAGAGTGAAGGGTTTGGTTTGAAGTGATGCATCATGGAAGGCGTTCAAATAGCAGAGTGGGAGCATGGCGTCATAGATGCTCGGAGATTTTAAGATGGGAACGGGTTTCAGGCGAAGTGTCCCAGTCCGTAGCTGCTGATCAGCGTTGCGACATAGAATTAACGATACCTTCCAAAGCCCTTAAGACACTGATAATAGTCCCTAAGTGAAAGAGGACATGGATATAATGCTTGATCGTGATTGTACACCTAATTCCACACATATTCGTACAGCCAACGCCGAATCAATGCACATTGTACTTCTTCTCCCTCCAGCAGATCAGCCCATCAACGCATCCGGGTCTCCTCTGGCCTGGATCAATATGGCCTCCTCTCGTTTCCTCTTCGCATTAACCTCGGCCATCATAATGGAATCTCTCTCACTCCTAGCATTCTGGTCCTCAATCTCCTGGATCTGCCTCGTCTCCTCCGCCGTAGGCTTCACAATCCTCGCCCTCGTAATCGCAAGCAATTGATCCAGGATCTCCGACTCAGGCCTATGCTTCATGTTGATAACCTCCGTCCTTTCTGTAGGTGGCCCAGCCTTCGTCGCTGCTACAGGTGCACTGGATGTCTGTTTTGTTGTCGTGGATGAGATCTCCGTCTTGATATCCTCTGCCGCGGATGGACTGGTGAAATGGATGGTCAAAAGCGCTGGGCCAGATTGGTCTTTCGTGCGGTTTACTGTCATGGGAACGGCAGGATTGTGGTATTTTAATCGGGGCAGGCAATTACGCCAGAATTTCCTGTGGGCAGATAGTCAGTAGAGGCGTTGATAGCTTGTTCTGGAGGTCGGAATGATGTACCTGGGTCCATAGTGTCCATCCTCTATATCGCGCGCGAAATCCATATGTATCCTCGTTACTTCGGGCGGTAATACTGCTGCTCCTGGACCTATTCTTATGGCGAGCAACTACATGCTGTGTCAATTGGATTCTGCATGTGTTTTGATGTCGAGGGGTTGTCTACCTTCTATATACAATACGTTAGCATTCAAAACTCGTAATAGGGCTTCGAACCAGGTATACATACAGCTCTAAGCTTTCTCATCCTCTTTATAACAGCCACCATCTTGAATATGTGCTTGACTTGTTACAGGCTGGCAGCTCTCCAAAGTGTGGTGTCGTCTGAGGTGCATGTGTAAATTATTTAAGCATTAGCGCTACTGCATCCGAATCCCTGTCAAAAAAGTTTAGGGGATCTCCAGCTCGAGACAACATTGAAGGAAACACAGTTTGGACATTCCATTCAGCATGGAAAATGGCAACAAGTACACGCCTTGCTCGACGAGCTGTGAAGCAGATCGGAATACCGCTGGCTGATATACCGACTTTTCTGTGTCCAGCCATTCTTAGGACAACTTCGATTCCTCTTCGACTCCATAGGCAATCACAGTCCACTTCTCCAGCTTCGCAGAGAAGGATCATTAGCTCGACAACATCCACTGCACCTCAGAACTCACAAGTAATTCGAAAGCCCTCCTTACAGAAACTACCGCAGCAGTGTGCTGGGTGTGGGGCTCTCTCGCAGACGGTTGAGAGTGAAGGACCGGGGTTCTATACTCTCACGAGAAAATCGGTCAAGACTTTTGTAGAAGGAAGATCGACAGCGGGACTCTCTGTAGAGAATGCGGTTGTGAAGGCGGCTCTAGAAAGGGCAGGGCCGGAAGCTGCGAGCTTGAGTCTGGGAGATCTGGAGGCTCCAAGTAAGGCCCGAGAAGAGTGAGGTATTGGACTTGGAACTTTTGCTAATTCGCTGCAGTCACAAGTCCTGAACCTCCTGTATGTGACAGATGCCATAAATTGAAGCATCATGAAATAGGCGCTTCTATACACCATCCATCTATACAATCTATCCAAGATACTATATTCGAATCACCTTACAAATACAATCATGTCTACCATGTCATCGACGCCGCGGATTTCCCTATGTCTCTTGTCCCTGGCCTACAGAAATTACTGCATATCACACCGCAGAGATCGTTGAATAGAAGGTCAAAAACGGGGAGGTTTTACCATGGGCGAAAAACGGAAGTGAGCTTCATCATCACGCGGTCCGATCTACTTGCGCCTCTGAAGACACAGGTCGACTCGTTAATGCCATACCTCAGAGAAGTGCTCAGAGATGCATTGGGAAGGTCAGCAAAAGACGTCCGACTGGGCAATATCAGATGTGTAAGCGCGAAGCAGTCGTGGTGGACCAAGGAGCTCAAAGAGGACATCTGGAAAAGAGGTGGTGCTGGGTGGATGGTTGGGAAAGTCAATGTTGGAAAGAGTCAGCTTTTCCATGATGTTTTTCCTAAGGGACGGAAGACTTTGGACAAGAGACTGGGGACCATTCTACCTGCGAGAGCTGGTATAAAATTGGACGAAAGCAAAGATGTTGCCCTCGAGATGGAAGAGACAAGCATCGAGAGTATTGAAGAAGGGGAAACGGGGAATCTAATCACTTCGGATATTTCAGATTTTACTCCTGTCCAACCCAAAATAGATGAAGAACTACAAGCAGCATTCGACAAACTCGATTCTTCCTCCTCCCTCGATACATCATCTCTCCTCCCTCCAGCCCCCACCGAAGTGGATTATCCCTCCATGCCACTCGTCTCCTCCCTCCCTGGCACAACCGCCTCACCCATCCGTCTCTCCTTCGGCAACGGCAAAGGCGAGCTTATCGATCTCCCTGGTCTCTCACGCGGTGACCTCGAACTCCACGTCCAGCCAGAGCACCGCTCAAGTCTCGTAATGCGCTCACGGATCCAGCCCGAACAGCAGACTATTCGACCAGGACAGTCTCTCCTCCTGGGTGGCTTCATACGCATCACACCCACGGACCCTGATATCCTGCTCCTCTCATACTCTTTCACACCCATTGATCCACACGTAACGTCTACCGAGAAAGCCATCGGCACGCAGACACAAACACGAGACTCATCTCTCGTGAATATCTCCCTCCCAGGAACGGGCGAAATCATCAAATCAGCGGGGATCTTTCCCCTGAAATGGGACGTCACACGCCAACGGACGGGACCCATTACATCCCCAAAAGCAATAGGCATCAAGCCCGAGAACCTGCCATATAAAGTCCTTGCCACCGATATCCTGATCGAAGGATGCGGGTGGGTGGAGCTCGTCGCCCAGGTTCGAAAGAAGCCTGGAGAAGTTCGTTCCTTTGAACGGGAATGGAAAGAAGAATTCGATCGAGCTTCGAGGAGTGGAGCATCGGAATGGGGGTCTGACGAGCGGTCAGACTTCGATGATGCGGATAGTGATCCGGACTGTCCTGCTGTGGAGGTATTCACGCCGCAAGGCAGGTTCATCAGTGCGAGGAGGCCGATGAATGCATGGCTTTATGTTGCGGGTAAGCCTGCGAAGGGAAACTTGCAGGGACGGCCGAGGAAGTCTATGAAGGGTGTTAAGAAGGCGGAGAAGATGAAGAGGGCGGCTGGGGCGGCTTTGTAAAAATTATGTTGGACTGATTGAAAGATACAGTACCCTGCTCTTTGTATGAATGTATATGTATGCTGTCGCATTCTAATAGGTCTGTGCTATGCCCAAAGTCTGACCCAGATTAGGATGTTGGTACGTATTTACTGTATAATTCAATGAACCGTGATTTAAGCGATCATTCAGATGATCAACAAACATGAGCGACCAACGCAATCATGTTGAAAAGCGCACACAGTATTTTGAGACACTAATCAGTTTTTCACGCACATAATGTTCAGATGACTTTGAAACCTTGTTCCAAGGAATCATTTATTCAGATTTCCATAGCTTTCTCGCGGACCTTTTGGATAGAGTCGTTATATGTACACAGCCGGCAAAGAAAGCAATAGACTTGACTAGAGAAGAACGCCATCCGCAAAGACCCCAGAAAGGAAATATGCAAGAGTCTAGCCAGCGATTTTGAGGTATCCACGTGATAGATCTTAAGGAGAATTCCACTTTTAGACTTTTCGGGCTGCCAGCCAACTAAATTCAAAAAGAAAGAGTATGCAAGGCCTTTCGCAAACCCTGCATGTCTCAAGGATATCCAGCCCGCCGTATGTTTGATGTTGATGCAAATATAAAGAAATCTTTCGGCACATCGACAGATTATGGTCTTTATGCTGCGACACCATTTCTTGCCTTCTTGCCATTTGGCACTTCGGCTTCGGCATCAAGTGCTCTCTTCTCTGGAATATCGATCTCCTTTTCCTTCTCGGCTAGAAGTGCCTTCTCCTCATCGGTCATGTTGGGAAGAAGATCCACTTGCTTGCCAATCTTCAAGCCACGGTGGAAAGCACGGATAATCGAGTCGGCATCGTCGATGGCGATGGGTCTGATATCGGCCAGTGCCTTGATCTTGGCTGTGCACTCCTTGTACTGAGCATCGGTCATCTCAATGTTCAGTTGAGTCGCCCTTGACTTGATGGCGTTCCATCCGGTCAGACGGGAGGCGAAGTGGACGTATCTCGACATGCCGAAATCAGCTGGGTTGATAATTTCGTATGTCGATGGGTTATTGAGGATTGCCTTGGCGTGAATACCAGCCTTGTGAGTGAAGGCACAAAATCCGGTAATGGGGTTGTTGAAGCTGGGATCGGTCAATTGTGGAAGATATGAAAAGTTGGGGAGAAACTCACGGGATGTTGACCTCAACAGCTTGGGCGACAAGCTCCTCAATATCCTTGAGCTTGTGCAGCTTGTACTTGCCCATAACGTACTCCCTGTCTGCAACAATCATGCGTGCCATGAGTCCACCAAGAGGGGTGATACCATTTCGCTCACCAATACCCAAGACAGAGGTATCGACGTGAGTCGCACCAGCCTCCAAAGCACAATAAGCATTGGCAATCGCGCAGCCAGTGTCGTTGTGGAAATGGGTCTCGATATCGCAGCTGACAACACCTCGCAAGGTTCGGATCAGATCGTAAACTTGTCTTGGAGAAGCGCATCCAACAGTATCCGCAATACCAACACGATTAACACCGATCTTGTCGACCGTGGAGTATATTGAAAGAAGATCGACTAAGCTCGATCTGAAGGAGTCCTCGCTGGAAAATCGGATTTCGATGTTGTGCGACTTGACGTAGTTGATAACCTCAATTGCGGTGTTTGTGATGTAGGTCATGTCCTTGCCGTGGGAGTGCTCCATAAGATAGGAAGACGTGCCGATAACGACGTCACTGAGACATATTAGGAAATTGAAAATTGGATGCCGAGGATCAGGACTTACACTCCATCGACACCGGTCTGAACCGCAATTCTAGCATCGTCCATATGGCATCTGATGTGAGTGAGGATCTACTCAATTTAGCCAATTGCTGCAAGGTCCGAAAACAGTGACAAACCTTAGCCTTCAATCCAAGCTTGCAGATGGCCTCGCAATCAGCTCTTGATTGCTCGGATGCAGCAGGTGAAGTCAACTCAATCTGTTCCTCTTGTCAGCATGTCTGCTATATGTTTAGTCCTCTTATGTGACGCACGTAGTCTACACCAAAATCGTCCAAGGCCTTGGCTATCTCAATCTTCTTCTCTGTGTCGAAGAAGGCATTGGCGAACTGTTCACCCTCTCGCAGCGTACTCTCGATGATCTTGAAGCTCGATACATTGCTCAGGAAGTCGCCGACGGGTTGGTAAGGATTGTGTCGTGTGGGGTGGGGATTTGACTTGGTCTCGACGGCGGTGAAGCCTGGGTGAGCTTTCAACTGAAGTTAGTCATTGTCCATAGCGACAACGATTGAGAAACTCACCATCAGAGCCGTTTGCAGCTCCATTGGCTCCATTGGAAGATCCATTGGCCTGGCCGTTGCCATTGGCGATAGCTTCAGGTTCGCACGAAGGGCACATGGTGGTTGATGTGTAGATGTGTTGTTGTTGTAATGGAGTATGAGGGAGAAGAAGTTCAGGTCGGTCGAGAGATTAGAAGAATAAATTGGCAGTTGAGGAAGAGGGAGGAGCAAAGGTATTTGTATTCACTTGAAGAGAAAAAAGTATGAGTAAGAGGTTCAGATCGGTGTTTTGCTTATGACTCTACTTCAATTGTGGGGAGGAGAGGCAGAGGAGAGGAAAAGCTGGAAGTGCATACAGGCAAGGCGAAAGCATGGGTCCGGAGGTGCAGGTGCATGAAAAATGGAGGGGAACCAAGCGAAAAAAAGCTACTGGACGCCCCCGATCTCGGGATTTTAACCACTAGACTTTCATTGGCTAAAATCGACTGCGTGCTGTACCCGGACATGAAAGGATATTCCACCAGCTACGAGGCGGTCAAGTGTTGGTAACTGTAGGAGGACAGGATGATATTCATGGTAAGGTTTTTGTAATAATGTGTTTGCTTTTCCGCTCACCTACCGCCTACCAATTCGTGTCGTTATCCGGGCCGGTGCAAATTGACTGGAGTCACGAAGCCGAGGTTCAAGCGGCACGTGATCCATCTCTTCTCTCTCTTCCAAGTCTCAAGTTACGTCCAGGCTATCTAATTTTTATTATTTTAGGCTTCTACTTCCTGCTGCAAGTTCCAGCTCAACGAGGTGTCCTCAGATGTGGCCAACGCCTAGCCTTTCCAAGAGACCAGGCTGAAAAGTCAGTCAGTCAATCGTCTGATGCTCATACGGTTGGACAGGGTATACATCAGTACAAAAGACTTGACAATTTGGCAGTGCCTGCGCTCGTGATTGGAAGTACAAGCCTTGCTTCGTGCCACATAGTTGGTATATTAGAAACACTTCGTATCACTGCTGGGAAGCTCTTCAAGTCCATCGGCATTATCCTTGTTGACATAGCCTCGCTTGTCAATTTACACGAGTCGTCGGGTCACGACAGAGGGAGACTTGTATTGTATTGAAGATTTGCTATGTACTTTTAAGAATACAGAACATCTATGTTTGAGAATCTTCGAAATGTCATCCCAATTCGAAGCCCAGTGCAACTGCAAGCGCTGTCACAACTCGCCCGACTGAGCAGCCACTCTGCAATGTCACAAGTCTCCACAGCCTGCTCAGATTGCAAAGTGATTGCGTCTACACGAGTAGAGTTCTCTGTAAGACTTCCCCAGAACTCATAGCCAGAGAGCTGTCTCTTCGATGCCATTGTTCCATCAACCCTGCGATAGTTCAATGAAAATGGTCCAAGGGAAACCGCAGCTAGTGCATCTGCTCAGGATTTGCAAAGTCGATAATGGAAGCGAAAATCTGCATTGTATAAGACAAGTGTACAGGGTATGTTCTCGCCAAAGTCTTAGCCCCCAAAGCCGTAGAGAGTGCTCGATCCGAGTGGAATAGTAGCTCTCCAACCCAATGCAAACAAACAGCAGCTAAATCATAATTGTACACTTATCATGGTTTACTTCATCTCTTACGAGTGATGAGAATCAAAGTATACATGAGACGAGAGACACAAGATCTTCATCTGAAGGAAATTAATCTGAAGGAAATATTCCAATGGTTCCACGATTTGGAATGAGCATACTGGATCGCAGGTTGTGGCTCCCACATTGAACTTATTCAGTCGTTGATGTCATCGAGGACTCCGTGATTTCTTGGAGTTTTTGGACTTGCGGACTTTGCGCTTCATCTTTTGATAGCCCTTCTTAATGCTCAACATTACGCCACCTTTGGCGACAGGCTTGTCGACTGGTGCCTGTGGCTCTGGAGCTATGTCAAGGTTAGCAGATGTTTCTGTTATCTCATCACGGGTCAAATTACCAGGTTTGGGCGTCTCTATCATTGGAATAGCCTCTGGAGGAAAGTTGGCTTGCACTGGGCTTGAATATGAAGGTGGGATTGTCCCCTGGCGAGAATACACAGGTGATGGTACCGCTTTAATTGGTGTTAGCAATTTCCAGGCTTTATAATCAAATCCAGTTCAACTCACGTTCGATTTTGTTGACATCATCTTCATGAGGATCTGCTGCTTGAACACTTTCCTGCTCGTTTTCTTTTGACTTCAAGAGATCGGTAATCATGGCAACCCTTGTCCCCATACCTTCCTCAACCCTGTCTACCATCCAGTAACCGAACTTTTTCTCGGACAGGTTTTCTCTGAAATTCTCCGTCAAAGCAGCGAACTCTTTTTCAAATGCTTCGAGGCCTCGATGCATGTTCAGTAATTTCATCTCCCATGGTCGCTTCCTGAAATCTAACTGGGAGCTGGTACTTTGTTGCTTGAGAAGCTCCAGCTCTTTTTGCCACTTGAGATCGATCTTGTCTGCCTTGAGGTACTTGAAGGGGACAAATTCTTGCCATGACGCCACTTCGTCTGTATCTCCACAGACAGCACGATCCAGAGAATAACATGCCTGGAGAACTCTCCAGAGCGAGAAACCGGCGATAGGATGAGCCAAGAAAAATTTCCCTAAGGGGAGATTCTCAAGTTGCGGGTTGGTGTTGAACTTTGGGTTGGTTTCTTGGAGTGCGGTCTGGTGGGCCGCATGCCATGCTTGATGCCATTCAAATATGCGCAATTCCCAGTCGTTGGAGTATATGTCCCAAGCTGCTTCACTGTACTTTCTATCGTACCATCTGTAGACTGCTTTCTGATTGTCCTTGGGATGAAAGTCGCTACAATTATGGTTTACCGGAGTTATCGCCTCCAAATAGCCGGTTTCCATACTGGAATGAAGTTCTATCTTGTCGTCGTCGGTGGCAAGTTTGCGGCCAATGATAGATTGGAGATAAGATAACCAATTATTTCGATCGATTGGCGTATTGTTCTCTTCTAGCTTCAAAAACAGTAACTTGTCATGAGTGTTCTGTTGAACATGATGTGCTGAAGGACTCGTGCTCAAGTCTCTTTAAACATTGCGTTCCGAGGATAAAGGAACCGTTGTGCAGCAAAAGGGCAAAAAGCTCACCGAGGGAGCGGCTGAGCGGACACCACTGAAGACCGAGTGGGTGTGAAACAAAACACCCCTGACAGCTGTGTATGCAGCCACATATTTGGGTCACCTCCGCATTTAGACAAATCAACATGCGGAGCCGTCCTCTAAGACACAGCTGGAGCATTGATCGTCCCGCTGTCCTAATGTAGTGATTGTGAGCGGCCCTCCCTCAGCTCTCACCGAAAATGCACAAATGATGCCATGGCCATGGTCAGGCAATCGGGGCGAACGACCAGCACAGATGCCGCATCAAACATGGTGTCAAACCTCGGGGGTTGAGAAGCCTTGTTGAGTTGTCTTTTACCAGTGTATCAGAGCCTCACTGACTGGGCTTTGATGCATCATTCCACATCACAGACACATGAAGCGGCCGGTGAAGATGCCTTATGTACTTCGAACAACAGGATCCTGAGCTCTGGCGGTTTGTGTGCTACCTTGGTCCTTCAGGCCGCAGACACGGCCGTTGTGATAATGGGGTCTACGGAGGTTTGGGGATTATTGTCAGGCTGATTCCGGAATTAGGCGCAGCCCGCCCACTCAGACGCCACAGCGGCATGAGGCAACCAATACAGACCTCAGATAACAAGCAAATATAGAGTTACACGATGCACATCATGCTGCAGCATCTCGCCCTTCCATTTCCAATTAGCTGGTTTCGGTGAGGATCGATTGCCCTGAGCTTTCGAGGAAGCAAGGACCTCTCCTGCCTGACTAACATCGAAGCCGACCTATCCAGCGGTCAAATGAATAATTTTGCTTCGGATTTACTATGATACACAACAGTACCAAGGTCATAGAGTCATGCTTCGCCACAGTTCCTGTGAGTTGTGAAGTTCGCTAGTCAACCAGCAATAAGCTAAAAACACCGAATGGTGATGTGCCGCGTGGAAACCCTTCGTCGAAAATCACACATATGGCTGATTTTGGCGTCCCAAGGCGTGATTTGAACTTACTTCGTCGCTGTCCAATGTCGTATTTTCAAGCGCATTGCGGCCGTCAGCCCTGGGGGTTTTGAATAGCATATCGTAACTTCTGTAAATCAGTTGGCGAGTGGTCTTTGTGGCTTTATCACCAACTGCCAAAAATTGGCAAGTACTATCCCAAGCACTACTACTCACATAGCCTCTTATAGTAAGTAAGTATCAGTCTCGGGATAGAGGTAGTCGAAAATAGTCAGACCACAGCCCGAAAGGAAGGTGACTTTACCCATCTTGAGAAAAAAAAAATGCACACCTAAACAAGTGGAAGTAGCATTTCATGTCCAATTCTGTCTGCTACGTTGGCCATCGTCAACGATCAGTTCGACGCAGGTATAATGAAAACAAGATGCATATACTCAAAAATTACTAGTTACCTTTGCGAAAATGACCAACGAACCAAATAGTGATGAAGGAGTATCTACACCAATTTGAACTCCATAGCCTCATCGTACGGATACTGAGGGTGCGTGGAGTCGTACTTGCTCGTAATAGCTTCTCCATCCATCATGCCATGTATGTAACACTCGCCGATGAATGAATACGTAGGATTGTCGCCTTTTGTCTTCGGACGTAAGAGGACTGGCACACTACATCCAAAGAGAATGCACACCAAGTCACCTGGCTTCAATTTTGAACTTCCAAGTCCAAGAAGAGGCTCCTGGCCTTGTATACCAGGAACTCTCGTTTCGAAGAATCTCCTGCCCCATACGATAGGCTGAACCCTCTCCAGGAACGTCACCAATGTACTTGGAATATTGAGCTCTTTCTTGATCTTTTCTATGTCAAGATCGCCTTGTCGATCTGTAAACTGTAGACATTCATAACATGCACGACGATACCAACCCGGAGCGCTTGTGCCGTTGGGGCCTCTGTCTGCAACAAATGTCCGCCCTAAGAAAGTTAGCCATGCAGAAAAAAATCCGAGCAATGCAGCTTTTATACTTACAGAGCTTATCTGGCACTTTGCTGAGCGGCTCTCGGCCTTTCCAATCAGGGTCCCATCCTCCAATCCTCAAGGCAGAATCATGTATGATTTTCCCACCTCCGACTCGATCGGATACCTCCGTGACAACATCAAGACAGAACCCCTTCACTACCAGAGATCCATCATACTTTGAAGGTTTCGGCGAGGAGGGTGCAGCTTGTGAGTTCGAAGGAATTGCATAGCCATTAGTTGCTGGACCAAGACCAATCTGACCCAGGGGCGTTGAAGCACCAGGAGACCCGGAAGATTGAGCATCGCAATATACCTTTGTTGGCAATGTCGTAGTCCTTTGAAGCGGTTTAGGAATCGGAGCCTCTGGGTCTTTAAAGCCAAATTTGTGCCAGGCTTCAAGACCGGCGGATGCGTTGTATGTCTGCTGCCCTTTGCGCTCTGGGCCTCCAACAAAACTGTCACCATTTACTCTTCCCTCTACTACACCGCAGGGAGCTCCGAAAGCAGATTTCTCAATGAGCGGAATCCAACTTGGTATTTCCTCAGGTATTGCCGCAGCCACATTCTCATTCAATGGGTCTTCAAGAGAGGGTGGATTAGGGCGCGGTGCCCAACTGTAATTCAAAATGTTAGCTTGCTACTTCTAAATGACCGGCTAGCTTACTATCTACATATGATATCCAAAGATTTAGACTTGGTGATGCAGTAATCCATGAAATCGGTGTAGACGTCCAAAAGACATTTTTCGTAGTCGGGCGATATCCGCTCATCTCCTGTGGCAATAGGTCCGGCATGGGTCGAGTGGCTATCCTTTGCCAGTGTGAGGACAGCGAATATCGTGTCCCGTGGCTCGGAAGCCTCGAAGGCAAGAAGCAGTGAAGAAACTAGGATCTCCAAGGGTATCAATCGTTGCTCCACCAGCCCATCCTGCGACTTCCGGAAGAGGTTGATCATAGTGTGAACAATAGTGTGAGCTCCTAATGCCCGGGCATCTGTCTCTTTGTACTTACCAACAATATCAAGACATTGACGTTTAATGTCCTCATACTTGGTCATGAACAACGCAATAGCATCCGCGAAATCTACCCAATGAAGTTCATTGTCGCCCCATTTGACCGTTGCTTGTCTAGAAAGGGCAAGTTCCTGGAGGATCCAGCGGCGAGAAAACCATCGATTGGCCATAAGATCCACGACCAACGCCCATTTTCTAGCGGTATCCTGCGAAATTGGGCTCTTGACGAGATTGTCCAAACTCCTCAGATTCAATATCGTTTGCAAAAAAGTGAACGTTTCTGGAGTCTCAGGTGTGCCTTCCCCAAGCCAGATGCAGACCATCTCTGCTTGGGTGTAAATTTCATGCATGCGAGCTACCTGCGCCTTCTTCTCTACTTTATCTTCTTGATTGATGCACAGAGCATCCACCTATTGACCATCAGCCAATTGTCATTTTGAAACTCCGCCAAAGAGGCAGATCTGAATACGAGAGGGTCTAGCTATGGCCAGTCGAGTGGTTGCAATCACATACCCAAACATTGACATCACGTTTTTCGTTGCGGAACCTCACCAAAGCAGACTTGAGGTTGTCTCGGATGTAGAAAGTACCGAAGAGGTTGAAGGGTGTCAACTCATGCTGTACTCCTCGGCCTCCAGTGTCGTAATATATGCGGATTGGGTTCTCGGGATCCTCATCTGGCTCTCCCCACCAGTAAGATAAAGCCCAGTATTCGACCTTTGGAATTGAAGTTGAGGGTGGAGCTTGTCCGGCTGGTGGGTTGAGAGCGCTGGTGAATAGCATGCATTCGAGATTATCTTCTTTCTTTCCGCGGATGATCCTGAGGATTCGAATGTCGTCATGGCCTCTAAGTGGTTTAAAGTTATAATTTCCTTTTTTCCTCTTGACCAACTTCGCAGCAACATTCTTGATCGAGACCTTCGCAGCCCCAGTATCTAGAGCCCCGTAAACATCCTATAAGGTGGTGGTGGACTGCGGTTCTTACTTAGCGTTTGTGCTCGTCTAAGCGGTCCAAGGACTGGAGCCCTGGACTCAGGTTGGTCGTTTGGAGTCTCCATGTAAATGCCTGTATCATCAAGAAAGAAGATAGACGGTGCAGCAGCAGCTATCTATAGGCTGGCAAAAGGAGGCTCTGGGCCACCGCGATTCCAGCCGCCGAATTGATTGCGCAAATCTGGCAGGCCTACAAGGATAGAGCTTCAGCAGACAGGGGTTCTCTGCAGGTGGCACACGGCACCAGCCTTCATTCAGCACGGGCTGATGGGACAATTAAGCCACAGTGCTTTTTCTGGCGCTTCCCCCAGCATTCTGGCTATGGGTTGGGAGGCGAAACTCTGAGAGCGAATCAGCAGCTGTTCCCCCACACCCAATGAGAACATACCTGTGATTTATATGGAAAGATCCGAGTCAATACTTAAGCTACTGTGAAATAATGCTGTAAATGTGTATCAGCTGGTAATGGCGGGATGTGTCCAATGGCTACCATGGCAGCACGAAGCGAATGCTACTCTGGAATTGCACTTGTGGTTTTGTAATGTGCTGCCAGATATAGCAAGATGTCTCAGCACTTACTGGGATCATTCAAAGCATGTAACAGAGAACCTAGATTTGTTCTGGTCTTACGTCTTGTCAAACGCAGATTTCTTCAATTGAAGGCTTCGTTCAAATATCGATTTTCTGGCAACGCCAAGATCACGAGTCCACTGCGAAGAGTCAAAGGGGTGAGAGCATCTAGCACTGTTCAATTGATTTGTTGTACACTGCAACGTGACGAACCCGTCCGCTTTCCTCCGCCCAATATCATGGTTCATATCTATGGAGTCACTTTGCTCATGCTGACTAAACGCTTGACACCAACCTGAAAAAATTAGTATCGAAACTTGCGAGGGAAGCACACGACTTACCATCCAATTACCGCACTCCTCGGTCTTCTCACGCTGGATATCTACCTGTAACTTTGCAGCAACATCAAAATTCTTCGCTTGTAATGCCTCGGCAAGTTCGCTCAATCTCTGAATAGTATCCGGTTTGATAAGCTCCTCATTGTTTAGATGATCGAACAAGATGTTGAGTCGCTTCTGAGTATCCTTGACTTGAGCAGCGAACGAAGCAGGTGCCTTGGAGGCTACGCGCTGCATATCGGACGTGAAAATATCAACCATTCTTTGAGCACTTGACGGAATGTGAGATCTGTCTCCGGCAGGGTGCTTGGCCTTTGGAGGGGCAACAGCAGCTGGAGTAGCCCTGGGTGGAGGGCCTGTTGGTGGACGGGATCCTTGCGGTGGCCCTTGAGGTGGTGGTGGTGCCTGACTAGCTTGCTGTGGGGGCTGAGAGGGGGCATACTGATTTTGAGGCGAGTTGCCAGCTGGAGCATAAGGGTTGGACGGGGGAGGTCTGTTTCCAGCTTGAGGAGGTGGTGCAACTTGCGATTGAGGCGTGGGCGGTTGAGAGTACTGTTGGGCTGCAGGTGATGGGGCATATCTATTCGATGGAGGAGGTCCTGCTGGTGGTGCATTGTAAGGAGATGGGCCTCGAGGAATCGTGGGTGCTGGAACGGGATGTCCGTATTGCTGCGCAGGTGAGTTTGGCTGAGGAGCGTATTGATTAGCAGCTGATGAGGGGCGTCCCGGTTGTTGGAACGAATGAGAATGACCTGTTGCCAACGGCGAGCTTATGCGGGGTGGAGCTGGGCCTTTAGGCGGTGGTGGAGGAGGAGTTGGCGTTGCTCTTGAACCGTACGGGGGTGCTGGTGGAGGCATGGAAAGGCCTTGCTGGTTGGGAAAGGGAGAAGTGATTGGGGCGGCTGCGGGGGTACTTCTTCGTGCAACTGGTGGCTTAGTAACCATAGGTGTATCATTCCACTGCTCCATATTCTTTTTTTGCGAAGGTGGTGGGCCAGAAGGTGTGATATTTCGGGGAGGAGCACCGAAAGCTGGGGGAGGCGCTCCATAACCTCCAGTAGGGGCGCCATAGCCAGAATTGAACCCTCCATAGCCAGCCTGTTGAGGTGGTTGATAACCTGTCTGCTGAGGGGCATATGTGTTTGTTGGGGGAGCATATGGGTTTGATACAGGTGCAGGTGCTGGAGGTGCGAATGCATTTGGAGTTGCCCGAGCTGGTGTCGCAGCCGGAGTGCTTAATGGCTGGTAGCCTTGCTGAGGTCGTGACGGGGCTCTGCTGGTCAATGTTGGCTGAGCAGACTTGGCAGCTGGTGCTCCCTTTCTTGACGCAAGTTTGACTCTGTTACGGGCTACTTCTGCTGCCGGATATTGAGTCGGAAGAAGAGCGAGGTATCTCTCAGCAATGGACAGGTGACCGTGAGCGGCGACAATGTCGGCATACTCGGTGTACTTTTCATACAATGGAGCGAGTTTCCAGTCCGAAGTCTGATTCTGCTCCGTGTCTTCAAATTTGGTGACATCGCGGAAGACAGTGACTTTTTCAATAAAGTTCTGGAGAGTTCGGGCATGAACAGAAAAAGAAGAATCTCCACTCGGGTCTGCAACACCAGCCTTCTCTGCCTCTTGCAAATGGATGATCCAGATGTTGATAACCTTCTCTAGCTTCGATCCTACCAAGTAGCAGAATGATGCATCCTTAAGCGAACCACTCTCCATGATCCTGTCTCCCAGCGCCTCGCACAGATCTGGAAATTCATTCGGGTCTGCATAGGTGCACAATGTCGCCATTGTTTCCTTCCAATTCGAAAGATCCGCATTGTATACGACATCCCACAAATTCTTGCCAATAACGGATGTCAGTAGCCGAAGATAATTAGGACCTTCGATTTTCCGGGAAAGGTAGGCCGACTGTGCCTTTTCCAGCAGCTCCTTGCCACCGCAGTTTGCAATGATGAGAGCATCTGCAATCTTATCCTCTTTCAGGCAAATGGTCATAGCCTTCTCAAATTGGCCCAGCATCAACGCTTTTGTGATCTGCTTTTCGGAGTTGGAATCGGAGTCGGAGAACAACTGAAAGGGATTATCAGTCTTGGCCCCTTTCGTAGCTGCAATGCTGGACAAGAAGTCTTCGCCATCAACACCGTCGGCAAAAAGAGTAGAAAGTCTACTGTTCTTTACAACAGTACCGTTGGTAGTTTCCCCGGCTTCCTCTGTCTTCGAGTCATCCAAGTCAAGATCTTTGACACCGTTTGTAGCCTCTTCAACTTCCTCTGTGAAACCAAGGTATTCGGTAACTCGTTTCCGTGGGTTTTCAGCAATCAAAGTCTCGATGACTTTCCAGTCAGCCTTTTCGTCTTCACTCTTGGCTTTCGATATATGGGAATCGCAAATACTGCTAATGTCACCAGCCACGAGAGCGGCTTCAAATGACTCGGTAGCGGATCCAACATCAGAATCAACAGAGAAATTAGAGATTTGAATCTTGGATGACCGGTGTTGACCAGCTGCGGTAGGCATTAGACCAAAGCTGACCAGTTTTCCACCAAAACCAAAAGAAGCACCCGCGGGTCTTTCCAGCCACTTCGGTGCCTTCGTCAAGGAGAAGGAAGCACCTTGAGGTTGAGTTTGCGCTTTGGTGAAGAAGTCCTCCCCATCAACTGGACCCTGGACAGGAGTTTGTGTTGTAGTAGGATTGGTGTTCTGAAGAGTTTGAACAGATATCTTGCCATCGAAAGAAGCGGTAGCAGACAATGTAGGGTTGTGTGGGTTGAATCTGGTCTGGAAAGTCCAATTGGTGACTTCGGGGAATTCTCCTAAGCGCTCCCCAGTCTGTGGGTTCCAGAGGATTGTCTTGTTGTCCTTGCCGCAAGATAATAGTAGATCGCTATCCTGTTGGCACCACGAAAGAGACAAAATTCCCTGGTCATGACCTTGCAATGTTCGTTCTGGTGCGTTCGAATTTCGCAGATCCCACAAAAGAATGACTGGAGTTGTATCATCTGGAGTCGCGGTCAAAAGCTTCGTAGCGTTATTAGGATCCCATGCAATAGCTCCAACCGCCTTTCGATTGTTGTTCAACGTAAGAGACGCCTTTCTAGTCTTCAAATCCCAGACTGTCACAAACCCACCGCTTCCGCCAGTCGCCAAAATATGAGAAACTTTTCTATTCCAGGCCACGCACTCAAGGTCGTCAGATCTCGCTGCGGCCGTGCCCAATCTGAAAGGGTTTTGGATATCGTTGATGTCGTAAATGAATAGCTCGCCCTTTGCGCCAGCAGTTGCCAGAATCTGCGGCTTCAAGGGATTGAATTGCAATGACTTGATAGCTCCCGTATGCTTGGTTGTCTGTGACATGAATGCATCATCTGCCCCTTTCATGAGCTTCTCAGCATCCCAGAGTACCAACGAGCCATTTTCAAGAGCCCCAGCGATTATGCCCTTCGGGTGGTCAGCGTTCGCAGGTGCCCATGCAATATCGTGGAATCTTGGAAAGCCAGAAGTCAGCCAAACTGAAGTCAGTATATCTGACATATACTTACCGTGATTCTGAGCTAATGCTTGCAGCAGGCTGAAGCTCAACACCTTGGTCTAAGTCGTCCAGGCTCAGATCCCATAGCTCCAGCTTTGTCTCGTCTGAGAAATCTGCATCAACTGCACCAGCTCTAGTCCCAGTCACTACCAAAGGCGAATCCGCTCCAGGATACCAGGCAAAAGCTGCCGTCCGAGGAATCTCTCGAAGGCGTACCATTCTGTCGATTTGTTGATTGAACCAGGAGCTTCCTCAATGGAATTTTATTATGTCGTCGCGGGGAAAAAGAAACGAAAAGTAAAGCGTTCCCAGCAGCTAGAAAAGGACACGCTTGGAAAATGAATGCGACGTCCTCAGTGAAGTACAGTAGTGTTAGGATCCGAGCTGTAATCTGGCCACGAACTTGGAACGCTGAACCACATAGCGGACCACGTGACAGAGAGGAACACCCGAGCTTGTGAGCAAGTAAGAGAGCGCGAGAGGCTCGATATCTTCCAAGAAAGTTCTACATTAACACCAAGGCATTCGAAGATGTCGGATCAGGCACGTTGGAAAGCGACTGTCTATGTGGGTGGTCTGGCACCCATGGTAAATGCCGCAAGTCTTCATGCTGCCTTTTTACCCTTCGGAGAAATTGCAGATGTTTCTCTCCCGTGAGTCGCCTTTTGTATAGACTTATATTCGAACTTCGTACTCATATTTCATAGGAAGCCTGAAGGACCAAACTCTACAGAACTTCACAGAGGCTTTGGCTATATAGAATTTGAGGATCCGGAGGATACGAAAGATGCCATCGACAATATGGAGGGAGCAGAGCTATTTGGCAAAGTGATCAAAGTCTCTGCTGCAAAGCCACCAAAGAATGTGAACGAAGGACTGGGAAGTAAAACGGCTCTTTGGGAGCAGGTAAGTACTTCCAGACATACCTTGAGGCATCATAGCCTGTTTCGTCGATCACGTTCTGACATCAAGTAGGAGGGTTGGCTTGCAGAGAATGCTGTAAGTGAGGAGGACAAGATGGCAGCAGACAGGGCAAAGACAGGTGCAGATGATGCTCCTTATGATCCTATGCAAGGCTTGGAAGGATTGGACGTTGCTGGACCAAAACCGGCCTAAGAGTGGGTGTTGTGTATGGGACTCAAAAAGGATATCACATGCATTTCAGTGGCGTTAGGAGGGAACGGCAAATGGTCTGGAGTTAAGAGGGAGAGCCGCCGGTTCATAACCAAAACATATCTGACTGTTTAGGCGTCGGGTCACAGCTCAGTGGGAGGCTCTGTATTGATACCAAAAAATGGCCTGATTTACTTTGTACATCTTCTCATATTGAGACCCCTAAGTATCCCCCATCTCCAGTCCCTCAAGTCGCAATCCAGCATCCCATTGCCCCTCTAATGCACACTCTAATCCTTTCTGTTCTGGCGAGAAAGACGCATCTGCTTGTCGACAATGAGCTTTCGGGCCATGGAGTAACCGGCAAATCCGACAGCGACACCGACGACGATTCCTAGCTTTTGTTAACGCGTATCCTGGTACTCTCGTGCAAATGATCTTTACCAAGGGGGATCAACTCCGGAGGAATCTTCTTAAGGGTTCGTAGTCGTTGAGAAATGGTATGAGCTGCAAAGCCAATAAATCAGTCTCTGTCTGTCTTTCTGGCTCTCCAATACGCCAATTGGGTACAAAGCAACCCCTTCTATCCTTTGACCAGTTCGTAAGTATCGGTTTCGAGTTACGTACCGCGGTGCTCCTCGTTCTGTAGGCAGGTTTTATCAGCTTCTGATGGATCGAAGCGCGATAGCTCTGGAGGCCGAAACTTACTGGCATAGCCATCATCCGCCTGGTAGGCTGGAACATCTTGAGAGTCGCAGTTGGCTGCATGGTGACGGGTTGCTGCCAATTCAATAGGTTGTTTTTGTGGTGTTGATGGGAGCAGACTCTCAGATCACTCCACTCAAAGCTTCCGCTCCCACGCTAGCCGATTCAAATCATGGGTTAGCCGACATCACCTCTCTTTCCCTTCAGCAATTGAACTCCTCCACAAACAACTCTCCTCTCTCAACTCGATCCCACGAATCCCAATCGCAAAGATGTCCGACTCAGACCGTGAGACCAAGCCCTTTAAGTTCGTGACTGGTACGTTGGCAGCTCCTCAATCCTCGCTCCCCGGAACGAAATGGCCTGATTGCTAACTTCCACCCAGCTGGTACTTAGGACCCCCCTCCGAGCTCGAATGCACGCAATTGACCTCTGTTAAACAGGCTTCGACGCCCGCTTCCCGAACCAGAACCAGACCAAGCACTGCTGGCAAAACTATGTCGATTACCACAAGTGTATCCTAGCTAAGGGCGAGGACTTTGCCCCATGCCGTCAGGTATGCCGAGCTTTGCATAGGATGAGAGATATGTTCTGATGGGGTTTACAGTTCTTCCTGGCATACAAGTCATTGTGCCCAAGTGCCTGGTGCGAGAGATGGGATGACCAGCGCGGTTAGTATTGCTTGACAAATTGTTGACTTATGCTCATGATTTCGTCACAGAGAACGGAACCTTCCCCACTCGTCTGGATCAGTAAATAAATTTGGGCAACGGATTGGTAGATACGGATGACGGAGAAAGGAGCAGTTGAACAAGGGCTGTGTACCATACAAGTCATTACGGCGATTGCAGACGCGAATGATAGAGAGGATGTTTTGATTTCGGTGTGCAGGCTTCGCGAGTGCTATCAAAATTGGAAGGGACTTCTTGGATCTTTTTCTATGCTCCTTTCTCTGCTCTCAATTGGTCATATCGTAATATGGCTCCGAGAAGGACTTGCGCTCCATTTCCACAATCCTCCGGGCTGCTGTATTCTGCTGGATTGTGACTAACGCCGTCTCTGCAAGGCACAAAAATCCTAATGTTCTAGTGAGCATAATTCTGGAGTGATCAATGGGCCTACTTACATCGATGTTGGGGCGTGTCGCGAGGTATAGACACTATCGCAAGTTAGTAAGGTCATTGGCTATGGTCTTAGTCATGAGATCATATACCTGTCATGGCCAGCCCCAGATGTCATTCTTTGGACTTGAGGGCTAGCATTCGTGCCTAGCATATCCTTTGCGCTTTGCTCTACGCACTTGATACAGTCCTCGTTGAATTTAGTGGCGGGCGAGTCTGTGTCAAGTTGCCAGTCCACAGTGCAACCTCGTCCCTTGGTGCCCAAGGTATTCAGTCCTCCAACATCCTCCCCAGAAGCAATCTTAGCAAATTCTTCTTTCAATGCAGTCTCAAGCTTCATTAACAGAGCGTCTTCCTTGGACCTGATATCGAGTGAGAACTGTACGAACCCTGGTACTGTATTTGTCGATCCGGGCTTTAATGTGAGAATTCCCGTCGACGCTAAGCAGCCCATCTCTGTAGCCTTATTGTGGCTATGGAGGATCAACTTGGCAGCCGTGAGCATAGCATCTGAACGATTTTGGAAGTCGGTCGTGCCAGTATGGCAGTCGGCTCCCTTTACGGTAATGAGGAACTATTCGGTTGAGATTAGCAAATGCTTCTTTAAACTTATTCAGGATCCACAGTGTTGCAAGGGAAGAGCTCACCCAGCGATAGGCTTGAACACCTTCCACAGCTCCAATCTTCCCATTTGACTTCTCAAGAATCGGCCCTTGCTCAATGTGCAGCTCGAAATGTGCCCCAATTGGATTTGCCTTGTAACTCGCTTCCAAGGGACCAAGATAACCGATTCTTTCCAATTCAGACTTCTGAGTTGCGCTTCCACCTCCAACTTCAACCAGCCCGTAGGCCTTCTCAAGAGAATAAGCTCCTGCCCATACTCCAGAAGCAATCATGGAGATCGGGAACCGAGCTCCTTCTTCATTGGTCCAATTGATCACTCCTGTTGGATACTCCGTAGTGATATTATTGTCATTAAGGGTTTTGAGGACTTCGATGCCGGCATGAACCCCCAAGATGCCGTCGTAGCGTCCACCGGTTGGCTACATACGTGAGTCCTTTGGTTGATTATTGGCTGGGGGAGCACGAATTACCTGAGTATCTAAATGTGATCCGGCATAAGTGGGCGACCCATCTTTCTTGCCCGGACGCACTGCAAAGATGTTTCCTTTGGAGCTGAAATTAGCCGACTTATTCCTCGTCTGGAAGAAGAAGATAGATTTACCCATTGCATCGATTGATACTTTACAGCCAAGAGATTGTGTCGTCTTGACAAACCAATCTCGAACTTGTTTGTCCGAGTCAGTCAGTGTCAGGCGTTTCATGCCAATATCTGTAGTTCCCCTAGAAAGTGGTGAGCATACGCCAGATCAAAAGGAGCAAACCATAGTCGCTTCTAATGTGAGACCTGGGAATTTGTGTTATGAATGAATGCTGCCTCGGCTCCTGCTTTTGCATGAAGCACTTGCTCTATGGTTTGCATACCAATCTCCTCCAAGACACAGTACGCAAGAAAACTGTTTTTGAAATGCAGCATTAAACAACAGAAAGCTCCCAGGAATCTACGAGCTCAGATTATAGATCACTTACTCGCCCCATCTCTCACCCTTCCCCCATTCACAAGTCTCGTGAAGATCGTTCCACAACCTCTCCCTATTAATCTTCACATTTTGAAATTGGGAATCCGTCATCTCGCTAGTGATTAGAAGTCTCTTCGAAGTACTTGAAAACAATCTACAGAGAGGAAGAGTTTTGGGCTGGAAATATGTCGAGAGGATGGGCTTTCTACATGAGATGTAGCCGAGCCGTAACCGGCAAACGGCCTGAAGGGTGGGATAACGCATGATTGTCAATTAGTCTCTTGGGAGCAAGTGTGGCAAGAGTGGAGGATGGTTTGGAGAAGTGGTATGTCGATGGTAACTAGGTAATTGTAGATACTTAGGTAGGTAATGGGAGAGGCTGATTGGGAAGGGGTGGACTTTCCTGATTGATCAAAGGTGGGGCAAAGTCGTCTAGATGATGGATGGCGTTCAAGCAGGCCAAGATAATAACCTAAAATGTAACCGGACATTATAATCATCAAGAAGATTACTTGTATTCGAATGCTGCTGTGGAGTAAACCTGAGGGCAGAATACAATGCACGCTGATCCCGGATTACCTCCCATCCATAAACGCCACGCTAGCCGACCATAATTGTTTACATCCTTCATGCCTTCGTAACTCTTCCCTTTCCTCTTGGCTTTGCCTTGATGGGTGCCTTTGCTTTGCCCTTGCCTTTGCCTTTAGCTGGTGCGGGTGGAGGTGTTGGCTCTTTCTCAACTTCCTCCTCTGACTCTTCATCCTCCTCCATTTCTTCCTGGATATCTTCTTTCTTTTCCTCGTCCTCATCTTCATCACTGCTCATAAACTCATCATCCTCATCGAAGCCGAAGAATTTCTGGGCTTTTGGCTTCGCTGCTGACTCTGAAGGGGGTGTGGTATCTTTAGAGCTTGTTCCTGCCATAGCCTCATCGTCACTCTCTGAATCGGCAGATCCCGAGAGGCTAGCCTTTGCTGCCTCGATCAAGTTGTCTCTGTAATCTCCAGACTTCATCGCAGCGAGAACCGCCTCTCTCGTCCTCTCATTCGCTTCTTCTTTATCCTCAACCCACTTTCCGTCAACTTTGCCCTTATTTCCGGATCTCATCTCTTCCTCTCGACGTTCCGCAAGTTCGACGATTTGTTCCCATCTTTTTCTTCGCTCCTCTTTCTCTTTCTTCGCCATTTCGGGCTTGATCGCAAGATACTCGGCCAGCGCCTTTGCTTCATGTACCGATCTCAGTCTACGTCCATCCAGATTCCGGCTTGAGCCATTGTCTTCGCCTTGGTTACGCTTCCGTTTTGATGACATGCGACCACCTGCAGCACGTAATTGTGATCCAAAACCACCCTTGCCACCACACATAGGCAGCGCAAGTCGGAGAGATAAAAAGTCATTTTGCGGGCTGGAAAGCAGGCCTGAGATTGGCTCTTCAGATATGACAGGTAGCTGTCTGTTCGATATTGTTGTGAGAATCAGGCGGTTCTTATGTGCTGGGAGGCGTTCGTGAATGCGCTCCTGAAGTTCTGAGATGGAAGTTTCGGCGGGGAGTGGAAGCGCGAGAGTCGCTGGGAGATTCAACCCAGGAAACGAGGTCAAGAGAATGTTGATCGTGGAGGGTGCCATATTGCGCGATAATTTAATAGAATGTAGGAGACTGAACAGACTGAGTTTTCGGGTATTGAGGAACTGTCTTGAAGCTCGTCTTGTCCATGTAATGGTTGCTGTATCGCAAAAGAGGCTGGAGCACTGTACCCGACGTAGCGCTAGACTAATGTGGGCCAGCTGCATTCCAGCCACAGCTCGCTTAATTTGCTAGCGCGTATCTCACCCACCAGAGAGCAAACTCCAAAATGATCGCGAACTTCTTGCTCGTCTGAAATTCTTCTATCGACAACCAGCACCTCGACAAACCGCCAAGATGTCAGTCAATCCACGCAACTCGATGCTACACTTAAATGTTGACTTTCTACAGGCTTATTCCCAAGGCAGACCGCAAGAAGATCCACGAGTACTTGTTCCGTGAGGGCGTACTTGTCGCAAAGAAGGATTATAACCTCCCAAAGCACAACGACATTGATACCAAGAACCTCTACGTCGTCAAGGCTTGCCAGTCCCTTACCTCCCGCGGATACGTCAAGACCCAATTCTCATGGCAATATTACTACTACACCCTCACCCCTGAGGGTCTTGACTACCTCCGCGAATGGCTTCACCTCCCCGCCGAGATTGTCCCAGCTACCCACATCAAGCAACAACGATCGCACGCCCCTCCCCGCGGAATGATGGGTGGTGAGGGTGAGCGCGAGCGCAAGCCTTTCGGTGGACGTGGCGGCCGTGGTGGTGACCGTGGTGGAGATCGTGAGGGAGGATACCGCAGACGTGATGCTGGTGGAGAGGGCAAGGAGGGTGCACCATCTGGAGAGTTCGCTCCTCAATTGTGAGTTTCCACAACGATACATTCTTCTGCTACATAAAGCTAACATACAACTAGCCGCGGTGGTTTCGGACGTGGTGCCGGACGTGGTGGAGCTCCTCCTGCTTCTTAGATTGGTTTTCCGTTATGCTTGCTCATGCATCCGACAGAAATTCCTACAAAATTCTTCAATGGTTGGGCTGGACAGTAGCGCGTTTGGTCGAGTGATAGAAATCGCCGGGGTCGAATAGGTCGAGGTTGGAAGTTGACACTTCAGAACTGTCAGATAGCATATTGAGCTTCTTCCATTAGCTTTCTGGTCACTTTCTCGTGAAAATACAACCCCGTCCGCCCTCATCTTTCTCAGTGGTCAACACACCTGATATTGACCTGTTGCTTTTCCCTCTAAACATCCGAAAATCGGAGGCGATTAAAATCTCATTCTGTCAGCCGTTCACACCAGAACGTGGGAGCATTTTGAGCCGAATCATTCAGAAATAGCTCAAGCTTAACAAGGGCAGCTAGCTCGAACTTCCGCTCTCACAACAGCCACCACAAGACTGACCACCATGCCCCCATGCATCCCACGACCATTTCTCCAAACCGGCATGACATATAGTGTCTGGTTTCATCCCTGTTCTATTTCGCACCTCCTTACCTCCCCGGATTTCCCTGGTTGACCCGTTTCGCAAAAGCAAAGTGTTCTTAAGTAAACCGAGACTCAAGAAAGACAGGAAATGACAATGGCCCATCCAATCCTGATCTCCTTCAAATGCAGTTGTCCATTTGGATAGACCTCATGACATGTAAGTTTCATTCGTGGCTGGATGGGCCTATTCCATTGGATCATGATAGTTCGGGCTACGCCCCAGGAGGTAAGCAAAGTGGAAGAGAGGGGTCGGTCAACACAAGACAGCTCCTGGTGGTCCCTGCAGCTTCGCGCGCGGAAGCAAGATGCTTCATCCGGACTTGTCACGATTCCAATATGCCCTTTTGTTCCCGGACTTTGTCCTACCAAGAAAAATCATAACTGTGTTTGGACTCATAGCAAAATGTATTTGCACTTCCAACTCTGGACACTAACCCAACCGGCAACAACGCCGCAATCCCACAGCTTGAAAATCTCAATGTCCTCTTCAGATCTTCGACATTGATCCAATTGAAATGTGTCACGACAGTGGTGCGTCGCCAGTGGGGAATTCCCAAAAGAAAGCCTGGCTCTCCTTGGACATTTGACTTTCATGGCTGGTTTTGGTGGGGGGCCCACCAATGTTTCCAACTCACAGGCAGGATGGCGGGGTGATCGGCCAGGAAGATAAGAGGGAGTGAACTAAAAGTCCAAGCTCTCCCACACTGGGGGGATTGCTTTAAAAGGCAAGAGCGTCACTCTTCCGTAACAATCATCGAAATCCTACTCGAGACCCCCAATTGCCTCTTTCTCAACTTCTAATACCAATTCCAAAGAACAAAACAACAGAAACCAGACAAGATGTCTAACCTTCCAAAGGAAATGAAGGCCTTGAGGTAGGTTTACCCCGCTTTCCTAAATTCCATGAAGCTCAACGAAAGTTGCGGTGTGGGAGGAAGCTATTCAGAGTTGCTTGGGCTCACGACTGACCTTGGAGAATAGGTACTCTAAGCCAGAGGAATATGGCATTGTCACCGTCCCGCTTCCAAAGCTTCGACCTAACGACGTCTTGATCAAAGTCAAGGCTTGTGGTGTGAGTTTTGGAACTACAATTGTTGTGGAAAGCAAGCCTTAACAAGTCCCTCAGGTCTGCGGTACGGATCTCCACATCCATGAGGGAGAGTTCATCGCAAAGGTATGTCAACAATGGCAAGGAGTCTCTCCTTATATATATGCTGTGCACTCCACTTTAAATTTGGGGTGGTCCTCGGGAGATCATGCACCTTGTTGGATGGCTTCAATGCCTCTTTCGGGTAAATCCACTTCACAAACATTGGCTTACACATACGAACTATAGTTCCCACTCATCCCCGGTATGTACGACCAATCGATCTGTGTCCTCCTTCCCAAGCCCTGTCTGCAATGTTTCACAAATACCATCCACACAAATCCCAAAATATCCTACCAGGGGAAGATGTGTCGAGTGCTATATTCTATACAGGCAACTACTCCAATTAGTTGAACATGGCGGCGTGATATATGTACGAATTTGAGTACTCTGATGTGGAAAGAAGATTTATAGAAACCAGTGGTTTAGTTGTTGGAAATCTGAGGATGTCGAGATGCGGAGATGTGGACATCTGAAAATCGAACGACTTGGATTTGATGTCTCAAGATTCTGACGTGACATAGGACACGAGACTGTTGGTGTCGTTGCTGCCGTTGGTGCTGAGGTCAAGGGCTTCACTGTCGGCGAACGTGTCGTAGCAGAGTACGTACCCTCTTGATGTCACAGAAATACTTACTGACTTTGCCTAAGCAACTCCGAGCTGTGCAATGAGTGCTTCTACTGCCGACGTGGTCAACTCCTCCTCTGCGAGCACTTCGAGGCTCACGGTGTCACCATGGATGGAGGTTTCGCTGAGTACTGTGCTTACCCCGCCGGCAAGGTGTTCAAGATCCACAATCTCTCAGACGTTGACGCTACCCTCCTCGAGCCTGCCTCCTGCGCTGCTCATGGCCTGGACAAGATCGCCCCTAAGCTTGGTTCATCCGTTCTCATGTTCGGAGCTGGTCCCACTGGATTGGTATTGGCTCAGATGCTCCGTCAGGTATGTTTCATGATCCTATCCCCCAGTAGCACGTGTACGGGTGGAAAACAGTTTGAGATCATGTTCCCGTTATTATGATGATCGAAGGGCTTGAATTAGATCAAGAGAAAGTTATTTGTGTAACACTTAAACAAGTTTTTATTTTGTTTGGTTGCTATAGAATGTGGCTAACCAATATAATCAGAACGGTGGATGCCATGTTGTTGTTGCCGCGCCTCAAGGTCTCAAGATGGAGCTCGCAAAGAAGCTCGGTGCTGGTGATGTGAGTTGTTGGACCTATTGTTTACGATTTTCAAGCTCATAAGCCGTCACAGGAATACATAGAGCTCTCCCGCTCCGAGCCCGAGGTCCAGTTCCAAAAGCTCAAGGCCGACCACCCATACGGTTTCGACATTGTGGTCGAAGCTACCGGATCACCAAAGATTTTGGAAGATGCTATCAACTATGTCAGACGGTATGCTGGCCGAAATCTGTCCCTGTGTAACAGAATCCTAATATGTGTATAGTGGAGGCAAGCTCGTCGTCTACGGTGTTTACTCCGCATCTGCTCGTGTCTCTTGGCCACCAAGCAAGATTTTCGGTGATGAAATCACCATCTTGGGCTCATTCTCTGAGACCTACATGTTCCGTGAGTTCTCCCTCTTGATCGCCTGAAGAGTTGGCACTGACTTCTCGCAGCGGCCGCCATCGATTATCTCGACTCCGGCAAGGTCAAGGTGGAGGGAATCGTCAACAAGACCTACAAGCTCGAGCAATGGGGCGAGTGCTTGGAGGCTATGAAGAACAAGACCGCCATCAAGGCTGCTATCGTTTTCGAATAGATTTACAACTCACATATCTGAGATCCTGGTTCTGGCGTTTGGCCTGAGAACGGAAAAGGCAGATTGTTGCTAGTCCTCACTTTGTAGTATGAATTATGAAGCATGATTCGATGACATACAATTCACCTACTAAAATCTTCTTGGATCCTGCTGGAAAATTTGCGGGCTCCGTTTCAGATGGCTTTGAGCATGGTCGTCTAAGTCGATTATTGATTCTGTTTGACCGAAAGCACTTGGTGACACCCCCGTTTAAGTAGCCAATGACTGAACGTCAAATACATTCCAGGAGATTCATTAAGAAAGCTGATGAAGAGCAGCTAACGATAATACTGCTTTTAAATACCGAACAATCTTTGATCGTGATACCGACGATTTGATCTTAAGATAATTATTGTCGTCATTGTATCCATTTGCGTACTCTTCCGTGCCGCGCACAGTAAGCAACTTCTTGGCGCCGTTCAATCCTCCATACAAATCTCGTCACCATGAAAAGTCTCTAGCGAGCTCCAGAACACTTCGTCTAACCTTATAATTTGCCTTCGCCGTGCTGCCAGAAGTGTATGTGCTTATCCCGAGGTGATAAGACAGCTGTCAGAATGAAAACCGAAGAAGTTTATCTGAATACCGAGTGCGGTTTGTCTTGGCGTCCTTCTCCCGAGAATTCATTTTACTTTCGAGCCGAGCAAATTTTTGAATATCGTCAGCTATCGGATGAACGACTGGTAGTTTCACTTGGCCTTAAGTTTACACGCCAACAACCGCGAAGCAACACATGTCCGCTCCGTCTTGAATTGGTGGCCAGACACCATTTGAGTGAACATTTGATATCCTGCGGATGGATTTCACCCCGCCTCACAGGGTGGATATCTCACCCAAAACGTCAGATTTTAGTGACCGGGCCGAGTGGGCTCGATGACATGGCAAGCCGGCCGGTCAAAAATCTCGTGTTACAAAAGCAAATATATCAAATTATCGGTCAGGCTTGACCTAAGCAGCGAGATTCCTGCTCCCAAAGCTCCTCATCATGGCGAATTAAGTCGCGTCTTGTGTTGGGCGTTTTCATGTTCTCGCACCACATGCGACACTTTCAAAGCACAAAACTCTTGCCCGGACGAATCCCAGATCTGCAACATGCGTCTGTCTGCGCCTGTTCCAGACATCCGTTTAGGAAGGAATATAGCGCTGCGGGAGCCAAAATCTTGGTAGTATCATTCCAATGACCTAGCGTTGAAGGAGGCTCACTCGGTAAAGCCCCTTTCAAAAGTTGCGAGTTGGCGAATGAAAATGGCGGATTTGTCTGACAAAGCAGATTTCGTACGCAGCGCTCGCTGCTCATTTGCTGCGTCGCACATTCTCCGTTTATCCCGATCTCAACATCAATACGCGGCCCCGGCCATGTAGGGTCCGATTCTGCGACTTTCATCATCGCGGTGAGAAGGACGGCCCATGTTTCGTACAGCACGTATTTTATTCTTGGTAATAGATATCTAAATCTAGTGCACTGCCTCAAGTATCAATTATAAGTTAAGTTGTGCCCCCTTTCTTTCAAAATGCATCCAAACCACACCATTCCTGTTCTCCCCAAAGCCTGTACCGGTCCACGGGTACTTCCCAACAACAACAATCGAAAAGTACGCCTGCGCAAGCAAAGTCGAGCCTTCTTGATCTTCTGTCTTCCAAACTCTTGCATCAATATAATACGAGTTTTACATTTCAGACACCTTGAGAATGTCGAACCTCACCCACTCAAACGGCCATGGAACTGGATACGGCAACCAGACACTTCTCGACAATCCTAGATTATGTACTCTAGAGACCTGTGACCTGTCTATGGCAAGCTTTCTCTACATACCTACGCTACCAGGCAACGCAATTTTCGCAGCAATATTCGGTATCTACCTCGTTGCACAGATATTCCTAGGCATCAAGCACAAAACATGGGGGTACATGGTTGCCATGGTCATGGGTCTAGTCCTCGAAGTCATTGGATACATTGGCCGGATCCTGCTTCACAACGATCCTTTCAACGATGACAATTTCCTAATGTATCTTGTCACTTTGACAATCGCTCCAGCCCTTCTCAGCGCCTCTGTAAGTCTGCCGATACTTTCCGTTGTTTACCTCGCTAACAAGATTCTTCTAGATCTACCTCTGTCTCGCACGCATCGTCAACGTGTACGGCGAGAACCTCTCACGCTTCAAGCCTCGCACATATACACTCTTCTTCGTCACTTGCGACATCATTTGTCTCGTTCTTCAAGCACTCGGTGGTGGTATCGCCAGTACAGCAGATGACCAGAGTGGAAGTGATCTTGGGAGGAATATCATGATGGCTGGTCTGGTCTTCCAGGTCGTCTCCCTCTCACTATTTACACTGGCTGCTACAGAGTTCGGATTCAGAGTCCGAAAACATCGTGGACAATGGAACCCGCGCTACCTGACCATCGTCAACACTCGTCTCTTTAAGGCCTTTCTCATCGGTAAATTCTCTTCCTATCTTGCTTGAAGATCAAGTGACTAATAAGTGCATCCAGGTCTTGCCGTCGCAACCCTCACCATCTTCATCCGAAGTACCTACCGAGTCGCCGAGCTTTCGGGAGGTTTCGACAGCCATCTGTTCACCGATGACGAAGTAGCATTCATGATCCTCGAAGGCGTCATGATCATCATTGCCTGTGGCTGTTTGACCATACTGCACCCAGCTGTGTGCTTCCAAGGCGTCTGGCACGAAGCCAACTTTGTGTTCCGCACCAGCAAGAACAGACCTGAGAAGCTGATGTACAACGAAACTGGGGATGAGGAATCTCAACGTGGTGTCCAGATGAACAGCTTGACTGCGCCGAAATGAATGGCCTTGCTGTACCGATACGAGAAAAGAGTCCGGATGAAGTTGATGATGAGTAGTAACACCAAGGATCATTGTCTGAATTGAAAGCGAGGCATTGGGAACTTGGCATTTACAGATAGCCAGGTCAATGGGAAATGTTTGAATAATTGTATACCCTTAGTCTCGTTTGTTTTGTTTTGTCGGAGTATCTGGAGCGTTAGACTGAATCGTTGGGGATTGGATATAGAAGATCGGAATTTGGAAACAGGATTTCGATAGATCTCAAGGCATGGAATGGAATACAGCTTTCAGAGTTTTCACTTTCCAATTAATATCAACGTGATAAGACCACCAAGAGTTACAGGCTGCAAAAGATCAAAGCTATGCCAAAAGCACGAGAGAAAAGCCTAAGAAAAGCCCCCAGTATTCAAGCCTTTCCCAACACCAAACATCGCCTTGGTACGTATGTTGCTAATGCCAATCAAAATCAAACGCTATATTACCCAGCAAAAGAATACTTAAATTTACAAGTTCACAACCAACAGATTCTGTCTCCGGGCTGCACAATTTCACAGCGTCGTGTCTCAGCTGAACATAGCAGATCATCCAGACACATAAAACCACCTGAGAATGATCAGCCAAAGCTTTCAAAGTCTTTAGAAAGACAAAGGACTACCAACCTACTTCCCCTTACCCTCCCTACCTCCCCCTTCTTAACATCCACAAACCTTCTCCCTCTCTTATACCTCCTCTTATACGCCACTCTACAGCGCCCACAGATCTCCTTCGAATTGCTGAAATTCTTCTGCTCGCATAGAGTGTACAGATCGCAGTTTACGCAATGCGTGTACTCAGGTGGAAAGAAGCATCGGATGTGGTGATGTAGTTCGCAGTGTGCGAGTGCGTAAAGTACGGGAACGCAGTGTCGGTAGCCTGTGGGGTGGGGGTGGGGTGTGGTGTGAGGGAGGAGGGAGAGCCGGATGAGAGGCTGAGGTCGTAAGTGCGCGTCAGAGCAAAAGAGCGGGTGTAGAGTTTGCGACTGAGGAGAATTGTTAGCTGGGGACTCGAAGATGTGCAATAATTGACAGAATGAAAAGTGAGTCGCTGATTGTCAAATCGTGAGTGGTATATGAAATCAACATAGATATATAGATATAAATACAAGCTCTCAAATCAAGCTATGGGGATGTGTGGTATGAAAGTAAGGACATACCAAGTCAGAGTCAGACTGATAGTATCCAGGTCAGACACAAAGTTGAGGAATCTCCAGTGTATCTCAATCGGTAGATCCAAAAAGTGTAAAGTTTTGCGCTCCTTGATCTCAAAGAAATCATCTGCTTCAAGCTTAGCCAGCGTACCATCCTTGTCTTCTGGGTCTCTTCCTAATATCATCTTACGGAGGTCCGAGTGAGGCAGTGGTGGTGACATTATGGTAACTTTATGTGTTGAAGGGATTGAAAAGATTATGTCGGTGATTTTTATCTTATGTCGTGGTGAGGGAAGCTTGAGAGGTGAACTCGAGGTCCTTGAACTTGAATGGTTTGTTGTCACTTGATGTTCGTGACTGTCTTATATGGCGTAGTCGTGGTATTCAATATCTGGTTCGAGTGGAGTCTGATAGCTGCCACGAGGCTGAGAGGGGTCTGGCGTGCCTGCCGAACCACTTGATTATCTGGTGTTTACCGACAGACCCCCATTCAATATCTACCTAGGTAACGACCTCGAGGCTTCATTTAGGTGTGTTACAACAGAAAGCCAGATTGTCATCTGGCTTGCAAGCAAGGTTTGTCGAATTCAAAAGGAACTCTTTGTCGTGATTTCAGGCGAGCTCCTAGCGCTTTATAACTTGTGGCCAAAAGAACGTCTTTCCAGAACACGGAAGATTGTGGCTATGGATACTCCGAATTTCCATCAATGTATACTTTTCAATCGTTGGGGCAGGTTTCATATACGTCGAATCTCATAATCATTGATCGCCAAGAGAAAAAAGAAGCAAATGCCAAAGTTGACATCGAAAGGCAGCCTATTCTAAGCGAGAACCGAGTGGTCACTGAACAGTCAGTCGATGAGATCAATCGAGTCCAATTCTATATCTTAAGTGGCATGCTGTATTTTTTGCGAGCTTGGAGCCCAAGAATATGCAACCTTACAGTCCCGCTATGCCTGATACTCATTTTCCGTCACGCATGAAATCAGAATTCCGACTCAACATCAGGTTTCCTTCCTTGCAAGGTGCCCTTGTTCAACGTTCTTCTAACAGCGAATTTCGCTTCGTTCTTTGCAAACTGGAGGTTTCGTACTGGTCTCCATTGCATAAGACCCTTATGCTTACGGTGTAGCTCTGACTTGTCCTCGTTGTAATTCTTGATCTGCCTGACTGGATCCTTCGCGCGAGACAGGAGACCTTTGCCCGCCACTCTCGTATGGGATTCTCTACTTGTCGCGGTCCCAGTGTTAGCTGTAGCCTCTGCATCGGTTTGATTACTGACAGCCGACTGTGCCCCATCATTTGTCTGATCTTCTTCAAATTTTTCGTGATTGGTTGCGTCGTGTACGCCGAGATCGCTTGCATCAGTATCAGAGCCAGAAGACTCATCCCCGTCCTCACTCACATCCTTGTTTTGGCCATCAATAGTCTTGCCGTTGTATTCTGCTTCCCTTTCTCTTTCCTGCAATTTTTGGTCCGCAAGTCGAGCAGGGTCCTGGCCAAACGCTCCGCTCCACTACACAATGAGGTGTAAGTAAACGCCTACTAGGTATGCTTTATGAAATTGACAATACATGTTTTCAGAGGCTCGAAATTCCCGAGAAAATGACAAAGAGAACAAATTGGGCTTTTCTGGTACGTACGTCTGTCCCATCCTTAGCCATCCACTTCTGCTTCTCTCCCTCGTCTGCTTGAGATAATACATCACGTCCTTGAGTCAAAGACTGGTCATGTAATTCTTGCACTGCCTCAGGTAATTCTTTGGTGACGATGGTATCGCGAACACCATCGGAATTGCAAGCTTCCCAAGTCTCTTGAGTCTCCCGAGAGTCGTTGTCGGTGACGAATGCGCTATGATCTTGGTCCATACCCGTTTTGAATCGTCCCCGGAAATGGAGTCGCCCAATTTCCTCGATCCGTATATCTGGAATTTCCTTGAAGTTTTCTTCGGTTATGTAGTTCTGTGTCAACCGCATTCCTTTATCGGTCTTCCAGATTGGGATATTGACATCTTCCTCCTTGTTGTCTTCGAGGTGGTGGAGCCAAATTACGGCATAAGCATCAGAACCCCTTTTATTTGCTGAGTGAAACTCAAATATGACTGGCGAGCGATATCTGTATTTGACTGGAAGTCTGACCCTATTATTGCCTTCTTCATCAAGCACGTCCCAGTAGATGCCATCGCCATCTTCAGTTTTCTTGCACTGGGCCCTACCGATCTTGCCGGAGCTACCTCCAGTCCTCAATTTCAGTTTGCCATTTGCGCTGAATCCGGTGGCAAGTATTTTGTCCGAGGTAAATTCGAAGGTTCCGACGTCCCAACCCAGCTGTTTCGGTGGGAGCCGCGTCTCAATACATCTGAACAGGAGTGAAATTCTGATTCGACCAAATCCAATGCCACCATCGAGTGGGTACCACCTGGTAACTTGGGAGCTAGTTTGGAGGATGTCGGACAGCTTCAATGGAACTACACCAAGGATAGGATCGTGCTAAGAAGTCCTCCAGGTCAGTAAAGTCCTTCCGCTTTATTCGCTCTATATGGCTTCGACCTATAAATTGCCCGGGAAATTGACATCAAGAAGAAGAATATGGTTGAAGGTAACCTACCTGTCTCATGCGCTGGTCTCGGACAGTGATTGTAATGATTGCAGATCTCCAATCTCTCATAAATCTTTCCGTACCGGCATTGAAGATTGGCTTACTGCTCACAGCCTTTGTACGAGTTCTGTAGGCCTATCGTAACTTAGCCAACACTCATTATCAGGAGGTTGTGGCTGACTTACTAAATCGTCATTGAACAAGATGGTGCAATAGCCGCTGGGAAGCTTCTTGTGTTCTTCGTCCTTGTTTTCTCCGCTCGGCTGGGCAGGTTCGAATTCCCTACCCTTGCGCTTTCCTTGACTTCCTTTGAGGTGTTGAAATTCCAGATTCACAATCTGGTGTACGATCACGCTACAAATTCCGCTAGGCCATAAAGGATCTGGAGGGGTGTTCACAACAGCCTCTTCCGCTGCTGTGTCGAGCGATCCCTTTTCGTCTTGTAGTTCTTTCTTGTTTTTGAGTTGGTCAGGCAAGTTGATGTCCTTTCCATGAGATCTGAGAGCTGGCCTAAATTGCGGCTTGCCAAAGTATCCAACTTCCCAATGAAGCTCACCCGGCATGGACTTCTCCTGATGCATACCTCGAAGCGGAGATACCTGAGGGTACATTTTTCCAGGGTGTTGTATCATTTTCTGCATCGACAGTTCGACCTTACCAACAACGTCATCTGCCGTAGCTCGATCTGAGTCCCATAGTTCTATCGAAAGTTGTTCGTCTGCTTTTATAAGATCTGGCGTAACAAGCAGTGCACACGTTTCTTCCCAAACCGGGTTCAAGTCGTCTTGAATAACACGAGTGCAATACATCGGCTTGCCGTATTTCGAGAAACTGACTGTTATATATGGGTCACTTCCCCCACCTTTACTCCCACGTTGATCCTGTTTGCTGAGACCAGTAGCTTTATGAATTCGAATCCACAGAACGCCTAGTGCTTCCGTATCCTTTTGGATGTCATCGCCTTTCAGAAGCTTGGTCATGTCGAGACTCAAAGATTTGGGCGCAACATACTCGTTCGCAGCAGCACCTGTAAGCACTATGTCAGTGGGGCGCCTGAGAGTATTGTGCAGAAGACCCAGCGCAGCGGAAGTCCGACCTACCAATTGCATAGTTGACAAAGTTCGATATCAATGGCAGATTTAATATGTTGATTCCTGCATCTAGTAATGGGACACAGCCAGCCTGGACTTTCGGCAAGCCCATGAGGGTAAAAGTGATAGCTTTCAAGAATGGTGCTTCAGGAGTCATCTGAAGTCTGAGCCTAACGGTCCCAACTAAGCCCTGAAGTTCAACAAAAATGGGAAGTGGCCTGTATAATTATCAGCCTCGCACTAATACTAGCATGATTGGGGGTAATTGGAGACTCACACTCCAAATAATCCCTTGATGCCAAGATAGAACACCAGCTGCATGTGCATATTTTTCGCCTTCTCTGAAGTGCCCGCCCCTGTTGGTGACGCATGATACGCAAACGAGCATTCCAGGTTGTAATAATCTCCCCCTTCTTCATCAGCTGCCAATTCTTGAAGATCTTTCGTCTTCTCGTTTTGTTTGTGAATGACATTCTTCATCTCCGAGACATGCCCATCTGGCAAAGCTCGAAGACTAAGTATTCGGAAAGGATTATTGCCCTGATTGATCTCGGCAACTCGAACATTTTCAATGACGCTGGGAACAGATGCCTGCATGACTATGGAGAAACTCGGAGTCAGTATTGCCCTTCCGAGCAGAAACGAAGAGTGCCAAGATGATCAGGAAACGCGAGACTTGTCGCAAGTGGAGGGCAAAGGCCACAATCCTCCTCAGACAATCTGTACGTGGACCAAAAAACTCGGAGAACACCTACCATCTTCGAGAGTATCCGCAACAGAGGCAAACATGTCCGGATCAATCAGACCCCACATCACGCCCAAGAAAGTGTTCATCCACTCGACTGATTCTGGTATGAGGTTTGCAGTTGCCTGAAGTGTCAACTATGGACCAAAACTTGTTCTCTCGGGGCACATACAGTTTCTCCACGGGTTTTCTCCGTGCTCCATTCTTGTGCTCGTCCTCTCCTGACAAGGTCTTTCATCCAAAGATGGATTCCCGAAGTGATGCAAAGACCCAATGGAATGAGCCCGTGGAGAGCGCCGCCAAAGAACTTTCCTAAGATAACGATAGCTACTAGCACGCCTGCACATAAGATGTACGTTCTCCTTTCCAGGGCCTCATACATGGGCTCATAACTTGTGGACGGCGTGGGATGGAAGAGGATATTGGTCTTTTCGCCATGAATGGGAACGTCTGAGGTAGTGTTAGGTTCCACCGGATCCGGAGGTGCGGTGATGTCTTGGTTCAATCTATACTCTTCGCCTGACTGCGTCCCGTCGGTATTCACATGGGTCTTCTTGTCAACATTTGCGTTCGGAACGGATAGCTGGATTACAAAATTCAGTTCTGTCAAATTCAACATGACGAGGGCCTCACCTGAGGACTTTCCACAGCTCTCATGAAGTCCTTGTTGACATCCTCGATCTCGACTTCTTGACCAGTCGTCGGATCAGTGACCTTCTTCCGCGTACCGGCAACTCCAGCCTTTGGTACTACATGGTCCTTGATCTCTCCACTAGTCAAGCCTTCGTTGATCCTCCTATCCCGTTCTTTCTTATCCGCGTCGAGGCTCTCGACGAATTTCTGGATATTTGGGATGGGGTTCGCCCCAGAGTAGTGTCCACCTGGAACTGTCTTCTGGTCTTCGGACGCCATGTAGAAAATCTATGAACGAGCGAGTTCTACTTTGCCAGATAGCTCATGCGGGCATTTTCTAGTTTTATAAGTTTGAAGAACCTCGTACAGCAAATGTGGAAAACAAAAAGTCAAAGACAGAAGTGAATAGCAGAGATTACAGAAAAGACGACTTAGAGTGGAATGTTGTTTACGTTGCAAGTAACAATCGAGCTTTCCCGTTCCAAGTTGAGGGACGCGCTTCAAGTGGCTGCGGGTGATGTCATTTCGGGCCGGGAATGGGTTTGCGGCTGACGAACAGCTCTGTTAAGGCTCTTCCAAGACAAAGCCATAACAATGATTACACAAATCTTATCTGTGAAGCTAGAATGCTTCTTTTAAGAAGAATTTACAAAATACTTGAGAATTGAAGAGCGGACGCGAGGTGAAGCTTCAACCCCTTTTCATTCCCCACTGCAATGTGCTAGTGGAAGCGAGATTTAAACCCTTGTCACGTAAATATCCCGATAGTGGGCTCCGCGGGGTAACATCGTCTCTCTCGATTTGAGTAACGTTGCGCACTCGTTCCGTATTGGTCGGTGCAAAGATCAATTGTATTTGTATTTATATTTATATAAATGCCAAGGCTACCCTGCAATTCTTGACATCGAGATCCTGGAGTGCCTTAACTTTACTTTACATCAATATACTTTGCCTTCTGTAAGTCCTAGAGCATCTTACCTTTTCTTGCTATGTTCAGATATGGTTCGTTAACCCTAAGCAGACTTGCCTGTATCCAAGATTTATTCCATAGTCTAGAATATCCAGAGAACTTGAGAATGTCTTCCGCGAAGCAGTTTGTGAACTGCCGGCAATGCCTAGAGGGGACACTGGTCAACTCTCCCCTCACAATCGACTCATCCGGTTTCATCATACCCAATTCCCCAATCCCACCAGATACGGAACAAGTCGACCTGCAGAATGCTATCATCTCTCCTGGCTTCCTAGAACTTCAAACCAATGGCGCCCTCGGCTTCCACTTTGCCCACTACAGCGAGCCAGAAACATACCAAGCTGGCGTAAGAAAGCTCGCTCGCTATCTTCCTTCCACCGGAGTTACAGGATTCTATCCAACGATACCCACAGTCTCGCCCGAAGTTTTTAGAGGGGCTCTACCGTATCTCAAGCCACAGGATTCTCCAGACTCAGCTTCGGTACTTGGAGCACATGTTGAGGGACCATTTCTAGCACCGTCGAAGAAAGGTGCTCATGATGCGAAGAACATGCATATCCCGGAAACGGCATCGCTTGAATCAATATATGGGAAAGAAAATCTGGAAAGTTCCATTCAAGTATTGACACTTGCTCCTGAACTACCAGGAGCACTCAAGCATATCGAGACATTGACGAAGCAGTATGGGGTCCATGTGTCCATGGGACATAGCGCCGCGAATCACCAGCAAGGGCTAGACGGTCTCAAAGCAGGCGCAAATCTCATCACACACACCTTTAATGCCATGAACCCACTGCATCATCGTGAACCTGGACTTCCAGGTGAGTCTGACCGTTCCAGTACGCCATGGAGTGGAGAAGCTCATTGATATGACCAGGCCTCATAACTGACCCATCACCGCCATATTTCTCCATTATCGCCGACTCCATACACTTGCATCCGCGAATCGTCAGCATTGCATACAGGTCCTCGCCCAGCCACTGTATTCTCATCACAGACAGCATTGAATTATCTGGCCTTCCTGACGGCATACACCCTGGCCATGCTCAGATCCCCTTCAACCAGCTCAAGGAGGGGAATAAAGTCACCATTGAGGGCACTGACACTCTCATCGGTACTTGTATCGGTCTTGATGAGTGCGTGAGGAATCTCATGGCTTGGGCTGAAATCCCAATCGAACAAGCTGTCAGATGTGTTACTGAAAACGTGGCAAATGCGATGGGCTTGCAGGATCGAGGTACCCTGCATGTTGGAAAGAGAGGGGACTTCGTTGTCCTAAGTGAGACCGGACAGATAAGGGAGACTTGGATTATGGGCAGAAGGGTGTCAAGGCTAGCATAAATAGACCTGGATAGAGTAAAATAAATGATTCAGGGCCAACAAAAGCCCAGCACCGATATTTGATCCTGAACGCCACCCAATGCATATACTACAGAATGTACAACATAAGCTTCTTTACGCATATGGTTTCAATTGCCCATTGTTATCGTATCTAGCCTCTGCTCATAATCAGCACCTCGCCATATTGTGGTCCTAAGAATAACTTACTGAAGAAGGTATAGCTCAACGTAACCTGCTCGATACCCCTCATGTTCGGATCATTCACAAAGTCGGGATCGATATAAAAGAATACCGGCATATCCACCGTCTCCCCAGCATTCAGTCTCTGCTCCTCGAAGCAAAAACACTGGATCTTTGAGAAATATGGCGCCACCTGCGCAGGCGTCACACTGTACGTTGCCACCCCAATAATATCATCGTCCGATCTATTCGTCGCGGTATAGAAGGCCAAAGCTGTTTCGCCAGGAAGGACTCGTACTTCGCGCTGTTGGGGAACGAACTTCCAGGGCATGACATCCGATACAGATCCGTTGAATGTGATTCGTATACGTTTCGCAGACGTGACTGGTCTGAGTCGGGTGGAGGGGTCGCCGCCATCATCACTTCCGCCATGGCCAGGTGCTTTGATCGGTTGGCCTCCCCAGCCGGTGGTTTGGCAGATCTGTGAGGCATTAGCTAAACGTGCTGGTCGTGGCGGGGGTGTTGAACCAAACAGACCATTTTGTACATCGGCACAGAACCATATGAAAAGGCCACAGTCCCTAGAATGATACTGAGAGTATAGTATAATGTTGAGGCATTTTTCTTATGGAATGGTGCCCGTAATTGCTCCATCGTCGGTGCAGCATTCAGTCTGGGTTTTGAGGAATTGGAGATGGTCCGGTTGCTCATGGATGGTTTGAAGAATGGCGTGGATGCATTGCGCCGGGAGCTCTTCGCACACGATGAGCATACCCAAGCTGCATCGTTGCGAGTAAGACTCGATAATGACCGGGAGAAGCTGTTCATTGTATGTTGCATGTCTCAGAGAAGGTGCAAATGAATCTCGAATGATCCCAAGAAATTGAATGGAGAGATGGCGGATAGTTAATCCGGCCCGACAATCGGAGATTGATCTGCTTTTGGGTTTTGATAATGTTTCTTTTGCCCATGGCGACTCGCGAGTCACGGAATTGACAGGTTTAGTCTAACCCAAAAACGAACTGCCAGGTTTCGATATACGTGACTCCCGTTGTCAATTATCTATGGATATTTCTTCAGGGTCCAGGCTGAAGCTGGACCCAAAGTGTTTCCGGGATGTTTCTATGGCATGAATCCCGAGGCGATCCAGCGATGTCATGACATCACCAATCAGCCAATATCACCTGTTCCTGAGAAAGTTCTTATAATCCAGTCTCTATCATTTTTTCAGGGGGGATTTATTCTTCTTCACACTTCATGTTCGTTTCAAAAGTCTCACGAACTCTTTCTCTGCGCAGTAGTTTCCGCGTATCAACCAAGACCTCCCTATTCTTATTCTATCATAGACAAAATCGCACCATGGCATCGCAGAAGCCAAATTCGAGTCCACCAGTTCATGAGAGTAAGGATATCTTCTCTAAAGCACACTCACGACACTAACCCTCATTTAGTGGTCTACTTTCCTAAGATGACCTCTAAATTGCCGGCATCCTCTGGAGAGTTCCGAAAAGTGCTGTTCACTGGACTCTATTCTCAGGTAGTCCTAATGACTATTCCTGTAGGAGGAGACATTGGAGATGAAGTCCATACCGTTGACCAAGCGTTAACTTTCACGTCCGGTAAAGGGAAAGCTACCATCAATGGGAAGGATCAAGATGTGGAAGCTGGAGACTTGATGGTGGTGCCCGCTGGAACGCAGCACCAGTTTATCAACACCGGAGACTCACCTCTGGTTAGTATTTCCTTGCCCCGAAGTTTCTTGGGCATTGAAGTGGATTAACGTTGTTTTTAAGATCTTGTACACTATTTACTCGCCTGCTGAGCATAACACCACCACAGTACATCACACGAAGGAGCAAGGTGATAAGGAAGAGGACGATGGAATTGACGAGGCGCCAGAGTGGAGTCAGAAGAGCAAGAAGGAGAACGAGGATGCTGGTTTGGTGAAGCTCAGTGGAAAGTACTGAGTGCATCTCTTGTTCTAGGTTCGACCCAAGTGTAGCATTTCACCGATCATGTAATCACACACATTTTCTAGCATCTGAATTGAAGCAAATTCGGCTCCCATCTAAACCACATTATCATGTCTTGCAAGAACATAGTGACCAACAATACACGTCATAGATGGTACATACGGAGAAGAAGCTGAGAGCCGATGACCTCTGACAGACTCGTTCGGCTCTCCTATCGTGCAACCTCCGGCGGCTCCCACATTCTTTTGGCTGCACCAAGAACTCTCCAACAATTTCTCAATATTGCCAACGTTAGCACTATTGTAGGTGTGTCAGCACTTGCACCTGCACTCGCATAAGCAACTTGACCGAACAACTGACGCTTGACCAGAAGAGTCTTGGCCCCCGGATATTCAACCAATGATTTTGCTTCGCGTTCGCCATTGGTGCCCCCTGTTCAAAACACCTGTAACGAATGGCCATCACTTTACGGAAATTGGCTGTAGAACTGTGTTGCTTGTTCTCTGTTGACATTTGCAGGTGTAAGAGCTAGGCATGTACAAGCAACAACATTTGTCCATGCGTGATTCGATCCAGATAGACGATCAAATAAGACCTTGTGCCCGTGCGGGACTGTGGAGCGGAGCTGAGGAGTTGGTCTGTGGTATAAAAACGGTACCAGACGTCTTTGTAAAATCTTGAACTCGCAGTGTTCCGTCTTTTCTTCATAATCTATTCAATCGACCATGGCAGATGCGAACCTCACTACCCTCGAGAGTTTCCTTGAGAAGCATCAGCACATCACCTACGCAACACCTTCCTCCCAAGGATACACATCTCTCAGACAAATCTTCGCCCGCGATCAAGAAGCTGTGCCAATAGCAATTGTTCGACCTCAATCCGCAGCTGATGTCTCCCTCCTTGTCAAATTCGCAGTCTCCAATTCGATCAGATTCACAATTCGTACTGGCGGTCACAACCTGTCTGGAGCAGCCTTTGCTCAAGATGCCTTGGCAATCGACATGCGAGACATTTCATCAATCAATGTATCAGCTGATAAAAGGACAGCAAAGATCGGGGGAGGCATCTTGCAGTCTGATCTTGCGATAGCATTAGATAAAGAGGGATTAGCCACACCCGTTGGAGCTGTTGGCTCAGTTGGATATGTCGGCTGGTCGACTTATGGAGGATACGGGCCATTTTCGAGACATTGGGGTCTTGGCGTTGATCAGATCGTCGGCGCGAAGCTTGTTGATTCGAAGGGGGGGCTGATTGTTGCGGATGAACGTCTTTTGAAGGGTCTGAGAGGTGGTGGAGGACTGTTCGGAGTCATCGTCGAACTCGAGATCAAGGTTTATCCGCTGAAGAACGTAAGTTATCGTCGCTCTAGATTGGTGACCGTGTGGAGAGACTGATATCAACAGGTCCTGACGGGAACCCTTGTTCTCGATTCTCAAGACCTTACCAACACTTTCAAAAGGTTCAATTCCGGATATCTCGAACTGTCAGCAAAGGGCATGCCGGCCGAGCTTGTTATACAACAGATGGTTGTGAACTCCCCAAACGGAAAAGCTATGTGCATTTCTTTCATGTGGAGCTCTGAGAATGTTGAAGCCGGTAAGGCCTGGCTACAGAAAATCGAGGCGCTGGCAACAGTAGTCATGAATACTGTGGTTCTGTCAACAGTCCCTGAATATCTGCACTCAAATGCTGCATTGGTTCCGGAAAGTGTCCATGGAGAAGGCTACACTCACAGCTTTCGAAAGATCACGAGCGAAGTGGCGGATGTCATTGCCGACAGCTTGGTGAAGATGCCAGGAGATCCAGGTTGCATGTTCGTTGTTCATGAACTGAAGGGTGCCTCAGCACTCCCAAACACCAACTCTGTATTCGGCACACGAGACGAGCACTTCATGCTGGAGATCATAGGCTACGCGCTCGATATTAAGAACAGAGAATTTTCAGTAGCGTGGGCGACCGACACCTGGGCAGCGCTTGGCAAAACCGAGAGCAGTAATCTGCTACTGGGAACGTACATCTCATTGGACCGTCCAGTCTTGAAACCTGGCACGGCACCTCTGTCAAGGCTTTATGGTTCTAATTGTCGAGATGTTCTGGCGTTGAAGAAGGAGTATGATGCGGAAGATGTCTTCTCATATGCAGTTCCCCAGCTCAAGAATTATGTATAATCCAAATGCAACTTCAGTCAGGCGACATCCTTGTCTTTGCTTGAATGGCTTCAGTTTCTTCCAAAATCGTGGTTGATCTTGACCTCCTTTGCGACCACTCTCAGAGGAAAGTCCATCGTCCACCTATATTCAATGGGCATGGTTTTAAGAATACCATTTATGGCCTTTGGTGGAACTTTACAACTCCCAGCGCCGTGGACCCACCACGCTGAAGAATCATCAAGAAGATCCAAACATATGATACTTCGAGCCAGGAGAGCCAGTGCTATGGGATCTCCAACGTCAAGCAGTTGAACGAAGCATTCAGGCACTCTGTGCAGAACGGTAACCATTTTCTGCTCCAGACCAGCATTGTCTTTGCAGCCAGAAGCGATGAGTGTATATATGTTCATGACTTCATCAGCAAATTTATGGCAGGCATCCTTACCCTCCTGGTGTATGTTCCGATATTCGAGACTTTCGAGCAGAGTCCCCATGTCTTCGGCAGCAAGATCAATGAAGTTCTGATCAAGTGATGATTCTGCCGGTACTTCAACAACAACTTCTGGGATGGAACTGTATTTTTCAAGACAAGGGCCGCTCTCTTGAGCTAGATTCAGTATGCCCTTACACATGTTGTATGTTTCGACTTCCAGCTTCTTCGGGTGGGGGTTGTCCTCGCTGCAAGAGGCGAGCCAATTGTAATGCGCTAGTAGGACAGCTGCAATTATCATCGGCTCAGCATTCCGTCGTTCCATTGTATCGAGCGCCGTCCGCTGTAGTATGACAGCTTTGTTGAAATAAGACCATGCTGACGAAGATAGTGCCTGATCGTCCGGGTGTAGGGAAAGCAGATTCAACGATGTTAACCCAAGTAGGGCATTCAGAACAAGTTCACTGGAGAATGCCACCTGTGGGATTTCGAAGTCCCAAAGCGAGTGGTACAGTGCAGCTCCTGATATTCGCGAGGGCCGGCTGAATACACTTTTGGTGTAGTGGTGCATTAGGCGGAGCTCTACTAAATTGGATGAACTGACCCCGACCGGTGTGACGGAAAGAGATCGAGGTAGAGGCGACTTCGAGACACTACTTGTGCTTGAGGAATCGGTTTGGGCAGAATCTGAAGGACGGCTTCTCAGATGGGACGTAGAAGTGTATTTGCAGCATGTGGCGTCCACAAACTTCTTCCGACAATTCGAGCACGGATAGATCTCATCGCACTGTTTCCTTTAGCTGGAGCCTTTCCATTACAGTCATTCGTGGCGCTCATACCTTTATTTTCCGAGCTTTGCATTGGCAGCAGCCCTGGAGGTGTCAGAAATCTTTGACATGTGACTCATGTGAGGGTAGTATATTATATAGTGATAGATACCTTGGTCGACTTTTTGTAAGGTCTTCTGTATGTTCGCGTAACAGCGCGTTGGGGCGGTCTGAACGGAGCTGCAATGTCGGCCATGGCGTTCCTAGGAGTGTCGTACTGAGATGCGTCTTCCTCCCAAGTCAGAGATGTCCAGACATTAAGAGAGAATGTTAAAGAGTGAGGTGAGATGAAGTCGATCGTGCCAAGATCTTGCCATCAATCCAGGCCATATTCAGGTAAGCAAAGATGTACGTGAAAGGCGTTTCCTGTTTGGTGCGAATTAGACTTTTAAGCTAAAAGCTGATATCATGTGCTCGCAATTCGCTCTGAACACGTGACCGCATACTGCACCGAGACTTGCACAGCCTCGATTCACATGGGAACTCTGGAAAGACTCGATTAAGCTACCTGTGGTGACTCCGTCAATTGCTCCTGTACCCCAAGACTCAATCTTCCAGCACGCTCTCGATTGCAAAATGGTGCCAAGTGGATGGCCTCGCTTAGCACGAGTACTTGGATCAACAACACCCTCGAGGGGGCAAACAATTATATTTTCATGAACATCTTGCTATCAATCACGCCAAAATTTGGAGCCACATTTTGACCAATCCTGCATCGATAGCTTTGAGCTCTGACATGCTTTTGCTCGCCTTCTCGCTGGCTGCTGTCTCAAAAACCACGTGCGGCCCACGCGATGCGATCAACGAGAAAAAAGGCATAACCTTGAGAGCCGGCTTCAATTCCATCTCCTTCGGATCCCTAGTCTTAAGAGTCCGCAATACCGCCATCCATTTCGTCAAAGGGACGCTTTTCGCCTCCGGCCCACAGTGCTCTTGGATACAGGGCACGAGATCTGACCAAGCAGTCTTGTGAGGATTGACAACGTTATAGTAGGAGGGTTTCCCAAGACTCCCCATTTCGAGGTCATGGAGACAAAGCTCTAGCGTTATTGAAGCGAGGGTGTCGATTGGTACCCAGTCCACTTGCTGGAGATCATTGGGTACTAGGCCGATGGATTTGGACGTTTGAATGATGCCAGGAACTACCTCACGATTTGACCAGGGAGAGCCTCCTGGTTTCGTGGAACCGCATATTTGCCCAACGCGGAGAACCGAAATTGGGACTTGACATTGTGCTGCAGCGGTATCCAGAATTCGCTCTGCGATCTTCTTCGACTCGGAGTATCCCATATCCAGTGCTGTGTCGAGGTCCAAGACTGTGTCTTCAGGAACAGTGCGTGAAGCTTGGCCTGAACGAACCCATGGTCCAACAGAGCTCAGCGATGATATGAAAACAATTCGCGGCCTACGTGGACTACCGGCACTGAAGGCGATAAAATTCAATACGCTCCTGATGTTGTCCTCGAAAGACGATAATGTCTGGTTGAAGTCCACCTTCCAGGCATTATGTAACACCAAGTCACAACTGTCACTCAAATCATCAAACTCAGCACTACTCAGCCCCAGAGTTGGCAGTGCCATGTCGACTGTGAGAAATGTGATCCTTGTGGTGTCTCGGTCTTGCGATTCCCGCTTCGATAGCCAGTTCTGTTTGGCTCTTGCAGAACGGTTCAGACAAAATACCCTGGAGACTGAGTCTGATTGCAGAATTTCAGCGAGAACCACAGCACCGAACGACCCAGTTGTGCCAGTGATGGCGATACAGAATTTTTTTGGAGTCGATTTGATTGTCCGAGGAGGTGAAGTTGGCACACTCTTGATCATTCTGTTGTACACCTCTGACATTTTTGTTATCCGGAGTTGGTCCTTAGGCACAGCACCTTGCCTGAGAAACAACAGCAAAGCATCAGCAAGTTCAACGATAGATGGTTGTTTGTAAAAGGTGCTAGGAGATATCCACGACAGTTGGGAAGCATCTCGATGACCGCCCAGCCCCGACTTCAGCATCTTGACTGCTTCAATAGTCTGCATTGAGTCGAGTCCATAACTGTAGAAGTTGTCTGCATCCCCAATATCGGACCTTGCTAAGCTCCGTGTCACGACCTGACAAACAAAACGCCGGATGTCATCTAGCTGGAAGCTCGCTGCTTGCAGCTCTATTTCCGTCATGTCACCTTGTGTATCTTGCTTCTCGGAATATATCCCATCAATTTCTTCTGCATACAAGGTCTCCGTCAATTTTCGAACAACAGTTCCCTTTCCAGACCGAATAAAAGGCTTCTTGGAATTTGCTATCATGATCTTTGACTTTGCGACTCGTCCCTGGCCTGGAGCGGCAGCATTGGCGTTTTCGACAGCAGGCCAGATTTTCTCGAGTGCCTGGGGATCATTCTGGGCATCTGGGTTGAGCTCGACCAAGAGCGCAGGCTGAAAATGTCTCGTTCCTGTCACAATGACTCCTGCGATCATTGGATGAGCTAGAAGTGCTGTTTCCATCGGTACTGGGTAAAACTTTTCTCCATTTGAGAGAACTATGATGTCGTCATTCCTCCCGTGAAAGCGCCACAGGTTGGGCTTCTCTGGATGGCGCCTGAACAGGTCTTTCGTTCTCCATTCTTTGATGTCAGGAAAGTTATGATTGAGGGCCGTGTTGTCTCTCGTAGTCTCGTCCATCAGGAGGACTAGTTCGTAAGCATCATCGGCCGAGAGTTCGAAACGAAGTTTCACATTAGGGTGAAAGTGCATCCATGCCCAGTCTCCTGGCAGAGGAGCGAGCTGTCTGACGGGGCCCGTCTCTGTCGACCCGTAAAATTGACCAAGCATCGTGTACTTGCTCATTTCATCTCCTGCAGTCTCCGAAAGCGGCCCTCCAGCGTAGAGAAGGAATTCCAACTTTTTCAAATTGGCGAAACTTCTCGGCTCGTGTAGAAGTTGTTCCACGAGTGACGGTGGCATCATGGAACCCTAACAAACACGAATGGGTCAGTACAAATATTTTTGAGGCCATAGCAATGAAGTTTTCGCATAATCAGTACGTAAAAGATTGCAATACAACTCACATGAATGTCCTGCCGCTCCAGAATTTCGGCTATCAGGGCAGCAGTGGGTGGCGCAAGAGGTGGGCCATACACCGGAATGCTGTTCGTATATATCGGTAACATGATCTGGTAGAGGAAGCCTCCTAAATGAAATAGTGGAAATGGCGAGTATGTGCGTTGTATTTCGCCGTGGAAATCCCAGATGGTCAGATCATAATTCGTCCTCCATTCAACATGTGGGAAATTTCGGTCATTGTCATGCACCGCAAAGGTCCCATTCGTCATAACCACGGGCTTCGGCATGCCTGTAGAGCCTGATGAATGCAGGATGACAATGGGATCATCGAGAGCCTCGCGAAAAGACTTCGTGTATGGGAACGGATCGTGAGGAGCTGCAAGGAGAGTTTCTTGGCTCTCGACTGCCGTTGCTCTGATATCTGGCCTCCTTTGAATAATATCGTGGATTAGAGGAGCTAGCTCCTGGCAGTACAGCAAGTTTGATGACTGGGTCTGGTCTATCAGAGATAAAATTGTTGCAACAGGATTTCGCGGCGATGGGAAAAGCAGCTTGTAGCCGGACTTGATTGCTGCATACTGGGCGATTGAGTACCGAAGATCTGAGACCCCGATATAAGTCAAAGTTTCGAATTCTCTCTCTGATGTAGTTCCAAAAGTCTCTCGAAACCACCGAGCCATCTTGTTAGTGGAATTCGCAACTTCGGAATAAGAGACATCTCGAAAACCGTCGCTGATATTGGCTGACTTGGGAATTGCAGCAAAGACTCGGGTTGGATCATTTGCTGCAACATCATCCAGCACAACGGGCATCAGTCTTCTGCCATATGGAGCATTCTGATTGGAGCTAGTAGGAGCCATGATGGAAGGAAATGTCAAAATTGAGCTTGGAATTAAATTTATGATGCAAAACCAAGGGTCAAAACCAAGGGTCAAAACGATCGAGTATACAGAAACAAGCATTTTGGATGCCGAAGCTTTATGTTAGCCAAGCTGACGTTGGATGAATGCTTATCCTTCCCCAGTTGTTCTAGTGTCAGACGAGATGAGGTATGCATCGCGAGGTTCAGTTCTGGGACTGGGACCTTGATTGGTAGGTATATTCGGCTGGGGTATGCCTGTCAAACTTATTCAGATCTGCGGGAGATTGACAGCGTGGTGCAAGCAGAAAAAACAACCGAATTATGCGACTTGCCCAAATCCCGGAACCGGAATCGACCGTGACAGCCGTGTGCTTCCGGCCGTCGATACAGTCATGCTGAGTGTGTTCAAAGATTTGAGAATACTGCTCAATCTGAGATTGTAGGAGCCACTATAGACACTTGACTACTCACAGAGAAAATAAAGCAATGTAGACTGGTATGCTTCTCACGCCGACTCCTGCGGTTGTTATGGTCCGTTCTGGACATGAATGGCTTTGGCCCATACGTGATTCTGTCCAGCCTGGGAAACATTGCTTTTGCGGCAAGGAACGTCTGTCATTCCTGTCATTCCTGTCTTTCCCCGGTTTTCGACCGCGTGAGATCCAAAAGTGCCATAGAAAGTGCCGTTGCTAAGGAACTTTCATCTTGTAAACATGTGACGTATCTGCTTGTAAGTTAAATAATGGGTAGTTGGCAACAAACTCCCCGTCACTTAACAGTCCAATGAATAGTATATCCAAGAACTGCTAACACGGGATTAGGAAAGAATCTTTAAAGAGCGTGAGCCATACTACAGCCTCACGCGTCGATGATCAGAGTGTAGCACGTCAGATGCTCAGCAGGATGCTCAGCGCGCATCTGAACGTGGGCACTGCTTAACTGGCTGGCTATGTCATGTGCTGATGTGAGAACCTTGACCCTGCACCATGAGAGAACAGAATTTGCTACCAGAGGGAGAAAATTAAAGGTGAAATTCTACCTCCCAAACAGGCGGGTGAAAATGCAAGAAATAATCTCCAAGAAGAGCCTTCCGTTTTGATAAACCTTTGAAGTGAAGGAAGCGAGAGTGGAAGCTTGAGTAATGACTTATCCGCCAAGACACTAGGCTTATCAAGCTAGCTTATCGGCAACCGAGGCTCGCTTGTCTTATCCTGTCATCAGAAAGGAGAAAATTCTGATGGAAATATATCTTCAGAATTCTTTATCAAAGCCAAAAAATGTGTAGAAGCTCCCAAATCTTGGGAACCTCGGGAATTGAGCCCGAGGTGGGGCTCGAACCCACGACCTTGAGGTGTTTAGTGATAGAATATGAAGATATTCCAATTATAAGAGCCACACGCTCTACCGATTGAGCTACCCGGGCATTCTTTGCTTTGAATGATACCACAACGTCTTATTTGGTAGTATGAAAGGGCTAGTGATGTGAAGAGTTTGTGAGAAAATTTGCATTTACTAGTCCGGGGAGTCACAGAACCCCTGGTCGCTGCTAGCCCTCCGTTTGCAAAATCTCTGAGTCAGAGACTTCACAGCTTTCTCAGACCACTAGTCATTGAATCATTTGTTCTATAAGTCCTGAAAACCCCTTGCTACTTTGAAAGTCTTGATATGACACGCGGGGAACAGCACATGTTAGAACTACAGGCCATTTTGTTACTCTTAAGACCAGTGTTCTGTTCAATTTCTACCAGTATTGTTTGTTTCTGGCAGCCCGCTTGTGCAAAGTCCTCAACTCGTCCCATCACTTTCTTACTGTCACTCTACATGGAAATCCATCCGCTGGGTGAACAGATGATACAAAAACGGGATATGCTCTTTCTCCCAATACAGTCTTCAGTCCCTTTCGTGGGTGTAGTTCGTCCCACTCAGCATATGCATTGCGGATATCGAATTCTCTTAGTGTCATTGCAAGCACAGTCTTCATGTCCTGCATCACCAATGTTTGCCCAATACAGTTCCTGGGACCAAATTCGAATGGCCTCCAAGCTCCTTTCACAGGATACAGTGGATCTTCGGGACCCACTAACCAACGCTCTGGCATGAAAGCATCAGGTTCTTTCCAGTACTTCGGATTCCTGTGGACAGCGTTATGGAGAATCAAGATTGCCGTTCCTTCTGTTGGATATTCGTTCCCATCGTCGTCTCGAAGAATTGTCTCTGCAGTGCCGGTCCGAATTCCAGCAGCAGCAGGCCACAGCCGCATTGCTTCCTTAATAACAGCATTTGTGTATGGAAGGAGATTGATCTTCTGTGGTTGCTTTAACAACTGTGCGGCGACCGTCGACAGATCTGTTCCAAATACTTCGTCATGCTCAGTTCGGATCCGTTCCAAGGCTTCCGGATGTTGCGAAAGTAAGTGATACGAGTAACACAAGCTTGTTGCTGTAGAATCGTGTCCTGCAAACAAGAATAAACGGATCTGAACTATAGCCCATTTCTTGAAGGCAGGGTCCAATTTGTCTGACCTGCTTGCAACTTCGTTTCCTGACATGTAATCCTCAATAACGATATCAATGATGGACCGTGTGACTGCTCCCTTGCTCCTTCGTTGTTCTGCAAATCGCTCGTCTAGCTCCTTCGATATGTAATTGTCCATCAATCGACCGTTGTTCCACTGAACCAGTGGACGAATGGGATTGAAACGCTTGAAGGGGTTGAACTCGCCAGCGGAAATGTGCCATCGAACCTGGCACCTCATGGCGTACGCCAGTTGGTTGTACTGCCTTTGTGAGTGAAGCCTGGCGTTGAGAGTCACAGCCCCGATGATGTCCATCGTGAAGTCACAAAGAAGTTCATCAAAGGAAAACATATCTTTCTTGGCAGCGTGGTCCCTCAAAATGGATACGAATTCCGTCGTTTCTTCGACTATATGATCCATTTGGGTTAGGATATAATTGGCACTAAAGCCTCGACTAAACATTGAACGTAGCTTCTTCCACTCAGGTCCATTGCTGGTGAACATGCTACAATAAAGAGTAGTCAGCAATTGCTAGACCAAGGATGATTTGGGGAACAGGTGAAATATGTTTCAAGTAGTTCCTGAGACATGGAATAGAGGAAGTAAAATGTGCCACTCCAAGACCTACTGATCTTTTCTTCCGGCAAAAGGCTGATATTTGTTAGCACTGCTTCATCTCGATACCTCCGGAGAAGTTGACTCCTCTTTCAAATGTCGCAGGTTCGTACACGACTCTTGACCTGACAACTGCCAGTGGAAGAAGAGTTCACAGGGTATAGGAATGTACACAGTTGAACCTGAGCCGTCTCACCACCTCCCTGACAATGCAAAGACCAAGAGCACAAAAGAAGCTGAACCTGAGCTCACCTGAAAAAACTGGATGATGCTTTCGGGCTTTTCCAGATCGTACTGCTGACATGTCTGAATGGCCAAGGTTGGTGAAGAGATCAGGAATACTGGCCGAAGGAACGGCCAGATGTCCAAGTAATAGGCCGAATCGGACTGTGGGAAATCATCGGCCAGCTCCGCCAGAAGATAATTTTGGTGCGCATCTGCTGGTAGGCGCGAGAGGTACGGCACGAGAGAGAGCAGATGACCAGTAATCGGGTTCCATTTGGGTATAGGCTAGGGGTCTGGTCAGTCTCCCTGGTACGTGCAATTGGAATGTGAAAGGTTCGTTAGAAATGGCGGATGTCCTGGGTGTACTCACGAGTCCTCGAGGATCCTTTCGCAGTCTATATATCAACGCCCTCGACTTCCATCCTTTAATGACAATATAGATGACCCCTGATAGCCAGCAAGCAAAGAGCGTGCCTAGAACCTGTCGGTAGCTAATGAGGAGGTCTACCGCCATGTTGATGGTAGACGAGAATTGTCAGTTTCCCAAGCTTCACAATCACATAATATAAGAGAGTGAGATGAATGCTGTGCCGCGTTCTTAGCCCTGACGTCCATCATATGGTGAGGTATGAGGCGTAGCATACCGTGGTAAGTGCAGGGGCTTTGCTGACAGTTGTGATACAAGAACCCCAATATTGGGAGCAGACCAATGATATGATAGGTATTCAATTATACTACCCAATATAATCACTCCAGAGTAATCATGAGAATCCCGTTGACCTACCAGGAGCAGGACCAATTTCAAGCTCCACCGCCGACAGGAAGGGCAACCTGTTCGTGAGTGGTCTACCGGTATATGTTCTTAAGTTGGATGGACAATGAAGTCTCATTCGATGCCATTGCCAGACTCGGCACTGCCGAAGAGCATCCTAAGACTCATGTATCTCATGTATCGACGTAATCATATTGTCGGGCTTTGAGAGCCTATCTAAGGTCATGTTTTGATGAGGAGAGCCCGTTACAGGGACGAGGCGCTAGGCACGTTACGATTTACTAGGCGAGCAGCCTGAGCTCAACGCGTCACCCGTGTTGCTCAGGACGCGTCCGGCTCCAAAACCTCAAGAATAAAAATCCACACGTCAGTTGTACTGCCACAACGAGCCCCAATTCGAGCAGGATGGTCGCCTGTCCAATTTGCAGCAAGGCAGTGAAATCGAAAGACATCAATGCCCATATCGATTCCTCTTGCGAATCTTTTCTGGATACCGGTTCTCCGCCACTCACACAGCAACAGAATGCGTCACAGAAACCACCCGTGTCCGTCTCGACCTTCTTCCAAACGCCAGCAGCAAAACGAGCTGCCGCATATCCAACTCCCAAGGTAGAGCCCGGCTCAACACTGAGCTTCCAGCCGAAAACACAGAACAATGGCGTGGCTACTCCAACTCAACCTGCTCGGAAGCGATCCTTCGAAGATATCGCCCCTCTGGCGAAGGAAGAGAAAGACGTGGATGCTCCCGTCAAAGTTGAAGAGGGTCAACGAGCGAAGAAGCCAAAGACAAATGCTTTCCTGAAAGCTGCGCCACTTGCAGAACGAATGCGACCTACTTCCCTAGATCAGGTATGTGGACAAGAACTGGTTGGAGAGCATGGGGTGCTTAGGAGCTTGATTGAGCAGGATCGGGTGCCGTCGATGATCTTATGGGGAAGTGCTGGAACAGGAAAGACGACCATTGCGCGCTGTATAGCTTCGATGGTGGGTAGCCGTTTCGTGGAGATCAACAGCACGAGTTCTGGGGTGGCAGATTGCAAGAAGATATTTGCAGAGGCGAAGGGAGAATTGGGCTTGACGGGACGGAAAACTATCATTTTCTGCGATGAGATACATCGCTTTTCCAAGTCACAGCAAGACGTCTTTCTGGGGCCAGTAGAATCTGGGCAAGTCACATTGATCGGGGCCACGACAGAAAACCCATCCTTTAAGGTTCAGAATGCACTGCTCTCACGGTGTCGGACATTCACGCTGGCGAAATTGACGGACGACGATATATTTCAGATATTAGAACGTGCTCTTTCCACAGAAGGCCAGAACTACACGGCTTCGGAACTGGTTGACTCCGAACTTCTAAAGTACTTGGCTGCTTTCTCGGATGGAGATGCTCGAACAGCCCTGAACCTTCTGGAACTAGCTATGGGACTGTCAACAAGACCATCAATCACCAAAGACGAGATTAAGGCTTCTTTGACGAAGACTCTAGTATACGACCGAGCTGGAGATCAGCACTATGATACAATATCTGCATTCCATAAGTCAGTACGTGGCAGCGATCCAGACGCAGCTCTCTACTACCTAGCACGGATGCTACAGTCAGGAGAGGACCCTCTTTACGTTGCTCGGAGAATGGTCGTGATAGCATCAGAAGACGTTGGCTTGGCTGACAACAGCATGTTAAGTCTTGCAACAGGAGCTTACACAGCTGCGGAGAAGATCGGAATGCCAGAGTGTAGGATAGCTTTGGCTCATGTTACTGTCGCTCTCAGCTTAGCTCCCAAAAGTACGAGAGCATACCGAGGACTTAACAACGCTTACGCCGCGTTACGAGAACCTGGGGTTGCCAGTTTACCCATCCCGATACACTTGAGAAATGCCCCTACGAAGCTCATGAAGGAGCTTGGCTACGGGGATGAGTACAAGTACAATCCAAACTACAAGGACGGTAGAGTTGTACAAGAATACCTTCCTGAGCAGCTTAAGGGGCGAACTTTCTTGGAAAACAGAGATCTGGGGACAGAGATCGATCCCGGCGCTTGGTGACACCAGAAACACAAAGCTGTGATATTATTTTGATTATTAGCGAGGCGTTGGAGCTGTCTGGGATCAGAATACAATTGCAGCGTTCATGTAGGATAGTATCCAAAACGTATTGGCTAAGTGTCGAAAGTATTATGCTACTCTGGTATAGGCATATTGTACAAATCATGCCGAAGCATCTCGTTTCAAAGTTTCATAGGCATTATCCTCCAGCACACCATCCTGTCTCGGAATTCCAGCCTCTCCATCATAGTCGGCATTCTGTCTCTGGAACTTCTGTTCGGCCAATCTGCTCGGGTCGTTCTTCGACCCGATCTCCGAGTTGAAGCTGGCATTGTTCGCGTCCCGGCTCTCGAAACCACCTTCGTGCAAGTTCTTTCCCTTGGGACCGCCAGCGTCCACGTATTGGCTGTTCACATATGTAGGCGCAGTCCCAACATTGCTCGATCCGCCATCATTGTTACCAGAAGATCCGAGCTGCCCACCACTATTATCAGGGTACGAAGAACCAGCACCTAATTTCTTTTCCTCGGCCCAGTCCTCCTCAGCCATTCGTGCTTCGGCATCAAGAGCAGGATCTATGCGTCTGGCTCCTGAGGTGTTCTCGTTGGCAAATGTGGAGTTCGACCCAGATACGCCCAAAGGCTCGCTGTTGCGGTTTTCGGAGAAGTCTCCCCCTTCACGAGATGACTCTGCCGCGAGAGAGTCGGAGGCAACGGCGCCCGCCCCTTCGTGGATTTGAGGTGCATTGGGATCAGTGACCTGGGTGTAAGTGTCAGAAGGCGTGTCCTTGAAGCTTTCGAATCGATCATTGTGTTGAAACATCAGGCTGGGTCGATGTTCCCACTCCCGCTTTGTTGACAAATGAGAACGGGAAGCGAGAAACTCTTACCTTCGTGCCGTGGGTAGGGTTGCGGGTAGACATTTTGAGAGAGTAGTAGCTGTGATGTATCTGTATTTGAAGAATTGGTTTCTGTAGAAGTAGAATTAATAAACTGTTGCTGATAACTCTTCACAGCTCACGAACTGCCCGTCATATCAAGGCAGCTCAGCTCTCAAGCCTCCGGTGCTAGCTGCTGAACTAGCATTGCCTCATACAAGATCAACGGGCCATGACATCACCCCACAAAGCCAATACATTTTGCCGCGGCCACTCAGAGCTCATGCTCCTTGAAAGATGCAGCTGGTCAACAAAAGATTGTCTCGAATGTTTCGGGCCGGCTAATTTAATGTCATGTAATGGAAACATCGATGTAAGGAGGCCCCCAATTTTTTTCGGGGTTACAGCGCATCCTGGAAAATGGTTGAATTGGACCCTTCTCCGACGTCAGTGGGAGGGGCAGAAGGAGGGGCAAAATAGTCACGTGTCTTCTTCAAAATCCTCGCTGCTGTCATTGAAAGAGTATTTTCATTGCAAATAGGAAAGTAGCATTAATTTTAAAAACTCGCAGTCTACAAGTAATTGATACGGCTTTACGAAATGTGAAGATTCTTGATGTCTAACAATTGTGTTGCGAGGTGTCAAGCGAGATGTTTCCTCCCAAAGCCCAGCCTTAAGCTATGTGGTTGCTCTGGTACATGTAGACTCAGCTCGCAGAAACGTCTAATTCTTCGTCGCATCCTTTGGTAGTCCATCCAAGTTGTCCTTGCCTTCCCTTCCAACCTTGCTCAAATCAGCGCCACCCTCCTCTCTGACACCACTGCCCTTAGTAGCAGCTCCCTCCAATCCAGTATCAGAAACCTCACTGTTGGGAAGTTCTGCTTGTCGTTCGCCGGCCTTGACATTGACTGTGTTCGCGTTCGCCGAGTTCCAGTCTGATGCTACTGGAGGGTCTTCTGGAAGTGGGAGGTTTGCAACGCGCTCGGCGATGATCTCGGCTTTGCTCTTTTCTTCAGGCATTTTGATCTGATTGTGTTAGCTAGCCTGCCGTATAGCAAATGCTGGAGTGAGAGCCTACAGTATGACGGATTATGTACTGAAGGTTGTGATTTTTGGTTTCCTTCAGTGAAGAAATTTGATGTTGGACTATTTGTAGCTATGACAAGCACCATCACGTTCAAACTATGACATTATTCGAGCTGACCCGGGCCTGCCGATCGATCGAGTAGTGAGAAGAAGCTTCCCTGTCGCACCACTTGGGGCTCTTTCCGATTGTTTTTGTAGTATGACGTTTAGCTCTTGAGAGCGGGCGGGTGGAGAAGTTGATACCTAAGGACAAAAGGGGTAATCAAAACAATAGGCACGTGAGTGAAATACTCCTTGGACTCTCTTCGTATTGGTATCATTAATCATCAAAACAACGCCGCCTGGCTTCCATGCCCAGATCTCAACTCCAGCCATAGACATCTAAGAGACTCGCTTATCCCCAGCCTCTCCCGCAACTGCTTTGTCCGCGGCATCAAAGTTCAGGTAGTCAGCATCTTCTGCTGCTTCGTACTCGGCAATAAGATCCGTCACAACTTCCCGTGCTTCATCAAACTCGTTGAGGTTATCAGAGAACGGGGCAGTCTTCTTGTAGCCCTCCATAAAGGCATTACGCTTCCTCATACCATCGTATTGTCTGACAATCCGCTTAAAAAGCTAAAAGCAAATGTTAGCTATGCGTGGCATGAAGAAATATGTCACCTACAGTAGCAATGCTGGTGTGATTTGCCAACATTAATCCGCTGACTCGATGGTTCATAGGAATGTATGGGCTTTTCTTCGTCAAAGCAACTTGAATACTGGCAGGACCCCAAGGAATGAATGTCGCAAGCTTTCGCTCTCTGATACGAAGAAGACTCTTATGTACATCGGTAGGATCCACATCACCTTGGATAACATTTAAGATTGAGATGTAGCAACTCTTCTTGCCAGGAACGGTCGACACCATGCGGTTCTTTGGTTGCAGCAGTCGGCGCATGACGTCTAGCACTGTGGTCTTTCGTACAGTCTTAGCTTGTTCGAGATTGTCGCCTGTGAATGGCGTGTAGGAGGTCATAAGGAAATGGCAGCGAGGCGTTGGTATCAGCGAAGCAACAATGCTAACGAGATCGTTGTGCATATATCCAGGGTATCGCAGGGTCGTTGTACTAGCTGACATGACTGTAGAAACCTGATTCCATGTTAGAATGTCATCTTCGATGCCACCGAAGATACTTACCAGTTGATTTGTTTGTTGAAAGGAAGGCTCTTGGACATGTAACCGCTCTGCTGCTATGCGGGACAAGGCACCATTGTCCAAGACCACTACCGAATCCGCGTTTTGCGTTAACCTTCTCATCGAAAGCAGACTGTTGTACGGATGGACTACCACGTCGCCGGAGTTTGTTGTGTCTGGGAATACCGAATATGTCTGGATGATCTTCTTTGGGAAGCGGTCGTTCAATCGTTCCAGCAAAAATGAACCCAGACCCGAACCGGTACCTCCTGCTATCGAGTGAAGCATCATAAATCCCTTCTAGATGTCAGCATGCCTTTACTGCTTTATCATATGCCATCGTACCTCTAGAGAGTCACTGCCGTCCGCTTCTCGATCGATCATCTCCATAACATCTTCGTGAACCAATTCTCCTGTTTGGTATCCGTCTCCCCAATTATTAGCAGCTCCCACCCCATTTTTCCCGACAAAAAAGTTCTCCGGGTTGTATATGTTCTTGTACGGGCCAGTCTGGATACCGTTCAGAACCTACGGAGGTCAGCACAAAGAGCTCCAAAGCGACCACATGTTCCATGTTCAACATACTCGAGGCTCTAAGTCGATCAAAATAGCTCGCGGGATGTATCTTGTGTCGTCTGATTGGTAGAAGAACACGTCCTTTCGGTCTCCTCCTTCAGTTGCGAAGTCCTCCAAATTCCCGTCCTGACTGATACCATGTTCCTGACACAGCTGCTGCCAGAATTGGCTGCCAACTGTATAGACTTTTCAGTTGCCGCGTATGATATCGGGTGCAATGTAAACTCACTGCTGTTGCCACATTGGCCGGCCTGAACCGTGATGATTTCCCTGACCGCATATTAGATGATTTCGCGTTGAAAAAGCTGTGAACATACCTAGGCATTATCGAACCATGGGCGAAGTTTGCAGGTCGTTGAGCTTCAAGAAGCAACTACAAAATCAATATCGCAGAGGGTCGCGATCAGAATGAGCCTGCTGCGGACGCGTTTTGTCGTGGGGTTGACTGGGTAGGGGACGCGATTGGCGCTATCGGCGCGGGAAATTTATGCTACAAAGGTACCTAGCGACACTGTCAATAACAACAACCAACCACTTCACCTCGACCAGCTCCGCCACCTACAATTGAAACTTATCACGAAGGAGACAATTGCCTGGCGGAATTCGGTCGCCACCTTGTTAAACTCCTTCCGATACGAAAACCACCCACACCTGAGAGCGCTCGACAGCGCAATGGCATTCCAGGTCCCCTTCTCTTCAAGCCCGCCTTCAACCCCAGACAAAAGATCAAGCAACATCTTCTCATATGGCGCAAATCCTTCGACAACCCCAGCCGGACCTCCGCCCTCTTCTGCTGGGTCCTTTACACCAGCTGGCCCTCCTCCTCCATCAGCATTTGGGAGCTCCATGGGCACACCCCTAAAACCTCTCTCGTTCTCTCAGCAAACTGCTTTCAACCCGGACTCATCTCCTCCAAACTTTCTGAGGTCTGCTGCTCAAAGTGCCGCTCCCGGTCTGCGCTCTGGACTTAGCCATGAATACCAAGCTTCTCCACAGCGAAGCTTCAGAGCGCCATCCGATGACAGCGAGGGAGGCGAGGGGGATGAATACATGGACGAGGAAGACGACAGGCAATATAACGAGAGCCAGCAAAGTTATGCCGAAGAGGAAGACGCTGATGGCATGACGGATGAGGATGCTCGTTATGAAGAGGATGCGGACATGGACGATTATAGGTCGGAATTCCAGGACTCGAGAGCAAATGGCCGTGGTTATGGTGAGCAAAGCACTGCTGGTCTACTACGCTCAACACCTGGAGGCTTGAAACGAAGTAGAGAGGGACGAGAGCCTGGTCTCAATAGCTCAATAATGCAGTCGATATCGCGACCGGAAACATCGTACTTCGAATCTATTGCTAAAGACCTTTGCTCTCGAATGCCGCAACCACTGCTGAACGAAGCAGACGATTTGATCCTCAATACCGAGATCACGATCGAAAAGCTGTTCAATGAAGGCATTGGCGCTACAGAGGATGATGACTTGCTTGAGGAAACGCTGACGACCGTCTCTGGAGAACTCGTCAAGATGTGGGAAGACTACCAGAACAAGATCGCCGTTTACGATTCCGAGGAGTACACAGCAGGTGTAGGCCCAGGTGCCAGAGCATCGGATTTTGAGAAAGCCAATTTCCTAGCCGGTCTTGCTCTGAAGATACAACATCCTGGAAAGATATCAAAGTCCTTTGATCGCAAAGTTGTGCCTTTGCCACAGGTACTATTGGAATGGATGCATGAATACCACAATCCTTATCCGTCAAGTCTCGATGTGGTTCGGAACAACTTACCCAGCCCATCTAATCATCGATCCTTCTGGGATACTGCTTTCAGTTGTCTTATTCGTGGCAAAGTTGCAGCTGTTAAGCATCTGCTGGAACATGCTGGCTGGAGTACTGCGAGAAACGAAACGGAGAACTCCCTCAGTCAGTTTGGTCAGGTAGGATTCTCTGGTCCAGCACTTGCCAATGTCGAAAAGGTTGTTGGCTCTGCGACCCAGGTACTGTCACAATGTCCAGCAGTTCACGGAGACTGGAACACTAAGAGCAGCGACTGGACACTATTCCGCCTGCGCGTTTCACAGGCGTTAGAGGAATTGAGAAATTTTGCTGAGGGAAGCAGTCGAGATCGTATGGGATCTTTATACGAGCCGGAGGGATTTGGCACTTCGTCTATTGCTGGTACTTATAGCAAAAATGCCAAGAAGGCAGAAAGCAAAGTTCCCTGGCACATCTACCAGAACCTTATCACACTTTACAATCTGATCATGGGAGACTCCAATGCTATCATTGAAAACGCGCAGGACTGGTGCGAAGCCACGGTTGGCCTACTGGTGTGGTGGGATGAAGGCAAAGATGACAGACGCTTAGCGCTAGGCCGATCACAGAGCAATTATCGGGTTGCATCAAGAGAGTCTGATGCTGTGTCGTATCGGCGAAAGCTGCGGAGAGCCTTCCAACTTGCGACAGCCGACACGACGGACTTCAAAGTCAATAGCGCCGATATGGTCGAGGTTGGGCTAGTTTCACTATTTGAAGGAAATATTGAGGCAGTCGTCGGGTTCCTCAAGGGATGGTCGGGACCATTGTCTTCTGCAGTGGCGGAAATAGCTTCTCTGGGTGGTTGGCTACCTCCAGCAGAAGAAAAAAATCTCATTAACATGGGGAGTTTTGACCAAGATGAGATGGATGTTCTCGGCTATAACTCATCGCCGCCCAGGGAAGATGGTGTCAAGGATAAGGCCCTTATCGCCTATGCACGTCTGTTGGCCAAGCGAGGTCCCATGAAAGCTTCTACGAGCCTCGGACAAAGTATCGCTCGAGAAGGTTGGGAAATTGCCATTGCAGTTCTTGGTCGGCTGGATTCAACAGATCGACAGGAGGAAATGATCGGATTGTTCTTGAACGGCTTTAAGTTGGACTCTTCACGAACGGTTGACAAGCTTTGGAGGCTGCTCCACGATCTTGACCTAGATCGACACGCTGAGCGCATCGCAGAGGTAAGTAGATGTAGCCTATCCTTTTTGAGCATTATTGATCATGATTAGTCTTATGCCGACACCCTCGCAGAAGGCTCACACCGATACGGTGAAGCTCTTTGGTATTACGCACTATCTCATAAGGTCCAGAAGGTCAAGGATGTATTGGACTTACTCATCTCCTTCTCCTTGATCCAGTCAACAGCCTTTCCTCCGGAACCCGAGCTAGATGATTTCTTACGAAGCCTGGTATCATCGCCCAAGGAAGCATTGACGAAGATATCGGAAATGGACGACGAAGCTGCTGAACTCCTACACAAGATGTTAAGTGGCTACGCAACTCTACGGAAGTTCTATGACCTACGTGACGAAGACATCTTAGCCACTGGCACAACGTCCCAACTGGGTTCCACTGCACGTAAAGTTGAAGCAGCTTCGTCTCTCATGGCTGTCATAACCAGCTCGGATGATAATATTCGTGGAGGATTGTATGACGAAGAACGCGGAGCCGTTGTTAGCGTCGACTTTCTCCTCGCTCTTCTTGGGGAGGCGCTTGTCTTTGTCAATCAAACGGATTACACTATTACAGTATCACAGATCGATATTTTGCTCAAGGCTATCGAGGATCTTGAGACTGTAGGGGAGCGTGTAAACTCTGCATGCACAGAATTCTTGCAAACAGTCATCTCATCCGGTCAGGGGCTCAAGGGATCATCTCCAATGGATCTGTTACGGAAATCGACCTCCAATATCAGCGGAACCAGCAGCTTTTCGATGGTGGGAAGCTCAATGTACGCATCACAGCTTAAGCAATCAATGAGCAGTAGTGGAGTGTTGGTAAAAGGCAATACCAAGCGCGGCTGGGATTGGCGACATGGCATCTCTGCAAGCACGACAGGACGGGATCTTTTACGGATTATGCGGCTTGGACTGGCGAAGGATTTGGCGAAGGCATATTTGCTGGAATCGGATAGCAGAATGTAAGATCTCAGGAGGCGAAATGTCTTTGGGTAGGACTGGGTGGATACATTAGGCGGCGTTTTTGCAAGGGGTTATATCTGGGAGCATAGCGGAGACGCTTGGTGTGAATAAAAGTCATGATACCCACATCATCCTTGATTCGCTATGATTTTGGTGTTTTTCTCCCTACTCGGCTGATAGGCTACAATGGGCGATGCCCATATTACAGATTGACACGACTCGCAAGACCTCGGATCGATCGGGCTGTACGGCCTCATGATGCTATTGACTTCATCGGATGCTTGATCGTTGGTTATAGGGAGTCAAACATGCGAACGGCAAGTGCTGGAAAGGCCGTAGACAATTGCACAGGGCCATCCTACAATGTACCTGGGCATTCCATATTAAGTTAGTGCTGCATTGAATGCTCTAATGGACCCCCAAGACTTCTAAGTGATTGAGAGACACGATTCTGTGACGCAGAAAATGTAGTGAAAGTCCTCAAACCATTCGAGACAACTCAACCGCGCATGAGCACATACATTGTGATATGTCTGATCATTTCCAAGACTGATCTACTGTACGTTGTCGACTACTACCACCCCCAACTCCAAACACAACGCCCGCTACCCACCTCTTCATAACACGAGGCTTCGACAGATCTAAAAACCATCCTTCTTGATTCCCTTGCTCTTCTCCAACGCCAAACGCTCATTGTTGGCATCCACCCACCAAACATGCGTAGGGTCCTTACTCGTATTGTTGCCCTCGGCATCCATCTCATCCCATGGCTTGGGCGCAAGAATATAGTGGATGTTCTTGACCTTGTCATCTCTCCATATCTCACTGTGCACATTCTCCCATCTCAGCGTCTTCAGCGCATTGTAGATATATGGTAGGGGAACCCAACGTCCGGAATACAGGTCCGAGAGTAAAGATTGGTCGGCGAAGTCCATGTCGATCACGGCATCGGACTCCATGTGTGCTACAATCTGGTCGTAGACGGCTTGAGAGGGATTGACGACTTGAAGACCGCCGTTCATGAAGCCTAGAGGACCGACAGCTGGGTCTGCGCCGACTGTTTGTGCAATTTCCGGCGTAGAATGTTGGCTGGTGAAAGCGCAGTTCTCGGGGACCCTGTTTTGGTTCAGTGTACTGCTTCTTCGGATTTCTCTGCCTGCACAGAAAATTGAAGAGATCCTTACCAGTCCTTGGGATAATGCGGCTTCTTCAGTGGATTACACACACACGCATGTCCAGCCGCAAAAACCTTCTTGCCCTTCCCAGCAAGTTCAGGCCCATCAAGCTCCATCTCCATCAGCTCGTCCATATTCTGCATGACCAACATATCACTATCCAGTTGAACCACGCGATCGTATTCCACCAAGCTGAACGGCGTCAATTTCGTCCAGCAGTCGTAGAATCGCGGGTCGGCAGAATAGTCTTTCCCAGCCTTGGGGAGCAGGTACTCGACTTTCTGCGATGGAATTCCACGCGCGGCGAGCGCAGCGTGGCCTTCGGCGGGAAAGGCATCGGTATAAAGTGCTACGAGGGGATATTTCGAGTTGTGCTTTTTAAGGGAGTAGTCGAGTGTGAGAAGTCCAGAAAGATATTTCGTATTTGTAATGAGAGTCGTCCAGACTATGGAAATTAGCCACGTTCTCCCGGAATATTTGGGCGGCAATCTACGTACCTTTCTTAGACTCTGTTACTCTCTGCCTGTCTGTCATTTTCCCTAGATCTGAGACCGTTGAATTGAATTGGGGGCTGGACTCGAGGGGTAATGAGGATTGATTGAAGGACGATTTGTGCAAGTTGTGTTGATTGAAGAGAACAGCAAATGTCAGCAGGACATCTTGTGAGATCAATATAGAAGATTGAAATTTTAAAACAATAGACGCGTTACTCCCCCACTTGTGAGAGACTCTGGTGGAACAACACGTTGAAGCTGCGATTCACGATGGAGGGGCACGTTTCGTGGTACTCGAGAAGCCTATGTAAGGGTCCGCCGCTAGCACAGATAAGCGTCATCATATAGGCTTGGCATCCGATCTGGCTACAGGGGGGCTAATTATAACATATGAGACATCTCCCAAGTTTTGTTTATATGAAAAGGTTCGGACATTGGATCTCAAAACTTGGCAATTCTGCTCAGCTTGCGAATGCTCATCTGAGAAAAGGGTGATTTCTCTTGTATTGATTACCCCTGTTCGCTTCGCTTAGGTACTTTGGTAAACATGACAAGCTCCCAGCTCCCAACCAATCAAGCGACTCCAACCTAATAAGGTGTCATTGTTCAAGTCTCCAAGCTCAGATTGAAGATGAAATGACAGCCTACAAGCATTACATTATAATACAACTTCCGGACTTCCACAAACTGACCTGCATTCCTTCACCCTGTCACCCTGTTTCATTGGGATCAGTGGAATCGCTCGCAACAACGCGCTCGGCCGGGAGCCATTGCCCAGCGATCGTGTTCTTGTAAGTGAGCTGCGCAAGTGTGAATGTATGGAGCTGAGATACAAACACAGTGTCGCCCATAGGTACCACGCGGTGTACCCAGGAATTTTGAGTCGGCATCGAAATGTACTCTTCGCCGACGATCGATGTGACGCCATCGTCAAATGTAACACGGATCAACGCGTCTGCCGACTGTTTACTAAGTAGCGATGTCGAGAGAAGCCATAGCGCTGGTCCCTCATCTAAGGTCGATGCATCGGCGATGTGTAGCAGCCCTGCATTTGTCCCAAGCAGTGGCTCCTTCAGCTGAAAGAATGTTGGCTCGCCACTGGAATCGATCCGACCAAATGACCCCATGCCGCCGCTAGCATTACCAGCAAGTGAGAACCAGACACCCTCCAAAGGGCCATATGCCGTGGTCATACCAACAGGTGTGTTGCCGAATTCAGGCGGAATTGGTATTTGTTCCGTCTCTCCACTTTCAACATTGATACGCACGATAGACGATTCCGAGTCTTGGGTAGCATAGATCAACTTTGTGGTTGGCTCTTCTTGGATGAATACAGGACTCCTGAGACATTCGTACAACATCGGGTCGGACGAGTTCTCCGAAGATTGTGAGATATCTACCGAGAACACGTAGTATTTCCCAGTCTGTTCGGAGGCGACCTTGAGGCCAGCCCAGACACGGTTGCCGATCTCGAAGACAGAGTGTGGTCCATTTCCCGGCTCAGGGACGTCAATTGTCTGTATAATGCTTGGCTCTGTGCTCAAGTTTGACCCAGGATCCACGAGCAAGATCTGATTGTCTGCTTGAAGGGACAACCACTACACAATAGTTAGCCTGCCTAGGACAACTTCCAACGTCCCAGTCGGTTCCAAGGACATTTCATACGATTCGCACTTACCATGAGCCCTGGATATAGCTGGGATGGGTATACACCATGTAGGCCCGAGTTACTGTTTCCCATAGGAAAAGACTCGAGAGCAATGGGTTCCAGCGAGTCTGGGTCAAGTTCGATCTTGACGAGTTGGCTATTTGACATTTGCGATAGCAATACAAAACTCGTGTTCGGCACGCGAGCGAACTCGTGAGTCTCGGCTGCAGCGGGCATCAGATATTCGGTGAAGCGACGGCTTACGAGTGATTCAACGGCATCCTGAGACATCACAGTGCTGAGACAGGATGCCAGAACGAAAGCAAATGAAATGAACATATGGGACGACATAATTGGTATGTTGCAAAGATCTTGGAACACAGTCTCCCTGAAAAGCTGGGAATTCCTTATTCATTTATACCTTCTGGCAAGTCTTAGATGAGAGATTCTTGCAACAGCCTGGTGGGGTCGTATTCCCTACCTTTCAATTTGTGGCTTGATTCGGGGACCTCGAATGAAATAGTTGTAGATTACTAACAGCGATCTTCTTATGGAGTCGAAGCGATCTACGAGGCTTCGTCAAGTTTGCATTCCGTCGTGTTCAGTTCCCGCGTCGATCACAATCTTCCAAACTCTTTGATTCTCCCTTTGAGACTTAGTAGCTGCCTTCTCAGCACACGCCGGGTCGTACGCTTCAAACCTTGTACACTCAGATTCAAGCGATCAATTGAGATGTCATTCCTCGATATAATGCACCTCGGTTGTCCCAGATCTCATGTTTCCGCAAGAATGTTTATCGCTTTGCTGCAGCTGACCCCCAGTCAAAGCAAGGGCTCAGGAATAGCAAGTACATATTTATGTCGCGAAGATACCACCGGCTCAAACTCTTGGAAGCAACTATCTCGCTACTCACCGCTTTCTTCTCACTTGCAGAATGTCAGAATCCAAGCAGGACAGGATGAACCTTCACAACATGAATCTAATCAGCCCGGCCCGCGTGTAGTTGGACAACTATTCCCAGTCCCTGAAGAAGAACTGTCCGGATTCAGACACTTTCCGCAAGCAAAACCTACCTCTTACACTTCACATAAATCGGCAAGTCTTTCATAAGTTGGGCGACATGACATCGGATCTTGACATGCTACTCACGACACTGTATTCATAGAGACTGGGCGAGCCACGGGGGGTGTGATGTTCATGTAGGTTTGGCCTTGCTTCAACAGAGCTGAAAGAGCCCTGCTCATACTAGGACCTATCTGGCAGTCTAATGGCGTGGTTCTGAACGAAGTGAGATGTAACGTTCTCGCTTATGAGCGATCATCCTGTGCTGTGATGCTTGTGCATTCGATAGTGCCAGCTGATCAGTGACGAATCTGGCTATTGATTCGGGAAAGTTCACTGGAGAAAGGAGATCGAATATCGTGTCTCGCGTAGCTTTCTCGAGCAAGGATTCGTGGAACAACAAATGGGACTTGGTAGCCCGTTGCGACAGCAGTCAGCTGGACCAGATCGAGCCTACTTCTGTGAGCCTGCTCTTCAAATAGCTATGAGGAGTACCGCGCAATTGCTTAATCAATACATCCTTTACTGTACCAAGTGATGTCACAAGTCAGAGCCTCCAGTTTGTAAATTCTTTTTTATTTGAAAGCAACAATTTTAAGATTTTAATGCTATCTACCCGCCAGTTTCTGATGTTGAATCGATACTTTGAGGGAGTTGAGGAGCTTCTAAGCCCTGTAGCGCTTGATCTTTTGTAGGAATACATGTCTCATCGAAGACCAAGTCTTACCTTCCATGAGCTATTGACCGGCAGCAAGAGGGCCTCCCGGGCATGGCTTGATATCCAGATAACTAGTCACTCATATCGAGCAATAAACTCCGAGACCAGCCTCTGCCCTTGTCGCTTCAATACACTGGAAATCTCTCCGCGTAAGAGTCGCCATCTGCATCCCAGAACACATCGTCCTTGTCCTCGCCATCGGCCTCGAAGGCCTCATCATCATCCTCGATCTGTGCTACACCCATCAGCTCGAATGGGTTTCTAATCTCCAGTTGCTGGTCATTTGTGCCAGCCGCAGTAGCCCACTTGACATCTAGCTCGCCGAGCTCGTGCATTACCCGACGACGCAGTTCTATCTTCGTCACATCTGAAGTCTTTAGGGTCTGGCTGTGAGAAGCTCGGATTAGCATGTCTTCGATATCCTTCAAGAGCTTTTTCTTCGCTTTTTGGAACACTTGTGAAGTTTCTCTCGACAGTGTCTTATCCATTTTCTTCAACTCCTTGATCACCATCTCGGAGGCGACAATGTAAACCTCACGAGAATTGCTTCTCAAAAATTTGTAAAGGATGGTCTTCAAGCGACTAAGCGTGCCCTTGCCTATGGAAGATTAGAAAAGTTCAAACATTTCCTCTTTTGCTGGACATACCTGATTCTTGACTGAACTCATCGTAAAGTGGCTTCATCTCCGCCCTAATGGAGCCTCGTATTGTTCCTTGAGCTACATCGGCAACCTCTTGTCTCCTTTTCAATAGTTCTGCAACCGCTTCACGAATGTTATCCTCCATAAGGGGAATTTTGTCGAGAATATTCTCTGCGGAAGGGTAGGTTCCGCACACATCTGATATGGACTTCGAGAAAGAGACTTTAAATTCCTCCAGAGCTTTGGTGATATCCGAAGAGAACCTTTGGTGATAGTTGGGTAGTCGTGTCTGAAACACGTTTTTCCATGAGAGCGCAAGTGTATCCATGAAGATAAGTGCAAAGTCCTCGTTCCAATGGTGAGGAACATTGCCGGCTTTGCGCGATGTTGTATACGCCCCACCAGAACGCCTGCTGATTGCTTGCCAGGTGCCACAAGCAATGCCTGCTGATATGGTGTTCAAGCCACGAGTCTGCGATTTCGATGAAGCAACGTCCACAGCTTTGTCGAGATTAGAGACGATGCGATTTTTCATACATCGTCGTATATTCTGTTGAATGTTCTTCAATGCCAAGGCCTCAGACTACCAAATGTCAGCACATATAGTTGTGACTTGAACAATGAGCCAGAATTTACCTTGATCATCGCCTCTTTATGCTTCTTGAGGTGTTGTTCCAGCTCAATTCTCTTTGGCTCTGAAAGATAACATTCCTCCTTCCCTTCTTCCGCCCAAGAAGTCACAGCTAGCTTCCACAACTTCAATTCGTTGCTTACTCTGTCTGCTGTTGACTCCCGGATGCCAAGAGTGCATTGCTGCGCAAAAGCTTGTAGACTTGGAATGCCAGTATCTTGGTCGCTTGAGAACCCACGAATAGCTGGATCACGCTTGAATCGGCCTTGGAGTTTCTGATATGCCTTAGCCGATACGCAGAAAGTCTTCAACCCAGTCCCAGTACATTCAGAGTTACCTTTTTCGTTAGACGACATACACTTTAGGATGGGGTAAGACATACCTGATACTTTTGGCATGGCAGTAACGTCCTCAGCGGCCAAGTTATTCTCTAGCTCGACAAGTCCATGCTCAAAGCCTTCTCTCATATGCTTCTGGGTGTACTGGTTCCGTTCCTTGATGCACATCGCAGTGGTTGACTTTTCTAGCTCGCCAATTGATCTTTCAAGAGTCTCGATCTGCAATTTGAGTTGAGACTCTTCGTCTATTGAACTCGTCAGCCTTACTCTTAACTTAGCCCTGGGACATACCTTGTTGCGCTTTGCACGCGTCATCGGCATCCACGTCCTCGAATTTATGCTTTCGCCCGTGTGAGCCTTCTGTTTCCTGAATTTCGTCTAAACGAGCCTGGGCTTCATCACGGGTATCCTTCAGTCGCTCGTCTTCCTCGAGGCATTTGTTCAGAGAGTCGCTGCTCTGCTCCATATTGCCAATCACCTCGTCTGTATTGACGATGTCCGTTCTCGTCATAATGAATGTGACAAAGTTGTCATGATACCTGCCTCTGAGATGCAGCTGCCGCTTGAATGAGTCGTCAAGCAGCTGATGGGCAATACCCTCATCCACAGCACGGTTGATATTCTTGTGGAACTCTTTGGAACTTGCATTGCTGATAGATTTAGTCTTTCCCAGAATGTTGGAGAGGTGTTCGTCGACCAAGGTATCCTCCTTGGTCATCTCTAGGAGTTCGGTAATCTGTGTACCTGGGTATACAGCTTTCAATTTGGCAACTCCCACACCCGAGTCCGAGATGAAGCCGGCAGCCAACTTCTCGCCCTCAGGTCTGCTCTGAATGTCATTGCGGATGATGTCGAATTCGGTTGCCCACTCCTCAGCCGTACAGAATTCGACCTCTGCACGATAGGCTTCTTTGGGAGCCTCAGACTCATTCCAGGGTAACTCCACAGCAACGGACGTGCTGGCCCTCATTCCGTTACATGGTACAAGCATCTCCTCATCGATCAAGGCGTTGATGAGGCTGGATTTGCCACTGCCAGTGTTGCCTACCAGACCGATGACTGTCTGCGGCAGCTGGCCTAGTCTAAGTATGGTGTCTAAGAAATAATTTCAGCGAAAGTTGTCAGGTGTGACTACTGCTTGAGGGTGGCAGTAGATTACTGGCAAGGTGGCATCTGAACTAACCGGCATGATCAACCCACGTTCTACATTCTTGGAATGCATCACCTTCACTCTTCATCAATTCTCCAAGTCTAGCCAATGAAGATAGGCCAATCACGGAGACTTCTTCTTTACGCTCTACGCGTGCTTGCACATCATTTCTAAAGTCCTGATTAATACACGAATTAGTAAAACTCACAAGGCCCGTTCAAGGTAGACATACTGGGTTGAAAGCATAAGGATTGGTAGGTACGGTCTCTGGAGTCACCGTCATCGGGTCGGGAACGGAGTTGTCTTCTTCAATCTTGATCGCGAGATCATCGTCTGTTGTCGGCTCTACCTTGAACTTCAACTTGGCAGTCTGGCGATACATCCTTCTAGTCAGAGTTAGCCTGCTCAAATCATGCAGTATAACGAACAGTCTTACGTTGAAGTATGTCCACGGGCTTTAAAATGTCCAAGGAACGTGCTATGAAAACCTGAAAGTTGTTGGTTGAGTTCGAGATGCAATTCCTCGGCGTGTCTGTATTCTGGCAACTTCCCAGTACTGTTGTGGACTGCAGCAAGTGAACGAGGAAGTCGTAGGCAGTCCTCAAAGTTAAGCTCATGAACTGCGTGTCGCTGATGATTGCTGGTGTCTAAAAGACTTTGGATAGCTTTGAATGTCTGCTGTAGCAAACGTCAACTCAATGCCCCGACTCAAATGATATGAACGATGCTGAAGGGGTGGGAGGATTGGAGGTGAGAATCTGAAAATGACAGCTGGAAGTTGAGGAAGTAAGAGTGTAAGTGGAAGTTGTAGATGTCAATGAGTATGTCTGGGAAGTAGAGAACCTACCTGAGCTCTCCCAATCAGCCTTAAGTAACCCAGAAAGGGAGGGGATGATAGTGAGGTGAGGAAACGCAGAGGTAGTCAGACCATAAACTTGAAATAAAATTCAATATTTGAAAAGGAATGAGTCTCTGTTCAAGAGGAATTTGAAAAAGATTTGAGGGAGAGAAGAAGTGCAACAAGTGAAGAGAAGATCTGCAAAAGATGTCAAAGTCCTCCACTAAGAATAACTCGACGATATGTCATGCAAGTTATGTGATAAGATGGCATTGTAGGGTGAGAATGTACCAGCCTTGGGCTGCGCTGGATTGTGATATTGTTGTGCGTTGTTGTTCAAGATGTTGAGGATTGAGAGGGCAGCTGTGTTTATATGCACGAGTCGATAGGGAAGGGAGAAAACTAAGCGAGAAGGCGAACCAGAGGGGAAGAAGTGAATGAATAGCAGGAGGAATATATCTGATTAGGAACGGTAGGTGCCTGCTACTCTGCAATATTCACTGCTATAAGCAAGTACTTTGGGGGAGTGTGGAAAGCCCCGACGAAGCAGGAGCCGCCAGAGCGAAGCAATTCTGATGAGGTACGCATTTCTCAAATGCAATATCAGAAAGGGTGGCTCAGATGAAGAGTGCTTCACAGGAATCTAGAGCGCAGGTATATGCTTGTAGATGTATGTTCTCGAAGCAGTCCACCTGTGACTGCAAAAGTCTATCATCCAAATGAGGAGATGAATAATTGAAGTCTCGTAGAATGCCCCACAAGGCTGGCAGCATGATATACTAGTGCATCTGTAATGCTCCCATATGATTGGCCCGCACATCCTCGCAGAATATCCATCAACACCTCTTACTTTACGTCCGATCTCCAAACCAGAACCATGAAGTGAAAGGAGGTGCAATTGACATGATGGCGGAGAAGGAGAAGAGCCAAAGCAACTACAAGGGCTTTGTAGCGGGAGTCTTTTCTGGTGTTGCGAAGCTTACGGGTATGTCGTTCCCCTCATTATCTACTCTGTACTTGAGATGTCTATCCATGACATCCCAACTCTGCACTTTCTCATTCCTTCGCAGCAATCTATATCTATACCAATGGCAGCATACTAATTCCAATATCTAGTCGGCCACCCTTTCGACACCATCAAAGTCCGCCTTCAAACCTCTGACTCAACACGCTTCTCTGGGCCCCTCCAATGCCTCCTCCAGACCGTCCGGAAAGAAGGCGTAGCCGGCCTCTACAAAGGCGCGACACCTCCTCTCGTAGGATGGATGTTCATGGACAGCCTTATGCTCGGCTCCCTGACCTACTACCGCAAATTCCTGCATCGCACCCTCTTCAACCCCCACCGAATGGCCGCCTCCCCCTCCGCCTTCGCACAGCGCGACCTCCCCCTCCCAGACTCGCAGCTCCATAAACTCCCCACGATAGGCCATGCAATGGCAGGTGTGATGGCCGGCGCCACAGTCAGCTTCATAGCTGCTCCCGTTGAACACATCAAAGCCCGTCTACAGATCCAATACTCCTCTGTCAAGTCCGAACGTCTCTACAAAGGACCAATTGATTGCATGCGGAAGATCTACCGCTTCCACGGTCTACCCGGTCTCTATCATGGCCTCTCTGCCACACTCCTCTTCCGCTCCTTCTTCTTCTTTTGGTGGGGTAGCTACGACATCTTCACTCGTCTCCTCTCGGAGAAGACAAGCCTCAGCACCCCCGCTATCAACTTTTGGGCTGGAGGGCTCAGCGCGCAAGTCTTCTGGATCACGAGTTATCCTAGTGATGTGGTGAAGCAGCGGATTATGACGGATCCATTAGCTGGGGGCTTGGGGGATGGCGTTAGGAGATTCCCGAATTGGAGGAGTGCGGCGAAGACTGTTTACAAGGAAAATGGGGTCAAGGGGTATTGGAGGGGTTTCGTGCCGTGCTTCTTGAGAGCGTTTCCTGCAAATGCCATGGCGTTGGTCGCATTTGAAGGTGTTATGAGGGCGTTACCTTAGATCGTGTGTTGATGTGTAAGGTTGGGTGGTAACATTTTAGGGTAATTGGTAGATATAGAGGCGTTTGGGATATCCTACTCACGGGGACATTGTACGGATAGACACCATGTACAAATAGACTAGATAATCTCAATTCGATTTAATGTTGATGAACGGCGATATTTGACTCCGATAATCAGGTAGTTGTCAAGAGTGGCGGGTGATGTGAATGCAAAGGCTCGACACGGGGACTAAGAGGGAGGTAACTTCAATCACAGGCATTACGGTGCTTGACCACAGCAGGCAGGGAAATACTTTGCTGCATCGTCCATGGCCTTGGAATGGATATACCGAGAAGTACTCAAGCTGAACCTCCATAAGCCCCGGACACATTTCACCGATTTCGAATCCTGAGCCTGGCATTGGAATCTGACGAAGTGGTTCCATCTCTTGGCCCTTCTTTTCAGAATCATGATAACGATGGGTGACAAGCAGAGACACATCACAAGTAAAAGAAAAAAGTCACAGCCAAATATTCGGAGGGTCGAAGAGTTCTGCATTGAAGATCTATGCAACGTGAACGTCCATTCTACCCATCATATCACCTATCCGACATGTGTGTGATCCGATCCACCAACATTTACTCATCATCCTCCTCATCAGCGTCAGCAACGACGTTGAAGAATCGGAGCTCGTAGACACCCTTGGAAGTAGAGACGACACGGAGCCAGTCACGGAGCTGTTGCTTCTTGAGGAACTTCTTTGTCCTATGATCCAACGTATCAGTACCCATGCATCCACACAACATGGTGTACTGTAAACTCACAAGTACTTGAGGTATCTGCCAGAGAACTGAGTGTGCGCAATGACCTCGATCTTTCCGTCACCAATCTGGGAGATCTGAACGGTCTCACCGAGGTTGCCAACACGGCCGTCAACCTTGATCTTGTCCTGGAGGAACTTCTCGAAGGCGGAGACGTCGAAGATCTTGTCGCTGGCGGGTTGCGAAGCGTTGATGATGAACTGATAATCCCGTTAGCGATCGCTCTGTGGCAACCGCTCCGGTTCCTCGAAAAAGAAGATATACTTCTGCGAGGTCCATTGAGAAGGATTAGGGGAATATGTATACCTTGTTCGTGACCTTGGCCTGCTTGCCCTTGGAGGATTTCTATAAATCGATGAACTTAGCCTACTGCATCACGCCGCAACCTCGCAAAGGAGGCGGGCCAACAGCAAAGCTGGTGTCATGTACGTACTGTGGATGGTGCCATTTTGTTGGAATTGGTCGCAAAGAGGTTTTAATCCTACGCCGATTCGAAGTTTGCTTGAGATGGATTGATATGAGTTTTGAAGGTCGCGAAAAAGTTTCGCCAAAAAGGTGCTGTGCGCCAAGAGTTCGACCTTCGCTAATTAGCGTGATGGGTCAAGTCGAGGTACAGGTACAGTCCCGATGTTAGCTAACTGAAGAAAGCATCGCATTACTTTGGACGTGTTGTACCGAGAAGTATGCTTCTCATTGCGGCTGCAACATCGTTCCTCGAGTATTGAAGCTCTGCTATTTGAATCGATCGAATAATGCTAGAGATCGGACTGCAGTCTGCATACCTAGACACTGAGCTCTCGAGACATTTTGATCCTAAGATGCTTCAAATTAGGAGAACACAAAACTTTGACACCAGATGGTGGCATTTGCATTTATAGTACTCAAGGTCCAGACAACCATGCTACAACTCATGATAACGTTCTTCTTCGTTTCAAACTGGTCGGAGGTAGTTTCCAACATCCCCACGTGACATATACGAGGTACGAATTGTCTCATTCCCAGCCACTGAACGGGAAACTAGGTCTCTCGTAATACAACTCTTGTCATCTTAGCTACGGGATAGAATGTTGCTCGCTGCTCACAGAAGGTGACCACTGGATTTGATTCTCTCGTGAGACGGTAACGCTGCAGCCTAGTAGCTACCCGTCCGCAAGTTAATTAGATAGATCAGATCATTCGAACATGAGTCTCACGCAGTGTCACATTCATATTGTTGATCATGGAAGGCAACTTTGTAAGGGTATCAGGAATCGTTTGATTCAATTAAATTATCCATGTAACAGTCCGTCCATTATCCCCCAATTACCAGACACTCCGTAGAGATGTTGGCAGAAAAAATATGAAAAAAAACTGCTGCCGCTTCAAAACCAAACAAGACAGACACGCAAAAATGTTCAGCCCCCCATCCGTATGCAGTCATGACCACAGAAAAGATCCATGTCCAATACGTCCAGGTTTCTAAGCCAGTGTTGTTTGGCCCCTTCGCTGCGGCCCGCCGTAATCAAGTACCGCCAGCGAAGACCCTCCCAGAATCAGATGCCGAACATGCCGTGCCAAGAACCTCGTTGGAAATGAAGACCGCTGAACGCCGAGCTGTGAATAAAGGGCGACGAAGATTATGTGAGGCGAGCTTCGTCAAGTGGGGTATTTAGGTCGTCGGGAGATGGGAGCCATCGTGCGCACTCTAATACTTGAGGATGATGTAGCTGGTAGAATTGTTAGTAGATAATTCCGAGAGACATGCGACGCTCGCATTCGCTTCCGGAACCTGGAAAGCCTCATAAGGAGGGGGATGGATCCCAGCCCTGAAGGTGCAGCGGCAATTGGAAGTACGTACAGAGCGTGAATGATGCCAGGGATATAACCAAGAATCGTCAACAGGATGTTGATGAGGAGATCGGCACCGCAGCCTCGCTGTTTGTTTGTTAGTATAAAGAAGCTTTGTACGGTATGGGCGAAGGACTTGCCTCAAGGAAGACACCAAGAGGTGGGAGGATGACGGCAAGAATGATCTTGCAGATGTCGCTGTGGGCGAAAGGTCAGCTCAATTCGATTTCCGCATAGATCCGGCGATGGCTGGTGTCTTGCGCAGCGCCGTGACCTGACCCTGCTGGAGATTGGAAGAAGCTTACCTTGCTGTGAATGCCATTGTGAAGGTTGTGTATTTGGGATTTGCTTGGTGTAGAAAGTTGAAGCTGAGCGGTTGAGAGTAGCTGAGATAGGTGCAAAGGTGTGGATTGTTGATAGAGGAAGAAGATGGGCGGAATGTCAAAGTCTTTATTTAAGCAGAGCTGACGCCCTATGCTGAGCCGGGCTGGTGCTCCAAGTATGACGTGTGCGGTCGGCAGGGTGAAGGACTGGCAATCAGATCATTTTCGATCCACTCACCTTCCTTGCTGTCTTGTGCCCGCCAGCCTTGTTCTCTTACTGGGCAAGTATGTCTTGCGATGCCCTCTGATTGTTTCGAATACCCTTTTCATCACCGAATTTGTTTACATGTACGAATCATCATAAGTTGAAGCTATGCCATGCATGGTGGGTGATAGCTGTACAGATGGCCCAGCCATAAGCTCAACCTCTCTGCGGTGTCTCGAATCACTAATCGCCATCAATAGATACGTATATTCCCTTCATAACACATATACTCAAATCAGTCTCAGCCATGCGCTAAAGAGACGAAGCTCGAAGCACGACTGACTCTTGCACAGACAGATATCTCACGCTTGCAAATATGCATATAGTATCTTCATTCTCATGAGGGCATTGAAAGCACTCACCCCTGCCCTATCAACGAGTCCTCCAGCCACAACTGCGTCACCGAGCGAGCCAGTGCCAAGGAAGAATGCTCGGATCTCCCGCAAGCGTGCAACTGATTTGATGGCAACGACTCCCGATCCCAGTTTTGAACTTATTTTTAAAGCAGAGAACGTTTCGTCCTGTGGCTGAAGACGTCAGCCACTGGGGAAAAGCTCAGGATGTCTGCATGAGCCCGGTTTTGCTCGTGGATCTCATGGATGGACACATGGGATTTGGGAGAACTGGTGGCGTCTGCTGGAGAGACCAAACTCTGATCGATCGAAATTGTGGACTGCAGCTCGGTGACTCGTCTTTTGAAGAAAAACACCAAGACTTCCCAGGCTGCCGAGTTCCGGCATATCCATGCCGTTGGTCAGCCCTTTCAAGATTACATGTTCAGTCTCTTCAAAACACCTGCCTGCATCCCAGTTTACCACCGAGAAATCCGGCCAAGAACTAGGATTCCGCCTGCTTCCAGAGAATCAAATCTCCCAAAGTTGCGAAGAAACCAAGACCTCTCCCTAACTCCAGATGACGAGTATTCAAGGAGCCATGCGATTCCCAGGCTGGGCAATCATCGGCATCCAGCTGACTAGAATGTGGCCCAGAAGGGCCACAACTTCCAGGGCTGAACCCCAGTACCGAACATGAATAAACGGGGCATTGGCTGTGGCGGATGAGAAAGTCCCAAGATCAGATGATGGTCTGAAGGTCAAACCATGCGACAATACCACGAACTTGGCACGGAAATAGAATTATTATGATGAAGTCAGAGTTCGAATGATCTGTTGTGTGAATCTACACGTCTACAATTGCCACAGTATGCTCGGACTTGTTTACCTCGAATCGGTAATGTTCTGATATTGAGACTTGTTCAAATTTCTGGAAGGGGTTCAGACATTGGATCAAGAGGGATACCTCGGCTTTGATTGTCCCTGTTGTTTTCTTCATGTGATTCCTCATCTTTTCGGGCGGCTCTGCGACGAAGCTGTCATCCTTTTTGCTCTTCAGATCCGACAGAGAGGTATCTTCATGGATTCCGAGTACAAACAGTGAGGAGCTTTCCAGCCTCACTAGGTCGGCTATTCTCAGATAAACACCTTCAACCCACTATCCGTACATCTTATCACTAACCGACAATTTTCCGTCTCTTATCGCCTCAATTCTTCATCCCACCACGACACAACCTTCAATGGACTTCATATCCCAGCATCCACCCTCAATATGCCTCGAGATCCCCTGATCGGTCTGGTCGGAAAGCCTTCAAGCGGTAAATCTACCACCTTGAACAGCTTGACCGATGCCACCTCCAAAGTCGGTGCGTGAACAGTCCCGAGAACCCCGCTATGAAGAGAGGACTTTGAGCTCACAACTTTGAGACAGGCAACTTCCCGTAAGGCTCGAAAACCCCTCGAATACTCGAACAGCTGCTGAAATACACTGCTTAGTTTCACAACCATAGATCCTCAACGTGCCATCGGGTACCTCCAAATCGAATGCGCCTGCGCGCGACACAATCTCTCCGACAGATGCAAGCCCAACTACGGCGCATGTATAAACGGCAGACGTTCTGTGCCCATCGAACTTCTCGATGTAGCAGGACTGGTTCCAGGCGCACATGAGGGCAAAGGGCTAGGCAACAAGTTTCTAGACGATCTACGACATGCGGATGCTCTGGTTCATGTCGTCGATGTGAGCGGGACCACAGACGCGGAAGGCAAGGCGACAAGAGGCTACGACCCATCGCAGGACATAGTCTGGTTGAGGTCTGAGATTGTGCAATGGATAAGAGGCAATCTGATGGCCAAATGGGGGTCTATCAAAAGGCGGCACATAGCAGTCAAAGCTACAGCTGTGGAGACGCTACAGGGACAATTCTCAGGATATGGATCAACAGCCTCAGTAGTCGCCAGAACACTGGACAAGCTGGGACTGAAGGAGCCGTTGGAGCATTGGTCCGACGAGACGGTCGACAAAGTTGTCAACGCATTTACGGACGAGAAATTCCCTACGGTGATAGCGCTCAATAAGATCGACCATGCAGACGCAGACAAGAATATCAGCAAGATCGCCAAGATGCAAGACCCTCAATCCATTGTCCTCTGCTCCGCTATCTCAGAAGTATTCCTCCGGAAACTAGCAAAGCAGGGGTTCGTAAGGTACACCGAAGGCAGCGAGTTTGTGGACACGCGGGAGGATCTGATAGCCGATGGGGACCCCACGGGTGGCGGACTGAAGGAGCTCGACGAGAAGCTCAAGAATCGTATAGAGAATCTCAAGGATATGGTGCTCTACCGCTTCGGGTCGACGGGTGTGGTGCAGGTTCTCTCTCGGGCTGCCGAGCTACTTGGTCTTGTTCCGGTATTTCCCGTGAGGAATATCTCGAGCTTCAGCTCTGGTGCTTCAGGTTCGAACGCCGTGTTCAGGGATTGCGTGTTGGTTAAGAAAAATACGACTGTTGCGGAATGTGCTAGAAAAGTCATTGGAGATGCGCCTTTAGCTTACGTGGAGGGAGCAGGTGGTGTGAGGGTTGCAGAAGATGATATTGTTATGGTTGGGAAGAATGATGTGTGTACACTTCAAACACCAAACCCCTGACTCGAAACTGACAAGATACAGATCCTATCCTTCAAAGTCGGTAGAGCATAACCCCGCAACTCGGTCCCAAAAAGTCTGGCGTTCAACAACAAGGATAGAGGTAGCATAGCAATGGCGTTTGGGATAGGCGTGGATGAGTGGAATACATTGCTTCTTTTGGTTGACCATCTAAGTCATCTTACAGCCACCGCTACATGGCCCTGCAAGACAGACATTTCTTTTTCCTCCATTTCACCAACCAGTTACAATATTCCAAACCCTGGAAAGTGAAAGTCAAAGCATCTCAAAATCCTTCAGAGGCAGGGGTCCACAACTCCTGTCAATGAATTCCTCACTGCTGCAGCCCCTCACCCCGCGATCCCCCGCAAACCCCAACTTGTCCTCTCCCAAAGTCCCAAAACGAATCAAGAACATCACACCATAGCCCCACCATCAGCCCATATCCGCATTATCTTCGCGCCGGCCAGACTCCAGATCTGACTACGACTTCCCGCCGCGCTCATCCTGCATACCAATCGTATCTGCCACCAAAAGCCAACATCAGCACATTTTCGTTTCGGTGTTACCAATTGCAACAGTCATATGTTGTGGAGAGACGATTTCTGCAAGGCACACGCCAGACTCTTGACAAGCCTTCCTGGTCTGAGAGGCTTTGACACTTGCACCACGTCTCCAGACCCTAGATCTGCTGGTTTGACTTTGCTCTGATCTGAGCCTCTGCCGCATATTTGGGAATTGGCTTGGAAGAGAAACATCCAACGCCGCTCTGACTCTCGACATCCCGACTTCATTCCAGGCATCTGGAGGTCTAGATGCCTCCCAAAGCAGCCAGAGCAAGCAAGTGACATCTCCTCTCCTCTCCCATAGAAGATAGAAAATAAATGCAAAACTCACCCGGCGCCTCCGGAAACTCCTTCTTAGCCCTCTGCCCACTCCCGCCATCACCCTCACTCGTCCCCCGACTCTTCCCCTCCCCCTCCTTCGTCGCCCCAGCCCTCTCCGCCTTGCCCTCCTTCACCGCATCATGCTCCACATTATGCGAGTCCTTCTCGCGGGTAGTATGATCTTCTGGTTGGCTGCCTTCCCATTTCTGAGTGCGTGAGGTGGCGCTTAGTTGGCGGATTGTTGTTGTTGTAGATGCTGTGGATTGGGATGTGGTGATGGAGGGAGGGACGCGGTGGAAGGCGCGGGCCATGAGGCGGATGCTGGGGAGGAATTTGTTGCTCATTTTTGTGAGGCTTAGGAAGGTCGTAATGCGATTGATTGGATTGAAAGAAAATTTGAGTAATCTCAGTATGTTGTGATAAATAATTGAGGTTCAAATGTTGAAGTGTAGCTCGAGCTCGAGCTCAGGGAGCTACGGAAGCTTCAAAACTGGTGTCGTCATCCCCCCTTCAACCCCTCCTTGTGACGTGCAGGTTTCTCGTTACGACGACAAATTGAGGATTGAAATGGAATTTATCTCGGAATTTCTCATTGGCGGACTCCGGTTCCTCGTGAGTATGATATTGATTTACAAAAGCTGAGAAAGAGTGAGTTGTTGGATGCATCTCGAAACCCGAGATCAATGTGCCGAAAGTAACTCGCTACTTCACTTTTGTCTTGCAACTTCATAGCATATATCACAATTAGAGATTGCGAGTAAAACAGGATCGAATACACGTGTGTACGTAAAAGCATAGTTCCAATAGACAGAGTAGCCAACTTGTTTTGAGAACGAAACTGATCCTTTAAACCTCAACTTGCCAAGGGAATATTGTATAATCAAGTCCACCTCTCACGACAGCTCAGAAGACAAACATAGAACGAAATTTCGATACGACCGTCTTGCTATCGCTCGGCTCCTATTGACACCTCTCCCCAAAAGTACCTAGATAAGTTACAAAACAAATCGAGTATTTCCCATATCAAGTTCCAGATTCCCATCTCCAATTCCATACGCCGTACCTCCAACCGATTCTCCAAGCCATATCGTAACTCATAAACCAAAAGCAGCATCCAAGCCCTCAAGCAAATAACCGTCTCCCGCAGTCCCAGATCCCATCATTCCATGTCCGTAGTCATGTCGTCCCCCAAGTCCCAATTCGCTAGTCGATAAATCCTCGCCGGAACTCAAACTCTCCTCGCTAAAGCTCAGTACGCTCCTTGCTGCGCCAGGTGCACTACCGAAGTCGTTCATCGTCAAAGATGTCATGTCCCATTGGGAATCTGGAGACCAGTCACCGTAATTTGAAGGTGGGTTTTCGGTGAGCGAGAGAGCTGGACCGCCGTATATCGCATCGTAGAGATTCGTTTGGCCGCCGTCTAGTGAGCCGAGGAGAGCTTCCCACTCTGACGCCGAGACACCTGATGACTTTGTGGTGGAGTAACCATTGTTGGGAAATATCGGAGTGTGAGCGTTGTGAGAAGGCGGTTGCGAGCGAGACTGAACCGGGGACTGTGGCTGCGAGGCTACTGGAGTGTTGCTGAGAGAGAGGTAGTCGAGATTAGGCGGCTTCTCGTTCTTGAGCAGGCGAGGTTTTAATGTTGTTGGTACATGAGGGGCTGAATGTCTGTATTCGCGTTTTGACATGGGAGATTCAGAACGAGCTGAGTCCAAAGAGCTGCGTCCATGTGGATTATATTCTTGGCGCATACTGATGTTGGGTACGGTAGCTCGTCTGAGTTTCTCTTGCTGTGTCAAGAGATCATTCTCGCTCATGCTTGCGCTGCCATGTCGGTAGATATGAGGGCGCATTTGCTGTTTCGAGGCCGCTGGTGATGATTTGGAGCTTGTGGGCGCGTTCATAACATTGGGACTTCGAACAGCCGGGCTTTTGGCTTGGGTGTCGATCTTGAATAACGATGTGCTAAGCTTTTTGAAGTCAGCAGCACCAGGAGCGTCGGCCTTCTCAAGTAGCTTCACTACGACTGATACAAGGCGTGTGCTATCTTGCATTAGCTTCCCTGTTTGCTTCAGGTCCAGTCCCTGATAGAGCAGACTCAATCCACAAAGGGTGAGCATCTCGTTCTTGTTGACACAGAACGAGAAAGACATGCCCCTCTCCACAAGGAGTTGCACAATCTGGATGATGTGCTTGCTGGATTCGGCGAGAGAAATGACAGATGGTGATGATTTGGTTCCAAGAGTAGAGCCAACGGCAGGACGATGAATCAGACTTCGAATGTAGTAATAGGCAAGGGACTTTTAATGTTAGCTAGAATCGCTACTGTAGGAGCAGACGTGCTTACCAATAACGCAGACCGGCTTCCGGTAACATCTGTTGATGGCTTGTCTTGAGCGAAAGTGAGTTTCAGGTGAGCAGGCAGCTTGTCAGACCACTCTGTCAATTCCCCCTCAAGCGCCAGGAGAGACTGGAGCGAGAGGTCATGTGTCGCAGCGGCAGGGTAGTTCTGGTCCAAGACCTTTGACAAGATACGAGAGACTCGGAATAAGGCCAAAGCACTCGAGATCTTTGTGGATTCGCCTGGTAGAGTTGGTTGGAACCCCTTTTCAGTCACGTACTCGTCGTCGGTATCGGACGGGTATTCTGCATGAATATCTTCTTCCTTGAGCAGTTTGGGGAGACCCAACAATGCAGCAGAAAAACTAAATATGTCAGAATAGTCCATGTCGAACACAAAACTGGACTTACCAGTCAACAGTGTACAGTGTCCAGAAAACCTTCTTGCGAGTCTCAATTGTTAGAGCGCCAAACGAGAATCGCTTCTGATTCTGGTGCAATCCAAGTCGATGTGAAAGTCCAACGGCGATACCCTTGTAGTGTTGGAGGCGAGTATAATCGGCCTTTGCGATACAGTACATGAGAGCAAGAATAAGACATTGGAGAGTCACAAGTGTGTTGTCCATCAGAATCGACTCGAGAGATTGGCGCCACTGGTTCTCGCAACGTGCAACGTTCTCCTTGTCGGGAATGTCGCTGGAAATTCCGGCGATACCGAATACAAGATGGAGCTGGGCCAACTTGTGGGGATCCGTGACATCTTCTGGGTTCGACATGTACTCCTCGTACAAACGGAGGAAAGTAGGCTTGTGGAGAACCGGGAATAGGGGTGCCCATTCCTGGAAGAAGACATTTACACATCGATCAGAGAACATGCGTGGTGGCGGATTGGGAGTTCTAGAGCCGCTGCTTTGAGAGACCGCCGTCGAATCTCCTTGAACATTGAGGAAGGCATCTGTGTTGAAGCCAGCGAGGGATTTACCACTCTCTTGGATCCTGCGTTTGAAGGCATCTGCAAGTAATTAGCTCTTGCCACGACCTTTCCATTTATTTGACGTACCGACGAAGGCTCTACCGCTCGATGCACCCATAAAATATGAATCGGAATTCTCGGCTCCGAGTAATAATGGTGATGCTTGAACACGAAATATGTCTTCTTTCGGAGGCGTCGCTACCAATTCCTTCCGGCTCTCAACAGGTGGCGAAGCGGAAGACATTGATGGACGTCGATTCGAATGCATCTTAGACAACATATCAATCTTCTCATCCTTCTCATCTAATAAATCTTTCAACTCTCGAACCTCCCCTTCCAACGATCGAACTCGCTCTTCCAAAGACTCAGTATATCCTCGTGGAAAGGCTCGTCGGCTGAGCTTGTCGCTGGTCTTGCATTCGAAGCCGACATTTGCGCATTGTGAACAACACGGTCGAATTCCGTCGCATCGTATCTTCTTGCTGCGACAGCGATCACAGGCCTGGGCGATTCGACTCTGCGAATTCGATCCCACCTTGATCACTTTCATAGGCAATATTCCAGGCATTTTGTCGTCGTGCGAAATTGTTTCTCGGGCTTGAGGAACGTTGCTACAGCTATCCGTCACGGTCCAGTCCTCCAGCGGTCTCTTCTGTCGGGAGCCGTCAAAGTGCACGCGGTCGGGCTGGGAATTCAAAACACGAAACCCATCAACAGTCTCTATGCAGCGGTCGTGATGGTAAACATAAACTTCTTGGCCGAACGATGTTTCGTAATGGAGAAAGACAGGGCGATGAACTGCTTTCTGCCGGTAAAATGTGTTGAGGGGGAAGAATAATAGTGGTGGGCGAAGAACGAGAAAGGTGTGGGGAACAATTATTGGGGGATTGGGGGGGATATGGATCCTTGAAGAGCTGGGACGCCTATCACAACCTGGGGAATAGAATAGAATAGACTACGGGGACTCGTGCTGGCCTGAGGAAGGCTCAGGAAATACGCTGGTGCATTTGTGGGCCATCCCATCCCCAGCTGCTACAAGAAGGCGGGGGGCCAGGTCGGGGCAGCAGGGCACCTGGCTGGCTCTGGCTGGGCTGGCTTTGCTGGGGCGAGAAACAGTCGAGAGACATGCCATGCGATCCCGGCATTCTTGATCCAAACCAGAAACAGACGTCGTAAGTTGCAGGCTGTGGCTTCTCATTGGCTATCCCCGCATTTGTGCGATTTTCCATGGCTTTTGGAGATCTTCTCGGATATCAGCCTAAGCCTCCTATAGCAGTATCAAAGTCGAGTGTTTCTGATGGCTTGAGCCTTGAGGTCAGAACAGGCGACCTGCACGCCGCTTTGCTGCAGATCCAACGAGAATAGGGGGAACTTTAGAAGTTAGTGCTGGAAAGAAGCAGCCCAGCAATGCCAGGCCTCAGCCGTATTTGGCGCCCGTCATCATCCGACCCCACACCCACACGACCGTGTGGGAGTCAGAACTGCATCCGCAGGTCAGATCGTCCTGCATGGCTGTTGTGGCATTGGATGTAATCCAAGATCTTTCCCAGGTGGCGAGAACTTCACGACCCGTCTTTAAATCGTCTTCCGAGCCTGCTTTCACACGAAGTACCACCATGGTGATTCAGATTGTCTTTCATTTTGTTTCTCAAAATCGTTTTGTTTTGCCTGTGTTAAGTAGAGGCGGCGACAGTCTTGAATTCAGGCTCAATTGAATTCGCGCCGTCGATGCCGAAGTCATGTGAGCAGAATGGCAAAGAGCGTGGTCCTAAGTTTGCTGGCCAAGTTAGCCATCTGATGGCTTTCTCTTGGTGCTATTGTAGCGCTCTTGTTCTTGCTGAGAGCTAACAGAACACCGTTTCAGAAAGTGCTCTTTCCGATGCTTCTATTAAATCGGGAGTGACAACAGAATCATAAAATCTGAGCTTGACCAATGGATTCGGCTGTGCTCTCATCAAGATCCTCCGTACCCTGTAAAAGGCGACGATTACTACTGATAAAAACAAGCCAGACACTGGTGAGCTGCACCCATTGGTGGTGGCCTCACGATCAAGTTGTTGGATTCTGCAACTTGATGCCATCATGATGTATGGGTGACGGCACATCTGAGCTGACGAGGAAAAGACCAAGCCGCCAAAGGAAAGAAAGTCGTCGAGAAGCTGTTTTGGCGCTCCCGTGCGATGCGGGGAAACAGCTGTCCGAGGTTACGGCTCCTTTAGGCCCGCCCATTTTGGACGCCTCTGCTTCATCGGTGTTAACAGCAAGAAGCTTTAGGATAGACTCTTCTTTTGTGGCCAATGAAATAGCTTTCTAAAACGATGCAAGGCATGGAAATTGTGATGAATCTGTGCTTCTTTGAACTGTATCAGGTGGGGCCTTTGGGAAGGCTGCAAGGGCTGAAATCTCGACCACTCTGCTGGACTTCCAGAGGTCTTCCAAATCCTACCCCTCATCTTCGTCACCACGCCGTGGCTTGACTGCTTTTTTGACTGGAATGTCATCTGTTGATCTGCAGATCTTATTGTCTTGACGGACATCGTTTTCCCAACAGTGTGACGTCGATGAGTCCCAATCATACCTTCATAAACAAGCCTCGTCGATTGTTCGTAAAATTCCATAATGATCTGGGGACAATTGTTGGGGTGGTCCAAGACTCCAGAATTAAATTATCAAGCATCGCAGGCCTGACCTAGTAGCTGCATGGAACCCATGCAGCCTCGTGGGAAGCTACGGCCACCTCGGACTCCTTCAACTGAAGTCTTCCTCCTCATTGGTCTCAGCTTGTTCCGGTATCTCTTCGTCCTCCATCGATCCGAGATATCGCAACACAACTTCGCTTTTTAACAAGGTAGACTTCTGTAATGGATTTCAGTTAGACATTACTCGAATTTGTGACTTCCTTTCCTCCATTTCTCACCTCGTTGTCTGTATCCTTGAATGCTTGTTCGAGAGTTGAGATCTCACTCTTTCTCAACTGCAAGGCACTCTTGTACCGATCTTGGGAGACCAAGGCTGTAGATCCCAATGCTTGTATTGCTTCCTCGCTTTCGTACAGGCATTCAAGTTGATGCTGAATCCGATCCTGCAGCATGGCAATAGTTCGGAGTCTGAAAACATCCTTGAGCGGATGGTCGCTCGTAAGGGAATCGAAGTTGTGTGTTGCATCTGTCACATCCGATCCCTGCCAAAAGACCCTCAACTGGCCTCGACTGCCATCAACTTGCTGTAGGACTTTGAACTCGAGGCCGTCTTCTTCATTGAGGCACATAAAATAGAGGAAAGGGCTGTCCCATTGGACCGCACCTTCTTTTTCCAAAAACCGCAGGGTTGTTGGCTTTGAGAAGGCCGCCACCTTTGCCTTTCCAAGTGGGTCATCTGGGAATGGATCCAGTGACAAAGTTAGACCATGTACAGTGCTTTCTTCATCAATGAAGCCGTAGCTGAATAATATCTCGGCATCGGTTTTTGACCCATAGCTTATGGTGACTTCCGAGCTAGAGTCAACCTGAACATCGGGTCGGAGCAAGAGGGAGATATTGCTATCGGCAGTTCTTTCATAGTACGAGTTCGGCTGTGAAGAGTGGTTGACCATGTCGACACATGGTATCATTGATTCCCCAGACTCGGGTACCTCGAGACAGCGAGATCTGTACCCTAGGTAGTGTGGGAATTAGCAATTATCGCAGTAGCTCTTCCTCTGACAATCGTGTCCCCACGGGTGCTTGACAGATTCTAGAAAGCTTTGCATGCTCCCAACCACCCAGACAGAGGCACAAGGTATTTAATGGTTGAATCATGAATATCGTGAAAGCAATGCGGGCGATGTGGGACATGGGGCAGCACGTCAATCCCAGGAGATGGATTAGAAAGAGATGGGCCTGCAAGACTTACATGCGTCCAGCAAGAACCAATCCTGATAGGTAAGATCCTCGGTATCCCACCAGCACTTCTGACACCAAGGAATATCGATGGTTTTCTCTCTAAGGTCCTCAAATTCTTGGATGAGCGATGCAGTCTTTGCAGAAACAGCAGACTGGACTGTACGTTAGGAACGGAAATGAAGATCCAGGATAACGGTCCGCCATAAATCTTACCTCCAAGGAAGTCCCAACAAGCATGACCTTCTCTTCTTCGCTCCACCGCGTGGGTACCGGTACTTCAGTAGGCATCATTCTTACATACTCCGTCCATGGATTCGACAGACCAATATTCATCCCATGATGCTTCGCAGCAATCGTGATCTGCATCAACAGAAAGAGCATAACATCGCTCCTCGTAGACTGCGCTCTCAGACGACGCATTAGCTCCAGAATTGATCAATCCCGAACCAAAGTAAACAACCTCAAACAACACATCATACCTTTCCCCCAACTTTCTCCAATACCTCCTTGAAATGCGCATCCACCTTCCCCCACTCCTCTACAGCCTCAGCACTCAACATCAACTCATTCGGAACGATCATTAGCGTCGGGACGTCAAACACATCTTTCGAGTTCAAATCCCGCGAAGTCACGAGCCCGAACCCTTTCGAGGAGCCGAGATCTTCGACTCGAATATCGAGGAAATTGACGTCGTTGAGTTTGGACCAGGCTGGGAGGGCGCTGATCGGTAGGTGTGGGATTTGCATTGTATCTGTAGATGTGATAGTTTCTGATCAGAGTGTTTGTGGCAGACTCAGATGGAAGGTACGATGTGGTGTTCATAGATGTGGAAAGCTCATGCTGGTTTTGGAGATGCGAGATCGCGTCTAGAACACGAAATTTGGTGACGATCACGTGTTGACATTTTCAAAGTGCTACCTTGCCCTAGACCCTTCAGGACATAAACGGTACTTGTTCTTGGTTTGTTAAGCAAGAAATCGATTCTGAGAATGTTAATTTTGAGGGTGTTCAGTGGATTGTTTTGGGGAATGGGCATGATCGGTGGCAAAGTAATCCAACCAACGAAATCCTTCCAAAGCCAATCACTTGTAAAGCTTCCTGACAGACTACTTAGTGTTGTAACGAGAGCTAAATTCATGCTTGAACAAATGATTAGATCTGATTGAAATGGTGATAACGGGCAGCCAAGTAGGCCAGAGCTTTACCTTTCTGACTGAGAGTAGTCTTCGCTTACCAAGTCAACATAATGTTACAAACAAATTACACTATTTTTGGGTAACAAGCCTAGGTCATTCTACGTCAACAACGTGGACCATCTCCATGTTTCATCCCATATCTCTCTCCATTCTACTACAATCCATATACCCTCTCCCATCTCTAACACTCGCCAACCTCTCGTCAGCAGCTTGCAGCTCTCTCAACAGCCTGTGCTTTTCAGGTTCTCCAAATGATACTGCTGACCTTTTCACTTGGGTTTTGTGGTCCCCATACAAACTTGTTTGATATGGCTCCTGGTAACGAGCCATATTCGAACCTAGTATTGGTCGGGCTTTGGGACTTTCGAAAAGGCCAAAAGGCCCATGGGCAACAAGTCTGTATCCTCTTCTGGGTAGCCCACGACAGCCTGTAGATTCTCCCACCCATTACCTCCTCCAGCAACTCTATCTCCCGGAGACGTAGCCAGTTTCCTAGGCAACACCTTCGACCATGTCGTAGGGATCGTAGCTGTATATGCATCTCTGCCTTTCTCTGCCACATTGTCCCGCTCATCCATCCCACGGATTCGACCCAATGATCTCTCTATAACCCTCAGCATACTCTTCACTAGACCCAATACCCTCAGACTCCTCACCTGAGCGCAAGCCTCCATCTCTACCACCATCAATTGAATGTCCATTTATCCCACCTTCCACCGGCTCCGTCCAAGAAGTCTGAGTCACTGTTCGAATCAAAGGTCGATACATCGGAGATCTAGATCCGCTCTGCGACTCTCCTCCACGAGGTCTTCTCGCTGGCGCTGATTCGTCTCCAGACCAAGAGCTTGCAGTGTGTGTTTGACTTCGGACCGGTGACTGAATCGCAGGTAAAGTGTAACCTTGAGCTTGCAACTCCCTCTCTCGCTCTACCCACTTGACAGCTGCTTGAGCATAAGCTTCCTCCTTGTCTTTATGCTTCTGTGCTTTCTCTTTATGTTTCTCCTTGTCCATAGCTAAGTATACAACATTCCTTAGACTCGTCTTCTCTTTCCCCTTGTCTTTCTTCGCGCCACCAATACCAAACTCCATGACGATCTTCCTGAGACCACTCTTCTTCTCCTTTGGCTCTCCCCTCGCCGTGGCGACAGTGTCATCAACCTTCCGAATCTCCCGAAAGCGAAACCCTTGTGCATCGATCCTCTCTTCTCGACCATCCACGACTTGGATCCTGACTCCTGCTTTCGTCTCTGGATGCCTATCCCTAACCCTCGCAAATCCAGGCGCAGGCTCAGAAGCTCTTACAGGTCCAGGGCCAACAAAACCCACACTTTCCACCGCGGTTGTCCGACTCCATCCCCCTGTCGTCGACTCCGTGACCTCACTCTTAGTCCTCGCCGTTCGATCCATATTCGTAGTCAGCCCTAACCTCGATCTCAGTCTCGCGGGTGAACTCTCGCCCTCAACAACAGGCACTCCCAGCCTCCGAATCTCGCTCTCGTCTATACCTCTGCACCTTGGACAGAGCGAGAAATACGTATCCCTGTTCTTGGCCTTCTCACAGGAGAGACGAGGTTTGGAGAGGTAAGCGCTGCAGTGCGTGGTGGTAGTCAGGCTGTGGTTGCAGCGAGTGTAGCGGGCGTAGGAATTGGTGCACATGTATGGCTGAAAGTATGTGGTTGTGAACCGTTGGTTTGATTGATCTTAGAGGAGAACTTTGTTGCAGAATTTGAGGTAGGTGCTCTTGGTGCCTTGACGTTGAAGCACGCTTCTGATGTTGGGTTTCTAGGTATATTCTAGATCTTGAAATGGCTCATGGACGGTGACTAAAGATGAGAAGAGCTCATAAGTGTGTACGAAGTCACTGATTAGTCTCAGAGAATGAGTATATGACGTTACCTTGATCATACGCAGTGTCGCGGTGAATAGGTAGTAAAAATATTGAGGTTTTCCTGGTTCATTCAAAAGTCGTAGTCTAACCTCATCCTATGCAACATTCATTCCCATGCCGGTATCTTATTCATCAATCGTAAAATTTCGTACCGTTATGCCCGTCCCCAACGCCGCAATATGCCCTCATGATGCTTCATCCAGTATGCCAAGTCCCATTCTATATGCAAGAGGCAATAGCCGGTGTGTCACTCAATCCGTTCGTTCATGATTCCGTCCTGGTCCACCACCAATAAGAGCATCCTGCACAACCCTGCCCTTACTCATTCGTGTGCCATATTTGTACTTCACCAATAACTGAAAAAAAGGCACCATGAATTTTATGATGACGAATGTACTCCATCCCTTCAGCGAAACACTGACCGTCTCCCCATTGTAGTCACGGCAGAGCTCCAAGTACCGCTTTGGGTCATCAGTTATCACGCCATCGACTTGCTTGCTGATAGACCATTTCATTGAGTTGTCGTCGTTGACTGTCCATAGAAAAAGAGCACGTCCGGCCTTCTTGACGTCTTTCATGAACTTGCTGCCACCAGGTCCGACCATCATCTTCTGGAACATGTTGAATGATACTCCGGGAATCTCGAGGAATTGTCGCGCGTAAGGTATGTTCCAGCCGATATGCGTGATGGGGAAGCCGGGCAGGTGCTTATTGCATATCGGAAGATATTTGGCCTTGAAATCGGTTATTACTCATCTTATGAGAGCTTTTGACACATAACTTACATTCCAACAGCCCAAAATAATCCTCTCTGACCATCTCCTAGATGGCTTGATTGACTTGATAGCGGTAGCGATCCTGCTGAGTAAATCATCAGGATCATCGTCAAGCTTCGTACAGGTTAGTAATCGTCCCGACATTCTGCCTCCCACTTTAATACCTTGATATCCAACAATATCCAAATATCTTCCAATCCAGGTTTGGTCAGATACACCAACAGATCAACCAATCTCGGCATCGGCTGATGAGGCTTTCTCACTGTCCTCAGCGACTCAAGGTATGACCAATCACAGTTGGCGATCTTCTTGTCCAGGCCAAAACAGCGCTTCAATGTGGCATCCTGACGATTTTCAGCTCATTTGCAGCTGTGATTTTCTTTCTGTAGCGACTTCTTACATGTGAGAGAACCACCACTCCATCCTTTGATAAGTGGACATCCGTTTCTATAGCATGCGCGCCGACCTCCACTGCACCCTTGAATGCGCCCATGGTGTTCTCCGGAAACTTGGTCTTGTAACCTCGGTGAGCGATTGCTTGGGGTCTTTTCCCAGCAGATGTCTGGATTGCAGAAGTGACTTTGTCGAGAATCAATAAAACACTTTCCGACAAACAAAATTTGATCTTTTGATAAACTCACAGTTCGGCGACTCCATCTTCTCAGGCAAGAGGGGATCGGTTTCTAGAGCTATTGGAGTGGCCATTTCGAATTCCGTGTTGGCGAGGATGAAAGAAATATAAGAACCGTCACACACTCTGGCCGTCTTCTCAGGGGTGAAAAGACAAGAATAACTCTAGATGTTTGCGCCAACTTCCCCAAAGTTTCGCCAATATTCAACGTTTCCTTTCAGTTCGTCGCAATCATGGTTTGTACGTGCCGGGGTATCTGTCTGTCGTTCGCCAAGCTATGCAGCACTTGGGCGCAAATGAATGGATGGATAGATGAAAGGGCCCAGATGGAGGAGGATCAGAAGATCTATTTCAGGCTCGCTCCCGCCGTCTGTTCTCGAGATATGCCCCCGTGGTGTATTCCTGCGACAGAATAGAGAAGGGAGGGAAAGAGGATGTAGGAAAAGTACAGGACCGCACCCCACCAAAGAGTACTTTACCTATTGTTAACCCCGAGGAACCCTGCAGCAGCACCAGCAGCAGACACCAAATAAGCTCTTGAGAGCTAGCTAGAACAGGGATAGTTCTGTAGTTCCCGCCTTTCTAGAGCACTAAGAGCTGCGTTTATTTGGAAAAGGAATGGTTGGCGGGAGTCAAAAAGGACCACAAGCACGGAAACGTGGTGATCCGAAAGTATTGGCGCCCTGCAAACATCCGATCTCCGATACCGACAGAGTGAAGAAATAAAGAAGTACCAATATCCTCTCATTTCACGAATCGATTTGACGATATTGAAGCTGGCAAAAGAACCCGTACTTCTTCCAAGACGGAGTGCATCTGCTGGATCACACTCATCGAAGCTTGTTACTTTCCCCCCATGCTTAGTTTATCGCGCCAGTTTCTGGTATGAACCAGGTCTGCGGCTGCTGGGATGCAGTGCCAGTGCTGATGCTCAGAATCGTGACTGGCGATCAAGCAAAGTCGCTGTTCATGGAACATGCACCTGGAACGCTTAAGCTCCACTCCTGCCAGGGGACAAGGGTCCCGCTGATCATCATCACTGGGTAGCTGTCTCAACCCGGATAAGATGCTGATGGTAAAGCCTAAATTATCTTCCATCGGAACACCAACATCAAGTGGGTGGAGATGTTGTACACGGGAGCACATGGAAACTGGATGTGATGCAACTGGTCATAAAGACGGTATTTTGTTTGTTGTCGCACGAGATTATCGAATTTTCTGCCAGTCTAGCCCCATCGACATGTACCTGTTTATCCCGTTTCAGAATACTCAGTGGCCGAAGTTTCACGTATTTACCAGATCACCACATGCCAAGGCCTGTCTGGTATCATCTTCTAAGCTGGGCAACGTGGATTCACGATGATAAAAGCTCTGCAATTGGCGCTTTTTGGCCCCACATGGTCTGTCACAGCAGATTAGATGGAGATGCCTGTGATGGGAATGTGTATACTTAGCCGATTTTCCAAGCTGTCATGAGGCTTCTCGATGAAGAAGTTGTTCATGCAATGAGTAAATGTCACTTCCTTTGTTTCGTAGATCCATCAGTAGAGAAACCGTGCTCTTGCAGACTTGTTAGAGACTTGCTCAACAAGGCAGTCCGAGGCCGTTTGATGTTCGTACATTGTCGTCTGAACATCATGTGTCTCGTCTATTTCTGCCCATTCTCCCAAAATATCTTGATTTAAGCATATCCTATGCCTACTCTGGTCGTTTGGGGTTGCCCCCAAGAGAGCTGATGAGATGCCATGTGCTTTTGATATCATCTCGAAGTCTGTGCAAAGCCTTCAACGTCAAGGAGCAGTTCCCCAAAACGGCTTTGTGGTCTGATTTCCCCAGGACGCATTGGTGAAGTGTTCCTTATTTAGATCTTAGATCTGTTCCATTGTGGAGGTCATCGGCAAGTCTTTCCTCTGGACTGGATTTGAGGTTCAATTAATGTGCTAGCCCTGTCCGAGGTGGCAGCTTTGGCCTTGAGGTTCTCGGACATCGGTCGGTAATGAGGTCCTTGGAAGATAGCCAAGAGCTTGTAATAGCTGAATCATTCAATGGTCATTGATCTACGATCCAAGCCGCTATGATATGGTCTGCCGTTCCAGCTCGACTCTATATAGTTCCAGATGATGAAGATGGAGAGGAATACAAGATCTGAAATAAGGAGAATCTTTGGCTTGCTCCGCCAGCCTCGATCGCCCAGGGAAACATATCGTGTCAGTTACAACGTCCACGACTGTGCTGCTCTCAAAGTAGGCATCAAGCATGCAATAATCAAAAGACAATGAGACAAGATTGGAGTGGAAAATCATGTAGATGCGATAGATACAAGAAGTAGAGTATGCTTGCTATACCATGGCAAGAGTCTGTCAAGCCAATATTCTCTAGGTCATCGAGGAGTCGAGGAACACCAAATAGCCTTCTAGCATTCAAGGATGCATCTACCGACGCCAACGAGTTGAAGCAAAATACCGCCGATATTTTAGAATCGATCATGCCGAGACCTCATTCTCGAAGGTCGATTTTCTATCAAGCACCTCCAAGCCATATGAGCTAGCAATTCGATCTGCAACCGCTTCACCGGACCAATATGCTCCGGTAACAGTGCCCAGAGCAACAAAAGGCGCAGTGTGTTCACCAGCGAACCAGATGCTTCGACCCGGAAGACCTTCTCTCATAATCTCAATATCCTTGTCTGCCTCTTGGACGCCGGTTCGAAGGGTAGTGTAGCTGCCGTTCCCGGCTAAATCATCAGATATCCAAGTTGTCGCCAGACACTGTACAGGCGTGCAGTCCCTCAACTCCTCGTCGAAATGTGGGAGCAGTGAGTAGTATGGCTTGAGAAACGTTTTCAGATATTCGTCACGTTCTTTTTGCGTCGTCATGGTTGAGAGCTTGCTTGCAAATGATACTGATTGATCACCGTATAGATAGAAGAGGAGAGTAGGGTGGGCACAATGTCCAGGGAGTGTGGCAAGATCGACGACCTCCTGATTCCACCGATGTGGATTTGTTGCTTTGGTGTATGAGGGAGAGATCCACTGCGTAAAGCCTGTATGCGGGACTTCATCTGGACGCCCATCACTGCCCAGCCAGAAGGCTCTTGGGAAGGTCACATATACCTATGATGTTTAGCTCTTGACTTTGAACAGTTAAGATATTACGTACCTTTTCCAGAGAACCGTAACCGATGGCATCAATTGCCTCGGAGAATCGAGCTGGCAATTCGGGCTGAAAGGCCTTTCTGTTTTTCTGCAGCCAGCCGAGGGGACAGGTCACGACCACTTCATCGAAGTCAAGCGAGTTTCCTTCCTCGGTGCGTACAGAGACTCCACCAGAGCCCGACTGGACGGAGATGACTTTGGTTGACAGATTGAGCTTGGCGTTGTCTAGAGCGGGCTTTGCGATTGTTTCCAGTATCTTCTCATAAGTACCTGCGCAGAAGAGATTCTCTGTTTCATGTCAGTAACGTGAATGGTGACATTCCCACCCTGTGGATGAACTTATATCCAGTATTACGAGCAATGAAAGTCTCACAAGAGCGGTCGCAATTACCTACCGCCATCGATACATTCTTCAAGCCAGAAGAACTTCAAACTTTGCGTCTGTACAGGACTTCCGACAAAAGCTCCCCACATCTCGGTCATTTGCAGCATAGTTTCTCGTTCCCTAGCTTCTTCCTTTGTCGGAAACATCTCTTGCACTTTCTCCACGAAGAAATCATAGAGACTTTCTTTTGGGTCAATACTGGCTGTGTTATCTGCAGAGTGTTTGAATGCTTGGATTATGACGCCCCACAATGCTTCATTCAACTTCTCTCCGTCTTTCAGTAGTTTTCCGTCTTCGTCGAAGACGTTAAAGGCTTCGCCCCTATTCATAGATCAGTAATATGGTCTCCTCTTTGAAGCTCTGCAAAGACTTCGGTCGGAGAAAAAGCGTTGTCTTATTCCGAAAATCTCGAGGTTTCACCTTACCAGTCATGTGTTGAAGTGTTCGTTATCTTTGCAAGATCCATAATCGGGTTTGACTCTGTTCCATGAATCCAATTTGCTCCAAGATCTGCTACATGGCCTGAAGAGAGTTTTGTTTGTGTCACACGCCCCCCGATTTCTGTCCCGGCCTTCGAGTATAGTGACACCAAAGCCATGGCGGAGCAGGACATCTGCACAACGAAGTCCTGCAACTCCAGCACCGACGATGCAAATACTGGCTGGTGATTTCGACGGACCTTGCGGTCGGGTCTGTCTTGGGTCAGTGAGAAGAAGCAAGTCTGAAAGTCACTTTCTCGATCTACGACATGGCTTGGCTGCATTGCCGAAGGGGAGTCTGCAACTAATCTAGGGGTTCCAGTTCCTATTACTTGCCTTCTTGTTGACATCCATGATGAGTCTCTGCACGGTATCATCCGAATATTTTCTTACGGCAGTACGACAAGATGCAAGATCTTGGTAAATGCGAGAGGAACTTCTGTGAGAACATAACGTGTGAGAAATATGTTGGAAGTCCATGTTGTCTGTCTGAACGCGAGATAATTTTCCATATCAAAGGACGGAATGGTGTGCCAGTTCAGAGACCATGGAGAGAAACCGTCCGACGAGGTAGACCTAGGGATGGACTGGGAAATGAAGCCACCGTGGATGTGCCTGCCACATTGGCAGAACAGAACTAATTGAGGGAGGGGATGGTCGGTTCCGGCTGCTTAGAGGCAGCAGTCACTTCTTAGCCCGCACGCCATCCCATCCCGTTCCGTTCAGCACATCTAGGTATCACCAGCACCGTTGAAATGGATTCGCTTCCCTCGGGTGGAGAATAGGTACAGAGAAGTAAGTACTATTCGTGATGGGTCTAGCCCGACGTGTGGGACTCTTTTGCTTGGCTTGGCCCACAGGCCAAGAGAGCCAAAGAATCACCAGGAATGATGCAAGAAAAACGGGCACACGTACTTTCTAAGTATCGAGGCGTGCACAAGTCTAATGCTTTGCATTGAAAAGTCTCTTGCCGCTCTCGACCGATGCCTCCTTCAGATATTCCTTGCTGCTCTTGTCGGTTGTAAGCGACATCTGGAATGGAATCTGGTATCTTGACGTCCTTGATTTCCGGCCCGAGCCGCCGATCTTTCAGGGGTAGAAGCTCATCTCGAGCTCAAAAACCAAACAAATCCCATCCCATCCCATCCCACATCGACCTCCACATCAACCGCATTTTGCACCTGCATATGCCCCACCTTCAACATGCGCACTTCTAAGATCTCCCAAGAAACCTCCAAGCTCCTGAATGCGACAGCACTCTCTCCACGAAGAAGCACTCGAACCTCCATCTCGCGATTCGCACATAATGGTTCTGTCAAGAAGGAAGATTCCGAGGAACCATTGGATATCGAAGATGTAATTCCTTCGCGAAAACGAAAACGTCCTACCCCTCGAAGAGCCGCGAAGCAATCGCCGAGCAAGACAACAGTCAAGACCGAAATCGAAGAAACCGTCACATTCTCACCTGCCAAAGAGCGCAAGGTCCGGAAACCTGCTCGCAAAGTCAAGAATGAAGAGACCGGCGATATCGAGATACATCCTCCCAATGACTGGGCCGAGGTCTACGCTGTGGTGAAGGAGATGCGGACATCGGGTGCTGCACAACATGCTGCGGTGGACACGATGGGTTGCGATAAATTGGCACAAGAGCAAGTGACACCGAAAATCAAGAGATACCATACCCTTACGGCCTTGATGCTGTCCTCGCAGACGAAGGATACCACGAACTTCCAAGCCATGAATCGCCTATACACGGAACTGCCGCCGCACAAGGAGGGTGCGCCTGGTGGATTGACACTAGAGAATATTCTGGCTGTCGATCCCAAGCTCTTGAATGAGCTGATATGGGCGGTTGGATTCCACAACAATAAGACAAGATATATCAAAGCTACGGCAGAGATCTTGAGAGATCAATATGATGGCGATATTCCGGACACGATTGAGGGGCTTATGGGACTTCCTGGTGTAGGACCAAAGATGGGATATCTCTGTTTAAGCTCGGCATGGGGGAGGCATGAGGGAATCGGTGTTGATGTACATGTTCATCGCATTACCAATCTCTGGGGCTGGCATAAGACGAAGGGACCTGAAGAATCGAGGTTGGCGCTACAAGCATGGCTACCCAAGGAGCTGTGGCATGAGATTAACTGGGTGTTGGTGGGATTGGGCCAGACTGTTTGTCTTCCTGTTGGCAGAAAGTGTGGAGAATGTGAGTTGGGGCTGAGGGGACTTTGTAAGGCTGCTGAGAGAGGGAAGGTTACTGTTGGGAGGAAACTGAAGGAAGAGAGAATCAAGGAGGAGAATGGGACTTTGTTGAAGGAGGAGGTGATTAAGAGTGAAGTAGTGGAGGGTGAGATGGTCGTCAATGCGAACCCTGAGGAAGATGCGAAGAGACAGGATGTATGATCAGTCGATAGTGGAATATGTAAATGTGTACAAGATAAGAACAGACCATGTTAGAGATGCTAATATGATAGACGCATGCCATTCTTCACATGCACAATGTATCATTTGATCCTGTTACATTCTCAAGAGAAGCAGTAGCGAGCAACAGCCCATATGATACAATAGTCAAACTAATGCCCCTGCAAGTTTCATCTAGTGCTCTCGTTAAAATACATTCGCTGGTTTTCCCGTATTGTCCCGATTACTTGAGTACCACATTATTCAGCCTGAGGAATGTTAAGAATCATTGTGCTCTAGTATCTTGTAGCGACGAATCGAACAATCGCAAACAACCATCTGGGTATGGTATTGTGACTCAAATTGTAACAGAGCAGCATGATCTATAGAAGATCCTACGTAGATGTGGTGAGAGATTGAGTAGTGTGAGTAGAAAATTCTGCAGACTTAAAGAGCACACTTTCACCAACTACAGATCTACTAAAGGATCCTTATGACATCCTTGGTGTAGTGTAAGATAACGTTTCAATGAAATGTGCCTGATGAACTCGGCCTAGCCACAAAGTGCTGGAAGGATTTGAGTGGAGGATCTGTTTACATTTACTCGCCAAACGGACCACTCACTAGGGACTAAGCGAGACTCTCTGTTGGGAAGTATATATATCAGCACGAATCCAGATCGCAGTTTCGGTCCATAGCGTAATGCCTAGGTGACAGTGTGGGCCATCAACTACGAACACTGTGCAATTTTCGTAATTGAAGTATTTTGCTGAGGCAGCAGATTAAAGCGCTCAACAAAGATGAAGCGGCGGGTCAGGTGAATGTCATGAGTCACGCCTGCATCATGCGAATGAGGTGAGTGAGAGTTGAATTCTGCGTTGTTCCGTTTGCAAGTCGATGACAGCCGGCTTGCCGGATGGCAGCGAGGCAAGACCACTGGCAGGTTAGGCAAAGAGAGCTAAAGAGAAAAGAAGAGGTTTTGGAAGGGAGGAGGTCGAGGTTATATGCAAATCCTGAGGGCTCGTGGTCGGCGCGAGCGATGTTGTTCACGAAGAATCCGGACAGCAGACTGTACAATGCTCAAGATGGTGTAAAGCACTTCAGACTTTGATCTTCTATGGAAAATAATATACAGAAATATTCTTTCAGAGGTTTCTAGCATGATTTTCCACAGCAGTGGGCTTCTGCAGGTCTTCCATTATCTTCTCTGGCTGAATGTTTTGTTCCGTTACCCAGGTTACCACCATCTAAGCGAACCGGAGGGTAAACACTACTTAGCTTCCCAAAGATGTCGATATCATATCTCTTCAGGAAAGATAGTTTTCAGTCATAAATTGACTAGATTCTCTGATACAGCGAATGATGAAGGTTGCTCTGATATCAAGAATCACGAGACTTCTGGTGGGGTGTAGTTTGGTGGAGTTTTGTCGCATGCACCTCGACCTCGCCTCGCCATCTCCTGCCGCTAAGACCAAGCAATTTGCCGCAACGCAACCAATCAGAGCACCCACAACAGCCAAATTACATTACAGGTGGATTTCACAGCCACATGCCACATCAAACAGATCAAACAGAGAGCAAACAAGGCAAACTCCCTAGCGCCGGAGGCCGAGCACGGGCCCCTCAGAATTTGTATATAATCTCGACCTCCTCCCTTCCAAAACCTCTTCTTTTCTCTTTAGCTCTCTTTGCCTATTGGCTTAGATCAAGTGTAGTATCTGTTCTTTTCAGTTTAATCTCTGAAAGACATCTAAGGATGTCACATTGATTATACTTATTTTTGTCTTCTGCGAGATTGCCTCTGGGCTTGCCTATGCTTTCTCGCACTGTGTCACAGGTATCACACTGCCTCCTGTCGACGCGACTACTTTTTTTCATTACGGATTTTGGCTTGCCGAGATCGTGAAGAAGAATTTTGCCTTTTCACAGAAATGTAGAATAAAAAATTTGGTAGCTGGATGTTGAGAGCTTGGGATTTCAGACTGAGACGGCGAGGTTGAAAATTTTGCTGCTGGAAGGGCTGCCTAGCTGGGCTACAGCGACACCTGGGGGAAGATTTGAAGTGACCGTGGCATTGTGGAGGTTGTTGGTGAAGCTATTGAGTCCAGTACGTGTGGCAGAAAACATGATTAAAGACTTGCTGTGACACCCCTCATTCCGTTCCGAAGTGTAACTTTGACTCTTGACGATTTGTGCGAAGACTGCCCTAAAGAACGGCCCAAACAAAGTCTGCGACCAGAGCTCAGAATCCTCACCCCGCTGCCCAAGCTTTCTACCCCTCCAAAACAACAGCTTGCCCATCATGACAAGCTCAGGCATGGTAGACCCTCGAATTTTCGAGCAGCTGCAGACCAAGATCGATGATGACGCCGAGGTGAGAGATCAAATTCGGGCTATCACGCAAACTCTGGAGAGACAAGGCCGAAATGCACAATCCGTCCTATCAAGAGCACATTCAACTCCAGCTGCAAATCGTTAGTATATCCGCCCTTCTACCTGATAGCTCTAACAATCACAGTTGGATCTGTCCTCGTTGCTGCCGAAGCTTCCATCAAGGAAGAGGTCGAGAGCATCAACAAGCTTGCTGCCATCTCCTCCAATTCCCCATACTACAAATACAACGGCCTCTGGACTCGAGATGTACAGAATGTCGTTTTCTCTATTCTCTTCTGCGGATGGCTTGGGGGCATGAGCAGTTACATCAAAGCAGAACAAGGCAAACTCCTCACAATCGAAGAAATTGGTGCAATACTCAATGGTGTGTTAGTCATGTCTGCTAATTTTTCGTATTCTGACCATCCTCCAGTTCCCGTCAACCTTAAAGATCGAGATGCCTTCCATATTACAATCGAAGAATACCTCCAATCCCTCATAACCCTCATCGAAGAGCTTGCCCGGCTAGCCATCAATTCAGTCACCCTCGGTGACTACCAAAGACCTCTACAAATCAGCCAGTTCGTCAAGGATTTGCATGCCGGTTTCCAGATTCTAAACCTCAAAAATGACTCATTGAGACGGAGGAGCGACAGCATCAAGTACAATGTCAAGAAGATTGAGGATATCGTCTACGATCTGTCACTGAGGAACCTGGTTCCAAAGGCTGGGGTGGAGGCTTGATTGGGCGGATCTTGAGGACATGATGGGACTGACCATGATACCAAAGGAAGGCATGGGAAGCTACAAACGCTTGCATTTCACGGCGCAATGTTACGTTAATGAGGATTTACAGTGGAGCAGCCTATGGCACAGCCAGAAGGACGACAATGGGAATGGCAGGAAAGGCTATCGTCTGCAAAGAGGTGGCTATTCCACATGCCTCGTAGCAAATCAAAATATAAATGAGCAATAAAGCATAGGTTACAGCTCAACACGAAGCTCAATACCAGCTTGCATTTGACATCTGAAGCTCAAAATTTCTTGTGGCACGGAACATCGAATCTCCGTCCCGAGGCCCAAAAGTGAAGCTGTCCTGTCCCCCACGCGTCCATCAACACTCTTTTCATATTCTCAACCTGTACAATGCCACTCGTTGATCCAGTAACCATGTCAAGCGTTGGCACCTCATCACAGGTTATCACAATAAAACCTTCCTTACCAATCGAGTTGCTCCCCAACGATATTGCGCGGATCTTCTCACAAGTCCATCCCGCAATCCTCCTTTCCGCGTTCTACGTTCGATTCCCAGCTCTAGTCGCAGACCCGACATCTACACTACTGAGTACATTATTGGCTCTGGCTGCTGTACAGACACTGTATGCGGTGGTCTGCCTGCCTGCAGTAGGCTCAAATACAAAGGTCGTCAAGAAAGTCAAGGTCAATGCTCCGAAGAAGGCCGAGGGGGATATTGCTAAAAGGATACTGGTGAGTTGCTGGTTTCGAAGATTGATTGATGGATGGATGAGGCTTTGCTAACTTTGAGAATTACAGACATCATTCGTCGCCTTACTCTTCACCATCTTCTCCATCCCTATCCTGAGCATCCTCCAGATCCTCTTCGGCGCCCCTCTCACCACCCACCTCCCGCACACACTCGTCTGCTCCGCGCACGTCGCCCTCCTCACCGTCTTCCCTCTCATCTACGTACATGGATCTGACAGTAAGAAGTGGAGAGAGGTGATCTCGTTGTATAGCCCTATCGACGAGGTCTTTGGCGGTGCGCTGGGATGTCTGCTTGGAGCTTGGGTGGGCGCCGTGCCCATTCCGTTGGATTGGGATAGAGAGTGGCAGAAGTGGCCCGTTACTATTGTCGCTGGGGCCTACGCTGGATACGTCCTGGGAAAGACGATAGGTGCTTGGGGTTTGAAGGGAAGGAGAATCGAGCTGGACTGAGGGCTGGGCTGAAGAAGGAGCGGTTTTGGTATATACCACATTCAACTTATTTCACCAAGACCGTATCTTGCCTTATCAAGGCCCTGATCTTTTGCTTTGGGAGGTACAGTTGGTCTACAGCTTGGAGTCACCCACAAATTGAACAGGGCAATTTCTCGGGCTTCACATCTCTCATCGCTGGTCTTAGCGGTTATTATACGTTGTTCTTTTTACATTTTCTTTGGAAACTGACATGGTTTCAACCTCGAACATGTGTACTTTGTATGATGTCTTGCTTCCAGTGGAAGGCCATTCTTGAGGTGGTGCGAGGCTTCCTGAGCAAAGCGCTTCATTCAAAATTCATAATCAGTGCCCCGAGATCTCATTCCACAGTCCATTCGCGTACACACTCCTGTACTTCTCATATCTGTTGGTGCTCTGCTCTTATCGGACCGGTCTCTCATCACGCCACAACACATCAATTCGGCATCTCAAAGACCTTTTGCTCTGCTGTTGGCATACATTCGGATCGTTCCTATCGGTAATTGATGGTATTTCGATATCTCGCTCTCTCTGATCGAGTTCGCTCATTGTGGCGACGTGGGAACACCTTACCAGAAGGCGATGTGGAGCTTGAGCTTCCTCAATGAACTCTGTTTGGCAGGAAGCATCTTTGTCTCCAAGTCCGAGGATTTTGGTCGATGTTTGCCACTTTGGTTCAGCTCAGTTATGATGGGCATTGAGGATGATAATGTTTAACGTGTTCTGCAAGGCGCTGATGATCGAGCTCCAGCTGACGATACCTATCTGCAAATCGAACCCTCTCCGGTATCCGGAATCTTGACGAACGACTCATGACCGTCTAATCACTACAGGACATCGAAGTACAATATTTGGAAACGGGTCTCCAGCCAGCCCCAGCGTTGTGGAGAAACGCCCCGAAAGCCACACAACCACACGCCTTCCTATCTCGGCTTCATCAAGCAGGCATCCCAGACAGAAGCTCACGCAACTCAAACGAAAGACGAAGTGACCGCAAGCCTTGCAGGCAACCACAATAAGATTGTAGATCCAGCTGGGATCTAACGACGTGTGGGATTTTTCTTTAACAAAAGAATGGCCTACGATTGGCTGCAGGAGATCCTTATCACCAGCGAGTAGCCTCGAGCTATAGAGTGAATCAATCTAGAACATTGCCTGTTTAGAGCTGATGATGCCGCATCGTGAAAGCAGCGGAGCGTGATATGGGCTAAAAAGATTAGCCAATCGTTGATGATTTGAAGGAGAGCACCAACATGTTGAATGCTGTCACACGATCATGAAATATGAATGGCATGATGTTTCTCCGGGTCTGGGGTTGTTCGAGGGGAGTGAATCTACCAGCCGTCAATGTTGAGGATCGATATCTACCTTGCGATTCTACTTGTTGTACTGACTAACCTTACGATTCGTCTCGTGGGTTGCACACGAAACAACTTAGAAGCTTTCGAATCATGACGGCCCAAACCCAGGCTCACTGCTCTGCTATCAGTCTCTGCACAGCGGCTGTCCCCGTGCAAATAGCAATAGGTCCTGGGCGTCTTGCCAACGGCTTCGCCGAGAAATTAGCTGATGCTTCTTTCAACTTGGCTTTCCAAGTGTGGAAACTTACGGTCCTGGGACATTTGGGAACGAACTCGCCATCGCGATACTCTCAAGTGAAGGCATTTAGGTGTCCTGGACTACCCTGTGTAACATCCTATGGAAGATGACATGGTACAGTAGCTCCTGCTGCAACAACCAGCCTGGACAAGTACCTGCATGGAATTTGTCCCGTTTCCAGAATTAACTAAGCGAGGTATCGAAACCGCACCTCGGACAAGGATCCGAAAAGTTCATCCAAGTACAGGATCACACAGTGTGGAACCCTGTACCCCAACATGATCGTTTTGGCTCCAAAGATAGTGTTCTGATGATTGGAAGGAGGGAGGAAAATCAGATTGGAGACTTCTGCCGAGAGGTGGGCGGTTCGACAGCTCACTTGTTCGGAGCCGTTACATGTGTTAAAGGGTACGTGGTGCCTTGACATGCTAGGACGGACAGGAAAGCGATATAGTATGGACAGCAAATACATTGAACAAGTCTGCCCACAGCCTCGGCTGGAGAATTCAAATGTTCAGGTCGAAGCTCATAGCTCATACCTAGCTCGCCTTTGATGTCGACTACCTCTTGGCACTATTTGCAGGCAGAAAGTATGTAATTTGTGCATGGCTTACGCTCAAAAGATTTCAACACCCTGTAGCACATATGCGTCACTGACTTTGTCCTTCTATGTAGGCTAAGGCGGTCGATATTTTCAGGTGTAGGTGGCGGCGGGGTGAATCGAATGCGCTTTGGAGGAGTCCTGCAGGCGCTAGACCTCGAAACTGCAGGTGCAAAGGCTTTCGGCGCCCCGATATGAGCAGTGAATTAAAGTAAATATGTTGGTGGGCATTGGTGCTTATTCGCTGTTGAACTTGGTCGGGAGTAGTTGACAGCGTGCATGCACCTGCAACCGCCCCTATCCACCCTTCTGAAGTACGAACACTACCTTCTCCACATATCTCGCCCAAGGATTCACTCTTGTCCATCTCACAGAGACAATTCCTGTGGTGCTACCGTCACATAGCTTGGCACTCGGTTTCTATAAGACTGTTGCCTCACCCTGGCGGATACACTTCGTCCTCACTTTTGCTCCACAACTTCAACTTCTGTTGGATCAATACCAATCATGGACAAGGAGATATATGCCGGGAAGGAGGCTCCAGAGTCACCAGAGTCACCAGACTCCAATGGACATACCAACTATATCGACCCCGCCGCCGGCAACGAGACCAAGACTGGCCGTCTCAAGGAGGCTGCAGCTATCTATGGCGATATCGAAACAGCTGAAGAATATGGCTATGTGACTCGACGGTAAGTCCATAGATTTCTTCTTTGGGTGCTTGCTGACCATTTCACCTTTCAGACTCAAGTCTCGGCACATCCAGTTCATTGCGCTCGGTGGTACCATTGGCACAGGTCTCTTCCTTGGTATCGGAAGCGCCTTTATACGAGCTGGCCCCCTCTCCGTACTTCTCGGTTACTCTTTCACACGAGTGGCTGTTTTCGGGATGATGATGTGCTTGGGTGAAATGGCAACTTGGCTTCCTCTTCCTGGTTCCATTCCTCAGTTTTGCGCCCGATGCGTGGACGATGCTCTGGGTTTTGCGGTCGGCTGGAACGTAAGATACTCAACCCGAACAGACCAACATAACTTCCTATCCCAAGGAAGCAAAGACTTCTAAGAGATAGCCTTCGATGCAATAACCGACAAGCCATGTTAGAACTGGTACAACTCAGTGATCACTCTTTGTGCCGAAATTTCGGCCGCAGCCATCGTCATCCAATACGTAAGTGTTAGGAAGCTCGTTCATCCCGATTTTGAATGTTCCATGACCTCCTGGAGACACGTCTTGCCTCAAGTTGCTGATGGACAGATTGCTGACTCGTCCAACATCTAGTGGAAAGGTGCCGAACACATCAGCGTCGCTGTGTGGATCACTATCAGCATCTTTCTCGTTGTCTGCTCAAATATCTTTGCCATCCAAATATATGGAGAAGCGGAATTCATATTTGCCAGTATTAAGATCATCACTATCGTGGGTCTTTTGGCCATGGCGTTCATTGTTGACCTGGGAGGCGGACCGAAGCATGACAGATTAGGCTTCCGCTATTGTAGGTACTGGGGCAACCCGACTTTGTCTTTCTCTCCATGTTCTCAAGTTCTTTGAAGATATATGTTGCCTTCCATGTTGTCTTCTCCTGGAGTGATAGTTGCTGACCTTTCTGTTCAATAGGGAAGAACCCTGGCGCGATGAAGGAGTACGACTCAACAGGAGCAACTGGCAGGTTCCTCGGTCTCTTCTCAGTGCTAGTCAACGCTGCTTTTTCCTATGGAGGCGTCGAGCTGGTTGCAGTCGCAGCTGGCGAGGCTGAGAATCCTCGGAGAAACATCCCCAAGGCAGTGCGCCGAGTGTACTGGCGTATCCTGTTCTTCTATGTCCTTGGATCTCTAGCCATTGGCGTCCTCGTTGCATCAAACGATCCACATCTGCTAAAGGCTCAGGCCGATGGACTAGCCGGTGCTGCTCGCTCACCATGAGTCATTGGCATCCAAAATGCGGGACTCCCGGTTCTTCCAAGTATCATCAACGCTGTCATCTTGACTTCTGCTTCCTCTAGCGCAAATGCCTTTCTGTACACTGGATCACGGTATTTGTTCGCTCTTGCGCAGAACAAACAGGCCCCACGCTTCCTCCTTCGTTGCAGCAAAGCCGGTGTTCCCTACTACTGTGTTGCCATTACGGCATCCATATCTGCACTGACTTATCTGTCCGTCAAGGAGGGGGGGCCAGCGGTAGTGTTCAACTGGTTCCAGAATTTGACGACGATTGCCAGCCTGTTCACGTGGTGCTCTATCTGTCTGGCGTACATCCAATTCCACAAGGCTCTTGCAGCGCAAGGTGTAGACCGAAATATGCTTGTCTTCAAGTCTCCTTTCCAGCCATACACAGCTTGGGCTGCCTTCTTTTACTTCGCCATTATTATCATCTTCAACGGCTTTCATGTCTTCGTCGGCCAGCACCACCAAAACTGGAATGTAACAGGTATGCTGTTCTACTCAGAGCCTATATGTGCAGCGGGACTGGCAGACTCGTAGACTTCCTCGCTGCTTATATCGGCATTCCAATCTTCTTCTTCCTGTACGCATTCTGGAACCTCTGGAAGAGAAGCTCGTGGATCAAGTCAGTCAATGCCGATATCACGACTGGCAAGGCGGCCTTAGATGCCGAGGATGGCCAGTGGCCAGAACAGATCCCAAATAATATCTTCCAGAAGATTTGGTTCTGGATCGCTTAGGCTGCTGGAGTGTGCCTTAGCATTTCGCTTGCTGCTCATTCTGGGTCGTTTTTAACGTAGCATAAAGGGACATATAACCTGGCCATAGTTGCATTTCAGCATTTTCGAATTGAAATAGCGAGACTCTGAATCCGATGCCGTACATAGTGCCCGAGAATTCACGTGAAAGGAGACTGTGTCGTGAATACTCATGGTCAAGTTGTTAGTCATAGTGAGCAGCACTTCCGGAGTACACACCGAAACGCTTCCGCGACTCTTCCCCATCGATGCCCCACCCATTATTGCAGCCATAAGTCAACATAACGATCGCTTCGAAGTCAAAACCGGGGTTTGGGTGGGCTCTCCCGGACTTTTACTCATATCTAGCTCGCAAAAGCATACGACTTGACCGTTGCAGTCCGGCATATTCCCTCCGATCGAATCCAACGGACGTCCTACCGGCACAGCTGCAGCAGAGGCTGGGACCTGCTTCGCAGCCCTTCTGTCCGTCAACTGTGGGATAGACCTTGCCTGGTATTCCAAACCATGTCCTCGACTCAAGAGGAAGGCATCGCGAAGGGAGAGCTGAAGCAGAAGGGAAGCATGTTCAATGCTAATCTGAACAACGGGCTGCGCTTGGCAGGTTGGCTATCACACCTCGCTTGTCTCTACAGTCGTTCCGGTGGATTAAAAACGAGAACAGGGCGTTGTTCATTTAGGTATCATGCTGGCTGAGCGGCACAAGAAAAATCTTCTACGTCTTCGCGTTGCTGTTCTTGGGCAACAATCTGCATTCTGACTGACGGTCGAGATTCTTGAGCCCGGGGAGGATCGAAACGCTGCCGTTTCTCCGGATCATCACAATATGAACTGGTCGCAGCAACATACGTTTCATGTTTTAGTACATTTTGAGAACATTTGGGCCACTAGCCAAAGCTGAATGTGTCTAGCTAGACATATAACCTGATCTTGGTTCGAGCCCGAAACTTTCTACAGTGCAGAGAAGGAATCAGTCAGAATAATATCTCTGCTACTGAAGCCGAGCTGAACTCCAATGTTTCCGGAAGAAATCATCCATTCTTGAGCAACTGTATCCCAATGACTGATGTCTCTTCTCATCAGATCAAATGACACCTGGGCACTTTGTCCTGGTTCCAAGGAGGTCTTTTCGAATCCACGAAGAACCTTCAAGGGAGTAATTCCTTCACCTGGAATTTGCGGTAGCGAAAGATACAATTGGGAAACAGCTGCACCTGCAACAGATCCTGTATTGGATACTGTCGCCGTGGCTCGAAATAAGGCGTCGTACAGTGTTGGATTCCCGCCAGGTGCAATGGCAGCTTGTGGTGGACTTGCAGAGATGGTCCCATTACCGATCTTGCTTACAGACAAATCCGACAACGAGAAATTCGTGTACGACAGGCCGAAACCAAATTCAAAAAGCACCGACTGGTTATAATAGTCGAAGTGGCGGTACTCGATCAGGAGACCTTCGGTGAAGTCTGATTGCCAAGCATTTGGATCTTCTGTCTGCTGCAATTCGGTCGAGTTGGTAATCCCGGCAAATGCATAGTCGGCCTCTGTGTTTGCAATTGTGTATGGCAGCTTTCCGCTTGGGTTGACGTTGCCGTAGAGAATATCAACGATCGAATTGCCGCTCTCTTGACCTGGGAAATGGGCCGCTACTATAGCCGTCACGTTTGGGTGGTTTGCCCAAGGCATGGTATTCGGACCTCCAGTATGGGTGACTACGATGGTGTTGTTACAGTAGCCAGCCACATTCTCGACAACAGCAGTGCTATTCCAATCAGCTTCCAGGGATGTGAGGTCAGCGCCCTCTGAAGCCCAAGTCTTCAGGAACACAAGGCACACCTCGGGTGGTGAAGGAGCAATGCTGTAAAATGCTATCGTTGGATCACTGGAGATGAGAGTGTTGTTGAGAAGGTACTGAAGAAGGGTTCCGTCCTGCTGCGTGCGGACTTTCAGAGCATCTAGCGGCGTCACGACGTATGTCAGACGACCGGTCCTTTACTGAAGTCAGCACTGCATATCGTGAAAGCTTTGGATCGCTTACCCCGAACCTCCTCCAACGGCCAAAGTACCATATTCATAGTTCTGTTCTCCGACGAATTTGAGAGTATACAAACCATTCGTAGGGTCTCCGGCATCATTACCGAAAACTCCCATGTTTTTCGGAGCTTTCAGTGGAAGGGCGTTATTCGTGTTTTTCAAAAGTACTGTCCCAGCCGCAGCAAGGTCACGAACCAGCTTTGCATGATCGTCACGAACGTCGACGTTTGCGGGACCATATGTAAACGTGTCAAGGAGAGGAGTTACTCCAAGGATGTTCAAATCTGCGCTTTCTGGGTCAATTGGAGGGAAGTCGACATTTTGGCCGAAGTGGAAGTAAGGCAACATCACCCGTCGGACCATGTCATCTAGGCGTTCTTCGGCAAGTGAGCCGTTGTTGATAGCAAGTGTCAAATTTGGACCCCAGAAGGATGGCTCAGAGACGAAGAAGCCAAGGGGGCCTGGCATATTCATATCCAATCCAGCTTGAACGGAATCGACTCCAGCATGAACAGCACCCCACTAATGGTCCAAAATTAGCACATGCATTAAGATGGAAAGTGCATAGCTATTATCAAGGGAGTGAGGGGGATATCAATTCATCAATGTCACTCACATCACTCATGACATATCCCTGGAACCCCAATTCATCTTTGAGAAGTCCGTTTAATGCCTTCGAATTCTGGCAAGCATACGAGCCATTCAGGCGATTGTACGAGCACATAATCGAAGCCACACCAGCACGAACAGAATTTGCAAAAGGCCACATGTACAGCTCGTGCATGGTCCTATTCATCCGGGTCACGATGTCAGTTCATTCTTTAGAGCGATCGAGAGCCTTCGTATTGCACATATCGGAGGAGAGGCAGACTGGGTGGCATTTGGGGAGGGGTTGGGCTGACCTGTCATCAATGTTTGAAGATACGGCTTCAATAGTTGTTCCATTATCCGAGACGGACGGGTTCCTCTGTGTTTCTTGCTCGTTGCCAATCCAATCTGCAAGCGAATCAGTCTTCCCGATGTTTGTTCATGGTGGCTATCTATGCTGGTTGTCTGGGGATGAAAGGACTTACGCTTGGCAACAGCTTGCACGCCATTCTTTTGGATCCCGGATATAGTCAGCTCCATTGCGACACCTGTGAGATAAGGGTCAGGCGAGAAGCCTGTAAGCTTTTGTCAGCAGTCAACAAAGCAACAAACAGATAAGAGAACACACCTTCCCACCCACGGCCAGCCAAACCTGACCGACCCAGCGGGCCGCATACTGGTGCGAGAGCGATATGTGCGCCTTTCCCTCTGAACTCGGCACCTAGATACAGGCCCCTTTCATAAATGAGACCTTTGTCCCAGGACGCAGCGGCGGTCAGACCAGCGGGAAATACAGTTGCGAATGTTGCTTGTCTGATTGAAGCTGGACCATCCTGGAGACACAATCCTGGAAACCCAATTCTAGGAATTGGGGCAATATTACCTGCCTTGATATCAGTTCACGTGGCAACGTTGTCGGAGCTACCATACTGACCAATACATGGGCCCTGGGCGACTCCAGTGAGTACGCCAGCCTTTTCCTCGAGGGTGAGATTCTTGACGAAGGCATCGGCTTGGGCATATGCTGCCTCCCATCCCTGTCCGGTCGTAGGAGCTGTACCGCTGCTTAATTCCTTGCTGCATTAATCTGTAGATCTTTTGGACTCACGGCTCGGGTAAACAGGTGGACTGCTTGCATAAAGTGAATGGTCCCAAGTGGTGTTCTGTGCAGAGAGTGTAGGCAGCAATGTTAGAGCCGCAAGAACGATATAGTCTTTGAAAGGTGCCATGATAATTGAAGGTAGAATTCCCGGCTGAGAACCTCTATTGACTTCTCTGGAAGAGGAAGCCAGGGATACTTATGTGTTTTCAACTTTAAGCCAAGACATCTCGCCAGAACTCTTGAGCAGCAGATTATCTAGCGACTCCACGAACGGTATCTCATACGCATTCTCACGGCAAGTTTTCCCATCTTCTAAGTGTAATATCTTGGCAAGGACCAGAGGAGTGGTGGGCTATGGGGACTCCACAAAGAAGCATCTAGAGGAAAAGGCCCGACTTGAAACTCAAAGAGACCGGATACAGCTCTAACGGTTTGAAGTGGGAAGCGACATTATGGACTCTGTATGCATTAGTAGATTCTCGAGGTTCGATCAGTCAATCGGGATGGTTCATCTGATAATCGATATCTCCGATGTCCGGACATCAGTCCCAAGATATTTACCTTCTTGGGCATCTCAGGGTTCATGATGCTCAAATTTCATTCAGCCCATCGCTCTCACACCCTAAAGCTGTTCTTCGGGTACTTTGTCCTATATCAAAAACCATAAATCGGGTCACTGTAAACTTCTCTTCAATCGATGCCCGCGATTGCGGGCACGAGACGTACCCAGATCCCATTTCCAAGAAGGTCCCCTCTGGGCGTTACTTGCATTGCAAACAGTTACCCCTTCTGACCCAAGCGAGAATAGAATGAGGGGAACCCTGCAACTAGCAACAAGCGGGGGATAATTGATATGACACCTTTCCCAATTACAACTACTCCGGAGTGTGAACCCCAGATAGAAGGGGTAAACATCGGGTATTCATCAAGCCACTTTCTGCAAGTCAGAGGTTCTGTCAAAACTTGGAAGCATCATTCTAACAATCTTTGCCGACGAGCTTGACAGACACTGGATCATCGTGTTCTTTCGTTTCATACTTCCCGCCAGTAAGTGGGCATCACTATTGCTACCCCTCGTCTTGGTACTTCTGTGGCGCCATAAGCAGTCTGCATGAGGGCTTTCTTGCCGAAGTACATGAAAGTATCGAGAGGGAATCGTAGTCGGATAGATCTCCAGCTGTACGAAGTACGTCAAATGGGAATATTACACGGCTTAAATTCTCTTTCAAGCGCAGACAGCTCAGCGTGAATGTTGCGACGATGTGTGCGTTGCTTAATCTAGTCACGGAGAAGTCTGGAACCTGGAGGGAGTGGGGTTGTTGATGTTTGGCGGGGTACTCTGGGGTAGCGAGTGGCGGCAGAGGCGTCGGAGGCACTTCGGGCGTACTTGGCAACTATTTTCTGGCCCGGTGGAGGAGTTTAGAAACCTCTGCTTCCTGTCGCCCTTCTTCCGTTCCTCCCCGAGTCATCGATCAAGAAACAGAGACAAGCTAAAATTATTGCCAGCCTAGTTTCCGCATAGGTGTAATGTCTGTGGCTCCCTACGAACATCCTACTCCTTCAACATGTGGATCGTTGACAAATCGGCATGTCTTTGAGACACCGGTGCTCAAAGTCTTTTACAGTTGGTTTTCCAAAGTCAACTTGACACTTTCAACTTCACAGCTTGGTACCTACTGCTCACCCGCTTTCTCTCCCTCTTTTGTGTATAGATTTTTCGGATCATCGCCAATTTGGGTCCACTGTTGGCTCTATATTACTGTCACTGAACTGGAAGACAAATGTTCCTAAATTACAAGACTGTATCATTTCAACAAACACCCCTAGCTCAAATATTGAAGAAAGCGACCCCAAAAGCCACACATATGAAAACAAAGCTCGCACTGCCTTCATTCACAACACCTCCGCTGGTAAGCACAGATACTGAGGTCGTGGCAGAAGACGTTGTAGTTGTAGAGGCTGAGGACGATAGGTTTGATGTCGAAGACGTAGTAGCGTTATTTGAAGTTGAAGTTCCAACGCTGGAATTGGTACTGTAAGAGGTGGTTGTAGATGATGCGGATGCTGTACTGTTGGATGTGGAGTCTCCACTGATTACAATCGATGTGTATGATCCAGTCTGATCTCCGTACGAATACTCTGATCCCGAGGTGGTATAGTCCTCAATCGTGAGATTCTTCACGTACATAGTGAAAGGTGCGTCGTCAAGATCAGTATATCCACCTGCCCACTCAACAGTTCCTTCGGATGAGTCCGCTCCACCACCGACCCAATTGCCCATTTTTACTTTCATGGGCGTCTGAGGGAAGTTCTTGCCATCCAAGGCATCGGCGTACAACAGGGTACGAAGCAACTCGCCGTCGACGTACCACTTGATGTACTCGGAAGTCCAGTCAATTGTATAGATGTGCCAGATCTCCTGAGGGTCATTGCAAGGTGGGTAGGTCGCTCTATCGTAGGTGGTGGTGTTGCCTTTGCCGAAGTAGTTCGTTTCGACGATAGTAGAATTGCCTCCCAACCATTCCTATGAATATTAGGCACAGTCTAATACCGGTACAAGTGTGGATCTTCTTACCCAGTCAATCTCATCAAGATCGTCTGACTCCATAACGAAACTGCTCACAACACCAGTTCCATTGGCCGCTTTCAATGCAACCGAGACTTTCCCGAAGAATATGTAATCATTGCTGACGATAGTCTTGGCCAGGCCATCCGATTCGATTATGAACTCAGCGCCATCTGTGCCGTAAGTGATTGTCGTCCCATCATCAGCGGTGAAGTAGGAACTCTCTCCTTCTGTAAAGTCGATGGTGACAGTTTTCCCAAGAGCTGGATCACTCGGACAGGCTGTGAAGCAGTCAGTACAGAGAAGGCAAAGGCCAAGAATCGCACTTACTGGTATTTGTCAATGGATTACAGTCCGTGTAAGTTTGACCAAAAGCGAAGGACGAGAGAGCCAAGACGGTAGCCGCGACGGATACATTTTGAGCTCTCATGGTGATGAAAATGGCAATAGACAATGAATCAATAAGTCAGAGAATGAGAAAAGTGAGTGTGTATTAAACTCAAGGAAAGAGGTGAATGAATAGAACTGTGGACGTCTATCTTTTGTGCTCGTCTACTCAGGGGCGGACTTGCGATGTTATAAAGCCTTCATTGATGAGATCTTTTCGTCCCGCCTTGTGGCTGAATGCAAGAATTCGCTCACCTAGTGTTTGTTTCTGATGGGTACGAATGCTGTGGATCTAATGATACGCAGCTGTGGGTATTTATCAACGCCTAGGGGCTGACGACGACATACTCGGTACGAGTAACGAATATCACGAGCCATGGAATAGGATGGGTTTTGAGTATCCCAGATAAAACTCCTACATCTCGCCTGGAACTTCCAAGATATAAGTCAACCTGCTTTACAGTCACCTGTAAACCACAATATCTTGCCCAAATCTCCAATTCAACTGTTCGTTGGGAAGAAACAAGCTTTGCGGGAGCGCAAGTCTCCATAAATAGAAGGTGGGTCTAGCCTTACGCGGCCCCCTTGCGCATTCGTTGACCATCCCAGCCACTTTACAAATACGGAATGGACTTGTGTTTAGCTGCTCTAGCAACACGAAAAGTACAATTTGGCGTTGAGCTAGGGAGAGCGGACTTCTAGCTGCGTATGCCGATCCTTTCGATACTACTTGGGGTGAGAAATCTGTCGCAGGACAAAGGCGGGCCTCGGTTAGAGGTTTTCGCTTAAAAAGGGGCTCCTCACGGATGTTTTGTTTACAAACTCCCTTATTCAGGTTAGCTAAATCAATTCAGATTTCCCAGGAAGGGTTTTGATAACTATATTAGGAGATCTGGGTTAACCTAGAACGACATTCTAGCATTTTACGCAGTATCATCCAAATTGAATATCACTGTCGGACACAGTCATTGTTGATGCGAACAAATCGAAGCATTTCCAGAACGTGCCGGGGCTTCGTCGGTTCTGTATTGGATCACACACAAGCACTTTTGAAGCAAGGAGCAGGATAGGGAAGGATGATGAAGGAATAAATAGCTTGTGTCTCTATAGCCTTTGCCCCATCAGATTTTCCAAAACCGGACAAGTACTCCATGACCATGGTAATCAACTCAATTGAGTTGCTACTAGGCAGCAGTCTTAAAAAATAGTTCAGTCTTGCTAGTAACCATCATTTTTTGGGACTTGAATAAAGTCGAACAGGATTCATCAAAGCATTATAAGATATTGTAAGATGAAGAATAGGCCTAGATTATGACTCGATGCTTTCTGCTATATTATGCGAGATTGTTGTCGGTGTGATCAAAGATGAATACTAATGAAATGCTAAATGATTAGAGTATATTTCCAATTGTGCTATTCTAGGTTGATATACATTAAAGAGATTAATAACTTGTGAGGAGTAACAATAGAAATCATTATGATAATCTTGCCGAGAATCTAGTCTTGCATTCAAATCAAAAGTGATAAGATCTTGGATTCCACTAGATCATATAGCACTTTCATGTGTTAGAAGTCACCAACAGAATGTAAATCGTTTTTTCCCGATGTCTACTGCTAGATCGTTTGAATTACCAGGTGCAACATACAGGAAGCGGGGCATTCTACAGGGTCGTTGACCATGTGACGAACGCCATGTGTTCCTTCGAAGCTCCGGATTGCAGCCTTCTGGCCAAAAGCATTTCGACCAATGCTGAAAACAGATTCCTTACATGACCCAATCTTCAACAGAACTCTCACCATGACAAGCTCCAATTACACCCCACTACCTGACCCGAGTCGTTACATCAGACTGATCTCGGTTAATAAGCCCGTAAAGGAGTTGCATTCTTCAGCTCTGAGCACCAGTGAGATCTACTGCGATCTCAAGATCGTACCTCTTGCGCAAGTTTCAGACTACATGGCGCTTTCGTACACATGGGGAGATCCGAATGACACTCTTCCGATCTACTTGAATAATGCGCTTGTGCAAGTGACTTCCAACTTGCACTCAGCCTTGCTGCATACGCGAGCAGATCTCAGTAGAGAGCTATGGGTAGACGCCGTTTGTATCAATCAGAAAGATGATGTCGAAAAGAGTCATCAGTAAGTGCCATACTTCTATTTTCCCGCCTGCGCCTTAGTTTTTGAGGGGCCACACAGGGCTCCTGCTTCACTTGACAAGCACTGAGACCTCATCACTTCTCGACTACAATTAATGCGCCATGATAACACCGGATACATATTCAGGAGTCCAAATTATGGGTCAGATCCATTCGAATGCCCATCACATCACAGTTTGGCTCGGTCCGGCTGACGAAACAAGCAACATGGTTATGGACTACCTTAATTATCTCGGTGAAGAAGCACAAGCATGCGGAATGGAACGCCTTGGGGATCCAGTCCATACGAAATGGTGTGAGCTCGCTACGAAATCTGTAGAGTTCAGAGACAAAGGCAAGATTGCCGATGGAGGCAACATCATGTATCACTTGAAAGAGGAAGACGATTCCGGAAAAGAGTACAAAGTTGCTCAGCTGTGGACGAACAGTCTCTACTACAGTATCAGCGACCGACACGATGCTGATATGTTATTCCCTGTTGAATCAATGGCTGCTTTCTTCAAGCGAAAATGGTGGTCTCGCATCTGGGTGCTGCAGGAGATTGCACTCGCGAAAGCAGTCGGTTTCGTATGTGGCAAGAAGACTTTGCCCAGAAGGAAATGTACTGCTGACTGGGCACTTTCACCACATATCGAGAGGTCATCCTGACCAGGATACGAGCAGATGATCGAAAGTTGACAGAGTATGAATCTGCAGTTGCTATGGCTGACTTTGACCAAAGACCGAAGAATATGTTGGGCATCAGGAAAAACATTCGAAAGGCACCGTACACCCTCATGTCCTTGTTGAGGATGACGTGCGTGGAGCAGAATCAATCGATGAAGCAAAGGGAGTACAGTCTTCAAGCCACGGATCCAAAAGACAAAATCTACGGTCTGCTAGGGATAGCATCTGACTACGACGTGCTGAAGCGAATTGCAGAGAGAGATGCCCAGAGGGTGATACCTAACTACGCACTTTCTTGCGCCGAGATTTACACCAATTTCACAATGACGATGATGATTATGGGCTATCCCAACATAATATCTCTCTGCCAATTTCCAAAGACGATCTCTGGACTCCCATCTTGGGTTCCAGACTGGTCAACCCCGTTGAAACTGCAGTTGCAAGCTAGCATGAACATTCAAGAACCGGCACTTTCACCATTATATTTCGCTTGCGGAGCGGGAACATCCTCCGCTGCACGAATGCAGTTCTTTTGGACGGACAAAAAGGAGACAGTATGCTCGACTGACGGCTTGATACTCGACAAGATTGCAGCGACCAGGACCACGTACTCAGAGATTACAGAGAAGAGCAAAGATGCAGTTGCCTGGGTAAGAGAATGGATCCAGGTGCTGAATAATTTGAGTAAGCAGCGTCTGGGGGCATATGAAGATGATGACGAGCGTATGCTGGCTGTATTTCGTACTACCACGGCGGACTTCTGTGTCGATGAGGAAGGGAGGTGGGCACGTGTATCGGAGAAAGGACTCGCTGCCGCCTCTATGGTCCACTGGATAGGCGCTGATGAGGAAGAGGTCAAAAAGTCTGGATTCTTGAAGATGCTAGAACAGAATGGTCTTCCGCCGAGAGTTGACCATGAAGCCTTTGGAGATGTAGGAGGGTTCAGGTATATTGGAGATGTGGGACTGCGATGCAGGGGAAGAAGGCCGTTCGTTACTGAGAAGGGATATCTTGGTTTGGGCCCTATGGCTGTGAACGAGGGGGACAAGGTAGGTATATTTGCGGGGTTGCAGGTGCCCTTTCTCTTGAGGCCATATGGCAGCATGTACCAACTTGTCGGGGAAGCGTATGTTGATGGAGTAACGGATGGAGAGGCCTTTGAAGGGGAAGCAGTGGCCGAACAGATCCTCCTCTATTGATCAAACCCAGCGAGAAGTCATGAGGAACCAAGTGAGTAGGTACTGGTTGTAAGACTTGAAAAGCACTGTTCCGGCGCAAACAAGTGGGAATAGAGAGCACGCGCGCGCGCACAAAATATACCGAACGGCTCTGTTCAACAACGGGTCTGCTAAGTTAAGTCTTTTGTATGGGGAAGCCAGAAGTTGTGTGACATCGATCAGGGTTGAAATTAGATCTAAGGTGAGTGAGAGATTGCAATGGAGAATTGGCATTGGCTGCGAAGGTGAATAAGGTGGGGAACAGCACGGGCATGGAAGGCAGGCTGCAGGCAGGCAGACAGGCAGGCAGGCAGGCAGGCAGGAAGCCTTCGCTAAACAGGTCAGGTGAGGGCGGTGCAAACAGAGCAAACTCCTGCTAGCGCGAATTCGTGCACTGGCCACCGCAATTTGATATATCCCGTTGACCTGCTCCGTTTCTGTTCCTGCTTTTTTTTCCTCCTCAGCTCTCTTTGCCTATTGGCTTAGATCAAGTGTAGTGTGAGTACTCTCTTGCTCTTTGGCATGTTCCTCACTAACTCAAACTCGATCTGTTCTTTTCAGTTTAATCTCTGAAATGGCGCACTGCGTCAACATTGATTATACTTATTTTTTACCTTGGGAGTTGACCTCCTGGCTTGCCAGTGTCTCTTCCCACTGTGTCACGAGTCTTACACTGCCTCTCGTTGACGCGAACCTTTCATTGCAAATTCTGGCATGCCAGGATTGTGAAGAAGGTCAGTTTCTGATGGCCAGCTTCACGTGGGAGAGTTTCGCCTTAGATTGAGGCTATTCGCAACGAGACGCCATCATTCCCCACGTCGATCTGCTGGATCAGTTCAGGACGTGCCAGAATGTAGCGCTGGAGATCGACCCGAAGCTGTCGAGATTGCATGCTGAGCTTGCGACGGCCAAGTAATTTTATTTCCAAGCGCTCAGGATGACTGGAGAGAGTGCCATTGGAAGACAAGCGGGACGATACAGGGAATTGGTTGCTTGGAGACGTGAGAGGCAGAGGCTGGAGGCAGCTGCCATGAAGAACGGCGTCCTCGAACTAGGCAGATTTAAAAGCTGTACGTTGGGCCGCTGTTCGTTTTGGAAGATGACAGTAGACTCCGTGGCTTCTTCCAGCAGCGGCAAGTATCGTCTTTCTTGCAGTCTCCGCGATCCAACATTAGGCAAGTTGGAATTATCATCGATCTATGACAAAACCTTCTGGCCCGTACTGAATCTAAGCACGAGCAGTTCGTGATCAAGTTGGCGATGGCAGTGTTTACGTCCGCGACCCTGAACTGGCAAACAAACTCGCAAACGCCCAAGCACGATAAGCGGATCCGTCAAACGGCACATCCTCGAGCCCCAACATCATATCGAGATTTCGACGTTACCGTAAAGCCTCGTAGCATGGCATCGTCAGACGACGGCGAAGTATTTGAGGACTGCGTCGAAACGCCCTCTGACCTCCCTCGTGATATGGCATCACTAGACGACGACGAGGTGTTTGAGGACTGCATCGAAACGCCCTCTAACCGCCCTCTTAACACCACGAAGACCAAGTGCGGATCTAGCTGTCAAGCATCGATCCCAGCTACGGATCACAAGGATGGGGCAGACTCTGGAAGTCCCCAGACACCACGCGAGAGACAGATACAGCAGAAATTTCAAGCAGTACGCAGAAGCTCTCGAACTCTGCCGGAACGGGACGATGCTAACAATCCCCAGGCACGGATGGATTACGAAAACAAACGATACGTTGCCTGCAGAGAGAAATGCATGGATCTCCTCCGCCAGCGAAACCTCCCACCCCTTACTCGTTGTCTGACGTTGCAACTTCTGGCATCCTGTTCTTATTATTATGGAGCCAAGACTGCGCTGGAGCAAGCTTTGAAGATCGCAAGTCAGGTTTGTACTCTTTCATATATACATCAGTCCGATCTGACGAGTTTTAGTTGGGAGACTTGGATTCGCATGGGGAGTTACGAAAGGACGTTGAGGAGTTGTTGGAGGAACTTGAGCAGTATCGTCCAAAGCGTGGCGAACCCCATGTTTACATCAAGGAGCTCGAGGAGGAGGATCGTTGAGAGGCTGGGAGTCGTATGTAACATGGTGTTGATAATAGAATATGAACATTTTGGCAGTGGCGGATGAAGATCTGGTCTGGCTGCTGGAGGGGCGACGGCTTGCTGGTGGAATGGAACATCGACCAGGAGTGTACGATACGCAAGTTTCTTTTCCGACTCGAAGGCCGACGAAGCTTCATTGTTCTCGGCCAAAACATGAAGAAATTATCCATGGGCTCTACAAGACTTCGAGATTGGACTCAAATTCCTCAAGGCGTTAATGGCTATGGCTCTACAACAACATGGTGTAATCGGCTTGGGCTAGATCCAGACTTGTTTCTACTCACGAGACTCGTCCAAGGGCACTTCGCTTTGGACAGCAGACAAATGCCAATCGCAGAGCTTGTATCTACATCTTTCAGAAACGCGTGAGCTTCGCAGAGCCTCTACAGGTGAAGAACAGGGTGGTTGGCTTACTCTGCTTGTGACGAATTTCCCAACTAGACTAAGCAAGCTGCTGGTTCTCGTCGAACCTAGGTAACGGGACATCGAACCATTTTTCAGATGCCCAATCCTGAAGTCCATCAAGCCCTGCCTATCTCCTTCGAACATTCGGGACCGCTTGCAAGCAACTTCAGTATGACTGTTCCACGCAGACACTTAAGTCCACGAGAACTGCCCCGGTGCCATCCCTCAGCTCAATCTGCCCTACGAAAGCGTCCACAGTAATGCGTGCTGTATCCCCAAAGGTTACAATGTCAATCGCCTCTTGATTTGATTGGTATTGTGTCCTTACTTGACTCTCGGTTTTCCAAGATAGGTATTTTGGCTCGCAACTTGGGCAACAGAGCATCACTCGACTCCGCTACTCATCAACCCGAGCTAACCAGATAAAACAAAGCATGGGGAGTGACAGCAAAGTCGAATTGCATGATTGTACTTGGAGGCCATCAGAAGGTGTTCTCCCAGTTTTTCCGGCATCCTCTTGCCTGAGTGCGAACAGTAGTAGTCCATGACAATCCACAATCCGAGCCTGGATGTTGTTTAATATTCGCTTGAGCCGGCTGGCCCTCAATCCCCGCCATTCCATTCCATTTGTTCCTGAACGAATGCCTGACTTTCGGACACTGAAGCCTGCCGAGGATCAACTTTCCAGTCTGTTGTGGCCCTAGTCATGACGATCAAGAGTAGGGATGACACCGGTAAGTCGAGAGTATCAAACCGCTCGCCTCGTCGTCTTCAAGTACTACACCAGCAGTACCGAGTATGAAGTGAGACCAGGGGCGACGATGCGGTGCCAGCACCAAATTGGGGCTTCCCTTCCCCAGATTCGTCCTGCATGTGGTTTAGCTCTGTGGGCTGTGCCGAGGTCCCTTTCACATGCACTGGGGACGGAAGGGCGACCGACTCAAGACTCGGAGAGGCACGAGCAAGTAAGAACTCAACACTTACCTACTTATTGTACTGTATCTTGCTCCTACATCATTTAAGTACACCGCAGGTCACTTTGTTCCTCTTTGGGTTCTCTTCATTCTTCTCAACCACATCCAGATTCCTTCGTATTCCGCTCTCGTAACATTCAATAAACCACAAACCACACATCATGTCTCTCAAGAACGGCAAGTCTGCGTATTTTGGATCCTCATGTTTCGGACAAGTACTAATATTCTATAGACGCTTTCCCTTCTTCTGCGGCTTTCGATACTATCAACGATACCCTTAAATCTTCGGACGCCGAGCGCAAGGATGCCATCAAGCAAGCAAATGCCGTGTTCGCGTTCACATTGAAGAATAAAGCCGGTGAGACGGAGAGTTGGCACATTGATCTCAAGAATAAAGGAGAGGTTGGAAAAGGACTTGGAGAGAAGCCAACAGGTACCTGTCCCTCGAACGTGAAGTCTGGCAATTGTGTAGACAGGAGGAACAACACAACGAGATTGGCTCAGAACACAGGCTGACGTACATCAACAGTGACACTCTCCCTCTCAGAAGAAGAATTCGGCAAGCTGGTCTCCGGAAAGGCAAATGCACAAAGGTTGTTCATGTCAGGAAAGTTGAAGGTCAAGGGAGATGTCATGAAGGCTACAAAGATGGAACCTATCCTCAAGAAGGCTCAGACCAAGGCGAAGTTGTAGAGTGCTGGAATTGTACAACACCTCGTGTACACATAATTAGAATACATCAATACCCTCTTCCGTACCTGGTTTTTAGTTAATGTGAAGCGCATATAACCTCCTGCTGCCTGCTGTTGACAAACCTCATACATCCTATCCCGTCTTATCCTGGCTATCGGCGAACCCCGCTGAAGATTGGTCATGGAAATGCTAAAACAGCTTTCGTCTTCAAGAATGGGATTCGACCCATCGCATTATAGGAAGGTGCCATTGTGAGAACCAAAATTAATTGTGTCTCAAAACCAAGCGCGTTGCCATAGATTGTAGCTTCTCGTAAAGTAAACATCAAGAAAAGTTTTCGAAGTCTACCCCGCCAAAAACACAACAGTATGTCTCGACGAGATGGATGGCCATCGCGCATGGCAGAAGATGAATGGGCAGAGATTGCACAGGATATTCCTGCGAAGGACGAGCCATTCATCAAGCAGTATCTTTTTGGCCAGGAAGCGCTGATCGCCCAAGAGAAGAAGCAGAGAAGCGGTAAGTACTGCCTCGACACCACACATGAGCTCAATACTGACGGTCATAGACCATGCATTCCGCGAATCCCTCTCCCCCATGGCAAAGGAAGCCTGCGCGATAGTCGACAGAATACGAGACGAGGAGAAGCGTACGATATGGACGTCAGAATTCGAGGACCACATTGCCCAAGAGACTGGCGCAAATGTATACCCTGGAATGATGTTCTCCCTGGCAAAGGAGAGAATGGAGAAGACGAAGCTATGGCAGATCATTCGGAAGATGCCCAAGGGAGCTCTGTTACATGCCCATATGGACGCTATGGTGGATTTTGACTATCTCTACGATGTGCTGTTGAAGACGCCTGGAATGCATATACAAAGTCCAACACCTTTGGCCACCTCAGCGGCTCTTGAAAGTAGCGGCTTCAAATTCCGATTTTTCAAGGCCGAGAAAGGTAAAATGTGCTCTGGGATTGGGACTGGCCATTTGCTAACTGTTACTACAGGAATAAACACTTCTATCTGGAGTCCTGAATATGCTCTAGATACCCCGGTCCTCCTCACCAAAGCGGCTGATGCTTTTCCAAATGGCGGCCGGAACGGCTTTCTATCCTGGTTGAAGGATCGTACGACCATTACACATAACGAGTCAATTGAACATCATCACGGTGTTGATGCCGTGTGGCGGAAGTTCCAGTCCTGCTTCATCATCCTCAATTCGGTCATCTTCTATGAGCCAATTTTCAAGCTTTTCATGAGACGGATGATGCAGCAATTGGTTGCTGATGGAGTCAAATGGGTCGACCTGAGACTGGCATTCGCTTTCTTCTACTACCGCGAAGGCTCGGAAGAGCCAGAACCGACTTATGATCGAATGTTCAAGATCTTCGGAGAGGAGGTTGAGAAATTTAAGGCTTCCGAGGAAGGAGAGGAGTTCTGGGGTACTCGAATTATCTGGACTGGTATGCGTCTTTCTCTGGGCTTTTTGGCATTTGCTTCTAGGAGTCTGCTCCGCTTACCATCGACTAATGCATGTTTTATAGGGCTTCGAGCGCTCGACACTAGAAAGATCGTGGAGGACATGGACGCTTGCATTGCCATCAAACTTGCCTATCCCCATTTAGTGTCTGGTTATGACCTCGTTGGCCAAGAGGACCCAGGTCGACCACTCAAAGACCTTCTTCCAGAACTGTTCTGGTTCAAGAAGCAATGTGTTCAAGAGGGCATCGAGTTGCCTTTCTTCTTCCATGCCGGAGAGACACTTGGTGACGGAAGTGATACTGACCAGAACCTGTTTGACGCTGTCCTCCTTGGGACAAGAAGAATTGGTCATGGATTTTCATTGTTTAAACATCCTCTTCTCATTGACAGTAAGTGCATATCCTGCCCCATTTCTGGCGAAGCAACCAAAACTACGCAGCATGAAGAATGCACATTCTAGATGGTGAGACTCTAATCAGACCAATGCTAATTGACTTCAAGTGGTCAAGGAGAAGAAGATCCTCGTTGAGAGCTGTCCGATCTCCAACGAGATTCTACGCCTCTGCGCCTCAATTATGTCTCATCCTCTACCTGCACTTCTCTCTCGCGGCGTTGCTTGCTCTCTTTCCAACGACGATCCCGCTATCCTAGGACAGGGCACCAACGGAATGACCCACGATTTCTGGCAAGCTCTTCAAGGCTGGGAAAACCTTGGACTAGCTGGTCTCGGCTCTCTTGCTGAAAATAGTGTTCGCTGGGCAGCTTTCGAGGACCAAAATCAGGCTGAATGGGTCGCTGGCATCAAGGAAGCTTCCCTTGGAAGTGGTGTAAGAGCCAAAAGGATGCAACAGTGGTCTATCGAGTGGGAGCAATTCTGCCTCTGGATCGTCACTGAGTTTGGAGATGATGGGGAGAGTGTCCAAAAGCTGCGTCAGGAGACGAGTCTGGATGCTCAGGATTAGATCGGATCTTGGCTGCTTCAGTTTGCTTCGCTTTGCTCTGGTCGGCTTGGTTTGGCGTTTGTGTGGAAAAAGAGGTAGAGGAATACTCTGACCCTCATCGGTTCAGGGGCGTTAGGATGAGTGAAACGTAGATGGCTTGGGTCTAGGTCGGCCTCTGAAACTAGTCTGATTTCAACATTAGAGGCAGTTCAACACTGAAAATAGAGAAAGCAAGGCAGTATTAGATTGTTATCTGATATTTGCTTTCACATTGACACGGTCTCACAGACCCGCGATAGGCGAAATGCCTGGTTAACTGCCACCCTGAGCTGGCCTGGGATTGAGACCAGACTGAGGTAGAAAGAGGCGTGATGTGAGCAGAGACTATATATACCAATTGCGAGTTCGTCTGCTAGTTGGGAGGAGGAAAGGAAGAGTGAGGAGGAAAAATGCATCACAGTGGAAAGCCATCGGGACTCATGCTCGTTCAACATTTTATCTACTCGAGGTCAGTTCTCTCGAGATCAAGAACCTAGTATTACATCTATAATGCACGGGAGAGAAAACAATCGCTATGCAACGCCAACCATGCAGTCCTTAATGACTTTTTGTCCGACCGAAACATGGAACCACCTAGTATCACCGGAAAGAAAAACACGCTTCCCCAAATAAAAACAAAACCCGGCGAAACTACAAGTCTAGCGCCCAAATCCGAAGGCTAGATTCAGCCGGTGAATGGGCCAAGAATGATGTGACGTCCCGTGTGCATGTCATTCAAAATGACTTGTTCCTCTCCAGAACCTCTGCTAATTCCTTCGCTAAGTCCACTGTCTTGACTTGCAGAAGCCAGGTCTCCAAGCTCTTCCCGTCATCAGCATTTGCGAGAAGTTTGACTGTTTTTGCTGCTGCCTCGTAGGTGACTTGACTTAAAAGTGCCTTATTCAATACAACTGTGCCAAGGGGGTCAGCACGAAGTAGCATTCTGACAGCCTTGGTATCTTTGTCCTGGAGAACTCTGAGAGGTCCCAGTCCTTTCGTGGTCCACTTGCTCCCCTCCTCCGCCGTCGTAGTAAACATCAGTGCCTTCGCACGGACCTCAAATAGCACTTCCTCATTCTCCTCGCCAGGGCCACCAGATGTTAGGTTGATTTGCTCATGGACCTCAGCATCTGGATCTCCGTCAACTCCACTGTCCGCATCAGTTGTGACGCCTGGCGAAGTTGCTCTCGAGGTGTTTGCAGAGCCAGCAGCAGAGGGGAAAAGTGATGAGGTGACGCTGGGTGCTCCGAAACCAAAGCCAACATTGGCTGAGGCCGGTCCCTTTGCACCGCTTGAGCTGCCAAAGAGGTTGGACGGCGCAGGCTTAGAGTCCTTGCTACCGAAGAGGCTGGATACAGGAGCTGAGGTGGGTCCGCCAAAGATGTTTGAAGTATTGCCCGTCTTAGTAGGTGTGGCCGCTGTGATGCTGACTGTAGGTGCCGAAGTGCCTTTTTCAGTGTCTGCTGCAGCCCCAAATCTAATAGGGCTATCAGGCTTCCAAGTCTGATCGGCAGGTACACCAGGGGTGTTATTGAAAGGATTACTGAATGGGCTGCCAGCATGCTTGAATATATTGGATGTGCTTGGTTGGGTATTCTCCTTCTCCTCAGTTGAGATGTGTCGAACAGGATTACCATTGCTGTCCTTGGTGATTCTGTCAAAGAGACTGCCTCCAGGAGTAGTAGTACCAGCTTGCTCCTTCTCTGTGGAGGTATCTTTGCTCCCAATTCTGTCGAAAATACTGCGTCCTGGAGTTGACGTTCCGCTTTGCTCCTTCTGAGTGGTTGGTTCTTTACTTCCAACTCTACCGAATAAACCTCCGCCAGGAGTGCTGGAACCTGAAACGAAGGGATTTGCCTTGGGAGTGCCATAATTACTCAAGAAGTTCGTCTTCTTTGCAGAAGCAATTCCATCTCCGGTTTCTGAAGCAGGGGTACCTGGTCCGCTAGCATCATCGCCTGGGTGGTAATTGGGGTCTCGATTCTCTTCATCTCCATCAGTGTCTTCATCCGCGCTTTCATCATCTGCATCATTGCCTTTGCCACTATCGGCATCAGAAAGATGGCCGAAGATGTTGCCACCGAACGAAATTGGTTTATTTGATGCATGTCCATCAAGAACAGAACCCGTGCTGCTTCCCAGAGGCCCTGGTGTTGAAGTTCTAGAGACATTCAGGGAGCTGAAGACGCTGTTTCCTGAACCTTGGGTCGCGTTGTTCTGACCGAAGAATGGCTTGGATGAAGCAGCTTTGGTGGATGGCTCAGGTGTCAAGCTCTTTGAGAGAGGCTTGCCTGAATCTGCCCTGTTAGTCTTTGGAACGAAAGCATTGCGGGCGTTCTTCGCCAGGTCTTCCAATGACTTCAGTTCAGCCTTGCGCTTCTCATGGTATTTCGCCTTAAATTCCTCCAGGTCACCGTCATCAGAATCATAATCCTCATCAATGGCCTTCTGCAGAAGCTTCTTCTCATTATCCTCCTTATCTTCCGAAGCTTTCTTCCCGAACTGAGCCAGGAAATCCACATGCCCCGTCGAGAAGGTAGGAGGCTTGAGAGTGCTTTCCTTTGCTACCGAGGCGCTATCTTTGGAGAATTCAGCTGCAGGCTTAGGAGAGAATGGGTTCGCAGCCTTCGGAGTGAATGAGTTGGTCTCGGTGGAGGTGGTGGCACCGAACAAGCCCGGAGTGGAGGATGTCTTTGGAGTGAACGTTGACTTCGCACTGGGAGTGCTTAATGAAGCGAAAAGACTCGAGGATACTGGTGCTGCCTTTGGAGTAAACGTGGCCGAAGCAGTAGATGGCGCTAGAGATGGTATGGATTTAGTAGGTGAAGCGGGCACTGGCAATTTACCAAATGGATTGATCCTGGGTGTATCCTCTTTTGGTTCTGGGAGAGGAGCTGTCTTCTTTTCTGGGCTGAACTTAGCGGGGCTGCTTGGCTTTGAGGGCGAAGGGCTGTCGAGTATATTTTTGAAAATGTTCGAAGTGTTGGATCCGACGGTACTGCCATTCAATCTAGGTGTCTTGATCTGTCTCAGTGGGCTCGCCTCTTCGGTATCCTTAGTAATCTGTGATTCGGCCTTTCTTTTATTCTTCATTGGGGAAGGAGTGGTGAGGTTTGACGATGGATTTCCGTGCTGACTGAGGGCGGCTGACTTGAGAGCATTGGGCTCGTGTAACGCTTTGCTGGCTGCAGAAATGCCGGTTCCATTGGCCTGAGGCTTGGTCTCAGAAGTAGCTGGGCGCTGTCCTTGCGTTGGTTGCTCTTTCGTACGCTTGCTGGGATTCTCGTTTTCTTGGTCTCCATCTTCAGCCAACTTCCGCTTGCTGGGTGTCTGACCGGGGACGGCTGTGCCAGTGATTCGAAATGGGTTGACCGCATTATCCTTTGCAGAATCGTTCTGGTTTGTGCCACTCTGGCTGAATTGGTCTTGACGAGCGTTGTGTTCCTCAACCAGTTTGCCTCGCAGCTTGATGTAGCGAAGTAATGTGGGCCTAGGATTGACATCGGCAGGGAGCGCTTCAAACATGGCTGACATTGCTTGATTCATCGCATCAATCCGGTACTTTGTGATCCAGTTCGCCTGGACTTGTAGGTCATCTTTCAGGTCGCTTGGCAAAACCTTGGCAATCTGCTCGTCTGAAATATTGAAGGGGTCGGGTCCAGAAGCCAAAGCTGGATGATTGGCCGGGAGAGGAAATGAGGTGCCGAGGAAGTCGACCTTTACGCTGGGTTGGGGTGTCTGCTGTAGGCTCTTGCTTGACTGGGGTAGAGTGGGAGACATCCCGCTGGATGGAGGCTGACTGGCTGCCATGGGGGCGTCTTTCAACGGAGAGGAGATATTTGGTGTGTGTTGAAGAGAGGAAGTAGATTGGATTTGTGACTTATTGCCATTCATTGCGCCATTGCTGGTATTGTTCTTTGAGCAGTCAGCAAGAGTTCTGGTTTTGTTGAAATCACTCCCAGGTTCCTAATGTAATATGTGGTGGGCAGTCCACAATAACAACCTAGGATTTGGGACCCTAAGCGAAAAATAGACATGGAAAACTTACTGAAGGTGAAGATTGAGCAAACGAGGGCGCAGGACCCTTCTTGAATGCAGAATCAGACTCCGCGTTCGAAATCGCGCTCGCATCGCCGTTCGATCCACCCCCGACACCACTATTGGCCTTGTGTTGCTTCACAGATTCATTGACTGGTTTGTTAAGAGTTCCAAAAAGGTCTCTCGTTCCTGACTGCTCCGAGTTGGCCTTGCCAAACAGATCATTTGCCGGGGGCGATGCCTTGACTGTGCTACCAAACACATCGGCTGTCGAAGATGGTTTGTTCAGCCCACCAAAGATATTGCTAGGTGTGGAAGACTTCTGTTCTCCAAAGAGGTTGGGCGTTGGCGATGGACCGGAAGTTGAAGCTGCATTACTTGGTGGCCCCCCAAACAAGTTGTTACTGGTTGCTGCTGGGCTTTGCTCTCTGCTTCCAAACAGGTTGTTCGTAGGCGGAGGTGCAATGGTCGTGCTTCCAAACGTGTTACTCGTTGGCGCAGCCGAGCCCAGGGTATTCAGACTTTGCGCTGGTTGAGAAGTAGAGTTTCCGAATAGTTTACTCAGAGGAGGTGCAGTAGCAGACTGGGATCCAAAATTCACGCCAGAACTTGAAGACGGGGTCGGGCTTTGACCAAACACAAAGGGGCTAGCTGCAGGCTTCTCCTGCGCTGTTGTGGATCCAAATGTGAAGGGTGACTTGGGTGGCTGAGGTTGAGGGTCGTTTTGCTGCGCTGTAGAGCCAAAGGTGAAGGGTGACTTCGGTGCTTGAGGCTGAGGGTTGTTCTGCTGCGCTGGAGCTCCGAAGGTGAAAGGTGACTTCGGTGCTTGAGATTGGGAGGTGTTTTGCTGCGCTGGAGAGCCAAAACTGAAGACAGGGGTCGGAATCTGAGGCTGAGAAGTCGCCGGCTTCTCTTGAGACGCGGAAGAATTGAAGTTGAAGGGCGAATTAAAGGATTGAGGTTGCGTGGTGGCTTGCTGGCCGAATTGAAATGGGCTGTTGGCTGTCTTGCTGTCTGCAGGTCCAGATCCAAAGCTGATGCTGGGGCTTGCTGGTACCGGCTGCGAAACACCACCAAAGGAGAATGGATTACTCGCAGGCGCATTGCCTCCGTTGAAGTTATTTGACATAGCTGGCCCTGACGAATTACCAAATGAGAATATATTGCCACCCGGGGCTGGTTGTGCTGTTGAAGCTCCGAATGGGTTGACTGAACTCTGACCAAATGGACCAGACTGTTGGGCAGCCGGCTGGTTCTGCTGTATGGTAGATGAACCTCCAAACTGTCTCTTCATAGCTCTGTCATCTCCTGGAAATCGCCCTTCGTTGTCTGACACGTCTGGAGAGGGAGTTGCATTACTACCAAATGAAGGCGCGGCGAAGTTCATTCCCCCAGGAGCAGCAAAATCGAAGGATCCTGAGCCTTGTATGGTTCCACCAAACATTCCACCCCCGTTCTGCGATGGCTGGGCAAATTGGGGTACAGAGTCAGGTCGCGATCCTGTCACGGTACGGCCTGTCCGCCCCTTGGGCTTTGCCTTGATATTTCTTGCTGCTAGTTGCGCAGCATTCGCACGCTGAGGAGCATCCATCTTTGCGTGTTAGGTTCGAGCCCAGTTTCGACGCTTCGATCTGCTTGTGTGCACGTCGAGGTCGAAAGGTAGGTACGGGAGATCGAAATACTCGATGTGAATGCCGGCGCGAGCGACACCTTCTCGCGCGAGTATCGAGGTCAGGGGGTCCAAATCCTCGAGTATCCCACTCAATATTCGACTATCGAAGTGGCATCAAAATGCTGGTAACGGTGTTGCGGTGGTATTTCGTCAACGTGGGCGTGGACGCGATCTGGCAACCAGCAAAGATCAAAGAATATGGATCTTGATAAATCCCAGCACGGACTCTTCCAGGGAAACCTGGGCGGCTCGTCCACATAAGCCTAAAATACAAGGCAAAAACACAGATTCACCCATCCAAACAGCCGACCTCACCTCATCACTCAAAAATCCACATATCGTAGTGCGTAACGGCTTAAAAGCTGCAAAAGGCCCACGGAATCTCAAGAAAGGTCAAGTCTGATAACAGCGCGACTATTGTCCTGATCTAAATAGAATGCCAAGTCGCTCAACGGCAACCAATCAGTATAAAGATTGACGCATTCTCAGACGAGCAAGAAGAGATCACGACACAGCTTACAAATCACAACATATTGTAAGTAGGGGCAGCTTGTATTATCCCGTGCTTCGAGCACTGGCTTCTTGTACTGTAGCTTTCCATGAAAGCCTGTTCAATTTCGGTTACCTCCTGGTTAGTAAGCTCGTCATCGATTTTATTCCCCTCCTCGTTTCCGAGATATTCTCAACTGGTCTCATCGTCTAAATCCCAACACCTTTTTGGTTACTCTAGTTGTTTGGACGCGTTGAACTACATTTCATGGCCACCTTGATAGCCCCTGCTGCGGGAAGTTGGGCCTGCCCTATGTGGTGTTGCTTCAATTCTGTTAAAAACACGCCTTCGATACAGTGAGCTTAGTTGTGACATTGCAGGATGATCTTATCACGAAGGTGATGCATGGCAAAGGACGAGAACCATGATTTTGAGAAGAGAGGCATATATAAACAACTGTACCAATTGCACACAATGATAGGACAGCAATACTACTGCCTTATTTTGTACTCAGCTCAGGGCTATCACCGAAGCACATGGAGAGATGCGCATCTGGATATCGTGCTCCCTTTGTTCCACCCACCCTCTCAATCATCGTTCTGATTATTGTTTCATCCTCAACAGAAAGCTTCACATTCACAGCACCAGCATTCTCCTGCAGGTATTTGATATGCTTGGTTCCAGGTATCGGAATGAAGTCTTTGGAATTAGCCATAATTATCAAATTGAAAAGCCAGTTCACTTACCTTCGCCTTGAGCGAGGACCCAAGCTAATGCCAACTGACCAGGAGTGCAACCTTTCTCTGCTGCAAAAACTTCTAGCGCTTCAACCAGTCTCAAATTATCCCCAAAATTCTTTTCTGAGAAGCGTGGGAACATTCTCCGAACATCCTTCTCGTCGAAGTCGTCTCTGCTTCGGATGGTTCCCGTGAGAAAGCCACGACCCAGTGGTGAGTAAGGTATAATCTTGACACCCAGAGCCTTTGCCGTCTCCAAGAACTTCGTCTCCGGCGATTCGATCTCGAGAGCGAAAAGAGAAAACTCCATTTCCGCAGCTGCAATAGGGTGTAACTTGTGAGCTCTTTCCAGAGTTCTGGCAGAGCATTCGGACAAGCCAAGGTTTCGGATCTTGCCCTCGTTCTTGAGCTCCACCATGGCTTGGACTGTCTCCTCGATTGGAGTGTTGCTGTCCACTCTTTGCTGAAGATACAAATCGATGTAGTCCGTATTCAAGCGTTCGAGACTACCTTTGCAAGCCTCCTTGACGTACTCGGGCTCACTGCAGATCAACATCCTGGGTTCGGTTTCTTGAACCTTAACTCCAAATTTGGTGGCAAGGAAGATTTCACTTCGACGTCCTGTCTCCTTGAACCATCGGCCAATAAGTCGTTCGTTGTTGAATGGGCCATAGGCATCACTAGTAACCCAACTTGTTTACATTAGCTTTGCATTCTAAGCTTACGCGGTGAAAGCCTCGGAATGCCATTTGGGCATTCAGACTACTCACAAGTTAATGCCCATGTCAGCAGCAGCTGTGAGGACTTTCATGCACTCTTCCTCGTCCGGGAGGCCGTCTGATCGGGGAATAGACACTCCCATGCACCCAAGGCCTATAGCCGAAACGACACCTGCGCTCAATTTGCGCTGAGGGAATGTCATTGTAAAGAGATGGTACGTTGATAGAAAAGATTCTTGGATAGCTTTAAAATAGGAATGCTGGACGAAGGATTGATGAATCTGGGAGAGTCATTGTCTTTCAGAGGGAGCAGAGCATGAATATATAGATCCGTGGCTGAGAACAATGCACAAGTGATGACATCGGGATCATGACGAGGACTAGAAGGCATAACTGCCACCTTACTTCCAGTTTCCACACATTTAGCACCAATGATAGTCTGCTATTGATAAGATGAAGCAGGCATATTTGATCGTGTTTCGCTTAAGTCCTAACTCCAAGATGCCGTCGGGAACGGCAGGTAATTGGGTCAGCTCCGTCGGACAATTGGCGATGGATGGACTCCGTCGAGAGCTGAGATCGCATCCCTGCTACCGGTATAATCGATCGACTCACTGTGCCTCATACTGTTTCTCGAGAGGAGACTGGCGAATGCTTAGATAGCGACATTTCAGCAGGCATGAAATTTTGATACTTTCGCGTTGGCTTATCCTTATCAATTATACGTTTGCGCGCCAACTCCTCACAACTATCTTTACATCCGCAGCCTTCAGTGCCCGTAACCCACTTCACAACATACTACGAGGCATATTTCGTACGGCTTGGCGGACACCCAGGTCACCTAGAATCTCTGTACATTTATTAGTACCATCTCGGAATGTGAATATGGTATCGCTTACCTTCCGCGCCTCCCAAAATAGCATCAAATTTATACGTCCTTTGCTCAGTCAGTACCAGTCCAAATCCAAAGCAGCATCGCTACCCTTTCACTTACCGGTGAAACATTTCAATTGTCTTTCCCATGCCCGTCTGTGTCAAAGCTCTGCCACCAAAGATCTGAACCGCCTCATCGGCAATCTCATGCGCAGAGCGAGTTGCAAACATCTTCAGCAAACCGATGGGACCAGCGAGATGAGTAGACTGTTGCTTGTATGGCATCAGAGTCATTTGGTATGTGATGTTTTCCAGCCCTAAGGAGTCGAAGTGTTAACAATTGCCAAAAGTGTTTTCTTTGCGTTTTGTCGCTTTGTGAAAGTCAACAGATATGACGGGAGCCATTGATACTTACAAGCCTGGTTCGCTTCACAATGTGCGATCATTTTAGCAAGTCTGTATGGTCAGCTTCCAAACAGTACTTCGGAGAGGGCAACCATACTTCTGACGGATAACAGGCTGGTCCATGAGTGTCTTTCCAAAAACCAGTCTCTGATTGCTCCATTTCATGCACTCTTCGGTCACAAGCCTAGCTTACATTAGCACTGGTAAAATTTGTTCGAGATCTTGGAAAGACCTGCCTGCTCATACGAGTTGTTCCACAAACCATCATCCAGCGCTCGTGATTGAAATTTGAAAGGATAACGTGGATCCCCTTGTTCTCCACGCCTAAGAGATTCCCCACGGGTACTTTCACATTATCGAACGTGATGAATGTCGTTCCAGCAGCAGCAGAGTAACTCGTCTTGATCGCGGATGTCTCCACGCCTTCACCCCGTTCAATGACCACAACAGAAAGGCCCTTATCTGTCTTGACCCCGGTGACAAAGTAATCCGAGAACACACCATTTGTGATCCACTTCTTGGTGCCGTTGACGATATAATGCTTTCCATCTGCTGTTTTCTCCGCTGTTGTTCGAATACCAGCAACATCAGAGCCAGCAAAAGCCTCTGTAATAGCAAGGCAGATCTTCTTTTTGCCAGAAAACACTTCCTGGGCAATCTTGTTCTTCCAGGCTTCATCGTTTGCAAATTGCAAGACTGCTGTTAGACCAATAGTCATTCCAGCCAAGTTTCCGTCTTGAAATCCTCTTGCATTGGCTCTCGTCATCTCTTGGCCCACGATCATGTCATGGAAATAGTCGAACTCCTCTCCCTTCACAACACCATCCATCAATTCTACACCGTGCAAATGTTTGCCAGGGCCCAACCGCATGTGTAAAATACCCTTCTTCGACATTTTATCAATCAAATCCTGGGGAATATGCTTCCCGGTTTTTTCGCACTCCTGGGCAACCGGGTAAACTTCTGTGTCGACAAACAATCGCATTGCTTTTTGTAACCTGCGGTGGCTGTCCTTGAAATATGGACTCTTGAATTGTGGCGTGAGCCCTGGTTGACGTGGAAGTAAGCAAATGTCCGGCCATGATTCCACAAGAAGGCTACTTCAGGATCGGAAGGCTAACTTAATCATGATATGATATTCGCCGTAATACGTACATGTTGGTTCTGCGTATGGAACAGGGCTCAGATCTCCAGCCTTGTGTTCAATCACTTTTGATTTCTCCCCGTCGATGGTACCTATACACAGGTTCGAGTACTTTTGTAGGACCTCTTGTCGATGGAGATTGTAGAAAGCTTCGGTGGCATCGGTTCCAGCAACTGCAGTATGAGGTGAGTTATGACGAATACATCAAGTAGGTAAAGTTGACCGACCTTGCTTCAAGACTGCTTCTCCTCCGGGGTGCGCATCAAGAAAGTCTGTGACATCGTAGACTTTGCTGTCGATAACAAACCAAAGGGAATCTTCGGTATTGTTCTTAGCCACCTCGTCACGAGAAAGAGTCTGGTGAGGCATCGTGTCTGGTTGCTACTGTGAGAGTATTTGAGAGTACTTGCCCTTGAATTGAGTACAAAATCTAAACAACAAGGTTGAGTGCAGCTCACTTCAATCCGAGATGTTTATATTTTGGAGAGGTTCGGATGTTGAGATTACTCTTTACCCCGGCTGTCCCAAGATCTGGGGAACTGTGATCAGATACCGAGGTCCGCGGGAGCCAATAGGCGTGATTACATTACACAGTGCTACCCCACAACTCTTTGCCCTCTTCTATCATTCCAATTGTGCCAAAGTTCCCCAGAAGTCACAGTAAATTGGCGTAAATGCTGGTTATACTCGAGTACAGACAGAAGACTACGGCAGATCTACATCTCATGTCGGATATACGAACGTTACACCCATTCGTGTTTTAAATGCGTGTACCAAAGACGCAAGTAGGTAAGGTACTACTAGGCGCCACAAACTGGAGCCCGAACTCCAGCTTAGACTGATAGTGGCAATGTGTAGCGCTTATCTATACTGTTTTTGATTTGGCTAGCTTCTTAACAGCCCTCAATCATCGCCAACTCTGCAGGATCGAAGACAGGGTCAAGAAACACAAATACGGTCTGACAGAGGATTACCAGACGCTCGCTGTGACTCGTGCCAGCTCACTACTGTTGAAAAGAACGCGCATCTTCAAGTACGTACTTGATCACAAGCACAGGTTCACGAGTCAGCCTCAGTCACGCCAGGCTTAAGACGCGAGCTGTTGCTTGCGTCAAAACAGTAGTGGCTTGCCCTCCATCAGAGAAGCTGGAAGTCGGTTCCAAACAGGAAAGGAAAAGCTCTCGTCTAGCTGGGATCACTCATATGGTCATGGGTCTTGCGGTGTCGTCGGTCCAACCTGGTAGATAATCAAACAGATACTGTACCTAGACGACCTTCGACCCGCGAAAGTGACAAAGTGAATCGAGACGGGACGGCACCTCAATTCACAGTTCGAGCTCGAGCTCCCGCTCCGAGGTCTGCCCGACGCGCTAGCGCGGCTGAAGTTCTTATCGATATCGGACCGGGGTCGTATGTACAGTACTGTACAGTATCTCGTGAAGTGGTACAGTGACGACGAATTGCGAGCTTCTGCCCGCCACAACACAACACAACACAACACCAACAGAGCGCGCGGCTTGCCCAACCAAATGGTCTCTGGTCATTTGGTACCAATAACGACTTTCATTTCGACACTGTGGGAGCTGTACGAGAACAATACCACCCACATTTCTGCAGCTTTGGCGAACAATGAATGCTAGGCTACAAGTCCCGGTCGATGCCACGAGGTGGTGATTAACACGAGGGCACCACGACTGCTAGCATCACACGAGTGGAGTTCTCCACGCCTTGCTCTCGATATATCCATATTGCACCTCTCACCATGGCATCCTACTTTCAGTCATATTTCCAAACTTCCTCGATGCCGAAGCGCCTACTCCAGTATGTGCTGGCAAGGATTGAGATTCTGGATACCGATGCCTTGGACTTACAAAATCTCGATATAGCATGGGGCAAGAATAGTACTTTTGAATTCAGAGATGTTGCCATACGGATGAAGGTGAGACATCTGATCATTCTTACTGCCACTTCAGTACTGACCAGTATGTGCTGGTAGAAATTAGAAGGACTCCTTCAGTTACCGCCCTCACTCGAACTGGTCAAAGCCCAAGTCCTCCTCTTACGCCTCACAATACCTGTGAATATATACAGTAGCCCCATAATCGTTGAAGTAGATGGTATCGAGAGTCTTCTATGCGTCAAGTCCAATTCAGAAGCAGTGCCCGTACGCCCCTCATCTCGTAAGAACCACGATCGGATGCAAAAGCGGCCACCCGCGCCATCCTATCCAAAACAATCCCACAATGTGCGAAGGGGGGCTGAGTTAGAAAGGACCGATGAGCAGGATGAGGAGCCTGTTATTCCAACAGCAGTCGACCTTGCTGCGTCTTTTCTACAAACTGAAACGGAGGATGAGAGAGCAGAGTTGGAAGCTGCACTTCTATCAGAAACACAAGATATCGGAAATTCTTCAGTTTTGAGTGAGGATGGGGAAATCCCGGTTGGGACAGGCGCTGCACTTTCTCTTCCAACTTTCATGGCTAGATTCATACAAGGCATTGTGGATCGCTTACAGGTCAGAATACGGGGGATCACCGCCAACCTGGATATCGAAATCCCTACAGAGTCCTCTAGACGGACAGTTACCAACCAAGTAGATACTGTTACTGTTCAACTGAAAGTAGAGGATGTAGAGATACAGGGCGTCACGCATAAATTGGAGGAGCTTGACCGGGATACAGGCCTCTCTCAACCGCCATATAGGGAAGGGACTAGGCTTGTCTCTCTGTCCAAGATTACAGGATCTCTGATATCCGATGCGAACTTCTTTTCGACTCTGGCCCGCTCATCTGCCATGTCTTCGCCATCTGCCATGCATTCTGACATGTTCGAAGACAGGAGGGTAGGGTCCAAGACCAAATCAGGAATTCACGAAAGCACTCATCAGGCGTTTGATTCTGAATCTTCAACAGATCGAGGCTCCACTGCTTCTGGCAGTATTTCTATGGCATCTTTACCCAAACGACCTTCCGGTTTGCAATCTATGAGCAACTCGGTGGTTGTCAGCGATAGCGGAAGGTTCGACGATGCGCCTGAAGATGATGAGACATCAAACATATATGATAGCCGCATTGACCTTAACGAGGTTGGTGACAGCGTGTATGGGGACTCGGCATACCTGGATGAGGTTCGAGAAAGCGAATATTGCGATGAGCAGGCGTACATGTCTGAACAGTATCCCCCCAATGCTCGCCTCAAGTCACCTTCATCTACACCGCGGGGTTCGATACATGTGCCAGTCCTCAGCCCTTCAGATATCACTGCTGGAGTTCTGGAGTCCGCTACAAAAAATCCGCCTCCATCGATGTTACAGTCAACCATATTGCCTCCGAGATCTCACCCAAGGTTTTCGCATGACCGAGTCTCCCACTCTCAGCCATCTTTGCGTACAGAGCCTGCATCAGTAGCCAGAGACAGCATTCCAAGCGATCAGTATTTAAACGATAAGGCCGTTGTTGTTGATGACAGTGATGGAGATGACGAGTATGACAACAGTACACCTCTAGCCGAAGAGGACCTTGCTCAGTCTCAGCTTTTCAGCCACGAGGCTGCTGAAAGCATGTATATGAGTGCTGTGTCTCACAGCTCCTCGACAGAGAATATCCCAGGTGCATGGGCACGTTCAAGCAGTGGAAGTGAGGGGCCACCCTCTAAGCCTCATAGCCCAGTAGTCACTTACAATCCAGAGGAAGGAAGTCCATGTGACAATCTCGAACATGCTCGCCATGTTGCCCCTCCGATGTCGCAGCCACATTTCTCAAGGACTGATGAGATCGTAACCAAGCCTAGAACACTGCCGTTCATTGCTCCGCAGAAATCCCCAAGTTTGCCTCAACGATCGAGCGATGCGTCAGAGAGATCCGCAACGTCTTCTGAAGAATACACACGATTGACGAAGTCAATTTTCAGCCTCGATTGCATGAATGTTTACCTTCCCGCCGTCGGCTCTGAGAGCGGCACATCTGCATTGGAGGCCACGTCCGGGCTACCTGCCAGTAGTGTTTACGATAGTCAGAGTTTCGCATCGGAATCCACCTCGATAAACGTGCCAGGGGCGTTCTCAACCCAGCTACCCAGTGCCCGGGCACCCCGGATCTCAGTGGTGAAAGAGGAGGAACCGCAGGCTGCGCAGGCTACGGAAGGTAGTGATGCTGTTGAAGTGGCAGTTGGCAAAATAGTGGTTCAATTCGATGTGTCCATTGGAAAGCTTATCTTCAAACTGATCAGTCAGCTCAAAGATCTTTTCAAACCAGAGACGCAAACGGCGGTGGCTGGATCAAAATCTTACTCTCCTGATCGGAAGTTTATTTTGGGTTTCGAGGACATCTCATTCAAGTTCTTAGAACGTCTTGATGGTGTCCTAGGGTCTTCAGGTACACCTCCCACCACAAGCAGCCAGTTCTCAGGATCGCCATCGCTCGACGTCCTTTTGCGAATGAGCCTCAGTGGACTTGATATTCAAGCACATACGTCCAAAGGAACAACCAAAACCGCACTAACTCTCAAAAAGTTTGTCTTTGGTTATGCACAGGAGAACATACTGTCGTTTGATGCTGACCTTCAGATGAGAGCTTCTGTCAGGGATCTCAAAGCTTCTGACGGAATCGATCTATCTCTGAATCTTACGCAGACTCCTTATACTACCAGGTGTGAGATTGTTACCCTCCCTTTGCATGTTTCGATCGATCTTCAGAGACTCGACGAGACATTCAGTTGGTTTGGGGGCCTGAGCAGTGTCTTGAATCTGGGCAGCTCGATGGCATCAAATGCGACTGTCACAGCCACTGTCCCTAGCAAACCAAAACCACGGGGCGTACATTTTGAGACCCCTATCCGACCCGATGATAGATCCTTGAACGCTCAGAACAAAGCAGATGTCAGGGTTGGTGGTTTCATTCTTGATTTGGTCGGCACGGAGTGTAGCATTGGTGTCGAAACCTCTGCCGTCAAAGTGGTCAGTCGTGATGAGGGCATTGGAGTCTTCATTCAACGAATCAGACTATCCGGTCCACATCTCAGACGGTCTCATGAGGATCCTGCAATCATTGTGGATATCGCGTCCACTCGCATTGAGTATCTCGCGACTCCAAAGGACGCCGATTTGGACCGCCTGCTATCTCTCATCACCCCCTCAAAAGCCAAATATGACCGGGATGACGATATATTGCTCGACACCCTTCTTCGCCAGCGGAAGCAGGGTGCCGTCGTGCGCCTGACCGTCGAAAGTTTCCAGGCCCAGATCAGCAGATTGAATGAGCTCAGCTATCTCCCCGAGCTAGGTGAAGAAGTTTCCAGGCTAGCTACCGTCGCGAAGTATCTTCCCGATGATGATCGGCCAGGTTTACTCTCTTTAATTATGGTTCGGAAATTCGATGCCAACGTCGACTTCGGAGGCTCTGTAGGCACTGTCCAACTCTCGTCCACTGATGTTGAAGTGGCCCAAATCACTCTTCCCTCCCTCATCGCACTCAGCGTGGGTGGTATATCGGCTCGGAGAAATTCTTCTGAGGAGCTAATTGATGTCGCCACAGACCCAGAACTGCGAGAGCCCAGGGGTAGGAGCCCTGCGCTCATGGCAAGGATGATTGGCGATGAGATGGAGCCTGTGGTCAAGATCAAGCTTTGGAATCTGAAATTCGAATATCGTGTGCCAACGCTGATGACGCTACTTGGTCTCGCAGAGGATGCAACATCTCAAGACATCTCCGCCAGTTTGACAGCGTCTGTGGCGACACTCACGGACTTCGCTCAGCATAGGCGAGCTCCCAGCACTACCTCACCAGCAGCTACGGTGCCGAAATCTAGCACCTCCAAGCCACTGGCAATTGATCTTGTACTGCGGGACTGCATCTTGGGGATGAACCCTTTAAGCTTGCCATCCAAAGTCTTGATCGTCTTAACGGAGGCTCACGTTGAAGCGATCCTTCCGAAAGATCATGATGCAAGCGCTTCGATAGAAATGAACAAAGCGTCTATTCTCGTCATCGACAACGTCGCTCATCTCGCATCAGGACTAGCTAATGCGAACCCACGTAGGCATTCGTTCGATGGAGGAAGCACACAGATTTCAGATCTATGTGCCACGGGATACGTCTCCGTTAGTTACATATCATCCGCAAAAGCAGTCATACAGATGTCAAGAAGCGAAGACGGGGAACGGGCACTTGATGTGGAATTTCGAGACGATCTTTTCGTGCTAGAGTCTTGCGCCGATTCAACACAAACCCTTATTTCTGTTCTCAATAACCTATCACCTCCGACACTTCCCAGCAAGGAGACCAAGTACCGCACAAAGGTGATCCCAGTACAAGACTTACTTGCATCTTTGTCGGGAGATGCTTTCGGTACTGCAGAGGGAGACTACAATTTCGATGATGACTTTGGGCTTGCTGAGGGGTTAAAAGAAGACTTCCCTAGTGAGGACATTGATGACCTTGACTTTGACTCTCATTACTACCAGAACAAGTCAGAGCCATACGACGAGGCAATGCTGAGTGATGAAGATCCCTCTGTCGCTTCCACGCATGTTACAAGTCGTGATACTCATGATGGCGTGTTGTTGGAGAGTATCGTTGACCCTTTGGAGGTTCAGGAGAATCAGGAGCTCGAATTTCAAGAGGATCATTTTGGCACAGGTTCAATCTTGGAAGGTACAGCACATCGGTGGAACTCTGCGAAAAACACGTACGATCGATCAAACGCTTCCAAGGTCCGAAAAAGCCCCCTCAGAGTTTGCGTCCGCGATGTACACTTCATCTGGAATCTATTCGATGGTTATGATTGGCAACATACTCGCGACGCGATCTCAAAGGCCGTTCAGGATGTAGAGTCGAAGGCAATCGAGAAAAGGGCGCGAAATGATCGACGACCAACATTTGACCAGGATATTGACGAAAAAGATACTGTTATTGGTGACTTCCTATTCAATTCTATATATATCGGTATACCGGCGAACCGGGACCCCCGCGAACTGTCAGCTGCAATCAACCAGGAGTTGAATGACAATGCAACAGAAACCGAGTCTATTGCTACAACTTCGCTGTCTTCCTCTCCGAGTAGACAGGGAGACCCACGCAAGACAAAGACCAAAAAGCTGCGTCTGCAGCGAAGCAAGCACCATAAGATTACCTTTGAGCTCCGAGGAGTTTGCGTAGATCTTGTTTCCTTCCCTCCTGGTAGTGGGGAGACTCAGAGCTCAATTGACATTCGGGTACATGACTTCGAGATCTTCGACCATGTCCCGACTTCGACCTGGAGAAAGTTTGCGACCTACATGCAGGATGCTGGCGAGCGAGAGATCGGTACGAACATGATACACATTGAGATGCTCAACGTGAAGCCGGTCCCTGAACTTGCTGCTGCCGAGATCGTTCTCAAAGCCACAGTCCTCCCACTTCGACTGCATGTGGACCAAGATGCTCTAGACTTCATCACGAGATTCTTCGAATTCAAGGAAGATTCTGCTCCCACTCATACATCTCCAAGCGATGTGCCTTTTCTCCAGAGAGTGGAAGTCAACTCAGTCAAGGTGAAGCTCGATTTCAAACCAAAGAGGGTGGATTATGCTGGTCTTCGCTCTGGACACACGACAGAGTTCATGAACTTCCTAATCTTAGATGAAGCAGATATGGTCCTCCGCCATACTATCATATATGGCATCTCAGGCTTCGACAAGCTCGGGAAATGCTTGAACGACATTTGGATGCCAGACATTAAAAGAAACCAACTTCCTGGAATCTTGGCTGGTCTAGCACCTGTGAGGTCACTTGTCAATGTTGGGGGAGGCTTCCGGCATCTTGTCGTAGTACCTATGCGCGAGTATAAGAAAGATGGGCGAATCGTAAGAGGGATCTCAAAAGGCGCTGCTGCATTTGCGAGAACTACTGGCACCGAGCTGGTCAAGCTGGGAGCCAAGGTGGCCGTTGGTGTGCAGACGGTTCTCCAAGGCGCGGAAGACTTTCTCGGCCCGGCGACAGAATCTGCTACTTTCGCCGCCGAGGTAGATGACTCCGAGGACGAGAACAAGCAAATCAGTCTCTACGCCAATCAACCAGTTGGCGTATTCCAGGGTCTTCGTGGTGGTTATGCGGGTTTACAGCGTGACCTGATACTAGCGAGGGATGCTATTATCGCCGTACCTGGAGAAGTCATGGAGGGTGGAAATGCAGCAGGGGTCTTGCGAGCTGTCAGAAAGCATGCGCCGACAGTGATCCTTCGGCCCGCTATTGGTGTTGCCAGAGCTGGTGGTCAGATTTTGATGGGTGCCACAAATTCGCTGGACCCGGTTCATCTTCAGAGAGCTGAAGCGGTGAGTTCTGACGCATGTGTTCATATATTAACTTACTAATATTTGTGCAGAAATACAAGAAACATTAACGACATCATGATTTTGAAGCATAGATAGCGCTTGTTGCATCAAATTGGAGCTCTTGAGTATGCATTCTGGGGCTCGGTGTTTTGCGGCCCGCGGAGTCTGCATGATTAGCCGGATATCCCTTTGGTCTTTTATAGACATCTTATTCAAATAGAATGGACTCGAGATCTTTCATATGACGTGATCTGGCATCGTTTATTCATATTTCCTCTCGATGCCGTCGCTGCATGTGTATACTGCTCTTTCGCCAGCAGCCTGGACGATTTATCGCCAAATGCCAATGGAGATTTACTAAAACCTTCGCACTTGATGGAGCCGTATCGGGCCCAACGTACGTTGGCTACATCTCGAGGACCACCACGCTTCATTAAAAGCTATACATGGGCTTCAACTGGATCAAGATCGCTCCAGAATGGCTAAGCCTTAATGGAGTTGTGTCCACGATCTGTTGACGTGTGTCCGCGAGGCAGCCTTCGAATCATATACCGCTTTGAGGAGGAACATGTATCTGCTGCTGTCCACTTTCGGACATGTATTCAGTATGTGCTGTAATTTAAGGGCTAACGCTTTAGGCGTTAAGAGCGGGTCATGAAAAGTGAGGTCCTGCAGGCCGTTAAGGTGGGTGAGCTAGTCTTGAAAAGCATTGCAATACTCAACTTGGACATTTAGGTAGCCAAGGTAATGCGTTGTTCTGCATCTATTCTTCGCACATCGTATCCGGTAAATGAATTCTAAAATTTGCCCGCTGCTTATCCGTCTCTAACTCCGAAGATGCCCTTACCCTGTGCTCCACTGTTCTGTGTGTCAAGTCCGGAGTTTCGCCCGCAAATGCAGGATGAGTTCGGGTGCATCTACGCCGAAACTTGAGGCAGTCTGGCTGATTTGGTATCATGAGAGAGCTAGGTAAAGCTTCCTCTGCAAATGCAGATGCAACCGTGCCCTTGAGTGGACATCAAGTCTGCCATTACAAACCCAAAAATCCTGTACAGACTCTTCCTAAAGGTGTTATCTCGGTGATCGTCAGTTTAGTCTACTAGGTTCGCTGTACAAAAGAGCTGGTTTTGTTGACATGCCGCAACTTTCCAGCCCGAATATCCTAAGCAAACTCCAAGGCCGATCACGATTGGATCTTCTCGCGCAGCATTGGCCCCAGACGTTCTCCCTCGATGGCTGGAAAACAGCTTAATGGCCTTCTCTTTAATAAGTACTTGCTTCGGAAAGATCTCAGTATGAATTTGAAGGTCTACGATCCGTCTCTTGACATATTTTCTGTCGCCGCCGAAATAAGCGAAGTGAGCAAGCCATCTCCTCTAAATTGTTGTCTTCGTTCGACTTGTGCTAACTGTCAAAGGATGATCTGACAGCCTTCATGAATCAAGGTAGCTACTTAATGAATTGCGTCACTCAGAGCGAGCCTCCGGTCCCAGTTGTAACCATCGAAGAGCAAGTCGATCCACCTCAGCCTCCTCCAGGAGATGCTCTTGTTCCTGTTGAGCTAGCCGTGGAGGAATTGATCGAAAATTACGATCGCAAACGGGGAAATTATGCAACGCAGAAAGCAGCACCGTCTCAAAATTTGATAGTATGTGCTATATTCCCCTTGATCCCAATTTTTATTGAAATGGAATATCCAGCGACGCCGGGAACAGAATCGCATCTCCCAAAGGACATTTAGGGAGAAAAGGGCAAAGGAATTGGCCGATCTTGAGGGAAAGTTGAGACAACTTGAACAAAGTCACATTGAATTATTGAGGTCTCATGAGGCACTGCAACAGAAAGTGGCTGCTGCTATTGAACTGCTAGGCACGGGTAGCAAGGACCGTCCGAAGGAATCAAGCAAAGAAACAGGACTAAGGACCCTCTTGAATGATGATTGGGAGGGAATCGGAAGTCTATAATTGCGCGGTGTTCGATTTCTCTTTGCCTAAATGATTGAGAAGGGTTTTCCTTGGATGCAAAGTCAGAGCATTTTCCGGTCCAAACGAAGTAGGCTCCGAATGTTGCCGCCCCAGAAGTCGATAATGATGACCATTCTCGCAAGCAGCTTCTTGAAGAAGCCCATACAATACAGAAAACCCTAGCCTGGAGGGTGTGACCCGTGGACTGCCGCGAGCCTCTTCTGCCAGGCATAAGGCGACCAATAGAAGCCTTGACATCGAAATTAAACTTCAGCTCCTTGCATGTTTTGTGACAAGAAAGTATAAAGTCGCATCAGCACGAGTCAAGCTGGCACAGCCTCCACTATTAAACCTACCTAGCGTCTTGTCATCAACTCATATATTTATTGATAGCTGCGACAGCTTTATATCTACGACATTCAACGGTGCTTCAAGTCTGCTTAATGCTATTTCGGCATTGCATTGGCCTTCCAGGAGATGCTTTGTCTCAAGATACCTCTATCAGGAAGATGCTCGAGGAAGCTGTTCAACCGAAAACTCGTCTTCATCCTCTTCAACCCCTTAGAATCACTGGAGAGTCAGAACTGAAGTTCATTAATATAACCAATGAGCCAGCTTCGCAGATAATGGAATATGCAGGCATGGTCCGCTCGCATGCAAGGCGCTCCTTCGTGAACCGAAAACATGCTCTAAGACAGGAGCACAGAAACACAAACATACAGAAGAGAGCACAGATTTCAACGCACTGTAACAAAAATGGACCTCGACAATTGCAGGGCAAGTTCAGAATCATGAAATGGCGTATGGAGGTAGGAAGCGGAGGTGCATTGCAAAATCCGAGAAATCTTGAAAATAAGATCCCCAAATCAGTCGTAAGATAGTTGCGAACCCAATTTTGAAGATCATGAGCTGATAAATATGCCCGCAAGCCATCCAGCAAAGATTCTCTGCAGCTATATGAAAGAGCGACCCTTCCGACAACAATCAGATGTGTAGCCACCGCGGGGTTGATAGAGCATTGTCAGACTCACTTATCTCCTTTCCCTTCCTGTAGACACTCACAAAACTTCTTTAGTCCAGAAATCCTTTGCTCGCAACGTCTTTGCCCAAAACTTCGATAAGTCGTTCGATATTTTCGATGCCAGAGACTTGGCTGTGCTGCATGGGGCTTGTTACATGATTGCTCAAGACCGAGACACCCTCAACGGTACAAAAAGCTCTCTTGATACCCTTCATCATAAAGGCGAGATGATAAAGATCATGGCAACACGATTGAACGAGACATTGCATTGCATTAGCGATGCTGACATCTTATCAATTGCTAGTACGTATTGGGGAAGCCCATTTTCTTTTTGCTCCTCGTCGTGTCGGGATCCGGAATTCTCCAGAGACATATCTTGTCCTTGCCTTTACACCCGTATGATAGGCAATTGTTGACAGCCCATTGTATAGTGCTTGTGGCCTTGGAGGTAACATATCTCGGAACTATAGTGAATGTCGCTAAGAAAAGAGCAGAGCGAAGGGGAGTCCCTCCAAGAGGCGACGATTCATCAAAAGGGACTGATGGAAATGCTTGATTTACGTGGTGGCTACCAGAGCTTTGAACACAATGCTCCGATGTTGCGAACTCTGGCTTGGTAACAGCAATTCCGTCATTTGTTTCTCCCTCAACAAACCGCAGCGAAAACACCGACGGTTACTGATCCTACCTTAGGGCTGATATGGCGTACGCTATTCGTTTTGCTCGGCTGCCTGTGTTTCCTTGCTTGTTCTCCAACAGTATCATGGCAGGCGTCGCATCGGCCAGCATCAATAGCATCCAATCACTGACCACAATACCGATCCTTCCCCCAGACTGCGACAATACTCTGGTGTTCTTGACCCTTCGCAAAATTTCCGTCGTTATCGACCTTCCAAATCTGAATGACGATGACAAGGGCGCTGTTGTGAGCGATGTATACAACATTCAACATCGCCTGCTCTTGTCTCTCAACGCGACATCGGTGATAGCTGTTTGTGATCTTCAACACGCTTTCAAGATCGCAGCACTTCTCTATCTCGATCTTTTCATTCGTGAGCACCCGAATCGATCTCGTCTACACGACAATCTCCTCTCACGTCTTACGGTTGTTCTGAGCTCTAGCAGATGGGATCTGAAATTCATCGAATTTGCTGGCAGCTTAGAGAACAGGCAAATACAGTGGATGAAGCAGGTCCTGACATGGATTGTGTTTGTGGCCCTCAGTGCGTCGAGGGAGCGTTTTGCTCGCGCGAAGCTTGTCGCAGTGCTGGGCAAAGCAATCCCCGAAGTTTGCCGACTCAAACTCGATGAAGTCAAAGCTATGCACGGGAGAGTTGTGTGGAGGCACATAAAATGCTCCCAGGCTTTAGAGGAGCTTTGGAGGGAGAATTACGCTAGAGAGCTAGCACTAGTGGGTATCTAGTCTCTCAAATATCGATCTATTCGCTTCGACTTCCGATCCTGCCACCTTTGCTGGCATATATTGCTGTTGTGCTACCTTGCCGCTCTAGGTCATTACTGTCGTTGGCGTTCTTTCCTTCGACATCAATGCCAACAGTCTTAGTTATATTGTATAACGGGTACGAACTGGTACCGTCGTGATCGTCTAATCTCTGTGCTCCAGACCGGAGCTGGCTTGTGTTGTTGCTCTTTGCCATCGTGCGGACGGAAGAATTGATCTTTCGGAATGTTTAGATGATGAAGGCTCGGAGGGAAGGGATCCATGCACAAAGCACGGCAACAAGTTCTTCAATCAGTGACCATTTGACTACGTCCGTCTGATCCCAGGTTGCGTCAAAAGAGTTAGCGAAATCCGAGAGGAACTTTAGCCGGACAATACTAGTAACGCAAGCACTGTGTTCTTGATTAGCAAGAGAGGCGACGGTGACTAGGGGTATAACATACAAGGAGCCGATGGAGAACATGAGAAAGAGGTTATACTTCTTGCCCTTCCCAAGCTGAAGGTTCTTGATTTCGATAATCGGTAGCACCAAGATGAAGAAGTCTTCCAGCATACTGGCTGCCACGCCGCTATAGCCGATGACATTCAGGTCGAGACATTTGCCCGTACGAGACCGATCCCAGATAAAGGCGATTGGCGTGCACTGAAGATGACGAGAAAGAGGTATAGCGTTCCATGCAGGATCAGGAAGCCGATCCCGAGTTTGCTCAGCAGAGCTGTGCGCGTTCGTGGAAAAACCCGAATGTAGAGGAGCAACAGAGACATCTTAGCAGTTACTTGGACAAAGATATAAAACATCTGTACAACATATTAGAACTGTAAGAATCAAAATATTGTCTGTGGAGGATTTGGTGTGCCTACCTTGAGGATCAATATTCCTTTAGAAACGGACACTGTCCAGTAATGCTGTCCGAGACCAAATTTGGCGCCTAATATCGATTGTCAGAACAACATCCATATTCGTCAATTCCCGAGTCGGTATAGATGTACTTGATATTTCAAGAGCAGGAAGATCAGCCATGAAGACCTGTAGAGGCAGTCAATACCCACGTGTTTCGTATAGGAGCTAATTACTACAGACCATGGCTACCAACGCAGCATAGTCGTCCCACTCAAGCCTCTGGCTCGTGGACCACCGCGTGTATAACTTGAGACCAGCTATCGGAAATGTGACGCCAGATAAAATTGCTACAAGAAGTATGATCTCTGTACTGCGAGACTCGATTGGAATGCCTTGGCATAGTTATTTTTAAACCTTGCCCACAGCTAGAAATGTATTCTTAGCAGAGGACGTGAAACAGCTGCTCTAATTGCCTTACTGATTTGATCCTGGAACTGGCAAGAGGTTTGCACACATGTCGACAGCGCAGACTAGAGTATGACATTTTGACATATTATTTCTTCCAGTGGAGTAACATCACCAAATGCTGAGGACGGAGGTGTTTTGGCGACGCATGTCTACTGTTGCCATCAGCGGAACATTCGCCAAAGCTGGGAGCGAGATCCTACAGCGTACGGAGGAGTGTCTGCGAGGGTTGCACTCTGAGCCGTGACCATGCCAATACTCAAAAGCCCGCAGCAAACAACACGAAAGCTTCCAATAACTTTCATTTCGGATGCTGTGATATCTGATGCACAACATAAGGTTTATCTGACGCGTCCCGAACGTGCCCACGGCGAGCGGGGATGTAGTATTTAAGAATAATTGATGGGCAATAGCCTGGGCAACAACAATGCTCCTATTAGCTTTGCTCGAGGGGTTTTTTACGGGTGCGCCGTCGTCGGAGACCTGACATCTGCCGTCCCTTGGCGACGGTATGTATCGTGATTGGCAACGCACTGGATGCAGTAGGCGCTTGCCAAACTTGGTGTGGCACAAATGAGGCTCCAGAAACTGAAGTAAAGAAGTCCATCATGCCGTTGACTCGCCACTCTACAGAAGGGGGCAAGATGGCGTGCTTGAAAGGTGAGGCAAGTATGAAAAAGACGGAACACTGGATGCCGCCAAAACTCTTGATGCCCAGGCGACTAAGCGAGAGCTCAGCCGCGACCACATTCCCAAAATCAACAATATGCTGAGTAGCCGGTATGGATTCGAAAACCATCCATGATGGATCTCGGGTAAATTCTGAAGTGCTCGCATACGAAAAGCTGCCTTCGCGTAATGATTTCGAGTGGATTGGACTCCTAAAGTCAAATTACATAGTTACCTGGGCTGGGAGGCTGGCTGCTGGGTACGCGAGTACCCTTTTTCCCTCGCTTAGCAACAGGGATGTGACCATAAACAGATCATCAAAAAGCAGATTGATAGCTTGATCGAACAGAGCGGATTTGGACTGATCTTGAATTGAACTGTGGATATGTCGTTCTGTTGATGCAAGAGTACGTATCACCTCCTTCCGGTCGAACGCCGTGTCAGACGTCAAGCCATTGCACGATTTCTCCAGGACGGCACTGGACAGCAAACACAGAAAGACCTACGCGATGCACCGCAACGGCTTGCGAAATCAGGCACTTATCAAGATGTCCCAGGGCGAAAAGCCCCTAACGTATCGTCTCAATAGCTCCCCAAGTGTACTTTGGCTCCAAGCAACAACTCGGAGTAAACCCATTTTGAGTGGACCGCAACACGAATTCGCCCGTGTGGAAAGCGGGAAGAATACGGGCAGTTTCGGTGGGAGATTGGACTTAGCCATCGTGTACATAGAGCAAGCTTTCGCCTTATTCCTGTCCACCAATCCATCTTTTAAAGCCATCTGTCTCAAGATGGTCATCGCAATGTTCTTCGCGATGCTGTTCACTTGTAAAGTTGCTGCATCGGCCAAAGCATTTTAAGGTCCACGCGATCGTATATAGATCAGTTGCTGACACCATTCACAGAAATGGCAGCCACGCGAAAATCTCTCGGAGCACACCTGTCATCCAATCCTGGCTTTCATCGCAGTACTTGCCGTCTTATGAGTATGGTAAGGTCTTGTCGAGTTCTAAATGGTTGATTCGCCTTCCCAGTGGATCATGACCTGCTATCTCGAAAATTGTTCGAAGCAAATCTGGCACTTCGAATGTTTACCTGCAAGTACCTACTAAATCGAGGACCTTTGTAGTAGTTGGTGGTTATGGACCAAGAGGTGGTCCTCTGACTGCTCGCTGGGCGATTACAGGACATTCGGTACTACTGATTGAGGCTGGACATGACCAAAGGTTCAGGCTTCAACAACAAATCCCAGCCTCGAATCTGGCTTTGACGAGGGCATCAGCGGGAATCTGACTCCACCAGCTGGTTCATATCCTCTAGCAATACTGTATCCACGAGCAGGAACACTCGGTGGATGTGCTTCAGACAACGCCCTCATCAGCGTCAGGGCACGAAAGCGGTTGAACTTGAAATGAGAACTCCACTGGCGATGATTCCTGGGCGCCGAATGTAATGTGCAAGTACTTCGAGCGTCCCGAGAACGCAAATTACGCACCGAGCTCGACAGTTGGACATGGCTATACCGGATGGCTCATGACTTGCCCGACAAGCCTTGGACTGGTAATCACAGACCTCAAAATCATCACTCTCTTTGCTGCTGCGGGGCCCGCCCTGGGAAATAGCTGGCTCACATCGGTGCTCAGTCCTTTACTGGGCTTGGGACAGATACTTGGGAGAGATTTGAATTTCGGCCTAGCTGGTCGAGATGCGCAGCAGGGTTTCATTACAGATCCCCTTAGCTATCAAACCCAGAACGCGTGGTGGACCACGAGAATTTATCCTCGACACTGCACATGCAGTCAATTCAGATTGATCCTGGAAGTACAATCTTGACATCCAGATGAGAACCCTCGTTACCCAGGTGAGTCAACGTTCGATATTGAACGATCTTTGATGGAGGTTGACTAGAACAGGTAACATCCTCGGCAAATACGGTCACCAGAGGTTCAATATCTCCAAGGTCAAAGCCTGTATAGAGCTGATTCTAGAGCTAGTACGAGCAGTTATGGTATCCCAGGAAGGGTAATGCAGCACGCCAGCTCGGTATTTAGTCTTTCCCACCTGCTTTTTATCGGAGATCTGTGATTTCGGATCGTCGACATGTCCTGGCCTTCATTCTTGCGGCGCTAATATTGTTGAAGTTCTCTCGGCCGGGGCGTTTGATAACCCCCCACTCCTGGATCTGAGCGGAGTTAGCCCAGAAGATGAGCTAAGTTTGTTCGGCAGTCTATGTATCAAAGACCTTCCTGGCGTTGGCACCAACCTGCAAGATTGATACGAAACAAGCGTGATCGAGAAGACCACCAGCGGCTTTGCCATCATCGAAGGTTGCACATTTTTTTTCGGACTACAGCCGATGCTTGTCTGAGGAAGTGCAAGAACAATCCAGTTGGAGATAGGGAGTTTTCTACCGGTGGTATCGTAATTGCCCTTATCCAAAGCTCGTCAACTTCGGCAGTAGACAATGATGTATTAATCGCTGGAGCTCCTGCAAACTTCATTGGTCACTACCCAGGGTACTCAAGAGAGATACTCTACTTAATGCGAAGCAGTGGGCTTGGGTTGCGCTGAAGGCACACAGTCGCAACAATGCTGAGACGGCGACTCTACGCTCTGGCGACACGGGCGACATGCCGCTCATCAACTTCAACTATTTCGATTCAGGCAGCACGAGTGACGAGGTCTCAGCAAGCGATACTCAAGCTGTGATTGATGGTATGACGTTCTCGCGTCGCATTATCAAATATGTCATCTCCGTGGAATGGAGGTTTCACGGAAGTTTGGCTGGGGACCGGAGAGAAGTTGAAAGACTTCGTAAATAACGAGGCTTGGGGTCACCATGCTCCATAAACTTGTCCAACTGGGGCTGATGGAGATGAGAATGGCTGTCTTGGACTCGATTTTCAGAGTGAGGGGTGTGAACGGGCTGAAAGTGTCTCATGCTTCGGTATTCCCAAGGTCCCAGGATTTTATTGCACTGCCAATATACATAGTCAGCGAGAAGGCTACGGATGTAATACTTGCCGATGTTGCATAACACATGAAGCTGGGGGGGAAAGGAACAGACATAGTTTCATAAACATTGACATTCATACGCTTTCCATCAGCATGAGGGAAAATTCAGAACCGATCATCGCCATATACCTAGAGCTATGTAGGAAAGTTCCATCTAGCCACATGTCCATCTCGGACTCTCAATCATATCAAAATCTCGAGCCTCAATTCTTGAAACCACCTTTCCTCAGCCTCTTCAAAAGAGGCATGTCTAAGCGCGACGCATGTCCAAGCGCGATGGGGTAAGGATAGCGCATTGTTCAAATACTTCCCTCGCTATCAGCCGCCTTCGCCGGCTCTAGTAACTCCTGGCAACACATCGCTGGAAAGTCGAAGAGAGGACATGATGATGAGGTAGATTTGGGCGAAACGTGGGGAGATACGATTGTGCTTCGATGTAGATTGCGTGCACGAAGGAGTCGAAGATGACTTGGATTTTGGAGACCGTGTACTTGAGCTGTTGTATGGGCGGTGTCACCAGGAGTGTAGGGTTGACTGCATGTCAGCCACATGGCCACATGGCCATGAAGGTACTGGACTGCTTCGGAGTATGAATCTGTGCTGGTGATTGGCACAATTGCTTGACGTTGGTCATCGGGCCGTCAGGCTTGACATACAAGCGACTAATAAGTGCGGAGGTAGGGAGCACAGTGCTGGATCATCGGTACAGCTTCTTGTCATTGGCAGGCGTGTAGGTCACTCCGACTCCTGCGCAGATACGTTGGGAACTGGAGATCTTAGTGCTAAGAATGAACACTGCTGTTGCTAGATTCTGTTGTTTCACCAGGGGAGATTGTGAAGCATCGAGGTAGAAACCCGTAAGCCTCTCGATCTGTCGCATTGACTGCCAGAATCAGTGGTCGTTGTGTACAGAATTCTCCATAGTACTTACATATCGACATGAACAACATCCCGAACTCGTCGGTGTCTTCCAACCACAGTTGCGTCCGCACGTCAAGAAATGGCCCAGGCGTGATAAACATAAATTCATGTTGAAGGTACTGCTGGCCTTGCCACTGAGCCAACCATCGTTCGTAAAGACCTTTCCATTGTTCCTCTGATGTCGCATTCCAGAGGTACTTTGGGGCTGGCGCGGGTATGTATGCAAGTTCGTGGCAGTCAAAAGATGGGGCGTGGTGATAGACCTGGGACACGGGGTACAGGTTAGCAGAGTTGGAGCTGGCTTGGAAGTGGGATACAATTGGTTCCATGGGAGGCGTGAATGGTGCAATAAAAGGAGAAGGAGATGAGACCCCAAGTCTACTCACAGAATATGCCCAGTGCAAGAGATAGAGGGTAAAGATAGCTCGGCGTTTCGACGTAACATGGATCCAAGCTTCCCAGGAGGGTACGCAATTCTCGGTCTCTTCTTCTAGTATCATACCCGAAAGAGCAGTGTGGCGAACAACCTGTTGTATTTCCGAAAAAACTTCACTGTCAAGGAATGGTATTGACTGTTGGTCCTTGGCTGGAAAGACTAGCATAATCGCATAGATCGTCATTGCCTGTAGAGCTGCCAGAGAATCGGCCTCGTCGTAACTCTTAAACTACCACTGGTTAGTGACCCGATGTTTTGTTCGATCTTAGGTTGATGTTACATTATGGAATAGAGTCTTGATCTCTGTCAAAATTGTGCCCTGCACGAGGGCATTTGTTCCACTAAACTGACTATCCCACATCTTTACCAGCGTACAGCAGTTGGCGAGAGGTAGGGGAACAGTGCTTCTGGAGATTGAATGGTGAAACATTGGTGGAAGCTGGAAGCCTTTACACAGGATCCGTGGCCAAGTTCGAAGTGCTCTCAGGAGGGTCTCCATGCTATGCTGTACCAAGGGCGGGGTCATGGTTTGGGACAGCGATGATAACATCCATGGTTCTCCAAGCGCTGGGAAGTCCGAGGTTGTCGAAAATGTTCCATCGTAAACCGAGTTCTCAAATGGGATGAGGTCCAGGGACGTATCTCCACTGCCGAGTCCCTCGATTGGGAAATTTCTGTTCAATAGATCGTTACACAAGACATCCATTACGTTGTCCGCGTTGCTTCCACTAGGCTGCACTGAAACTCCGGTGGAGGAGGTGTGGTTGGTCGGATGGCTGAGTGACTCGCTGTGGCCACTATCACTGTCCGGACTTGATGCATATATGCATGGGATCTCCCGTAGAGTACATCTCGAGCAACACGGACGCTTCAAATCGCATTTTGCTTTTGCAGCAGCGCAATGTTGGCATGACTTCTGCCTCAGCGATGCTGGTTTTACAGTTCGAGTGCATAGCTTCAAGTGGCGTACTAAGGATGATTCTAAGACGTGAGCCAAAAGCCCCAGGTGATATATTTTGTGGATACCTTACTTTGGCTGAATGTCTTTCTGCAAGTCAAGCATTCGTGTGCCGACCTTCTGGAAGAATGGTTCTCCATTGCTTGGTTGGCAGATACAGACGATAGAAACGGGAATGAAAGTTGAAAGTATGCTTGAAGAGGATTGTGCAAGACAAGTCGGATTGGGACACGCTGTTCCTATGTCCTGTCTAAAGCTCTCGAGTCACAATGATATACAAATTCTGCATGCCCTTCACTTACCAATCATGTTGAAATGGAAACGATCGACACAAGAACGTGTGATAATATTCATGAAGCACTTGTGACAAGGTACTTGGCGTGGTGAGGTGAGGACAGGATGTGAGGTTCGAAATCCTTCAACTCGGAACTCCGGTTCCGTAATAAATGTGGAACTCTTGGCGCGTATGTCCAATAGTAGGGGATGCGTTGGCTCTCCTAGATAGAGGGACGCCCTGCAATTGGCTGCAGTAACGAAAACACCTGCTGTTTGTGCTGACTCCTTATGCTGTAAGAAATACAAATACTGCTCGTAAGGCTACATGGAGTATTCGCTTGTCAAAGGGTGAAACTAAGCAAGCAGATGTGAATCGGAATCAGAGGCTCCTTGCGAAAGTAAATTCCCCATAACCTCCTTGAGTGCAGATCGACTCCGATTGTCGTCTCATTTTTGTTTACCTCTAGACTTTCAACACCTTGTTCTTCCACTCCTGGACAACATCCAGAATGATCAACCATATCTTTCTCATGGTATCAGCGTCAAGACTGCCGGCACTCAGGTCGTTCTATCGCACCGTCCTTCAGCCACTTGAGTATACCGAGATGATAGTCGTGAAGGATGGTAAACTTTGTGGATTTGGAAGCGACTATCCATATTTCTGTACGTTCAGGCAGCCAGCCCTGACCCCCATACAATTTCAAGAGTGCCGGATCAAAACTCGACGGGGCTTCCAAAATGAGCAAATCGAGCACTTACTGACTTCTTGATCAACTTAGGGCTCAGTAAGTGCACTCCCTCAGCCCAGCCTCTCCAGAGCGTCATGACGCCGGATAGAGAGATGATTCTTGTTTTCTACTCGAAGTTGCATAGTTCATGGGAGGGCCACATCCCGCGGCTGGACCACTGAAGCCTTGGGCAAGATTGCTTCATGCCCACAAACGTTCCAAAGGAATCTCAAGTCTTCGACCGTACATGCTGACGTTGAGTCTCCACTTCAGAAGCACTCCCTGAAGGAAAAGAGCCGGTACCAACCCATGTAGCAATCGAAGCAAAGGGTGAGAACATCGAGATGAGAACCCCAATGCCAAGAGTTGACACTGGTCTAGATCCTGCGGCGGTGGACAAGTTTTACGAACTCGCCATGTAGGTTGTCCGCTCCAGCATTATCACTTGCGGAAGCAAAAGCACGCACCCTGCCCTCAGCATTGCTTAAAAAACAGACAGCTACGTCCAAAGAGATGTGTCAAGTCTGCTTTCTGACACATATTATAGTAAAGCAGGTGGGATCGATAATGGAAAACCAGGAATTCGACCAGAAATGAGTCGACAGCCTTATTACTCAGCGTTTGTACTCGATACCGACGGCAACAACTTTGAAGCAGTCTATGTGGTTAAATAAGTGGAGAAGGAGGGCCGATGCAGGAGACAGGATCAGGCAGTGCTTCGTTTTAAGGATTATTCGCGTGTGAATCAATCACAGAAAGCAGAAATCTATCTCAAACAATCGACACCTGTGCCACCTTCAATCCGCAGAACTGATGGAAAGCCCAGCCTACCTGAAAATGCCGAGAAAGCACTGACTGCATTTCATCCAAGCAGCTGGCAGCCTTCTTTTTTCAGCTTCCACATCACACAGACTTGCCGATGTCGTTGATGATAAAAGTCTGTATATACACGTCTCGACTGCAGCCCGCCGTACGGAGCCGACCTGTCAGGCCAAGTGAAGCTGACCAAAAGGGGAGCGATGCCTGCGCTCGTACACGTGGCTTTGATGATGGCGAGACCATCGCCCTTTGTTGGGTGAGCCGGTGCGGATCTGCCATTTGTCGGCTGACAGCCAGGCTGAGTGTTGCTATCAAAGGTAGCTGGAGTTAGCGGCATGAACAATGGTTGGAAGGCACTCCAATCGAGTCTGCAATGGGAGATAGATACAAATATCTGTACTTCGCGGGTCAGCTCGCGACTCATGTTGGAGTGTTGCCACCAGTTGCTGCTCTGCTCGCTTCGCAAATGTGGTCGAATAGGGGTGAAACCTCGGGAGGTCTCGTCTGGTCTCGACGTCTTGTCTTATTCCTTGGACCTTCGAAAGTCTGGTCCCCGTCTTACTCCTTTAGCAAGCAACAGGTGCATCCTGGAAGGCTAAATGATATATCGAATGCCGGTGCAGCCACGATTCGTGACAGCTGCATATTGGCTGATAGCCGAGCGGATGCGGCGGCGGCCAGCAACCATCAGCCTCTCAGGGAGAGTCAAAGAGCCCGGGTCTATCCCAATTCCGAATATTGAAATTGAATGAGGCGGTTGGTCAAAGGATGAACCATCAAATAACATTACAAGGCGCTGTGCAGTAGATATATCATGAGGCGACCACAGTGTCAAACACAGCAGGTCGGTTAATGTGCATATCGATATCGATTGGAATGCTGTTATACGTACAGAGGCCTGGGAATTGTCGAGTAGAGCGAATTGGAGAGCGTTTGTCTGTCGTTTGGTACTGTAGACTATCTTAGGCCATAGACTCTTGCACTTCTCCGGAGTACGCAAACGGCATATTGGTATCTAGTGCTCATTCTCACGCCTAGACCAGAGTGAAAGAAGTGTGAGTACCGAAAACAGCCAGCCAGCGAAAAGCACTAGATGTGAGTTGTTCTGATCCCAAGATCATAGGTCATAGGTAGTTGTCAACCGTCAGAGCAAATAGCAAATAGTGTGTGTCTGTCATGATCCCGGTGGTGTGGCGTGGTGTGGCGTGGCGTGGCGTGGGCTCTACTTCCCCATCCTTCCCTCCAATTCTAGTGCATCCAGGCTGCAGGCATACCTATTCAAATTCACTAATCGTACGCCCACGCCCCCTGAGAATTCACTGACTCAGCCGCGCAGGGCTCCGGCTCTGCTCCGAGACCAGCCCGGGCCATCTGATACAAGACCCAGCACTGCACTGCATCCCGGAGGCAACCCCCATTCAATCCAATCCAATCTCCCTCTCCCAGTCTCAACACTAACTAATAAGACCAAGACCAATACTTGATCGCATAAAACAACCAACACTCCCATCATCCCCAATCAACAAACCTCGTCACACCACAACTCCGATCGACTCTTTCTCTGTATTCGCAACGACTTCGACTCTTCCTCGCATCAAAGCCTCGTCATCAGCAAGCGCTACGCTTTGACCGGACCTCGTCCTTATCTCGAGTCATCATCACAAGACCGCCTTCCTCATTTCCTCCTCGGATAGCCTCGAATTTGTCGATAACCTCACAAACATGCCTTCATCCATCTCCAGCTCGCGATCCCAATCCCCAGAACTCTCCGAAACCATGCAGATCTTCGTCAAGAACATTGCCGGTGACAGTAGGCTCCCTCCTCCCCATCCTCCGAGCAGCCCATGGGGCAAGACCTCGAGGAAGAACACGAGCAAGAACACCAAGTAACAAAGTTTCTAGCATTCCCCATGAACGTTCCAGCAAACGCATCGATATACAACCTTACGACGCTTCTTTCGGTGCGAACCTCACTTCCAGAATCGGATCTCCGTTTAGTCTACGCTGGCAAGCACCTATCGTCATCGAGTACCTTGGCAGACTACAACATCAATCGAGAGGCAACTCTCCACCTGGCCATGCCTCTCCGCGGCGGCATGCCACCCAAGAAGATCCGCTGTACATACAAAGATTGTAAACAAGGGGCGCAGAGAGTCATTGGGGACTGTGGGTTCTGCAATGGCCACTACTGCGGAACCCACCGCCTGCTTGAGGACCACAAGTGCGACGGTCTGGAAGACGTAAGTTCTCCTATCGACACCCTAAAAGAGCCGGAATGGTGGCTCGTTGGTCTGGATGAAGAGCTTTGGGCTAACGTGTGTAATGATGTACAGTGCAAGAAGGAGTCTCATGATCGAAATGCTGCGCAACTCAACGCCGAACGGACGCATGTTATCAAGGGAATCTAGACGCATCTTCGGGCTTGTGCATACGGGATTTGAGTTGAGGCGTTTTTCATCCGGGGCATTATCGCATTGTATTTACAACGACCTCCTTTCGACGTTTGGGTGATTTTAGCGGGCGTACGAAGTACCGGATAATGGGCTTCATTTTTGCTCGTAGATTTATCGAAATTACAGACACTACATTTCACCAACATTTACAAATCAATACTTCCCATATAACATGTTGTGACCGTACGTCTATCACCACTCGTTGGGCATTACCTGGGACACATTAAGGGTACTATCAATAATCGAGCACCGTTGTCCAAATTGAAGGCTTCTGCACATTAAGACTCGCATTCGATCGAGCAACAACGTAAAACTCAAATCAAAATAGATCAGAATCATAAAAATTCATACATGTTCACTTTTCTATAGCATATCCCCAAACTAACGTTATGATACCGCCAGAATTTGACAGAATACTCCATATTATTTCAATTTAGACTGCCGAATGAAGATCAAACTAAGATTCCCGCATGTTCACGACGCAACGAATGCAGTCACCGGCCTTCATATCCTCGAAAGCATTGTTGATCTCGGCAAGCGGCTTACGGTGAGTGATGAATTCGTCAACCTTGAGTTTTCCCTTCATGTAATCGTCGACCAAGTCGGGAAGCTGCGAGCGACCCTTGATACCACCGAATGCACACCCCTATGTTCTGTTAGTACATATCATTTTGTGGTAAAAGAAAGAAACCAACCTTCCAGACACGACCAGTGACCAGTTGGAATGCTATGACACGTTAGCTTACGCAACGAGAACTTGAAGCAAGAAAAACCTACGCCTCGTCGAGATCTCTTGTCCAGCAGCAGCAACACCGATAACAATGCTCTGTCCCCATCCCTTGTGGCAAGCCTCCAAAGCCGCCCGCATAACGCCAACATTTCCGGTACAGTCAAAAGTGTAATCGCAACCGCCATCAGTCATCTCAATCAGCTTCTCAACAATGGACTGGTTCTTGAGCTCGCCTGGATTCACGAAATCCGTGGCTCCAAACTTCTCGGCCCAGGCCTTCTTGTTTGGATTCAGATCAACGACAATGATCTTGCTGGCCTTTCTCACAACGGCACCTTGGACGACGGATAGACCGACGCAACCAGCACCGAAAACAGCGACAGTCGAACCTTCCTCAACCTTGGCAGTCTCAACAGCTGCTCCGTAACCAGTTGTGATACCGCATCCTAGCAAACATGTTCGGTCCATTGGAGCGTCCTTTGTGATGGCAACTACGGAAATATCGGCAACAACAGTATATTGTGAGAAGGTCGAGGTTCCCATGAAATGCAAAAGGTCCTTTCCCTTGCACTTGAATCGCGAGGTTCCGTCTGGCATAACACCCTTTCCTTGTGTGGCTCTGATCTTGCCACAGAGATTGGTCTTGCCAGACTTGCAGAACTTGCACTCCTTACATTCTGGTGTACTGCAGATATTTTAGATATACACTGCAAATGTCACAAAGGCTCGACTTACTAAAGGGCAACCACATAATCTCCTGGTTTGACAGATGTGACACCTTCTCCAACAGACTCTACAATACCAGCTCCTTCGTGCCCGAGGACGATAGGAAAGGCTCCCTCAGGATCCTTACCAGAGAGTGTGTAGGCATCTGCAGATACTATCAGCTTGTGCAGACCGCTTTCCGATTGCAATTCAACCTACCAGTGTGGCATACACCGGTGTAGTAAATCTCAATGCGGACTTCGCCAGCTTTTGGTGGGGCGACTTCGATTGTCTCGAGAGTCAAATCCTTTCCGGCTTCCCAGGCGACGGCGGCCTACAAAACAGCGTTATTATATGATTTTCGTCCCATGATAGCTTCTTATTTTACTGACCTTGCAGGTAATCGTCTAGAGGTACAGAGTTAGCAGGCATCATGACGTAGCTACGAGGGTAGAGCGATCATTGGGCTCGAAAGTGCAGGTGCGGGGTCATCACATACCTTTCCTACAGTCGAGGACATGTTGGCAGGTTTATGTGCTGATGGTTGATGTTGTAGATTGAGAACCTTGATGTCTCTTGTCCGAGTATGAATGATCAGAGAGAAGTGAGGAGAAGAGAGTGGTGGCTAAGACGGCTTTGATGTAGGCTGGCTGGCTGGCTGGCTGGCAATTGCAATGGCACTCGGCAGTGGGGTTCTGATCGATTAAGTTTGTTTCGAGCTCATGAGAGCATGGCGGGGTAAAAGCAAACGGCAAAGGTTAAGCTCATTTGGCTCCCCCCCTTCGGACAAAGCTCGCAAACACGGATTTCTGGTGAGAAATCGAGAATTGCCCAACACAGGTCACATCATCGTATCAAGAGCTCTTTCTGAATGGCAGTCCAGCTGCCACAGTGGGGTAGAAGGTTCTCGTCCGCATCATTTTGGCTTGGATTCGGTGCCTGCTGTGCGAGAATGATTCGGCGTACACTCAGCCCTTGACCAATATAGAGGGGAGAGTGCTGAGGCTCGCTGCTTTCTCGGGATCTTTGTCCCAAAGAGGAGTATAATTGCAGGCCTCTACCAGCAGCCCACCAGCCCGAAATAGCAATACTGTGTCCAGCTGTTGCATCTGTTTGGCTGAAGCTTCTGGTTCTCCTGCAGAAAGATAGCACGCGCGCTCTACAAGAACAATTACAAGTATAAGTAATTATCCACTGTGGCCTCTTCATTTTTTACTCGGCCGTCCGAAGAGTTGCAAATGCAGGAGCCTACATGTAATCTTCAGTTCTTCGGCTTTAGCTTTCGGACTTATCTTTGTGCTTTCTGTTCCACCACTAAGCGGGCCATCGCGTCATGCCATACCCACCTCAGATGTTCTACGAACAGCTTCATCTTCCGATCCTGAATCACTGTATGAGAGGTTTTATTCTCGAAGTTAACCGCCATTATTGCCTAACAACTCCTCGATACCTACTCAGGCTCGTGTGTCTAAGTTCTCCTCCGCTTCTCAGTTCTGGCGATGTGATCATGTGGGGCCTCTTATTGGACAAAAGTACCTAGATACGTATCTCTGGACCATGAAGGCTCTCTTCGAGCCGAGAAAGAATAAGAATCGCATTTATTGTGAAGGAACTCGGTCTCGTCATAATCTTGAAGACAGACTCTACGCCTGATTGCGAGATGAGTAAAATCAATACCCCAAGGGTATGGATCTTCCATATCGCGGGGAAGATTCGGAAGCTTGCGAAAAGTCAAGCATTCTTCTTCCTGCTGCCAAGTCAATCTGACCTCATTTATCGTATCCTGCTTGGTTCAGGAGTCTCTTATGATGGCAGCTACTGGTTTATACGAGAACATTGATATGTGCAAGCAGAAAGAGTCTGATTATCGCTGCTGTCGCTACTGCATTGACAATCTTGCCTTCTGTCATGTACCTCGTCATTCTTGACTTTCTTGAATAGCAGGGAAGAACTAGCATGGGAGGAAACAGGCTGACCTCCAGTACGGTCTCACGATGCTCGTATGCTATCGGTAGGTATAATGAATACTTGCCGTATGACTGAGCAGGCCGAATAGGCCGGGAACATGTCGCCACTCGCCTTACCTGCTCTCCCATAGGATCTCCGAAGCACAGGACCGTAAAGCTCGTCATCAAATCTTACATTTCCAATACATAAGCAATAGCCATCTTCTGCATCTCTGAGTTATGAGACGCCATCTTCCTTTCCCTTATGTACATGGGAAGAGTCGAGCTACCCAAGACGCTCACGTCTATGCTGCCATCCTGAATTGAAAGAGAAACTGTCGCTTAAGTTACAAACAAACAAGCTGACGATATTAGACCAATATCCGCTTTTGGTATCCTGCAAATATGCTGCTCCGCCACAATCCCTGGAAATAGCGCCGGTCGTTTTTGCTGACAAAGGAAAATCGTGGGTATTCTTAAACATTAGAGAATCTTTTACTTCAAATTTTGATGTCCTTAGTCGTCAGCGACTAGACACCAGTTTAATTGGTAGAATCGAATGCGTAGACTGCGTCTGGAGATATTATTTTGGTGGGGGTGTGCCATTGGTAATTGGTTCGGCCGACTGATCGAGTTTGGTTGCTGAGCTTGATGGATCTGCTTCAGAGGGTGACGAGCTGCTCTTGTTGGTTACAGATGATGTTTCTGTCTCTTCGGGTATTGTTGCAAATTTCTTCAGGACCTGCTTCAGAGCTGGCCGCCTAATGGGCTTACTAAAACTTGGGTGTCAGTGCAGTCCTCATGAGTGTGGAATGAGAGGCTTGCCTCAGAAACATGTCCATTCCGGAGTCATAGCAGTCTTTGACATTGCTTTCCTCGGCAAATGCAGTGAGTGCGACGATGGGAGCAGAATACCCCATTTGACGGATGAGTCGGGTACTTTGAAGACCATCCAGGTTTGGCATCTTTGGTCGATCAGTAGCTGTTTTTAAGAATCACACCGAGTGGCTTACCTGAACGTCCATGAATATCAAATCAAAGAATTCACCTTTTGACATGCTTTCCTTGACTTTATCATATGCTTCCTGACCATCCTTCGCAATCACGACATCGTAGATGTCTTCTAGTTTAAGCATACTACGGCAGTCAGCTCATGTTAAAGTCGATCCGTAGAGGATGGGATGAACATACCGTAGGACGATCTCGATGTTTATCAGGTTATCCTACACTCGATAGTCAGCATACGATACAGGACCCTGGATGTTCTTGAACCGGATATGTCCGAATATTTCGTAATAGTGCATGGGGCTGTTGTGTGATAACGTACCTCTGCCACAAGTACTCGAAGTTTCGATCCTGGTTCTTTACCGGCGGCCTTAGAGAGCGCGGTTATTTGATCGCTGGAGGCTTTTCCAGGAGGTGAATGAGCTGATGCCGAAGCAAAGAAAGGTTGACTGAGCCCGACGAGACGTGGTTGCGAATCCTTCTCGAACCCTGGCTTGGGACTGGCGTCTCCTGGGGTTTTGGAGGTAGGTCGATTCCCGTCAGTATTGCTGTAAGTACTGGGAGGCCTCGAGACTTGGGGGTCCGTACTCGACGTAGATGGCGCTCTCGATTTCGTATGCTTCAAAGGAATTCTCATCGTAAATGTTGATCCATGAGGTTCGACATCCGTGAGGTTTATGCTACCACCCATCAAGCCAGCCAGCTGCGAACAGATACTCAAGCCTAATCCAGTTCCACCGTATTTCTTGCTCAAGCCCAGATCGCCCTGTACGAAAGGTTCAAATACTCGATCCTTGAGCTGCTCCGGGATACCAGGGCCAGTGTCTTCGACTTCGAATTGGAACATTAATGTCCGAGCATTTAGAGGAGGCGGAGAACGTGACCGCTCACGGTACTGTATCCTTGGAGTAACTTTGGGATCCATTGGGTTGATCTGCAAAGCAGTGCCCATAGCTGGTTGAGACGAATTGGACGGTTTCCTTGAAACCTGCGACGTATTCGAGCCAGAATCATTCCGGTGCCGATTTCTGGAGTTCCGCTGGCTGCTCTGTTTGGATCCCATGGAATTCCTACTTCCCTCTGATAGCGCTTCCGCCTCCCCTAAGCACTTGATACGAACCTCCACCTTTCCGCCTTCGGGTGTGAATTTCAGGCTGTTGCTGACCAGATTAATGATAACCTGAAGAATACGGTGCTGATCACCCCAGAGGAAAAGATCTTTCAATCTACCAATTCCGGCAGGTCCAAGAGCTGGTAACGGCTTTTCGGTTGCAGGCTCAATATCCGATTCTACGTCAGTGCTTAGAAACTTTACACTGAAGTCGATCTTGCCCTCCTGGACTTGCTTTGCAAAGATGGTGAGGATCTGAGTCTTGACATCGGACAAGCGAAACTCTCGTTCTTCGAGGCTCAATTGTTGACCAATTTGGTTCTTGCTAAAGAGCAATAGATCGTTGAGCAGATGCAGTAAAAGATCCCCAGACTTGTATACTATCCCCAGACTGCGCTTGATTTTCGGTAGATCATCCTCGCCCATGCAAACAGCACACATACCAAGAATGCCATTCAGAGGAGTTTTCAATTCGTGTGAAATATTGGCGATGAAAAGCGTCTTGCTCTCGTTAGCAGCCTCAGCTGCCCTCTTACTGATCTCTAATTCCGCAGTCCTCTCTGCGACTTTGCGCTCAAGGCTAGAATATTGTAGCATAAGCTCATCGGACATGTCGTTGAAAGTACCTAGAAGCCTAGTCAGCACATGGTGGTCGCAAGCCCAAGAAGCACTTACTGGTCAGTTCAGTGAGTTCGTCTGTTATGAGATGTTTTCGATCTCGCACTTTCCCCGGAATCTTGAACACTCGCCGCCTCTCATCCTCATGCCGTTCGACGATGGTCTTCCTTCTTGAATTTGGCGTTAAATGTTTGAGTTTCAGAAACAAGCCTTTTTTGGAAGGCAGAGAATTGCTGTTCCGGTGCTCCAGTTCGCCCATCTCATCCCCAGACAGGTCATGCTCATCCCTCTCAGTTCGAATACTTCCATTTGGAGTGTACCCAGGTGGTGCAATGGACTTTTCCGTTGCGTCTCGTAGCCTGCGAATAGGGCGCACACTGTAGTGGGCCATGGGAAGAACCACAATTAGTATCAGGCCAATAGTGCCAAACACGCAGGCGAGGACGATGGTCTGAAGTCGTTTGATGGGCGACCAAGCCTCTTCATGGCTTTGCTCCACAAGGAGCAGCCACGACACAAGCGTACTCTGTGGTCTCGCCCATCCAACTGCCACGCTAATATTCTGCTCATTGTCTGTCGTCAATTTGCTGTCGGCACTGTTGACAGAATTTGGAAGGTAGTTTCTGAATCCATCGACAGCAGCAGGATATGATTTGAGGCTGAAATTGGAAGATCCGAATTCGGACAGATTTTGACTACAGAAGTTAGAAGCGGCACGTAAGTCAGAGAGTTGAAAAATAATCTAAAAGATCATTACGCGCGTCTACTAATTGGGTACTGGACCAGATACTGAGTGTGACCAGAAAGTTGCTTACAGATATCTTTGATGCCGATTTGATTGACCTTGAAAGGGATTCGGTGGAAAGACGTATTTAACATTGGCTTCGCCAATAGTTTCAGGGTCCGCATCGTAGTCTGGATTAGACGGGCGCTGTTCATATCGGAATAGATTCTCTCGCCGACTGGGACCAATAAGTAAAACGATACCTGTCTTCGCCAAGCCTTCGCGAGACTGTGTGACGCTAATGAGTGACGTTGCGGCAGCTACAACAGTCATATAACCAAGAACGATTTCCCGATTTAAGTTGTCTGTAATGGGCAGTGTAAGTGACACTAGAGCATACGAATCATTGATCTGAAGTGGCCCAAGCAGAAGCTCCGATGTGTTGTTTAGAGGCAGGTCAGTAAACGCAGCGGCTTTGGTTGCGTTAACAGACGGGTCCATGGCGTCAGGTTCGTCGGTCTGTGTGTAGGTGATATTGGGATAGAGCGCAGTTGGATATCCAAGGTCCGTATCGTCTCCAAGCATCGCATAGGTAAGGTTTGGATATTGGTAAGGCAATCGAATCCCAGAATTTGGTGCAGTCGCTTTGATAAGTCCCAGTGAAGCATTCTCCCTCCCACTCCCGCCGATGGTCGAGTTCCGAGAGAAGACAATGATCTGAAGTAAAGACGAAAAGCCGCCGCCTGAAATCACTATGGTCAGCACAAGTCTAGTCAGCAGCTGGAATGTCCCAATGCTCTGCATCTTTCACTTTGTCGGCGGATCATGATTCAAGAACTCAAGAAAGGCCGACTGAAATGGAATTTGGTCCTTACTATCTAGAGCACTCGATACATCATTAAGTGCGGCAGTCCAATTCATTGACGTTCCGTTCCCCTTGTAGTATGACTTCAACGCCTGATTCAGCAGAATTCTGGTGGTAATGGTCGCACATGTTGACTGTATGAGGAGCAGATCCGAAGCGATTTGGGATGCTTTCAAGCTCGCTGTGAGGCTGAGTTCCTGGGATGTGATATTGACCACGAAATTTTTGTTGTTGATCCAGACAGCGATAGACAGCACAGCGAGAGGAACGAGTGCTGTCAACAGTATGACTGCACCCAACTGCTCTCGAATGCCAATTCGCATCTTGAGGTTGACGGCGAGCGATAGTTGGGTTCAAAGGTCGATGGTTCCGCCCTCATCGACCAATCGACACGGGCGAGGTCGTGATTTTACCGGTCTCGATGCATGTTCTGGAGCTTGATCTGGATTGCTGATGATCTGCGAGATGCAATTGAAGGGTATTGGAGTTCGTTGAGAGGAAGCAGTAGATGCGCGACAAAGAGGGGGTGGTCGTGTCTTGTCAATTCGGGCTGGACTGGGTTTGCTCAGTCGGGTTCTTGGGAGCGGCAGTCTCGGCGCGCGTGTGGTGCACGGGAAGAGCTCTCAGGAGAGGAGAGGAGAGAAGGGAGGGATGAGAAGAGGGGACGAGGAAGCAAGCAGCCACGCCAGAGCCTAGGAATTGTATAGGAGTGTACTGACAGGTCGCAATGTCATAGTATCGTCTGCTTGAGACGCTGAGCAAGCAAGCAACTGGCTGTTCTGTTATTGTTTTTGTTCTGGTGGGTGAGGCGAGACGCGGTACGAGATGTGGTGTGGTGTGTCTAGACGAGGAAAGGTCCAAGGAAGAAGCAGACGAAGAAGAGACAGGAAAGATGGGATTCGAAGGTCCGGTCCAGTCCAACGCAAATCAAGCCAATGCAATGCAATGCAATGCAATGCAATGCAATCCAATCCAATCCAATAGATGTCAGTAAGATTCAAGCGAGAGCAGCAAAATGGGGAGAGCGAGAAAGGTAAGGTAAGGTAAGGTAAGAGGAGGAGCAAGGGAAGGAGTTAGTGAGAATGATAATAATCGTGCCATAGGAGATAGAGATTAAGATTTCGAGCTGCGCAGGGAATCTGGAGCGGAGCGGAGAGCCAGGGACGAAAGTAAGTTTGGAGGGTCCAGGCCGGTCTTTTCTCTTCCAGGGCCCAGACAGTTCTCTTCGCTCAATTATTGCAGGGGAGGGGAGGGGATTGTAGGCAGGGCCCAGCGAAGGGACGGCGGCTTGGCGGCCTGCTACAGAGACAGAGACAGCGAGCGAGACTCCAGGAGCCCAGGGCGAGTCCACTGTCCAGGGCAGAGTGGCCAGTCCAGGGCTGCAAGTGTTCTGTTCTGCGCTGCTCTCTCTCTATTCTCTGCGCTCTTTCTTTCTCTTCGTTTCGCTTCGCTTTGCTTTGCTGTCCAGTATGGTATGCGTAGCCCCATGCTCGGTTTGCTCTCCTCCAAAGCTTCAAGACTTCAAGACCCTGACACTGACACTGACTGACAGATGCCACCAGATGCCAAATGACGAACTAAACGCGGACACCACTGGATTACGCCAGCCCTGCAGGGTCGACGACTCTAACTCTACGGTCGACCGTCTACACTACACTACAGTCTACCTGAACAAATCGTTCTGCATTATAATTATTGTATGGTTGGTTGTTGTTTTGTTCCTTCAGCTGGGAGCACCCTCCCAAATGAAGAATCTTGCCATTAATATTCAATCATGTTCGCTTCCTTCAGGCCCGGAGTCTCTCCGTCCTCCACCAACCTTTGCACTTCACGGCTCGAAAAAGCAACCAGAAAAAGCCGCCCTAGGTAAAGCCTCGCCCTGTATCCACCAGTAAGCAAATGTCACAAAGCGAGCTGGCACAGTGAGATCAGGCAGCCAGGCATACCAATACCCGTGTCCGACCTTACGACGGGCATGCTGCCCAAAGTAAAGTATTGCCCGACAAGGTTCCGGAGGCACAACACACTTCCCCTGGAAAGGCTCGTCCCTACCCGGATTTCATTTTCCATCCGATCCCTCAAGATTCCCATGTTGGCGGCCCATGCCTAATTACTAGCCAGCCAGTGGAACCAGTCTGTGTTTGAAACTCTGTGGGCAAAATAAAGCGACACATTATCCCGGCACCAGTTGTTTCTACCAATTCAACAAACAGTGTTTCTGTTAACATTTCTTAATAACGTTTCAAACTTCGTCAGTGATCCTTCTTAGAGCATATGTCCGAGCCCCTGTCCCATGGTTAGCACTCACGCGCAGCAACATGCGAGAAGACTTCATACACATCGGCCTCCAACAGTGTTACCTAATATTCAAACAGAATGCCTGTCACACGCATTTGGAACCATTAATACGATGAGGACTTCAAAGATACATCCCAGTGATATAATTGAGAAGCAAAGTCGAGTCTTACCTTCCTTCCACTTTCATCGATTCTTCAGAGCTGGCCGACGCATACTGGTGTCAGACTGATGTTGGCGCCACCCCAAGACCAAACAACAAGGCAAGTAGTGCCTGCCTTGCCCATCCAAAAGGAAGCCAGATACCGAGAAGACACATTGTCGTCAGAAAGTCAGCAGCTAGAGCCACGTTGAATCTCATATCCAGAAGGTAATTCAGTATTTCGTTCCATATCAAATGGCTTATAAGGGAACAGTGTTCACTCACCTCCCATAATTATCAGCAAGATAATCTTGGAGCAGTCGGCCGAAAAGCAAATCAATATTCAGAAATACCAGGACAGGAGAACAGAAAGAGAATGAGAAACCTTGCAAAATGCAGTACAAGTTTATACCGGTCATCGGAACGAATGAAGCCAAGTCGAGGAAGGAACCACTCAAGACTGTGATGGCAGAAGTCGGGTTGGAAAAAATCTCGATGTTCAGCCTGGCACTCGTGCTTCGCCTCAATGAGATCCGCCCTCGACGACTATATTCTAGAAGCAGCAGAGGATCACTGAAATAAGAGCAACGACTCTGGTCGCCCAGACAAACCCAATTCGTGATATAACATTTACGAAAGGAACGGGAAGCAATGCCTCTGATGGATCGTGGTGACACCTGTAGCGACACCTTTCGTTGGCTGAAGTAATGCCCAATCCCTGTAATGGAGGGAGAAACCACGAAAACAGACTCAAACCCTCCGAGGACACTCAAGACGATAAGGAAGTGCTAAACTTCTCGACAAGAACGATTGGCTGACTGCTCGCAGTGCTTATCTTCTTCACCCAACTTTACAATGGCACATTGTATCCGTGTAGAGCACAACCAGCAAATTTCTGGACAGGTTCAACCACTTAGCACTATACTTGTCGAGAGCTGGCCCGACGCCCGGCACCAGAAGCAAGAAAGGCTGAGCAAAGACCAGTTCACTGAAGACAAATCATATTCCTTCAACTGGTGTTGTTGGGATAAACTCTTAGGATGGACCCATCGTTTTGATGATATCCTACGCTACAAAGAGTGCAAACCAGCTTCTGACAACAAGTAACCACGCCGACCCCCCTTCAAGAGACTAGTCATCTTCGACTTGGCTTCTTTCGTCTGAGTTTGCAGACGATGAGTTTGTTTATTCTGCATGCCGCAAAGGAGGAAGACAAAAATCAGGATCGCCAATCATTACCTCCGGAGGTACTACCGATTTTCTCTAACGCATTGAACCCAAAGAGGAGATCATAGTGAACATCCCCACAGCTGGCTTTTTGTGCTCATGAGGATGATCACTGGCTACACCAAACTAATAGTTTGGAAACTTACCCTGAAGTCGATCGCTGAGGGCATGAACGATGCAAAACCACCTCGGATTATTACAGGCGTATACCCTTGCTACCTGGCTCTTCCTGCCCTCGCGAGCTGCCATAACGAGGCTGTAAAGAAGAAATCGATAATTGTAGAATAACATCTAGTCCAGTCCGAAACAGGATTGTGAGACTTCAGCAGCACGAGCTGTAGACAAGCCGATACTGACTTCCTTCCATGTCTGGATAGTGTGTCCAGAAGAAAATGCGACAATTAAGACACATTTCGAGTGTCGCGCGTCCAGAATGGCGGAAGGGGTTTTTTTTAGTGCCGTATCGAGACCTTCCCAGAACTGCTTCAAAGAGGCTTTCTCTTCGAGCAGGCCAGTCAGCGAAACGAGCAAGCTGGGCAAGCAAGATCGTAGTTGCTGTGAATCGACGCCACTTCCTCTTGGCATGAATATCACTTGAGTTCCATATTCGTAAAACAGACGCGAGAAGATCTGGGGGAAACGATAATATGATCTCCATCAGACGCCAAAAGTACCACATCAAGCACTGCCGCCAAGCGATCTTCAGTGTGGCGCGACTTTCCGCGTCTGTTTCGCGATTGTGCGTCCACCTGTCAACAACATGCCGCCCCAACCTCCTCCTATTCTCGACTCTCCATTGGACGTCATCAACCTTCACCGTCGTCCAGTCCTCTTGTGTGGGGCTACCTTTTATCCGGCATATCGCCCATGCTGCACATTGAATGTTTCAAGTTTTATCATTGGCCCAGCCTTCGGACGATTGAAACGGGCAGCGCCAAGACATGCAGGAGCCTGCAGGTGGATGCATTTGAGCACTTGTGCCACCGACATTCGTTCCAGTAGACGCGGTCCTCACGCTCTTAAAGGTGTGTCGCGATCGTGACATTTTCGTGTTGATGTTCGCTACGACATGCAGGAGATGCATATCCAGAGGAGTCACAATCACGTTATGAACGATTTGCAACATTTGGTGCCATGGGAGAATAGTGGAGTGGGCAAGTGCCTTGGGTATATGAGATGATGGCCTGGGACGGGTCGCCTCTTCATATTCATATTTGCTCTCATTATTGTTGCGCTGCGTTGTGAAGTGTCTTTCTTCGAGTGTTCCTGCCTCCATCTGACACCAAGTACTGGCCTCGCTTCAGTACCTTGCATCAACAACTTACCGTCTCAGCCTTCATCACACTTCCAAAAAACACATCAATACACCTCTTGTCAAACCCCGCTGAGAGTCAACATTGATTTGATTGTCATTCCAACCACAGCCGGATTCTTTCTCTTGACGACATGCGCAAGCTATGGCGACTGCCAGCCCAGCTTTCCTCCGCCTCTGGCGGGACGACAAGTTGCGAACAAACCTGCTCTCACATCTGGACACAACCTCCATCTGTGCCCTGCGCCTCACAAATTCGGAATGTTGCGACGTCGCAACTCCACATTTGTTCACTCGAACCCGCCTGACCTTCACCCCAAGTTCTTTTACTCGCCCCTCCAGACTCGAGGCCTTGTCTCGTATAGGTCGCCATATTGACCACCTCACATTTTCCATGCCACACAGCCCGGCAACCTTTCTACCACCTCTCATAAATCCCATGACCGGCCGAGAGGTTAATTTCCTGTACACTCCTCATACTTCTGGGGGATCAGTCTGCCAGCGACCAAAATATGGATCGCCAGAATTAGCCGAACTTCTGACACAACAATATCCTCCGATTTTCCACGCGGCTACCAATGTGCCCGCTTTCGTCAAGGCAATGACATACATGCCCAACATTCGACATCTCACCATCTCTTGTCCTGACCAAGACCCAGCTCAGCGGTATCGTCGCGATGCGGTCGATTACGCTCTCATCAGTTTGCGAATTGCCATCGAGCGGGCACCGATTGAGAGACTTGAGAAGCTCTCGCTCAACCAGATCCACCCTTCGGGACTTGTGTATCTGCGCCATATGCCAGGCTATGGATGCACGCCATCAGCTGGCCGAAGGTGGAAGCAGATCAAGAAACTCAACATCACCATGGACGCATGGGACTTTCAAGGGTCGAGGCCGGGTCGTGACCATCTCAAAATCCTCGATGACTACATTCGAGCTTTCTCGTCTAATCTTGAGAAGGTCAGCTTCGGATGGGGGGGAAGAAGAGGTCCTTGCCCCTTCACCCTTTTCACCGACCCTCTCTTTGCTCCGCCCAAGTCGACTACTAAGCTGTTTGCGGAGGTAACTTCACCCATGTCGCCGCTGCCAGCTGCACCTCTTCGACCAGCAATGGCATTCCCGAATCTTCGATACATGCAGATTCGGAACTCAACGATGTCCACCGAGCAAGTTTCCGAGTTTATTCTTGAGCATCGTCACACAGTAAGAGAGTTCGACTTTGAGAACGTATTTCTCATCAATGGCGGTGTCTGGGAAGACGCCCTTGCGCCTTTGACGAGGAGCAGCGGCAGCGATGAATGGCTGTCGCAACACAGCGGGTCCGAGACTGGGAGCTCGACGGGCTTCCAGAGTCAGGATTACATAGACCAACTCGGTGACTATGATCAAGTCATCGATACAGCCGGTGAGATGCGGTCTGAAGTGCTGCGAACATCTGTTCTGGTGAAAAAGAAGAGAGTGCATCGCAGGCGAAGACGCAAGCACAAGCACAAGGAATCTAGTGGGAAGCTAGTCATTTCAAGTCCCATTCCTATTGCCGGACCTATCGAGGAGGTCTTGATGCCTACCACATTCAATCCACATGTACAGGGGGTCCAACGCAATGCTGAGATGGAAGCAGCACAGCAAGAGCTAGCCGACGACCCTGACAAGAGAGTGTCGGCCCTGAAGAAGGCAAAGGAGGCCGTTCTGAAGCAACTGGGCAAGGAGTATTGTAGAAATCAGGAGAGGAAAGAACACGTTCGAGGATTCTTCAAGAACACGTGTTCAGCTGGGAGGAAGGGCAGGGCGCTCGTGGGACATGAAAGCACGGCACTCGTTCCCTTGATGTTCAGTCGATATTAGGGCTTGTGGTAATTTCTCAGAAGAGTCCCCTCACGAATGTATGTTGAATGATGAAATGAACCTTGTATATTCCACGCATCATATTCTTCGGTAGAGGTGTAATTGATACCGCATATTCTCGATGGGTATTGGGTATCGAAGGCTTTCGTGTACCCGGAACCACTTCGAGTCATCTGAGACAACTTTCTCCCAGAGGTTGATCGGACTTTCTTGACCTCTTGGTGTTTCATATCCAAGTAGCGCATGTTCAAGTAACCACTTCATTGGATACTTCTTAGGTGCTTCTGTGTTGCCGGCAGGTCCAAAGGTAGTCTCGGAGTAGCTGCCAGGGCTATCAACAATGAGCAGTAAAGTCCCCGCATCGACAGCGGAAGTTATGTTGAGAAGGAATTTGGTAGTTTTGCTGATCGATGCTGTGTAGAGTTCATTCAAGGTGAAGAGTAGAGTGATGAGTGGTCTCTCTCTCCCAACCAAGTCAAGGAGCTGCTGTCGATCCAGTTCGAGGGCATTTGCCATTACAAATGTTGACTCGAGACTTCCGTCATTCAACAATGGGCTGTTTGTCTGCCTAGCTGCAGCATTGGCATATTTCGAAAGGATAGGAATTGTGAAGAGTCCACTGCTGAGTTTGAGAGAAACATCTTTCCAATCCGCACTGTCCACGAGCACGAGGTCGATTTCCCGATCTATGGAACCAGATCCTTCACTCACTGAAGATGCTCCAGTACCACTATCTGTGATTGTCAAGCTGTCCAAATTCAGATCCGCACCGTGGATTGCCAGGGGTTGGGTGGTATCGAGGACGTGTCGTAGGAAAGCACCGAACGCAACCACCTCAGCAGCCCCACCGCCAAAGGCGATGACACGCAGGCTAGGGATATCTCTCTTCTTTTCATTTTGACAGGCTGGAAATATTGCAGAAATATATTGTAGAAGGTCAACAAGAATTGACTGGTAGCAAAGAGCTCGGCTGGGACTCCATCGAACGGAGTAGGCCTCGAGGTAGTCCTTTCGGCCAAACGCGCCTTCGAAGTCTCTTTCGTAAAGTCGACCTTTGACCTCCTGCAGCAAAGTCGGCAGCGATTCTGAAGTCAGCACTTCCGAGAATGTATCTTTGAAGATGTTGAGTGTAAGCTGCTGAAGTTTGAGCGGTACCACACACTCGATATCAACTTTTGCCGTCTTGGCGACAGGTTTCTCCTTGGGCTTTGCTGAACTTTTCTTGACCGCGCCCTTACGCAGAGATTCCGAATCGTCTCGGACCATCCTTCCACCGTCCTTGACGGCTTTGCCATGCTTCCCCATGATGAGATGCCTGTGTTGATCTGAGACAACAAGCGCAGTTGGACAGTTGGTCTCGAAGTGATGTTGAGTTGGGCGAGAAATATTGCTGCTGGCAATGTGGCTGGCTGTTCGTAGTTCTTGTAGCAGGGGTGAGGGCGAATGAAAAAAGCAGCAGCAAATAATGTAGTTTTTACGACAGATCGGTAATATGGAGTAGTATGACCCACTACAATACCTAAATACTAGATATTGCCATGTACTGTATGTGAAGTTAAATGCAATTGACTTCTCCGTTATTAGGTAGGATGATGAAGAGCCGACCGATGTGTTAGGTACCCAACCCATCTATGCTAAAGGGCTCAGCTCGAAGCTCGCTCTGTCTCGCTAATAATGCGAATATCGAGTAAGATTACAATACCTTGGTGCCGCGCGCCGCTTTCTGTGCCCGTGAACTACGTCAGGACCGAGCCGAGATATCAAGACATCACTCAAATTGGAGGGGGCTCGTCTGATTACTGTCTTACCCCCCTCTGCGACCAGAGTAAGCAAACCGATTTTTGGAAGAATCGCTCCTTTATTTTCTTGCCCTTCCGCTGAAGTTTGATGCACCCTTCATAGCATCGCCAGCATGCCTGGCCTGGCGCGCAAACTTCTAATATTTGCTGCCGTTGACGGCCTTCTTATCACAGAGACCCGACCAGGTCGGCCTACTACGAAAATTGCGTACAAGGACAATAGCATCACACAAGTCCCCAGAGATGGCGCCCATGTTGAAAGCAGTGAGAAGGGATTTGAGGCGTTTGGGCTTGTCGGTATGTTCGCTGTCGTTGACCTCAAGCTGTTGGAGGGGACTAACCTGGCTCGTCTGCAGGAGTGTTGACCGTCTCCAAATCGTCGTTTCTGATAACCATTGTCAGACGGCAGCAGGTTGCACAGATTCAAGGGAAAGCGGTCTACTGTATCACAGATGTTGCCCTGACCCCACTGTCGTCAAAGACCGAGGCGGAACGATCGATTGCAAACACCAAGGCCTTACTACACAGAAGAGATGGGGACCTCAGCATGGACGAAAGTGATACGGATGGCGAAGAAGCCAGCATACCTACAAGAATCAGTGATGACGTTGAAGACGATAGCCTGCCCCCCAGTTCTGCTCTAACATCACAACCACACAGAAGGACTACCAGCGTGGCTGAGGATGTCATAGCACGGAAAGGTGGGTATGGCAGGTTTGCTCAGAAGTGGTTCTCAAAGAAGGGATGGACAGCGGATCAAAGAAGGAACCTTGGAATGACCAGTGCCGAGTCCAATGTTGACAGCCCTGACGTACAAGGCCCAGGGGATTTACGTGCAAAGGCGGAAGATTTACCTAACACGGACGAACATTCAGGAGATTCCATGGATGTGGTAGATTCTCTACTCCCGAAAATACTGCGCACAACACAGATTCTTTTTGGCTCGTCACAAAGTTTTTTCTTCTCCTACGACCATGATCTTACAAGGAGTTTTGCCAATCGAAGTACATCAGATATAGATGGCCCACTACATACTCGTGTAGACCCCACATTCTGGTGGAATCGCCACATAATCCAGCCCTTTGTTGACTCCGGGCAAAGCTCGCTTGTGCTGCCTCTTATCCAGGGATTTGTTGGGCAGCGATCATTCGAAATGGACCCAAATCCCCCAAAGTCCATTGTTGGCGTGGATGGCGCTGCGAAATCCTCGGTGGAATTAGTTGATCTCTCTGCAAATCAGAAGAGCCATCAGACCTCGGACCACGAGGATGGCAGCGAACCAAAATCGAGTGACGGTAGTGCTTCTAACAAATCATTCTTGCTTACCTTAATTTCGCGGAGATCTGTTAAAAGAGCCGGCTTACGATATCTTCGCCGCGGTATCGATGAAGACGGCTCTACGGCAAACAGTGTTGAGACTGAGCAGATACTCTCTGATCCATCCTGGGGCTCAGGGGCCAAGGTCTATTCTTTCCTACAGATCCGGGGCAGTATACCGGTATTCTTCTCGCAGTCGCCGTACTCTTTCAAGCCAGTTCCACAATTGGCCCATTCAGACGACACGAATTACAGCGCTTTCAGCCGCCATTTCAGCTACCTCTGTGACAGATATGGATCTGTTCAGGCTGTCTCGTTAGTCGAGAAGCATGGTGCTGAAGCAATTGTGGGAGACAGATATGAAATGTTCATGAGGCGTTTCAACGAAGAGTCTATAAAAGGTGTCGGATTTGAATGGTTCGATTTCCACGCAGTTTGCAGAGGAATGAGGTTCGAAAATGTCAGCTTGTTGATGGACACACTTGGTGAGCGGCTCGACTCCTTTGGGCAAACTATTGAGGTCGATGGAGAGCAGATGTCAAAGCAAACTGGTATTCTGCGCACAAACTGTATGGACTGCTTAGGTATGTATTGGAAGCATGTTTTCTACCATTCTTTCGGGGATCGGTGTTTTATCGAGCCATGTAGTAAAACTTCCTTGACCGTCACTCACTGACTAATCATTGCGTACAGACCGCACCAACGTTGTTCAGAGTGCATGTGGTATGCGCGCTCTTGAGGGACAGCTGAAAAGTGAGGGCATAGACATGAGTCTCCAACCAGATCAGACAACACAGTGGTTTAACACGGTCTGGGCTGATAACGGTGATGCAATTTCGAAACAAGTTGGTCTTACTCCCTTGAATGATGTTCTTGATTTCAAGACTGAGATCGGTTCACCTTTTCCTGATTTGGTTTTTTTCCTGGCCAGATCTGTACACCTACTAACCAATTCCAGTATGCCTCCACTGCCGCCTTAAAAGGTGACTTCACACGAACAAGAAAGAGGGACTTCCAGGGTGCCATCAAGGACATGGGTTTGTCCATTTCCAGGTTTTACAGTGGGTAAGTAAATTATCAGCTGATATCGCAATGGCTGCTGACCGTCAAAGTATCGTGAATGATTACTTCAGCCAAGTCGTCATCGACTTTTTGCTTGGGACAGTGTCATCTGTTGTATTCGAAGATTTTGAAGCGAACATGATGAGCAGTGATCCGGGGATGTCGATGCAAAAGATGAGACAAGCCGCCATCGAGACAAGTCAGAAGCTGGTCATCGCCGACGAACATGAAGAGCTCATTGGTGGTTGGACTTTACTTACACCTCATTTGCCCAATACGATCAAATCAGTATCTCTAGAAGAGTCTATCCTCCTACTCACAGACGCCGCTGTGTATTCTGTCAGATTCGACTGGGATACGGAGAAAGTGTCCTCGTTCGAAAGAATAGATTTACAGCACATATTCCAAATCATATATGGTACATATATAACTTCGACCCTCTCGGCACCTCAGGTGGACGAACGACATAACGTGGGGTTGGTCATCAAATACAAGGCAGGTGCAGACGACATTACTAGGGTGAACACTCGATCGATGTCAAACATTCAAACAAGAGCTGAAACGGACCTACTGGCCGGAAACTCGGTATCTGGGCCACAATCTGTCTTCAAAGGTCTCACAGGTGCAGCTGCCGTACCGGCCGCTCAAGAGCTCAACGTCTTGGCGCTCAAGGCTGTGCCTGTACGGTCGGCTCTCGCTGGCAACGAGTCCCGACTAAGCGAAATGGAACAGGTGAAGGGCATTTGCTCTGAGATTGAGCGGATGGCCCTCCATGGCCAGGTCGTGGAGGTGGGCACAGAAAGGAAGAGGATCATCGAGAGCGGCGATATTATTTCTCTGTCTGATGCCAGAAAGAGCACAGGGCTCCTGGAACAGCTCACACATAGTATAAAGAAGCTCGTCTGGGCCTGAGAGGAGGCATAATGGCAGGTTCCTTGCGACGTGGAAATGAAGTAGATATATGTAGTCGAACATAGAGCCTCCAACGACAATTTTATGCACTGAATTTGAGTGCAAATGATAATTAGTAGTAAGCACATGTTAAAGCTATTTAATAATTTTGCCTCTCGACTGATTCCATGATCCTGCTGCTGGAAATATTCGGAGGCTACCTTTGAAGTCCCTGATGTGAAGGCTGTTTTAAAGGACACTTGCTGTCCGTATATTGAATTTATTTGGGGCAATTCTACCTTTTGCCTCGCTGAATATTCTCGTCCGGCGTGTGGGCCGTCTTACGAGGGGATAGTACTCAAAGACCCTGGGTATTTGAGACAGAGATTCATCCATAAAGCAGTCAAGTCAAGTCAATGATGAAGCTAGTGCTTAGTCAAGTATTGGTCTCAGTTCCAGAGATGTAATCCGTCTTCAAAGAGAACGAAGTATATCCTCGCATGTTTGTGTAAGAAAAGCAGCCATAATAACTTCGCTGATTTGGAATCCCAGTGTGACAGCTCTGCATGTAGGCATTCGATTCCTGAGCATAACCATGATCATTACATGGGCCACGAGGGATCGCAAGAAAGGTCATGAGACCTGCCAAAAGTTGAACATTGATAATTTAAATTCTTGAGAAGGTCCATTCAAGGCCCAGGTTCCTGCATGCATTTGTGCAATGGCCGATTTCGCCTTATTTTACAACCAGCACTCCATGTCCTTGCTATAGCCAAACGCCAATTGCTGAAACATTCCAGTCCAGCATATGTAGCCCGTCCGTCCACACTCAGATCATGAGTCTCTCGACCTTGTCCTTCAAGCTTCTGATCTGGTTCATCAGGTCGGAGGCCTCGTTAGTGGTAATGCTGGCAGCAATGACGGCACGGCTGACTCCACAGGCGCGGCCAAGGGAGGTCTTGCTTGGTACATAAACGTAGGGAACATTCTGCAAGATATGTCAGTACGTTTACATTTCCTGAAATTTACAAGATTATGCGCGTACCTTGTCCTCGCACAAAAGCGGAAGATGAAGAAGGATAGCAAGAGGGGCAGTGTCTGCTGCAAGGATGATGATCTCAGAGATACCTCTGTTCAAAGTCTTTGTAGCCTCGTTGGCTCCCTTTTTCAATTGCCGGGCATGGCTTGCCTGTTGCACAATGTCCAACAACTCCTGGGTCAAAGCCGCATCGGCGACGGGCCAAGCTGCAAAAATATTAGTATACGAAACCCATTGTCGTACATAGTAGGCACAGATGAAGGTTTGGGGGAGTTGCGAGCGTACCTGCAGATCCGTTTTGTTCTTCTGCCATTTTGAGGTAGAATTGGTTCGAGGTGGGATGCTACAAAAAGCTGTCAGTAAGTGATGAAGTTGCAAGAGGCAGCAGGAAGGTGCGGGGGCTTACTTGTACGAAGAAGCTTGTGGTTGGGCTGGTGCGTGGCGGCTGTAACACTCAGGGTTCCTTGCGTTGGCTCGCCCTGGTTTGTGTGCGTAAAGTGCAGTGGTGTTTTGCGATCTCGAAGATTTTCGTGGTGGTGCTGCTGCTGGTGCAGATACTCAAAAAATTGTCAAAAAGGTTCGGCGGCGCGCAAGGATAGTCGAGGTTGCGCCAGTCCAGAAATAGATTAGCGTAGCGCCGAGCCAGCCTTTGCTTCTTCAATCGATCATCAACTTCCATCGACGACACCTCTCATCAAGCTCAACGCCATCAATCAACTTGTCAATCATCGCCAATTCAGCTTTCGAAAGCTTTACCAATACTCACAGCATCCCAATCAAGCTCCCCAGAACCTTCAAGATGGACGTTGGCGACAGTTTGGTCTATTGGTGAGTCGCCCAAGCAATGAACAACAATGAGGTCAAGATAAGCTTCATCACCTAGGACATCAGTCTTGCAGCTTCATCTTGGTCATCCTGTCCCTATGTAGTTATGCTAACTTCTTTCACAATAGCCCGGTCTACGCAGTTCGTACCCCCCTAAGCTACATCTCCCACCAAGCTTCCTTCTACTCCGCATATCCACAGAACGACAATACAGGCATCATCAAGCTAACGTCAATACAGCCATTTTTCGGTGCAATGGGCTGCACATCGGCTATTGTCTTCACCTGCTTTGGTGCTGCATACGGAACTGCGAAGTCTGGCGTTGGTATCTGTGCCATGGGTGTCCTTCGACCAGACTTGATTGTCAAGAGTAAGCTTCCGTGGAATGTATCGTGGAGCAAAGAAGTCTAATTCAAACTTCCAGACATCGTTCCGGTCATTATGGCTGGTATTATCGGTATCTACGGACTCGTCGTGTCAGTGTTGATCTCCGATGGCCTGAAGCAACAATTGCCACTTTACACCGGCTTCATCCAACTCGGTGCTGGGCTTAGTGTTGGTCTGGCTGGTCTGGCCGCTGGTTTTGCCATCGGTATTGTCGGAGATGCTGGTGTTCGCGGTACCGCACAACAACCTCGCCTCTTCGTTGGCATGATTCTCATTCTTATCTTCGCCGAAGTCCTAGGTAAGCTAATCTCTTATACTCTCTGAATGCTGGGTGGTGCATGGAATATTTGGTGTGATTTTAGAGGGTTCGAAATGTCAGCAATTCCGTGAGTTTACTGACAATTGACAACAGGTCTTTACGGCTTGATTGTGGCCCTGCTCATGAACTCGAAGGCTAGCTTGGATGTCTCATGCTAAATGGGCTTGCGAGGACCATAAAGAGGAGCCATTGACAATTTACGAACGCACTTTCTCCTCGACGACATTTGTGAATATTGGGTGGCGGTGACGGGAAATGGTACTGGCGTGGCGGATTTGGGGGCGGTCAAAGGAGGCTGTGAAGTGAGACGGGACACGTCCAAAACTGTATGCTCTTTGCTCGCTTTTCAGATATTGGCGTTTCCGATGCATAGAGTAGAGATGACAATGAAGGTGGGTCATTGCGACCGTGTATGCTAGTACTTCTATTTTGGCATCAATGAAATGTTTTGTGCTTTGAGGTCTCTTGTCTTTTGGGGGTGGCAGTGATTGTGGGCAGTGACTATCGAAAGTATCAGCACTACGGCGGGGAAATCCCAGTTGCCAAGAAACTACAAACCATTGTTGTCATTGGAGTTCGAAGCGCAATGAGACGAGGCGATGGTGTGTTCTTTTCAAGGCTTCCACAAAGTAGAGAGCAAATCTTCTGTCTGCTCTCATGGCACCGCACTAGCATGTCGGCGTATCGTTATTCCTGTCTAAGTAAACAACAATGCAAGCGATGCATTCTGGCATATCTTGTCCCACGATACAGCTTCTGGGCATGGCAAGTAGCCTGTAAGTCCCTCTTTCACCCCTCCTACTTCGGCTTTCTCCTCGTCCTGCCAGTCGGGATATCCGGCCACTGTTCTTTTCACCCGCACTTCCCCTCCTCCTCGTCCAATTACAATGAGTTCTCTCCCACATCGACCCCGCAACTGTATTCGAAGGCGTTGCTGTCACCTCTTTAGCATTGCACCATCTCAGACCCAAACGCAAACCGCGCCAAGCATTCCGCAGGTTGTCTTTCCAATCAGCTGGCAAAAGATACGATCAAAAGAGAAATGAACCGTGTCAACATGCTCGGGGTGGGTATGTGCCACTGTCATACGCCTTCAGTCCAAATTTGATTTGCGGTATTCAAGTCCGCGATCGCCAGGCTTTTCTAGACCTGTAACTCAATAAGCCGTCGGATAGCAGCAGCGGTGGCATTTTGGTTATTTTTGCTAGGTCTACAAGTCTATAGCTTGAAATTTCTGCCTAGGGCCCTCCACATATCGTTATCGGCAGGCAGTACGCTTCCTTCCATTAAGTTTCTCGGCCATATGTGTTCGAGAGCCTCATGTTCTTAAGTAAGTCATGACTGTCGAGTTAAGGTTCAAATGACAAGGGAAGGGTATCGAAATTGCGTTAACAGACGGAGGTGATTCGCTGCTGCCACTGTTCCCGCACATATACCACATGGCGAGCGCACATGGCAGGAGCCCTTGTACATTGCATTGGGACCCATGACTTGCATGCCATCTAAACAGCCAGATCTTATTTCTCCATAAGTTGACAGTGCAATAAGGAGCATGTAGGCCAAGATACTGCAGGTTGGCAGGTGGGTCATGCAAGAGTCAGCGTTGTCAAGGCGTCAAGTCGTTCAGCTGTACTACTCAACTCGCCAGGTCCTTCGCAAATGAAGTCGAGGCCATGATCATATTAAGAGGTCTGTTATAGCCTTCGTCATTTGTTTGGCTCTCGGTTTCTCGCCTTCTTTCCTCTTTAGCTTTCGTACTTTGGAGTGGTACGTTTGGATGAAGCATAGGGCTATACACGCAATCCTTGATCAGTAGTACCATTTAACTTTTCTCCCATGGCCTCTTGGGACCATGCGGTATCTCTGGACTGCTCGTCAGTAGGATCATTACTCGAAAGTATCCTGGTGGAATTGAACATTACCGTTTCAAGGCTGCTTGTAAGTTTCAAACAATCAAAGGGCTTTAGAAAACCGACGATTTCGGTCCAGAAACATAACTCTCTTGATAGAATAGACCGCGTTCCCGTTTCAGCACCTCACTAGCCTGCATACAAAGAGCAAGTGGTCTCACAATCCGTTCAGGACCAGCTGTGACTGGTGGATGCATTCTTCTAGAAAGCGACTGCACGATTGGCGAATGGCAAGAGGAGTAATATGGTGTAGATCATCGGCGAGCATGTTTCTACACGCAGATTTGTTGGCGAGTATCAAACGAAGGCGAAGCAGTCGCTCGTAACTGGTTGAGAACGCATGGCATGTGTGCCGATTGCCGCGAGGAAGAGCCGGTCTTAATCTCCCATCTGCAGGGTCTTAGTAGGTGGAACTGATTTCTCCAAATTCGATGTGCAGGCAATGGCGTATGCAGCGTAATGAGACATGCAGTCCCAGGTGATGTCTACGGCGTAGAAAGTGCATGGCAGTCAAACTGGAAGTCATCATTCAGTGACAGTCACTTACGCCCAGGTACCCGGCCAACAACACTTCAACGGCATCTCAGACTGATGTCGCTGTAATTTGGGCTTTTCATTCACTAGCATTAGGAACATCATGTCTACAATGCTTGGGAAACTAGAGTCTCTTGTATAAACGCTATCAACGCCTTCGTCCTTGACTTCCCTCTTCCCTGGTCTCTCGCCGCGGATCTATGGCCTGGCTCAGTATCTGCTATCTCAAACAATGGTTCGACCATTGATCAACTCACAAGCGCCATCGCCGTCGCTTCTCAACGTTCGATCCCCAGATCTGCTTTGTTTCGGAATGTGCTTACTTGGCATGGCTGTCGAAACCCTGCATTTGTTCGTTCTAGAACGATGCACTATTTCGTGGACGAATGGGTGTTATCAGATCCTAATCAGGGCCTTCCCGGTGATCGTCATATCGTACGATCTTTCTCGTTCCCCTCACGCCCGAAAGAAGGACCTATTGTAAAGTGATATGCTGTAAATTTACTGGGAACCCGTATCCTAGTCCCGCCAGCTCCTACCTAGCCTCATGCCCAGGATTTATGTCCCAAGAGGGAATATGAAGATTAGCGTAGCGGATGACCTGCCCGGAACACCGCTCCGTATGATTGGACAGCGCTTGTCTCGTCCTCGACCTGGAGCAGGCAAATGAACGGTCAGCGTTCTGGACGGGTGAGTCAAAGCAAATGCTTCTTGTCCTCTGCAGGACTGTTTAACTAGAAGCAGAATGCCGAATTGGGAATTACTGAAGTACTTTTGTTTCCTGTTAATTGTTGCAGATCTTTCCTCCATCCTGGCATTTACTACAAGTTATCAGACAGTCTTATCCGAAAACAAAAAAAAAAAAAAAAAAAGGGCATCTGGGTCTGTTGGAGCAGTAAGGACAGGCAGGTCAAAATACGCTTAACCCTAGCTCGCGCCTTGGCCGATCAGTTGTCGCACCGTTAAATTCAGAACTACTAGGAAGGGCGAAGGTTATGTCGACGTTCGGGACTGATGTTGCCCAAATAGCGACCTACTCAGCCACCATTCGAATCCCTTTCCGATTTATCAGGTGGAGCAGTTCTGGTGGTCTTGAAGTATCGAGCTCGACAGCAGCGTACAGTACTGTACATACTCTTTACAGAATGAAGTCCATATCCCAGATTAATATGATCTACTCCCCACCTAAATCAGCCATACTAATGGAGTGAGCGGGCTGTGGCTGCAGGATGACGGGCTCAGCAGTAGGGACGAGGGGGCGACAGAAGGCAAAGCCAGAATTTCCAAAGAACCTCTGGCACTATCTGTCCGACCATCGTTACTAGGATCGTTACTGAGGAGATCTTAGAACCTATTTTACAAGTTGCCTCAAGGGCCAAACGCTAGATAGTCTTGATGACTCGCGGGCTCCCCGGCCAAGTTATGAGGCTTGATCTTGCCAACTTTGGAGTACAATACTAGACATAGCTGCTATCCTCACCATGACTTCTGCCAAGGTCCGATTGGATCAGGCATATTCATATGGGGTGAGAGCGCTGTAGGAGGAGCTGGACATCCGCCGGCTACCCTAAATCTGCTGTCCTGCTTGCGGTGAGCAGAGGCAAGCGATATACGAGCCACAGAAGGGTACGTGGGACTTCAGTATCAGGCTAATTGAGGCAGGCCGAACACGGGGAAATTTTTGTTCTTGTTTGTCTGATTGCCATCGGCACAGACCTGGAGGCTATCGACGGGATTCATCTGTAACCTTGCTTTACTCGTTAGCTGTGGTGTCGCACTACATGTTAAGTTATGCCGCACGCAAGATGCTCGTAGGTGCCGTTTGGCGGACCATGTCTTATGTCTTATGGCGATGGCCATCGCCTTGAAACGATAGCGATAACTCCCGTATTTAGTGAATACTGGTACTGGTACTGGTACTGAATGTGCCTTTTGATACTCGCGAATGTCTTGCACTGCACTAGAGGCTTCTGGATTTCAGACCTGGCTGAGCGGAACTGCAACCTGCTCTTCGGTTTCTAATTATATATAGCTTATTTTTATTTGAGAAAGGCGCAATTCCGCTGTATCTTTGGGGCGAGCAGCGTCTTTTTCTACCACTGTAACGACCGCGGACATCCATACCGCGCAGCGCAGCGCAGGCATGTTCACTTCACTGTTCGCTAAGGCCAGCGGGTATGTAGAACTACTAAAATCCGAGTCTCTAGCTCTGTCAGCCTGCATAAAGACCATACTGAGACTGAAGACTAAGCCGTCGCCGCCGACCGAGGACGACACGAGGAGGAGGAGTCTGCCAGAGCGGAGAGGGGGGAGGGAGAGAGGGAGAGAGGGAGAGATGCAGTGCCATGCCAGCCCACCCTACGGATGTACACCATGCCACCCCCTCCATTCGCGATTCGATCCATCCCTGCCATCCTTCGAACCTTTCAATCCCTTCAATCCCAGTGCCCGCCTGCCGGAGTATCCAGGTGCATGGCATGGGCAACTGGCGGCCAACGAAGAAGGGATCTTTGCACCGTCAGCACAACGGGAGCAGGGGGTGCAGCAGTTTGGCCTTGGCGGCCGACAAGTCATCACTTCAAATTTGCGTGTGAAGATTTAGGTAATAAAGTTTGCGTGAGGTAATCCACAGCCATTGGCTGCGCCTTGTATATCCTCCCCTGGTCTCACATGCAGAGAGGGACACAGCGACGCAGATACTAGGTATGCATACCCATATGCAGCATTGCAGATATGCAGATGCCACGAGAGTTCTGTGCCCCCTCCCTCCACTCCCCTCTCCTCTCCTCTCCTCTTAACGTCCCAACCCATTCCAGCCAACCTAAAGACGCCCTGCCTTCTGCATTCTGCCTTCTGACTGTCCTATCCCATCTCTAGCCCTCCACCCTCCACCCTCTCCCCCTCTTGTTTTCTTATTGTTCGATAGGCTGTTCCTAAAACGGCTCTTCAGAATGGGGCAGCGACACCCCCGTCCCATGCATCCCAGCGTGAAAGCTGTTACCGCTTCATCTGCAAGGCCCCGGGTACTTGATTGGAGAGAACAATATCCCCAAGCGGAATGAGCTCAAGCAAAGGCGGTATGCGCCATCGCCTTTGCATTTACATCCTCTCGCGGGGCCGTTGGGGTCGGATCACATTCTGAATTGCTGCAGGGTCATCTTAGTCCGAGTATATTCCATACACCGAGAATATTTCAAGCACCGCTGCACCGGAAGCGATCATCCTCCTTGGACGATGACTTAAGACTTTGACTCCCCTCGAGCTTTGTCAAAGGTTTTAAGGTTTGGTCAATCGCCACAGCCTTGCAGAACACTACTCCCTCTTCAGGTACTCGAAGCTTGGACTGAATCGCAGTATCACTCTTGTATAAGGCTGAGTTCATCTTATACCAAAGACTATCCACTGTCTACATTATCGCTCCCCTCGACACATCACAATGGCAGCCGGACAGTATAGCGACAACTCGGTGGATAACCAGTCTTATCTTGTCGCACCAGATATGAACGCTGGCATGTACGATGGAACTTCCAGTGACTCTTCGGCCAGCTCACCGTTAAATTGCAATGTGAGCAAAACGTGTTCTAGGTTCCTTCACTGGCTGATAACAATGAATAGAGCTTCGACAACCTCTATGGTTCAAATAGCTTCATGGCCTATCCCGCATTTCCAATGCAGTTTCCAATGGCGGGAGAAGGAATGACACCCATGGGTCTCATCCCAGTTGAGCTGGACATCGAGGGTCTCTATGAAGATCATGATCGCAGACGGAGGAAGAATGGAACTGAGAAGACTGTCTCCTCACATGTTCACTCGGTACACATTTCCCAGCCAATCATCTGATGAATATAATTAACTTTGTCCAGCGTCGTCGCGCTCAGAATCGCGCATCGCAACGGGCTTTCAGGGATAGAAAGGAGAAGCACATGAGAGAACTGGAGCAACGACTGGGAGAACTCGAGGGCCGCCATAGCGATCTTTCTAGGTCGTATGAGTCGTTACAAATCGAATATACTAGCGTCAAGCAGGAGCTAGACAAGCTCCGTACAGACAGAGAAGGCTCGACAAGGAATTACCAACCGAGGGAATGGGAAGAGTCGAAGGGCGAGATCCTAGATCCTCTTCTCTTTGATGTGTCTGCATTTTGCTTTGACCAGGATAATGGACAAGACAGGAAAGAATGAGCAATGCTTCCACTGAGTTTAGGTTTCGGCGTTGGGGATGGGGAGGGGATCTTTGGGTTTCAAATCCAGGCGCTTATCCCTCCAGCTATATCAGGGTTCCAGGGCTGGCATATGTCTGGAGCGCTCTGCAATTCGCGGCCGCTTTTCAGAGCCACTGTGGCATTCTTGTCGATATTGGCCGTACCTTTAATGAATGATAATATTGAACCAAGACTTGCTGGTTGAAACGCTTACCTGAACGAGGACGCACGATCTGTGAACCTGGGATCATGTGATTCCAGGAATACAAACTTCAAAATGGCCACCAGCCTCCAGAGTGTCCTCAAGATAAGGCGTTCATCCGTACGTGGCCCCGATCATGATGCAGATAACACACTCGCAGGAAAACTCCTGCGACCTTCTTGTCCCGAGCTCTGTCACAAACAGTTCTATCGACCAAATCAATCACGAAGTCAGAGATTTCCAGGGTCCAACTCAGAACTGGTAGCCTTGCATATTATTATTCCAGGGTAGTGCTGAATAACGACTATATATCGTACGATTTCTCATAGAGCCAGCTGTTGAACCCAGGTTTGAGGAACGCCTGCATGAAATTCGAACGATAATGGCGTGAGTTCCACGTGGTATGGATGGGAAATGTAGTAAGTAGGCAAAATAGGTGACTCTGGAGCCGTGAAAACGGCAATGCCATGGTCGGAGGACGGTTGGTGGGTTGAGATGCCGTCGTTGTTTTTGGCGATTTTGGCAACAGCTTGAAAGGGGCTCGCTTCGCTCGATAGTGAAGCTGGTACTCGATTCATGCTGGAGAACATGCAGAGTACATGACTTCCCCAGTGGCATATCTAGCTTCTGCTTATTTGGCACGGCTGCAAGGACTTTTGCCCTCGGCGGTAGTCCGTCATCGGCGGGGATAATATGTATGCAGAGTAGAGAGGTGTCGACAAGTACTAAACCTGTCGGATTATGAATATTCTAGACAGCCAAACTTTCGATATCATGGTCAGGCCGCATCGGAAATAATGACAGAACCCGATGTTTAAAGAAACTCCGACTACCTGCCAGCAATCTCGATAGCTTGGTCTAATATAGAGCCTAGTAACATAACAACACCAAATTCTTCACCTGTTTCAGTCGTCTTCCTCTTGCGATTCTGGTGGCAGGATTTTGATTACTGTTGATCTATGCTCGGAGCAGTTTCCATTCCATGCTTTTGACGAGTAAGTCTTTCCCTCGCTGTGGTTTCCAAGAAAGAGTAGGGACTTACAGGTGGCCAGGTACTGTACCAGAAACACCTTCGTAAGGCTGCCGGACGGAATTGAACAACAACATGGGAAACTCGAGCCTTCTTTCTTGAGCAGGCGTGCTTATCATTTGAACTCATTCACAAGGATGTGCTATTCCTGCTAGCATCCATGTGGGAGAACACCGAGTGCCAGATTCCCAGTTGAGTGGTTTTGGAACTGTTGGGCATGCAATTGGACGAACATCGTCACCCGTGGCTGTTATCCGTGACGTGCTGATACTGGAGCAACATGTTATTTGCAGTATTGTGTTGGCACATCATTTCACACTTCTCGCATTTCCAGTGTTGCACTTCGAAATGAGGCAAAAGCGATAGAGACTGCTGGCAAGTGCAAGTCATGTCCTGAGAGTCTTAATCTAGAAGTTAGTTCGAAGTCTCTCGTTGAGTTACACGTATGTCCGGTGGCGTGCATGACATGGTATGGGAATGCAAGGACGAAAAGGCGAATATTATCTCATTTCTGTCTGGCAATCTTGCCTTTTCAGCGTCGTTGTTCGGCCCATTCGTTACTGCAACAATTCCTCAAGTTCTTTTCGTGCTTATCAGAGACCTGAAAACCTCACCGTCTGCTTTTCCCCTGGTAATATTGGACGCTCCAACATCAGGACTGGTGTATTTTATGCCAGGCCGAATTATCCTTAATAACTATGTTCCGCATGTCGAGGATCTACCATAATCTCCTCGATTACTTATGTTATTCTCGATTCTTTGACCCTCGGAGGTGTGTTTATTCGGAGATAGTTCATCCCATGCCTCCACATCGTTGAAGCCGTCTCAATATTCGGGTCTGGGCGTAGCACTCTGCAATATACAGCTTGTCGCGGACTAAGAGATAGTTTTCTGCTTCGAGATGTCCGTTCTTCTCCACGGCCTGCTCCGGAGAATTTCCCACGCGGTTGCTTGCACCTCTGCTGGCGGTTGTTGCAGGAGAAAAGACTGCTCCGACGCGCGGAGGTGCATATGGATTGTCCGGTGACTGATGCTCAACGTAGATGTATCAAATCGTGCTAAAGTCTGTGAGGCGTAAACACCTAGGATGTAACACACGGATGGATGTGGATAAGTAGGGAAAGTAGCTTCAACAGAAGCAAACAAAGGTAGTGAGCGAGCGAGGTACTGAGTACTTACTTCCTTACCCGCCTGCCCTTTTGACTCCCTCCAAGACAATGATCATGCCTCGACTTTGTCTTTCCTCTTCAAGACCAACCCTGCCCAACCTGGCCCAAGCCCCTCGTCTGGACTTCTCCCTCCCATTTATCTCACTCCTCTACCTCCCCTTCCCTACCCTTCCCTCCCCTCCCCTCCCCTCCCCTTCTACCCTTCTACTTTCCCCGCTGGCAGCCTCATTCTCACACGTCTCCGGGCCTCGCAGATGTTGAAGAGAAGCCAGTGGAGCGCAGATAATAATGCAGCCAATCCGCAGCGGGCGCATGTAGCTACACCCCACTCACGGCATCTGTGAAGTGCCACGCCCAGCACGCCCACGCTCGCACACCCCACCAGCCCACCAACCCCTCCGGTCCCGTCTCAACATCCTGACATTGCACCTGGCACCTGGCACCTTACACCTTACACCTTACGCGACGTCAAGCCAAAAGCCAAAACCACTCTACCCTACCTTTACCCTGCTCTAAACTTTTCTCCCTCTCTCGCCCCTCCTCCCCCTCCTCTGTACCTAAAACTTCTTCATCCTCCATCCTCAACACCACATCTAAATCTCCAATTGCCCCATTATCACACCTTCACACTTTCGCAACCATGGGCTACACCGACGTTGATAAGCTGGCTATCAACGCCATTCGACTCCTCGCTGTAAGTTCAGAGTTATTCCCCCCTTCCCCCGCCAATTTCTACCCCTCCATCGTGGCCAAAAATCTTCGACATTTTACCATTCAGAACCCGCCAATCTTCTATCTCACCTTCACTTGCAGCTACTGACAGCTGTAATTTCAGGTCGATGCTACCTTCAAGTCGAATTCGGGTCATCCGGGTGCCCCGATGTAAGTGTGCATGGAAAGTTGTTACAAATCCTGAGACTGACTTGACTTCAGGGGCATGGCACCTGTCGCTCACGTCCTCTTCAACAAGATCTTGAAGTACAACCCAAAGAGCTCCAAGTGGGTCAACAGAGATAGATTCGTTCTTTCGTAAGTTCATTTCATTTCATTTCAGCTCCTCTCCTCTGCCAGCACTTCTTCCTCCTTCTCATCCCTCCCGGACCGCAGACCTCCGACTTCGCGAGACTTTGCCAAATAACTTGAAATCATACCGTTAGCAACCCTCTAGTGTGGGATGCGCCACTGTTATATGGGGGCAATTGATTTCCGATCCAAAACTCTACGCATTGGTCGATAACCATTCACTGACCCTTTGCAACAGCAACGGCCACGCATGCATGCTTCAATATGCTCTCCTCCATATCGCTGGATATAAGCTCTCAATGGATGATATTAAGGCTTTCCGAGTTAGTTTATCCCCTTTCTAGGCCCTCAATGATACAACTACTCTGACAATGGTTTCCTAGTCGATTGATAGTATTACCCCTGGTCATCCAGAAGCCCACGATACTGATGGCATTGAGGTCACTACTGGTCCCTTGGGTCAGGGTTTCTCCAACGCCGTCGGACTGGCCATTGCTCAGCACCACGCAGCTGGGGAGTTCAATAAGCCAGGATTCGAGCTTTTCGATAACTACACATACACCTTTTTAGGTGACGGATGTATGCAGGAGGGCGTTGCCTGTGAAGCGGCCTCACTCGCAGGCCATTTGCAACTTGGCAATCTGATCGCCATTTATGATGATAACCACATCTCTATCGATGGAGATACCAACTGCGCTTTCACCGAGGACGTTGCTCTCCGCTTTAAGGCGTATGGGTGGCACGTTGAGGTTGTTGAGGACGGTGACCACGACTTGCAGGGCATGGAGGATGCTATCAAGAAGTGCCAAGCTGTCAAGGATAAGCCATCCATGATCAAGCTTAGAACGACTATTGGCTTTGGTTCTTTGTTGCAGGGAACCGGTGGAGTACACGGCTCGCCTCTCAAGGCAGATGATATCAAGCAAGTCAAGAGCAAGTTCGGCTTTGATCCCGAGCAGTCATTCGTCGTTCCCCAAGAGGTTTATGACTTATACAACAAGCACGGCGCTGAAGGGGCAGCAAAGGAGCAGGAGTGGGAGCAACTTCTCGAGAAATACGGCCAACAATTCAAGTCCGAGGCCTCGGATCTGAAGCGTCGTTTGACAGGCGACCTTCCAGAGGGCTGGGAAAAGAACCTCCCAGTTTACTCGCCATCTGATGCTGCAGTTGCTTCGCGAAAGCTTTCTGAGATCGTTCTCACCAAGATTCACCAGGCGATCCCAGAGTTGGTTGGCGGTTCTGCAGATTTGACCGGTTCCAACTTGACCAGATGGAAAGACGCTGTTGACTTCCAGCCACCCTCCCTTGAGATCGGTGACTGGTCCGGACGTTACATCAGATATGGTGTCCGCGAGCACGCAATGGGTGCTATCATGAACGGTCTTGCCGCATATGGTACTGTCATTCCATATGGAGGAACTTTCTTGAACTTCGTTTCCTATGCTGCTGGTGCAGTTCGTCTTTCTGCCTTGTCTCAAGTCCGTGTCATTTGGGTAGCTACCCATGACTCCATCGGTCTTGGTGAGGATGGACCTACGCATCAACCTATCGAGACTCTCGCCCATTTCCGTGCCCTGCCCAACTGCATGGTTTGGCGCCCAGCTGATGGAAATGAGACCAGCGCTGCGTACTACATTGCCTTGACCTCCAAGCACACTCCCAGCATCATTGCTCTGTCCCGCCAGAACCTGCCACAACTCGAGAACTCCACTCTTGCACACGCCATCAAGGGCGGTTACACCGTTCACGAGGCTGAGAAGGCTGACATCACCCTGGTCTCCACTGGATCTGAAGTTGGCATCTGCGTTGATGCTGTCAAGTATCTCAAGGAGAAGCACAACGTCACTGCTCGTGTTGTTTCTATTCCTTGTTTCGAGGTCTTTGATGCTCAATCAAAGGAGTACAGACTCAGCATCCTACCAGATGGTATCCCATCTCTCTCTGTTGAGGTCATGTCAACCATGGGTTGGGAGCGGTACACCCACGAGCAGTTCGGTCTCAACAGATTCGGTGCTAGTGGTGCATATAAGGATGTTTACAAGGTATGTGCATCCTTAATATTTACCCAAATTAGTACTAATTCCACTACAGAAGTTCGAATTCACCCCAGAGGGTATCAGCAAGCGTGCTGTTGCCACCATCGAGTTCTACAAGGACGTGCCCAATATCCGCTCTCCCATCAACCGTGCTTTCCAACAACTCATCTAATTTGCAGAAAAGGATGCGTAGTGGACGCTGTGCCATCTTTTATTCAAGTCGGGCGACGATGTGTGTATAGCCTGCAGATAGATTACGAAAATGAACACATTATGAGCAAAAACGTATAGTCGTAGATGCGGGTTGGTTCTAATTCCTAGACCGAGAAGTTATCGCCCAGAAAGCGACCACCCACATGTGAGAAGATCTAAACCAGCTTTGGAAAAGTTTTACAAGTCTATTATTACGTGAGGCATTTCATTGGACAGCTATGTTTAGTACTTTAAACCTCGAAGATTTCTCCAACGCCGTCGCCGCCTCCTCTTCGATTCTCGACGAGATCTAATCTCCACCCTTCCCAGTTCTTGAGCCCGCGTTTGATCTCCTTCACCCGCTCGATTCGCTTTGCTGCCTCTGCTTCTTGAGCAAGTCTAAATGCATCTTCGTCAAAGTCTAAATCCTCGTCATCTTCCAGCAATGCCCCATCACTCGTAGCAGCGTTTGGATTTGCGCCAGTGATTGCGTTGAATCCGCTGGCCAAAAAGTCGCCTAAGCCGCCCTTTCCACCAGGCGCGATACTCCTTCGTCTGCTTGGTGACGTTCCTCCACCAAGATCCACGTCTGTAAATCTGGCACCCGGGCTTGTAACACCAGATGATTCTTCACCATCTAGCTCCTTCCTCCGCTCGCGCCACACCCCTCTCCGAAGTTCGTGGACTTCCCCTTCAAGGTCTCTGACCTTCTTTTCAAGGCGCTGTCGCTCTTCATTCTCAAGCTCATCCACGCCTTCATCATCGATCCCCTGCGCATCTCGCTTTCGTGCACGTTCTCGTTCCTCTCTTAGTCGTAAGTTCTCGTTATCGATACCAGCAATTCGGGCACGTAGCTCAGAAGCCTCCTTTTCGGCTTTCTCTCGTTCTTTCTTTTGAGTCTGTGACCGGGCATCGTGCTCCTTGTGTAATGTAGCTAGAGTGGAGACTTTCTTTTCCAGGGCATCAATCTTTTTCTGCAATTCTTCGTTGTGTGCCTTCGATTCCGCTGCCTCGCGTTCTAATGTTCTGAGTTTTGTCTCGGCTGATATACGCTCACTGCCCTCTTTTACTGCTTTCTCTGTAGTGCGTTCGAGGTTTTTCTTCAGATCGCCTAGCTCTCGCTGGGCTGTCTCAGCTGACCGTTCACTCCTCAGAAGTTTCGACTCGAGGGCTGTAATTTGTTCCTTTTCCGAAGAGCCGGATGCGATTCGCTCAACTTGCGCTCGAAGATTGGAAATTTCAATTTCCATGGACTCGATGGTCGAGGATTTGGATGACAGGGCCGCTTCATAATCTGCGGATACAGATACAGATACAGAGGGAGATGATCCATGTCGAGAGGTTCGGGATGATTGTGCTTGAAGCTGAGTATTCTGACGTTGAAGTGCAGCTACCTCGGCTTTCTATGCTTTCCGTCAGCCAATCTACTTCGAATTATCAACCACCTTACCAGTTTCTCCAGTTCATTTGATGATCCAGGGTCAGATACGGGTTTCGCGGCATCTTTTCCAGATTCATCATCAGCCTCGCGGAGGTCTTCAAGCTCTTCTTCGGCCTTCTTCCAGCGTCGTTCTCCATCACTCGCCTCCTTTGCTAAGCGTTTGTTTTCCTTCTCCAGCTCTTCGATACGCAACGCCTGTTTCCGATGTATGTCCGGGGCCGTATCGCCTTCAGGTGAGAACCCGTAGCTAGGGCTTAGCGGCCCCCCAGACGAATGCCTGAAGGATGATGAGCGCATCTTCGACTGGAGAGACAAGGACGGCTGCCGCTGGGGCAATTCCGTATTGAGTTCTGCGACTACCTCTTCCTGGTCTTTGTTCGGGTCATCGGGCGCTTCTGAATTGTTGTCTCCATTGGTGGACGCGGGTGCAGTTTCCGTTGATATATCCGGATTGTTATCTGTCTTGGAAGGTTCTGGGGCAGCTTCCTGCTTATCCTCCTTCTTTGCCCCCGCTTTCTTCTGCTTTTGCTTTTTCATTTGTTCCACCTGTAGACGCCAAAAGTCAGCGAGATGACATCTGAGTGCCATCGAAGATGGGGATATTGATATATACACGCTTCTTCGCAGCTGCGAGCTTTTCAGCCTTTGCTTTATCTTCGTCCGCCATGATTGCTTGTAAGCCCAGCAAGAGATTGTAAGGGATCACTGGAAAAGCGGTGGGTTTCAATGTGGTCTACGTTGACAAATGCAGATGCCGATGCAGCATACACTGAAGGTGGTCTCTCTCTTGCTTGTTGGTGTTGACTTGATTTGGACAGCTTGCAGTACCCCAGCCAAGCACTCGAGGCCAGGCCTAAGCTTGACGCTACCTTAGTTCCCGGCACTAGGATAGAATAAGCGAGCAAGCTCCAAGCTCCCCGGCTCCCCTCCCCTCTTTCATCATCCCATTCTGCCCTCCTTCTATACTGCTCTGGTTTTTATACTCTTCCTACTCGTAGCTCTCCTCATCATTCGCAAGCTTCATTCGGCCTCGTCTGAGCTTGCTCAAGAATCAACTCTATCAAGATTGTCGCACGTCACACCCCGCCACAACAGATGTTATGGCAAAGGTTCCAACCTCAACCGAGCCTTTCGGTCTCCACCTTGCTGATCGGGCTTTGAATTCTATTCTCTCCTCCTCCTCCTCCTCCTCCTCCTCTCAGTCCCCATCAAGCCGCCAAACCACTTCTCAGTCATCAAGCCAGTTCCAGTCTCTTTCGTCTCTCACTACCACAGCGATCAATGCCCACGACATCGCCTTGCGGCTTGGCCTCGGTCTACCTCAGAGGATCATGGTGGAAACGCACTCGGCAGGCCCTCTTGTGTTGACATCTTATCTACACTCACCGGATCGCAGCAAAGCAACAATAGAGCAGCATCATGAGAATCAACAATCATTCAGAGAAACTTCGGATGACGAAAATTCCCAAAAGGACCATGGTAACGGGCTGGACGAGGATGCTTACATACCGAGGGATGTATGTGTGGCCGAATTTGAACAGAGAAATCGCCCTCCTCTATTGATTGTAACAGTTGTGGCTCCGGGCGCTACCGAGATCGGGGAAGCTCGAAGATCAGCTGCTCGATTGGAGACAACGGGACGAGACTTCCAGAGAGAATGGTCACGAAAGCTGGTCGAGGATTCGGGTGCAGTGGCCACCATAAGCGGAGAAGATGGCTGATCGCATTAAATAAAATTCCAGAACTGCTTCGTACTTTGTACCTATATGTATGATTGAAAGAATGTACATCTTGGAAGGGCACGTCTCTCGCCATCCAAAGCTGTCTGGATGAAGAGGTTAGGAACAGGTACGATTGGGTGGTTTTAGGAGCAGTTTCGGAGCTTGAGTGGTGGCTTATGTAATGTGCAGCTATGAGGTACATGCTATGGTTGCCTTGGCTCAGCTCGATAGTGACTGGAGGGGAACAGGTCTGTTGGCTCCGGGGTACCCTCGCGGACAGTCACGTGTGGGTATACTATTTTTTACCTATATGTATCTGGCCAATCTGAGCACATAGCTTTGCAGGTGAAATCGTCTTGTTGTATACATGAACACAAGTGAAGGCGTCGAAAACGCTTCAGAATAAAGTGATGGAAAGACTAGACAAGGTGGCCCACTAGAAAAGTCGGCCTGGCTGCTGATATTCTGCCTGAGTGGATTAGGTTGAAAGTCTGATCGACTCGCAAACATATTCTCTTGAATTTCTGCCCTTACAAATCCTCCACCTTGACTCCGACGATTCAAATCTCCTATCTATGAGGCAGTGCAAGCCATGGCTGACACTCCGCGGGCCACTCACCATCGCGTCCCCTCTTCTTGAGGAGGCTGAAGCCATAGGGCTGCAGGAGGACTTGCCTATTTCACACCGATTCTTCGCTTCTACACCGTTGTCTTTCTTGAGCCGCGAGAGCAATCTCGAGCGGAGACGCTGTCGGACTCGTCGTGATCAACGACGATACTCTTCCTGCCCCCGCAGAAATCCGATGCCTTTACGGAGATTGTGGGTGAGCTTACTAGGGCGGAGTATTTTGGCACCTTTGACTGCGACCGCATAACTATTGCAATTTCGCTCTTCGGGGTGTCCCATTTCTTGTCTGCCGCTCCCGTTGCTTCCATCTCTATATGTTCGCTTGATTCTGCCGCATCAAATTTACTGGATGGCTATGGAATTATCCTTCTCGTTTCGAGGGCTGCACCTTGCAACCGGTCAACACATTAAATTCCGTTGCTGCGAGTGCTTCATTCCTCATATTTTGACTTGATTTTATGCTCTGCTTTCTCTTTCGCTTCTGATGTTCCGTCACAATTCGATAAGCGGGAGAGTGGATTGGTTGCAAGGAAGTGGGAAAGTAATACTGTGAGTTGCTGTTCATATATATACATATATATGTATATACACGAGTCAACAGTGTAGATTGTTGTTTAGGATTGGAGACGTTAGAATTGTATATTCTACCTTGCTTCGAGGCACAGGAGACTGAAACAGATGGCCTTGCTAATACTGTCGCCTTTCTTCCCAATCAAACTTATCAATTCAATGGCTTTGAGTACTGATTCATGGCTTCTTAGATGTGCTCTAAACTAGCTGCCTAGATCGAATGGATTGCGGCCATCATGGGCTGTCTTTGCCGCGCAATGGAAGAAGACATTTCCCTTACTACAGGATCTCTACGATATGTCCTCCTTTGCATTATTCTATGGTGTGTCTTGATTCAAGCCCGGACTTTATATGTTCGCAGCATTATCTGTGTGCCTCTCGCTTGCGTCCAAAGCTGTCTCAATCGTAGGCATCACTGCAGTGGAATAGTGATTCACCTCCAGGCACTATTCGGAGTTGGATGGTTCTTGGAATAGCCAGGAGGTCGACCACCTCTGAGTTCAGTTTGGCCATGGGGCAGATACCAAGCCTTCAATTATTGTCCTTTGGGGCGTGTGTTGGATGTTTCCTGGTAGCAAACGTCTCTTTTGTCACTCAAGCTTGTTCCAATACCAGCCACAGCGAGGTTTCGGCGAACTATTCTCTAGTAGGATTGATTCAATTTCAAGGAATGGTAGGTGGGCAAACGATGACGGGCCGTTCCTTCGCTTCCATAGATATAAAGCTGATCTCTTCGAGCAGATGGGCCCAATTCAGTCATCAAGGAAGAGGAAGAGAAAGAGGAAGCAGACATCAATCACTACTATCATGCTTTGGTTCGGCGTGACTATGCCAGGACTGGACACATTCTGTCGCCTCAGCTCCGCGACAACCAGGCTCCAAACAACGACCCGATTCACCATCCGGGAGAGGCAAATATGTCTTGGGGCCCCCGGGCGACTTCTAGTCCTCGGGCTGGTGAGTCATTCCTGAGCTCCTTTCAGGCGCCACCTACATTTGGCTGCTGGCGAAAGCATGTGACTAACCTGGCTCCCAGTCACCGGCAGCCTGGATCTGAAAGCGAATACAAGAACGAACATAAATGGCCGCGTATATCCCGACGCGTATGAGATGGGAAGAAGAGTGGGCAAATATCAACTTCAACTCCATCTGGGCATGAGACTTTTACATCGCAGTCGAAATCAAGACCAAACCCAAAGTGAATAGTGGCAACTTCGACTCCAAATTCACGTGGTCCAAACTTTATGTTACGCCAAGACGCTAATCAAGACTCCAGCCTTTTTACCTTTGCGAGCCTGAGGAAACAACGTTCCTCAGCTCCCGTCAGGCTTCGTCAGAACTCGCCACCAGTTACCAAATCGATTATATTTCTCGCAAGCTGCTGCCTCGCACCACCTTTGGGGACCTAATTCTAATACCAATCCAGGTGCCAGCTTCGACTTCGTATTAGACACGATGTCGCTCTCTTACGAAAATCGAACGTTTCCTGATTATCCACAATCTGCGCTGATGCATGATTCACATCAAGAGCAAGACGACAGTAGTATGCAACATCACAGATATCCAAGCCCTCCTCCACCGATGAGCGATAATACATTTATTTCTCAAGGAATGGATGCGACCGAGGGCCTGACGTTGGATGATATGCCAGAACTACCGTCGAAGGAAGATTCCGATGCGCCCAGTCCTGGAAGATCGAAACCCATTCCAAAGCCAGATCGAGAAGTGACCAAGGGAGACGATGGACGTTTTGTTTGCACTTGGGTGGGATGTACGGAAGATGTGCGCGCGTTCAATAGGAAGTGCGAGTGGTCAAAGGTATGCGCTGACATTGTTCTTCCGAGTCTCTGGTCTACTTACTGACTTGCCCTCGATTCTTAGCATATGGACAAGCATGATCGACCCTACAAATGCCCCTCAGAAGGATGCGAAAAGCTACCTGGGTTCACATACTCGGGTGGACTGTTACGGCATCAGCGAGAGGTACATAACCTTCACGGTGGCCCCCGAAAACAACTCAATTGTCCTCACCCGAACTGTAAGAGATTCTCAGGAAAGGGATTTTCACGTCAGGAGAATCTAAATGAGCATCTTCGCCGCGTGCACACAGATGCTGCAGAGATACTGGCGGCCGCCCTGGAGAGTGATGAGGAGGGTAGCGAGGTGGCGGGAATGAAAAGAAAGCGACCCCGGGACGACGGAGTGGATCTACGCATGGAGATGAAGAGACTTCGAAAGGAGAATGAGGAGCTGAAGAGACAGGCGGAATTACAGACTTCTCAGACGAATGAGCTGATGAGGCAACTACAAAATTTGCAGAACTTGGTTGGCACGAGAATACAGCAAGTCGCAGCGCATGCAACGCATCAAGCACCACAAGCAACAATGATGTAAGGGCGTAATACCCGATGGTTTCTTTGTTCTCATGGCGTGGATGTCAACATCAAGGGGCATTTGGGGGCGTTACGGGATCGTGGGGCGTTACACGGATGGCTGGGCATATTGCCTATGGGATTGTTTTGATGGTCTGTTCTCTTGCTAGGGCAGAGCTACTTTTCTTTCCCCTTCTTGTTCAATACCTGTACGTATACTACACATACTAGAAGGTCTCAACCAACCCCACCGGGACTTGGTATTATACGGATTGTGTTGTTTAATAGTGAAGGGTGCTGCTGTTCCGCTTGCAGATACTAGGTGAGTAGGAACATTTTGTGAAGACGTCATCTGCGCTCAGGTTCGAACCTCTGCTACCAATGTCATGGTATCAAGCGACTCACATTTCACATAGTGCCGGTATTAAGACTGCGAGCAATATGGTGTTGCGAGAATTCCCAAAGTCCTGTCATAGTCGAGTCGACCTCGTACCGGATGGGATATTGCAGCTTTCATGGTCTTGCCTGATATGAAGGCCAGCTCTGGCGGAAAGACTTGCGTCGATCCTGCTTCCTTGACTTACATCTGCCATGTGATGCAGCAATCTCAATGGGCTTTGTTGTCACCAGCTGTAGCATTCTCGTAAATGAGTGTCCCAGTGACGGATGATAAGCCCCCAACATAAGTCGATCGCCAGCTGGCTTGACTCCCTTATTAATCTGTCGCTACCTGCGAGCTAAGCTCCGGCATCCTTCGCCCACAACTTATCCAGTACTGACGAGCCACTCTGCTCCTCCCGAGGGAAGTCCAAATCCTCATCTCCATAACTTCGGACCAGGAAAAGGATAGCGTAACAGGCCATCATAGACACTGAAACGTATTCCCGGGTCCTCGGGCTGGTAGAAGGTTGTCGGCGACTGACCGCCTTCTATTGCTGTATCTCCTCCATTTAAAACATTGATGTTTATACACTGTGGATAGTTTTGTGCACCATTCACAGCCCATGCGCTGTGAAGCGCAATGATCTCATGCCGCAGGACGTACGCGCCGCTCTTGAGATCTCCCGGTATCAAAACATCCCATTTGCTGTCCATATTACGGAAATCGTCGATGATCCACGCCTTCAACCCTATCAAGATTGGCAAGTTAGTGAAGTGTAGCTTACACCAAGCGCGGCAGCAGCTCTAAGGCTAAATCGGAGCTTCTCTAGCTGAACAACATACAATCGGTACTGGATGTGACATTAGGCTTCAGTGCCTGCTGGGCGAGTTTGACGAACTTCAGGTCGGCCTTGGAAACATTCGTGCAGTCGTTCGCTGGGCATGGCGCTATGTAATCGATGAGAGGCCCGACATGGCTCTCGGGCCACGGAGCTGGTGCCCATGTGAGAGTAATGGTTGAGCCGGCTTGTACATCGACGTGCTTCAGACCAGGCATCGATGACTTATGACAAATGATGTCAGAATTGTTGTAGCTCGTTGTCGGTACGAATCCGATATCTGGATTATCGGCGTACCCTGTGTAGAGAGGAATAAATTAGTTTTGTCTATGGTCAGGACTTAATAATAGCGCTCTTTCGTAGTGAATGTCAGTCTTCGACAACTGGCACTAGTAACATCCACTCACATCCTGCCACTGCTGGCGGAGGTTGCTGATACCTGAACCCTGGATCATAACCTAGTGATTGTTGCCCATTCGCGATGATGTGTTGTACATAGCCGTGCGCACAAACGCTGTCGATGGCCAGTACGGTCAAACTGAAATACAGGAGCATAGTCGAAAATGGCCAATGTACCATTGATACCGATAACGGATCTTGAGAGATAACGCTGCTACATATCTCACAAAGATTATGACAAGCAGCGGGCATTATATACAAAATCTTGCGAATTGATTCCTGCCGACATCAGCCGGGTAAGAATCATTATATCCAAGCGAGGACAACCACCGAGCCACGGATCTCAAAGCCGACCTCGCGTTGGATAAGTGGATGGGAGAGGTACATCGTGTGCCCAGCACCTGCGAAAGCACCGTGTACAGTGCTTCGGTTGGATCAACCGGCAGCAGCAGATAACCCGCCGCTGAGTATAGTAGTCTCATTTAAGAGATCGATGATGGAACGTTCGCTCGTTCCGTCGCCTCTTTCGTCTGCCATCTCGATCTTCCATTCGCAGGTGACTGGGTCATACGAGAGAAGGTACAAACTCTCTGCATTTTCTCCCTCATGATATGTGTATGCGATCTCTAGCTTCGGTTCGTTGTAGTGTCCCATGAACTCGAGCTCGACTTTCAATTCCGTGCCAGACTCCATGGGTCCGCGAAACCCAATAATAAACGGCTCTGACCGAACAAGCCGCCTGTTATGCACCAGCTTCACAGACTTCAAGAAAGTCACAGGCGTATTATCCTCGTCTACACCTGAAACTTTCATTTCGTGCCTCTCGTTATTCGTTTCCACGCTAATCAACAATCGGCGATGTAAGATGAAAGGAGGAATCACAAGGCTGAGCTTCTGCATCACCTGAATCATCAAGTCGTCAGTCCTCGAATAGACACGAGTGGCTACGAGCTTATCCAATGGTGTATCTTGCAGGTTGCAAACCACCAGTTTAGCATTTTTGTTGCGGCCCGTAATCTCCGGAATCTAAGACGGAGTAACATAAGCAGGAGTCTGTGCACTAGAATATTCCAACGAGAGCCACCTGGCGGGGAGAACAGAAAGTACTTCGACCTACCTCGTTTGCTGGAGAGACTGTAAGAGACGATCCTAGGACAAGACATAGGTCTGCTCTTTTCGCATGGTGAAAAGCATGTTGCAGGGCCTCGGCAGGTAGAGACTCTCCAAAATTGACAATACTATCAATAAGAACACCGCCACAGCGAGCACATTTTCGCCCGGTACGATGATCTCTGACAGTCTTCTCGTAGGTAGCAACAGCGCGAAAGTCTACTAGTATAAGTACCATAAAAATCAAGGTTGGGATGGCAAAGAGTAATTTGCATACCACGGATGAATTCTTTGCCGCAATCTCGACAAGACTCTTTGCTGCTGTTCCCGTGAAGCTCGGATATTTTATCCTACGTTAGGTAAAGATAGTCATTAAAGGTAGCAGTAGTCAGGTAAGAGAAATTTACCAATGCAATTCCACTCTTTCTATGCAACCCATCACAATTCTGACTGACGAGATACTTCAAATATCCCCGGTTCTGTAGCTCGACAAGAGCCACTTGAAGGTGTCAGCACTCTTGATATCCAAATCATTTTGCCGATTTTTCTGCTTATTTGGCCCCCAATATCTTGGACGTCAAGCAGACAGGAGAATGTGATCGTAGAGCATACTGTGTGTGGGCGTGGGTATAGCTTGCAAAGTGCTAATAGTCTTTCCTGTTCGCTGTCTCCCCTGGGCACGTAGCGTCTAGTCGCAGTGTCAGTAGTTCCTTGAGCGTCTCACTTTGCTCGAGCAGAGACAGGAGGGTAAGATCTTAGATCCCCTGAAACTGGACGTTCTGGGTGGGAAGCACGAACCCAGGCTCCATCTGGCCCTCGGAAGTCAGGTATGCCAACAGATCAGTTAGATCACCACATATGCGCTTTAGAATACCCCGAAACTCACCAGCGGAAGTAGAAATACCTGCTCCCGTGAAAACAATGAAGCTCTTGCTCCTTTTAATGTGGTCTGCAACAATCTGTGCCTTCTTCTCGATCGCCTGGGGCGACTCAATATGTTCTTCGGCCGCAATTTTCGGGGCGGAGTCGGCCATATTGAGAATACAGCCGAGAATATTAGGATGTCAGAATGACTCGTTCCGTGCGACCTGCAGAATGGACGTTAAGCTTGGTGGGCTATTGATGCTGTGGGTGTGTTTGTTTAGAATCGCTTGCAGCTTGTTGTCTAGGTAATGAACAACGCTGACGAGCTGACTCAGCACTCTGGATGTACCCAACAGTACAGTACCCCCTCCATATGTACGCCACATAGGCGCAGCGAGGTACGTCACTCGGTTTCACGGTCCTGCTGTGTTCAGCTTTATATTTATATTTCCCCTCGTAGCTGATACCTAGTTAAAATACATCTGGCTTGAAATCAACTGATGTGTTACGTGACTTACCATGTTGATAAATTACAGGGGCCTGAGTGGCCTCGCTCCTCTTCTTCTTGCTCTGGCTATTTTCCACGTGTTGTTCGCCAGATGTGCAGCAAAAGAGTCCCAGGCGCCTTTGAGCACGAGTAATATTTCCAAAATACCATGGAAACGATGTGGTATACTCAACGATCACACACTCGAGTGTAGGCACCCCTCGGCTCTTCTCTTTCGATTGGTATTGACAGTAGAAGGCTCCCGACTCGAAGTACCGATGGATTACTTCGAAAAGTCATCCAACGGAAGCTTTTCGATTCCAATCATAAGAATGATAGGGAAGAATGCCTCAATTAGTGGTGACAGGCATATTCTTCTTAATCCAGGTGGCCCAGGAGGTAAGTACCTATAGCACGCCAATCCACAAGCCGCCTACTGAATTATTACCTAGGAAGTGGGACAGAATTTCTACGCAGCAGAGGCGAAAGTCTGAATAAAGGGGTCGGCGAATCCTTCCATTTACTGAGCTTCGATCCTCGGGGCGTAAATAGATCTGTTCCTAGAGCTATCTGCTACCCGACCGAGGGGCAACGCGCCGATTCCTTCCTGAATGTTCCTTGGCATGTTGAATTTGAAGCTGGAGAGATGTTCACAATGGCTGAGAACAAGGCCAAGGCATGCCATGAGACGATGGGTGAGTATGGGAAGTATTTGAATACCCCACAGACAGCAGCGGATATGGACTCCATCCTGGATGCGTTGGGCCAAGCAAACATGTTTTACTGGGGGTTCAGTTGTATGTTTCCCGTTACGACTCCCCCGACGCCATCTAGCCTAGCTGAATAGCTTCCAGGCAGAACTGGGCTGGGATAGGCTAACGCATGCAGATGGGACGACGCTTGGTCAAACATACGCCCAGATGTTCCCAAGGCGTGTTGAGAAATTAGTTATCGACGGCGTCAGTAATTTAGATGAGTGGTAGTAGGTGCTGTTGACTTTGCTACAAATTCAGCGTCGGGGAGCTGAAGGCGCCATGCGCATCTGCATACCGTCTGCATGCTCCAGATGCTTGAATAACAAGATCTGACTTCGTGATTGTATAGCAACAGATTCGCTGTCGAAGAGGACTTGGACGACACTGATAGAGTATTTACCGGCTTCGTGGAAGAATGCTTCGCCCCCAATTAAGCGTGTCCGTTGAATTCTATCAAGGATGAGATTTTCAAATCGTCCGACGAACTTCAGGCTTATATCGACAACTTCCTAGATACGCTGGAACAAGCACCAATACCAGTATATCTTAACAACTCCAATTACGGTGCTGTCACTCGTCGAAATCTTGTCACCAATGGAATATTTCCAGCCTTGTACAAACCGTACCCTGCCTGGCCCCGCCTGGCAGCCAACCTTGCAGCACTATTGAACGGCAACAGCACCCTTGTATACAATGATTATTCTGATTCAGGGATCGCGAGTGTCCTCGGGGACAAGACGAACACCTTCGCTACTATGAACGATATAGTGCAAACCGGGACAGAGGCTCCTGTACATGGCATACAGCCGATCAAAAACTACACCCTCATGCAACCGAGACCCTTTAATCTAGTCTCAAAGTACTCAGGCTCAGTCGCCTTCGACCGAGCATCATGGGTGATTCCCACAACACATATATTTCGGCCCCAATACTACCCGGAATTTCCCAGATTCAAGACTGCAGAGCCAATTCTCGTCATTTCGACGACCTGGGACCCCGTCTGCCCCCTGGTATCAGCAAGGAAGGCACACAATACCTTCTCCAGTGCGGGATTGCTTGAGCAGTTGTCATATGGCCACTGTAGTATTAGCATGCCCTCACTTTGCACGCGAAGTATGTGAGGAATTACTTCAATGAGGGGGTTCTCCCAGGATTTGGCGCGAAGTTAGTCCCCTAGAAGTTGTATTGAGATGTACTGATACAACTTTCAGATGTAAGATTGATGCGGAGTATTTTCCGATTGATGGAAGGGAGCCACTTCTATTGACATTGAGCCAAGAAGACCGAGAGCTGCTAGCTGCCCTCAGCGAGCTGGCAATTCAAGGAACCAGTACTCTATAAACAGGTGGCAGGATCGTGCGTGAGAGAATTGCATAACCAAATGATTGATTGGAATTAGAATCTATATTGTAAAACAAGCTTTCAGGGCTCTTACGGCTACATATCAGATAATGTTACACGGGCGTACCTATCACTTTACAGAAGCGTATGCGCCGCCTAATTTTGGTGAGTACATCAGTGTGACGACAGACAGGTTCTTGAGGCTCTGGGAGCTGAACTTCCTAGTCGGGTAACAGCTCTATTAAGCGAGATTATCTCGAGAGGCCCTTTGTAATTAAGTCTTATCTCTCTTTGACTTTCTTTCTACTGCAATTATAAATTTTAAGAGAATCTTAATTACTTTTACTTAATTCTAATTAATATTGTCGGTGTAGTACCGGTATATAGTATTATAAAGTGTTGATATATTTGTAACGGTCCAGTCGCCTGATTACGTGATGTTGCGCCACTTGACCTTGGGTCACGGGGATGGAGCCGATATGCGACATGTAAATAAGGCTAGCGGTCGCCCCTTTCTTATTTAAACTCGAGGTTTCTTATAAATCTTTTTTTGATGTTTTTTTACTTTATATTATAATTATTAATAAACTTTTGTTAAGCTATTATATTTAAAAAAAAATTATTTGAAAAGGTTTTAATATTTATTTGTTAATTTTTAAGCATCTTTTAAACGTAATTAAGTTGCTTTTTTTTAGCTTTTCCCGCCTTTTTACCTCTTGTAGTTTGTTATTTCTTTAAAGCATTTTTTAAGGGTAATTAAGTTGTATACATAATTAATTGTTGGTCCACAGGACCCATACCAAGTGTTTGATGTATCCACGCCAGGAGCTGGCCGGTAACCGTGTAAAGAAGTAATAATCGGTGTGAATGATGATTCTATTGAAGGGGGATTTTTAGGTCCTTATAACTACTTTAATTGCCAAGGCTCGGCTAGCTCTCGTCGCTTTAGTTGCCTATTTAAGCCTAGTATCAAGGCCTCGCATCGCAAGCTGTAAATAACTCTTTTATTTTAAGGAGGCTTTGCGAGCTTTATAAATAACCCTTGTAAAGGGGTTTGCGAGCCTTTTAAACTACCGAAGTTACAGGCTTTGTAGGGGGCCCCTAAGCCTGTAGTTACAGATCTGATAGGGGGTCCCTGAGCCTGTAGTTACAGATCTGATAGGGGGTCCCTGAGCCTGTAGTTACAGATCTTATAGGGGGTCCCTGAGCCTGTAATATCTTTAAATTAAGCGAGCCTTTGTTTATGCCATAAGCGAGGTTATGAAAGCTAAGCGAGGCTAAGCGAGGTGCATATTATATTCTTATAGCCCCCCGTAAGATATATATAAGTTTTTATATTTATCTTATAAGATATTTTTTATTTTTAAGTGTACGTTTATAGGGTAACTTGAAAGTGAGATTTTTATTATTATAATTTATACTGGCCTTAGATTTAATTCAGTTATAAATTTTAATTGTTTATTATTATCTAAGGCTTTTGTAAAGCCATCAGCTAATTGTACTGTAGTATTTACATATAATAAGCTTAATTTATTATTCGCTATTTCATTTCTTATAAAATGGTATGTTATATCGATATGCTTACTTCTTTTATGAAATTCAGGGTTATTAGCTAATTTTAAAGCTGATTCGCTATCGGTTAATAGCTTTGGTATTAGTGTTTTATTGTTATTTAAGAAATTATTAAAATAACTTACTAAATTATGTAAATATAATATTTCTTTTATGGCTTCTTTAAAAGCCATATATTCAGCCTCGCAGCTTGATAATGCTACTGTCTTTTGTAACATACTTGACCAACTTATAATACAGTTATTTACTAAGAATAAAAAGCCGCTAGTGCTTTTACGGGAGTTAATATCTTCTTCCCAATTAGCATCTGTGTATCCGAGTAATTCTAAAAACGATTTATTACATAAATAGTATGTATCAATATTCGGATATTTATTAAGATATTTTCATATACGGTTTAGCGCTTTAAAATGCGTTAAATCAGGATTTGACATATATCTAGCGTGCCTATTTATAGCATATGTTATATCTAGTCTCGTTTTAGTAGCTAAATATATTAAAGAGCTTACTTGTTGTTGGTATAATTGTAAATTATTTTTATTGGCTATATTTGTGGCTTTATTTAATCTTACCCCTGCCTTAACAGGTGTAGTTACAGGATTTAAGTCTTTCTTATTGAAACGTTCTAATAGGCTATTTAGATATTTATTTTGATTTATATGGATTGATTGTTTTTTATAATCTAATTTTATTTCCATTTTTAAAAATTGGTGAATTTCGCTTATATATTCTATTTTAATTGTTTTAGTTAATTTTTTAACTATATTAGATATTTTATTATTATTAGGCCTTATAAATATTAAATCATTTACGTGGCAAATTATAATTATTTTGAGTTTATTATAAATAAATATAGCTTTATTATTATAAGAATATAATATGCACCTCGCTTAGCCTCGCTTAGCTTTCATAACCTCGCTTATGGCATAAACAAAAGCTCGCTTAATTTAAAGATATTACAGGCTCAGGGACCCCCTATCAGATCTGTAACTACAGGCTCAGGGACCCCCTATAAGACCTGTAACTACAGGCTCAGGGACCCCCTATCAGATCTGTAACTACAGGCTTAGGGGCCCCTACAAAGCCTGTAACTTCGGTAGTTTAAAAGGCTCGCAAACCCCTTTACAAGGGTTATTTATAAAGCTCGCAAAGCCTCCTTAAAATAAAGAGTTATTTACAGCTTGCGATGCGATGCGATGCGAGGCCTTGATACTAGGCCGAAATAGGTAACTAAAGCGACGAGAGCTAGCCGAGCCTTGGCAATTAGAGTAGTTATAAGGACCTAGAAATCCCCCTTCAATAGAATCATCATTCACACCGATTATTACTTCTTTACAGCAACTTATTTGTTACCCCCTTAATTCAAGTCTAATGCTAATAATTGCTATAACTTTCAAATTTCGTTGCATTAAAATACAATGCTTTTATTAATGCAATTCTTGCTAGCAGCTAAAAAGATATTATCGCTATTGTTATAACTTTTATTAACGTTAAAAGTTATGATATTAATTATATATACAACTTGATTACAGCTAAAAAATGCTTCAAGAAAACAACAAACCATAAGAGATAAAAAAGCGGAAAAAGCTAAAAGGGCAACTTAATTACGCCTAAAAGGTGCTTAAAAAATTAGCAAATAAATATTAAAACCTTCTTAAGTAAGGTTAATCTTTTTTAATATAACAACTTAACACAAGTTTATTAATAGCTACAATACAAAGTAAAAAAGACACCAAAAGAAAAAGTTCGTAAAAAACCTTAAGCTTAAGTAAAAAGGGGGCGGCCGCTAGCCTTATTTACATGTCGCATGTTGGCTTTATCCCGTGACTTAAGGTCAGGTAGCGCGATACTGTAAGGGGTCAAGCCCCTGAGTTCCTGAAGCTATGCCTCAGGCGACTCGGACCCATATGGGATCAGTATCGGATTAGTATCGGATCAGTTACGGTTGAGCTGGACAGAAAACACTCTGTATCACTACAGCAACCATAGTCTAGCTAGGTATATAAACCGACTCAGTACCGAACCTGATGGGTTTGGTATCGAGTTCAATAACAGTTATTCTGGACCTATACTTTTGAGTTATCAAGTACTCGGCCTCTCACAGATACCACGTAATCAGGCGACTGGGCCGTCACAATAATTAATAATAAATTAAGTTTGTTATATATAAATATTATAATACAATTAGCTGACGGCTTTATAAAAGCCTTAGATAGTAATAAACAATTAAAATTTATAACTGTGGGTTTGCACCGGTATGTGATATCACAAAGATAGTAAAAGTAGCAAAAACAAGTGTAATAGTGGTTCAATATATTTTAGATTTTTTTTTCTAGCTAAGGGAGTGCGAGAAGGAAGAGGATTTATACCCGTAGTCGTAACCCCCCTGAAACCCCTCTAGCTATCAGCCGGCTTTTGGCGTGGATACATTAAACACTCGGTATGGGTCCTGTGGATCAACACCGGTAAAAGTATTTATGGAAATATAACGTATTTCAACATGTAACAATCAAATGAAAATACAAAAAAGTGTGAGATAAGAATAATAGATTAAGCATAAAACAAGTTATATAAAAGAAATAATATACTTTTTTTGAAAAAAATTGTAGCCGCAAGCTATCCGATTCCTCTTTAATACCCCTTCAGCTTTTAAGCAAATAATTATGCTAAATAACGAAAAAAACAATAAGTAATTTTGAAGCTTTAATGCAATGATTTCTTTTTATAATAACGTGCAATTGAGGAAAAATAATAGCTTGATGCGTTATTGATAGCAGTATAAAGGTGTTATGATGTGGTGAAAGCAAATGATGTTGTAGTGGCAAATAATAATAGCAAGATATGTTAAGCGAAGGATAATATTATTAAGTAAATACCTTGCAACCCCTTTGATTTAAGCAAGATTTTGTATTTGCTTGTTATAAGAATTGTATATATAATGCCTTTTTTAGAATTTTTGATTTCTTTTTTAGCAATAACAATAATAATTATACTTGTAAGCATAAGCTTGATTTTCGCTAAAAACAAATTTTGGCTAATTATTTGATTTTTATAATCTATATTAAATTAATTAAGCACTTTATAAGTAAATATTCTTTGTTAAAGACAATGGTTTAATAATATAAAATCTTTGCTAATATAAATAGTGCTTGCATCAATCTCTTTTAAAGCTTTTATCGCCTTATATCGCTATTTATGTATGTGATACATGAACGCTTTCAAAATCAACATAAACTACGATTATTATTTTGATAATGTTAAATCCAAGTGTTGCTTATATTGCATTAACAAAAAAGAAAGTTATGTTTTAGTAAGTATTTTTAATTTCTTTTTTACCTTGCAACTATAAGAATATAATATGCACCTCGCTTAGCCTCGCTTAGCTTTCATAACCTCGCTTATGGCATAAACAAAAGCTCGCTTAATTTAAAGATATTACAGGCTCAGGGACCCCCTATAAGATCTGTAACTACAGGCTCAGGGACCCCCTATCAGATCTGTAACTACAGGCT